>ERZ1740070.819-NODE-819-length-20505-cov-7.245721_pt1 | contig 20505 bp, 25 predicted proteins | sample MGYA00581734_ERZ1740070 | MGnify/ENA primary metagenome ERZ1740070 (study PRJEB43018, sample SAMN04849744) | marine metagenome | isolation source: floating plastic debris | place: Pacific Ocean | collected 2008-09-01 | study: EMG produced TPA metagenomics assembly...
TAAACAGATTACGCCCTTTCCATTGCGTTCGGTCTATCGCAATCAGCCAATACCCATACATCTGATGCGTCTTTTTTTTAGCCGACGACGCTGGTCTCGATTGAGACGATGTCCCGTTTGAGCTTGTCGAATCCAATATTTAATCAACGGAAACCACAACACTTTAAGGCTCAAACGAGGAAGAACTAAAAATCGTTGCAGGTTCCGTTTCCGACTCGCATATTTGATCGGTTGAGGGAATAGACTGGCTAAGGTTCCAAGGGTGACTTGACGATGCGCTTGTATCAAAAGTAACACCAGCTCCAGCGTTAGATACTGCTGCTCGTTCAGATGCTTACGGCAAATCGTTTGGTATACTTGAGGCAACATTTTTATTTTTTGTGGGGGATGCATAGTCCCCTATTTTTTTGCCTTCTTATTTTCTCAAATCATTGCCAACTGTAGGCTTGAAGTTCCTTGTCACCCTTTAAGCTGTGCCGGATACCTTAAGCGTCAGCTAGAGCGCTACATGGAACAGAAGGTGATGCCCTCCTATTTGAAAGAACGCTTTGGCATTACCCACTTTTCTAATGAGATTCGGTTGGAACCCATCGAGTGTCCTCTTGAGGACTGTCCTTTGAAAGAGAGTTTTGAGTCTGGTGGTGGCAGATGATTGACGTGCGTCAGCTAGAGCTAGATTTAGGCGATGCCTTTGAAGATGCGGCGGATATGCCGGAAGAGGCGAATATTCTGGAGCTGTGGCAACAGTTTGAGGTAGTGATGGATGAGCTGCCCTGGCAGGAGCAGTTACGGATGGGTGGGGAAGTCTTAGCGCAGCTAGCGGAGATTTGTGAGGCGAAGTCTGAGGTACTGTGGGAAGACTGGCAGGATGCCAATAATAGCGATGGGCCGGTGATGGATGGGGACTGGCTGCGGGGACTTACTCGGCAGACTCAGGAGATCGATTTTTCGGAATTGGTGCAGCGATCCGGGAATCGTTTAGCTGCCGTTCAGGACGATGTTGCTGATAATGACTCTGTTGTGGGTGAGGTGGATAAAGAAGCTGTCCTAGCGTTAGTGGATGAGCTGACTTTAGAGGAAGCGAAGGAAAAAGCGTTGGCAGTGTCTCATTCTGAGGATGTGTCGGCTTGGGTAGGAATGCTGACTACCCAGGGAGATAGAATGCCTCAAAAGCTTACTGATTTGCAACAGCACTTGAAGATGACATTGGTGGAGATATGGATTGCAGCTTTGTTTGGCAATTTCACCCTGGAGCAACGAGGCGACTTTTATGAGTTGGAAGGAATATGGCTTATTTGATGGCGATACTGTGTAACAGTTGGTAAAGCTCCTCTGAAGTAAGGGGGAAACTAGAAAAAGTCCTAATAACAGAGAGTTTTCAGATATTGTTATAAATTTTGGTCCAACTATTATCTTTTTATAGGAAATTCGCTAACTATTTGAGCAAAGAACCGTTAAGGAGAATGTTTGAACAGGTTATTGGTATACTCGGATTACTCAATCATAAACCTAGTCCCTGTCAGTTCTGGTTACTGACAGGAAACTCTTTTTTTGTTATTAAATCAACTTCTCGACATAACGCATACTCCATATAATGACTACATGGTTCACCAAATTCAAACAACCAATCTGGCTATGTAAGTAGATCTGCAAAAATATTTACAGTTTCTAAGTCCAGATCGTAGGAGTCTATAGGGAGTTCTTTATAGAGACCTTCGATGGTGTTGCTTCGTGACATTAGCGGGGAAACCCAACACTTACTCGCCCGAATCTATCGCCAAAGCCGCCATCATCGGGTGCGTCAACGAGCCCATTGTCTCCTGCTGCATAGTCAAGGGATGAAACCCATTGAATTACGAGCTATTTTTCCAGTGAGTGAGAAAACACTCTACAACTGGTTCAACGCGTGGAATGAATCAGGTCTCGTTGGCCTCTATGATCGCCCAGGTCGTGGGCGTAAATCGAAACTCAACGATGCGCAAAAAGCCGAGGTCAAGGTCTGGGTTAAAGCCTCTCCCCGTAATCTCAAGCCTGTGCTGGAGAAGATCAAAGCCACTTGGGATATCACTATCAGTCAAGATACCCTGAAGCGAGTGCTCAAAGCCGTCCAGATGAGGTGGCGACGGATGCGACGAGTCACGCCTAATCACCCCTTAAGTGCCGAGTATCGTCGTAAACGCTCAGCCCTGAATATTCTCAAAACCTTGGATGCGATGGGTCACATCAGACTGTATTTCATGGATGAGAGCGGGTTTACGCTGACGCCACCGATTCCCTATGCGTGGCAAGCCATTGGTGAGACCTTAGGCATCCCTAGTCGGCGCAGTCCGAGTTTGAATGTCTTAGGGTTTCTGCATCGCCAAGGCCACTTCGAGAGTTATGTGTCCGAGCAAAGTATTACTAGCGATGTCGTAGTTGCTTGTATTGAGACGTTTTTCCCGACGGTGGATAAGCCCACAGTGATTGTGATGGACCAAGCCCCCATTCATACCGGTCACATGGTGTGGGAACAGCGAGACCAGTGGAAACAACGAGGACTTTATCTGTTTGAATTACCCACGACCTCCCCCGAACTCAATTTGATTGAGATTGTCTGGCGATTTATGAAATATCAGTGGATGGAGACCCAGGCCTATGAGAATTGGCAAACCCTAACTAATCACGTTGAAAAGATGCTCGCAGGTTTTGGAAAAGACTTTGTAATTAATTTCGCATAACTACTTAACTGTTTATCTTGCTGATTGCGTAGTTGGCAGTCCTTTGTGAGTCGAGGTCTGCTCTAAATCAACACTGTGGCTAATCCATTGAGGCTTGCCAATCGTGATGCCGTAAGCCTTAAAGGCTTTTCTGACTCGAAGACGGTATTCACGCCCCACCAACCATTGCTGAAGCGGAGCCGTTTGTAGCCACACTCGGACAAGCATCCCTGAGTGAGATAGATGATCGATGCCCAGCACTTCTGGCGGACTGGGCATTTTTTCAGACCAGTCCGGGGTGTTGTACAGACTCTGGGCAACGTTGTTTAACACTCTTAATACCTCGTCTGGGTCGTTGTCGTAGGCGACTTCAATGGTGAAGTCAACCCGTGACCAAAGACGGGTCAGGTTGCTGACTTCTGTAATGTTGCCGTTGGGAATCGTAATCAGCTGTCCTTCGGGATTTCGCAACCGGGTACTGCGTAAACTCATTTCTTCTACAAGACCAGCCATATCGTTAATGGCAATAACATCTCCAACGGCAAACTGGTCTTCTAGTAAAATCAAGCATCCGTTTACCACGTCTTTAATCAAGCTTTGGGTGCCAAAAGAGATGGCTAAACCGAATACCGCTCCCCAGGCTAAAACCGAGCGAGTGGAAAGACCAAATATTGACAGGGTTAGCAGCAGCCCGGTCAGTATGATCAAGACCGATATGAATCCTTTCAATACACTGCCAATGGTATTAATCCGCAGTGATTTGCGCTGGACTTCGTTGGATGAGTGGGGGGATGATAGGCTTTGACGAGTTCTGATGTAGCGCTGAATTAGCGTTCGATTAGCCCACAGCGCTAAATTTACCGCAAACCAAATCAGCAAGATTCTGAAAGGCTCGCTGAGCAGCGCATTGCGCCATGACATAAGTATGGGCAGAGTGTAGGTTAAGCCAATTAGGCCACAGTACCAGGCGAAAATAATCACCCAAACTAGCAGCCATCGAAAAAAGTGTAGGAGACTGAGCTTTCGCTCTAGCGTCGGTCGCTTTTGCAGAATCTTGAGAAAGCGAGAGTGCTCGGCCAAAAATCCTGAAGACGTGGCCCGGGGACGCGATTCGTCTGAGGAATAAGAATCATTTAGATGGTGAGAATTGGCTTCTGATGAACCATTGCTTTCTAGTTGAGAGCCTGTTTCCTCAGACTCCGAATCCTGGTCTGCCACCGCAATCTTGGCTTATCTACATCGCACCGCTTCAATTACCCCTTGAAGGGTGGCAACTAGCCAACCAGACTTAGTAGGAAAAGTCAGGCGTATTCGTAAGGACCATGCACCTGAGAATCTAGCCCTGATTCGGCATATTGCGCTGAACCTCTTGAGGCAAGATACCTCCACCAAAGCTGACACGAAGGCCAAACGCCTTAAAGCTGGATGGGATAACGATTATCTCTTAGGAATCCTGGCTACTTGGAGTATGCGTTTGCCCTAGCCATGCCATTCTATATTTCGTCAATATAGGATATATTGATGAGAACCAATCTTATTAAATGTATTGCTCTGTTGCTTCTATCCCATGCCTTTGTTCCTTTCTGTTCCAGAAGCCTTGAGCCAATGCCCCCAAGTCGAAAATGGACTGTCGACGCGCCAACTTTGGACGATTCCACTGATCGACGCGACTGGAAAAAGTCAGGGTTATCGGCAAGTGGCTAATCTGCGTCCGGGACTGAATGTCTTAATTGATGACTACACGCTTCAAGACGATTTGATTGTGGAAACGGGCAACGGTAAACCCCGTTGCCCTGATTTAGAAATAGAAATGAGCTTCATGCTTTCGGGGCATAACCGTCAGGAGAAAGTGCAGCCTTGCCACAACTTCTTCTCAATGTGTTGGTGCGATGTAGACGGTGGGAAATTTAGCTGGAAGGCGGATGAGCGTGTCCTAAAATTTGATATTCACATCAATCCAACTCTGTTTGAAACCCTTGTTGGTAAGCAATTTGGAAGCTTACCGTCGTGCCTCAGAAGGACCACTCAACAGACCCAACTGAGTCAGGAGCAGTTCCGCCATACGCAGCCGACAACCGCAGCTATGCAGGCTGCTATTCACCAGATTTTGCACTGTCCCTACCAGGGATTGACGCGCTGGCTGTATTGGGAAAGCAAGGTCTTAGAATTGATCGCGCTGCGGCTCGACTCGGTGAGTCAGCATCCGCCAGCTGCTGTAGTAACATTGGGGTTGCAGGCTGAAGACATCGATCGAATCTACCACGCCAAGGACATCTTGACCCAGCAGTTAGACAATCCTCCCTCCTTGGTAGACCTGGCCCGCCAAGTGGGGTTGAATGACTGCACCCTTAAACGTCAGTTTCGTCAAGTCTTTGGCACAACGGTGTTTGGCTATTTGCATCATTATCGTATGGAGCAAGCGCAAGCTCTCTTGTTGAAAAACCAGTTATCGATCAATGCGATTGCCCGTGCCGTCGGTTACACCAATCCCTGTTCGTTTAGTACTGCCTTTCGCAAGAAGTTCGGCGTAAGCCCAAAGACGATGCGGCAGTAAAAATTCCGTTTTGATAAACAACTGTTCCGTTTGAGTAAAGTTGCATCACGCAAATTCCAGTAACATATTTCTGATTAGTTGAGAGTCATTCTTAAGTGGCTGGCCACAAGTTAACGGTGCGGGGATTCGCCCTTTGCCGGGAAGCGAATCCCAAAATGTCGTCATTTATTTATGGCCACTCACTTAACTGCAGAGGGATCCATGCAAGTTTCGTTGCTTGCGGGCTGTTCATATGGTGCTGGTAAAGGTGTGAAGAGGATGCAGTACAAAATTTTGTTTGCCATGAGTCTGAGTTCAATGTTGCTCGCGCAGGCGGCGTGTGCAGGAGAAGGGGCCGTTGTAGGAGAGCAAATGGGTGTAAAGGAGGTGAATGAGCCCGCTCCATCCCCCTCACTACCAGCTACGACTGTCTCTGAATGGATGGCCCAAATCGAGGCGTCGCAGGTGCAAATTACAGGGGTTCGCGTCGAACCTACCGAAGCGGGACTATTGGTGGTATTAGAAACAACATCAGAAGCGCTTTCAACTCCGGTTACTCAAACGGCTGGGAACGCGGTGATTGCAGAAATTCCTAATGCCGTGCTGAGTTTACCAGAGGGAGAGCTGTTTGAGCAGTTTTCCCCGAGTGAAGGGATTGCATTGGTGAGTGTGATAAGTTTGCCAAATGGACGTGTGCAAATCTCTATTACCGGAGCCGATGCTCCACCCGAGGTTCAGGTGAGTACGGAAGCAGATAACTTGGTGTTCAGTGCGGTACCGGGAATCGTCCAAGTTGATGAGGCTGATAACTCACTTCGAATATCAGTAACTGGGGAACCAGAGACCGGCTATCGAGTTGAAAGAACAACGACTGCGACCCGCACTGATACTGCTATTCGGGATATTCCCGCAGCAATTCAGGTCATACCGCAAGAAGTAATTCAAGATCAGGGAGCTACCTCCGTTCGAGAAGTCCTCCGTAATGTCAGTGGAGTCACTTTTGAAGATGCGGGGGGAGGGCGGTCAGAAAACTTCAATATTCGAGGATTTTCAGCCTTCGGTAGTGAATTTGAGAATGGATTTCGTGAAGACTTTTTCACGATACGAACGCAACGAGATTTGGCTAATATTGAGCGCGTTGAAGTCTTAAAAGGGCCATCTTCAGTCCTATTTGGACAGGCAGCACCAGCCGGTATTATCAACTATGTAACTAAACAACCTTTGCTTGAGCCTTACTACGATCTCAGTTTCCAAGTTAGCAATTTTGACTTTTATCGCCCAACTATTGACTTATCTGGTCCGCTAACTGAGGATCAACGGCTGGCCTATCGCTTGAATCTCGCTTATGAAAATGCAGATAGCTTTCGAGATTTTGTTGATACTGAGAGATTCTTCATTGCTCCAACCCTTGCTTACCAATTCAGCGATAACACAAGACTCAGCTTGGAAGTGTCTCACCTAGACGATGCCCGACCGGTTGATCGAGGATTACCAGTCCTTAGCAATGACGAGATTGCTGATATTCCTATCAGTACCTTTCTCGGTGGATCAGAAGACACAGATTTCGCTGAAACAGAAGCCTTGCTCACTTTAAATCATCGCTTTAACCCTAATTTGTCTCTCCGCTCTGCCTTCCGCTTTACAGATTCATTTGAAGAAGGCTCTCAATTACAGATCGTATCTGGTTCACCCGATGACCGCAATTTCCCACTTGGTGAATTTGCTAGCAAACAGGAGTTTGAAACCTATACTCTGCAGAATGAATTGACTGCTGAATTTGAAACGGGTTCAGTGGAGCATACCGTTTTATTGGGTTTGGAACTAGCCCGACGGAACCGTTCAAATGCTTCCCGTAATAGGTCGGCTGGGGCAATTGATATTTTCAATCCAACATATGAATTTGCCTTTGGAGAGTTTTCTGACTTGAGAACTGCTGATGATCAACTCAGCACCCTAGGCGTCTACTTACAAGATCAAATTTCTTTGCTAGATAATCTCATTCTCGTTCTAGGAGGTCGGTTTGATATCTCTCGACAAGATAGGATTCGGGATGGTGCTCCAGCAACTGATACAGATGCCGAGGCCTTTTCACCACGAGTAGGGCTAGTTTACCAACCCACGTCCAATATCTCTCTATACGGGAACTTTAGCCGTTCCTTTACACCGGTTGGAGGTCTCAGCATGGACAACGAGCCGTTCGATCCTCAACGAGGCACAGGATTTGAAGTCGGGGTTAAAGCTGATTTCCTTGACAATCGCCTCTCCTCTACTTTGGCACTTTACGATATTAATCTGAGCAATATCCTGACGTCTGATCCTAATAATCCTGGCTTTTCTATTCAGGTCGGCGAGCAGCGTAGCCAAGGGATTGAATTGGATATTGCTGGGGAAATCCTCCCTGGGTGGAACGTGATTGCTACCTATGCTTATACCGATGCTGAGATCATTGAAGATAATCGATTTGATGAAGGCAACCGTCTGACCGATGTTCCGTTCAACACTGCCAGCCTATGGACAACCTATGGCATTCAGGAGGGAGAATTAGCAGGGCTGGGGTTTGGTGCAGGCGTCTTTTTTGTGGGCGATCGCCAGGGGGATTTGAATAATAGCTTTGAAATTCCTGGCTACACGCGCGTAGACGCAGCAGTGTACTACAAGCGGGGTAATTTCAGAGCCGCATTGAATTTCGAGAACCTTTTCGATATTCGTTATTTTGAAAGTGCGCAAAATCGCAATATTGTCAATCCAGGTGCGCCTTTCACAGTGCTAGGAACAATCGCGTGGCAATTTTGATGAGAGAGTCGAAGTTAGGCATTCGGCAAAGCAATAAGGATGAACATACGTCATAAATTTTGGGTTTTAATCTTAGCTACTTGCATGAGTTTCTGGGTAGTAGCTTGCAGCAGCCAAGTTGCTCAGCGAGCAAATCCTACTGAATGCCAGACTGTTCAGCATAAGCTAGGAGAAACTTGCGTCCCTGTTCATCCGCAGCGCGTCATTGCGATCGATTCAGGGGTACTCGAAGCAGCATTAGCCTTGGATGTAAAACCAATTGCTTCGGCAGAGCAAAGAGCGGTGGGTAGCCTTTGGAAATTTGTGGGTGAGCAACAGGAGATATTTGTCTCTTTGGGGAGAGAAGGTGAACCGAATTTAGAAAAAATGTTGCAACTCGACCCAGATCTAATCATGGGCATAGCAATCTCTCATAAGAACTATGAACTCTTTAATAAAATTGCTCCGACTGTTGTTTTTGAAAATGTTCATGACCAATGGAAGCAAACCCTTCAAAGGGTAGCGGAAGTCCTAGGTGAACGTTCTAAATCTGAGCAAGTCTTGGCTCAGTATCAAGCCCGAATCGAAGATTTTCAAAGCGCAATGGGCAAGCGGCTTGAGCAAACCGAAGTTTCAATTGCGCGTTTCTATGCAGCATATCCTCCAGAATTTCGCACCCGTGTATCTTTCCCCGGCAGTGTTCTAGAAGATGTAGGGCTTCTTAGACCATTAGCACAACGTCAAATTGAATCCAAAAAATTCTTTGAAAAGGTCAGTCTTGAGCGTTTGGACTTACTAGATGGAGATGTAATCTTTGTTGCTCTGGATCCAGGAGCAGAGGATTCTTTTAGAGAATTTCAGACTAGTCCGCTGTGGCAAACCCTTAAAGCAGTCAAGAATGATCGAGTCTATGTTGTCGATTCTGGCTACTGGATCTTTGGCAATATTTTGTCTGCCAATCTCATTCTTGATGACCTTTTTGAATATCTTATCCAAGAGAAAACGAGTAATAGAACAGAACCATCAAGTATAAATAAGGCTTCATATGCTAACACCTGACTTATTGAATTTTAGACTGGCTCAATTTTCTCCTTATATAGGTAAACCTCTGCAGAATCGTCTTTTGCTAGTTCCACCACCAGGTGATAGTAAGATTATTCCTGCTAAAACCTATTTCGATTCAAATTACCTTTGCTCAAGCCTTGAGGCATTTGCTGAATCTCATAATATTGCTGATTTAGCGATCGCGGCTTCATTGTGGAACAAGCTATACAACAATGCACTCATTCCAGCAGTGTTAATTGTCATGACTCTGCTAGGCATTGGTCTGGATACATCGTTAGATAATGTCAGTGTAGTCATCGAAAATGAAGCACCACAAGCAATTATACTGCATCGGTTAGATAGAGGAACTATTTATCCGCCCCGCTTTGGGCAAAAAGAAGGCTCAAACATCATAACGATTACAGCTCTTTCTGAATTTCATGCTTATATCTTTCGGCCACTCTTTGAGCACTTGCATTACTTGATCAATCAAATACATGCTTTAACGAGTCTCTCCCGTTCAGTCATGTGGGGAAATACAGGCAACGTCTGCGACTATTTGTATACGGAATTAAGCAATTGCCCGGGAAAGATTACGGCTACCCAGGAAGATAGAGCGATGATTTTTGAGCAACCGCGCAGTCCCACAGGCATTGGGCACAATCCGTTGTACCGAACGGTCATTGATGTTTCTATTGATGACTCAGAGTTTGCAAAACCGACGATGGTTCGTCAGACGTGTTGTCTCCTATTTAAGGTGCCCCACTTACATTGCTGCGGCAATTGCCCCGTGATCAGTCGAGATGAACGCCTAGCTCGTGCAAAGCATTAGTTGAGCCTAAGAATCAGCCTATCTACGCCTAGCGCTCTTCTGCGTTAAGCGTAGATTTCTTGCATATTATCTAGTGCTTTAGCTATGACTACTATGCGTACTTTTATCATTGTCTGGGTCGGTCAACTGGTCTCCACCATCGGCAGCTACATGACCGAGTTTGCCCTGACGCTCTGGGCATGGGAAGTAACAGGATCAGCTACAGCACTGGCACTGGTAGGCTTCTTCTCCCGATTGCCACGTATTCCTATCACATTGATTGCTGGCATTATCGTTGATCGCTTTAATCGCAAGTATTTAATGATCTTGGCAGATGCAATCGCAGTCCTTTCAACAGTCGGCATCGGCATCCTCTATCTCACTGACAGCCTACAAATCTGGCACATTTACCTGTCCGCTTCAGTGAATGGAGGTTTCGGACAGATTCAGAGCTTGGCTCACCAAACCTCAATCTCTCTGATGGTCCCCCAACAGCACTATACTCGTGCTAATAGTATGAACTCGGCGGTTCACTATGGTTCAGCAATTTTTGGGCCAGCTCTGGCTGGGATACTTTATCCACTGATTGGGTTGCTAGGCATTTTGTGGCTGGATCTGCTGACCTTTGGAGTCGCGATCTCCACTCTCTTATTCGTAGAGATTCCCCAGTCTTTGCCCCAAAAAGCAGCTGAAGTAGAAACTCTTTTTGCTAGACTTACTTTTGGCTTTCGGGAAGTTTGGCGACAGCCCAGTCTAAGCGTGCTTTTGCTGATCTATGGTCTGTTTTTGTTTTTCCACGATCTGGGTGGAGCTATCTATGACCCAATGATTCTTGCCCGCACGAACGGCAGTGCCGCAGTTCTGGCTAGCATTGGAGCTGCAGCGGGTATCGGTGGCGTCACCGGAGCTATTCTCCTGAGCGCCTGGGGCGGGCCAAAGCGACGAGTAACCGGGATGTTGGCAGGATTTATTGGTGCTGGAATAAGTAAGACAGTATTTGGACTGGGGCGATTGCCATTGGTATGGATACCTGCCCAGGTTTGCTCGTCACTGAACTTTCCACTAATCGGCAGTTCTAAAACCGCGATCTGGATGGGAAAAATTGCGCCAGCGAAACAAGGACGGGTGTTTGCAGCGAATGCGTTAGTGGGACAAGTCTTGAGTGCGATTGCTACCCTGATGGCGGGGCCACTGTCCGATCGGGTGTTCGAACCCATGATGCAATCCAATACTCCCTTCGCATCTCTCTTTAGCCCAATCATCGGGACAGGGTCGGGGGCAGGAATTGCACTGCTGTATGTGATTACTTCGATAGGGTTGCTGTTCACGGGCGTCGCTGGGTTTGCAATACCTCACTTGCAAAAAATGGAGTCATCAGAAGCAAAATAATAGATGAAGCAGTGAAAGGGCGAAGGGCGATAGCCCTTTCATCTAACTCACACCCCGCTACCGTTTATGCAACCTCAATTCAATGTCACTGACATAAGCGGAATCATGTAGCCATATTGGCTTTGAGTACAGAACGCGGTTGCCTCATCCGAGGAAAAGGTTTGGGTCGTCGTTTGACCACTCTAGTGGTGCGACACAGCTAGTAATAGAACGGTGTGTTACGGCTACCGCCTAATGCACCTTTGTATGTGGGATGTATGCCATCCAAAGGATTATTTTGGAAGCATACCCCACAGAGGAGGACTCTGGACGCACCCTCAAGCCTTCAAGCTTGCTACGTAGATAATATAGAGCCTCCTCTTTCACCTGGTGACTCCAAGCAGACTGGACAGTATAGCGGGCTGTGCCAAGCGGTAAAGCCCGGATTTGACAAGGATAGCGCTTGCCTGAGTGACCAATATGATTTCTCTATCAGGAGCTAAGCTCATGAGTGCATCACCCCCGATTTCCCTAGGTATTGATATCAGTAAAGCCACCTTTGATGCTGCTCTGCTCAAAGTGCAAAATGATGTCCACTTCGGGCTCATGGCAACTTTTGATGATCCAAGAGGGATAGCAAGGCGTAGATAGGGATGGCCTTTGCGTACATCTCATCATGAACCTCTTACAGCATCTACTCCCTGACTCATCAGTTTTGGCTTTGAAGCACTGGAAGTTAGATACGGCAACCCAACAGTTCGTCATCACAGTGGAATCCACTCAAGTGATTGCGCATTGTCCGTTATGCCAAGCTCCCACGGGACGAGTTCATAGTCGCTATCAGCGAACCCTCAGGGATCTACCACTAGTCCAGTTCAGCCTGACTCTCTTATTAGAGGTGTGTAAGTTTTTCTGTCTCAATGACGGTTGCCAACGACGGATCTTTACCGAGCGATTACCCAGTATCGTTGCTCCTTGGACGAGGCGTACGGCCCGTTACACGGAACACCTAATCGCCATAGGGTTGGAATTGGGAGGAGCTGCCGCTGCTCGATTAAGTTATACCAATTCTCTAGATACCGGCTACAGATAAAGCCTCTAGTATGGAAGCCCTTCCAGTAATGGATGCAATGGTATCGTTGGTTAAGTCAACTAATTGTTCTCGAATGAGCACTCGGAGTTCATCTAAGGTCTTCGGCCGTGTCCAGCGCAACCGTTTTTTAAGGTATTGCCACACTTGCTCAATTGGATTGCACTCGGGAGAGTGCGCCGGTTGAAACATTAGAATCAGGTTGTCCGGCACCGTGAGTCGTTTGGTTTTGTGCCATCCGGCTTGGTCCACTTGGATAATCAGAATACTGTCGGCATATTCCTTCGCCACGAGCTTGAGAAAGCACTCAAAACAATCGGTGTTGCAATGAGTGAATTCGTAGAAAAAGTGGTCTCCTGTGGCCGGTTCAACCATCCCGTACAAGTAGGTGGCTTTGAACGTCCAATGCACCTTACCGACCGGCTTGACCCCACGGGCTATGATACGTCGCCCAGTCAACGTTTTCAGTCCAAAGCGACTCTCATCCTGACAGAAGAATCTCACCGAGCCGGTCCAGCCCAACTAGGCCGTCACAAACAGCACCAGGAGGGCTAAATTCTCAGCGAGTTTTTTTATATGTCGCTAGCTGAGCGACATCCTGTGGCTCTTCCGAGCTTTTGATACTGGTGGCGAAATATTCCGTAACTAAATAGTCGGTTCCATAAGCTTGGCAAATTGAGAGGTTCGAGTAGCTTCATGAGGGAGTCCCTTGAGCCAGCGATGAATACGCTTGCAGTTGATGGCTGTTGCTGTCATCAGATGTTGAAAATGGGTTTTGGCCAAGCCAATATAACGAGCCCGTCGTAGTCCATGCGCCCGAATACCTTCAGACAGAGTGCCCTCAATACCAGAGCGTAGAGCATAGTCAGCCTGATAGTCGGCGGTTGGCTCTCGCTGTCTAGCGTTTTGTAAGGCTTTGTACTGTGCCTCTGGCCGTAGTGTAATTGAACGACGTTGTCGTTCACTGCGAGTACATAACTTGAGACTTGGACAAACAGAACAATCCGCTGTGGAAAATTTGATTTTGATGACCTCGTTGTCTCGACCATCGATAGCAGGCGTCCAGGAAACACTAGACTTTCCCTCTGGACAAATAGCCTTCTGATGGTGCCAATCTACCGTAAAATCATCCGCTGCATAGCCATTATCGGCCTTTGCCTGCCAGTGAAGATTGACCCGAGTTGGCCCTAATAAATCGACATGATAGTTCTGTTCAGTGTTCACTAACAGTTCGGCATCAAGAGATCCAGTATCAACAATATGTTTGTTCGGCAGTAAATTATTGTTGTTTAGCGACTGATGAATCGCTTCAGTCATATCTCCATCAGCTACAGGAGCTGGAGAGGTTTCAACATTCGTAATCAGATGCAATTCCCAGGTTCACACGTCTCACTAAGATGGACTTTATAGCCAACCCAGGACGTTGTATGTTTCTTAGCATAGTGGGCATCCGGCTCATAGGGAGAGCTGATCATAATAGAGGCTGGAGGGGCCTCTGCTTGGGTGCGCCAGCGAACTTTGTTAGTCTCACAATAATATTGTTGTATCCATACTTGCCGTAATGTTTCTACTGCTGGAATCTTCCGTAGCCAGGCTGGGCTACTGGCATCAAAAACAGCGTTCAACACTATTATTCCATCTCGACCATACACTTCAGCCTGACCAATTCGTTGCTGCTTTGACTTGGGTAAATGATAATCTTCGATGCGCTCGTTGTAGCGGTCTACCCACTCAGCGTTACTATGAGAAATCGTCCAATCAGGAGCGGCAACCGCGAGTGCATTTAACGCGGCCCGCAAGGTCTCACCGGCACATTCAAGTCGAGTCACAGCACGAATGGCCGCTAAAACATGAGTCGCATCCGTACGTTGACGACAACGAGCTTTTAACCAGCCCTTATCCTGGCAAAACTGTAAAAGTTTTCAAAGATGAAACGTTCTGCATTGGCGTTAACTAATCGGCGACGGAACTCGCTGAGTACCGTATGATTGAAACCTGTATCTGTTAACTCCAGGCATAGTAAGTATTTCCAGTCGATGCGGCTACGAACGGCATCCGCTGTCTGACGGTCGCTTAAGCCTTCCACAAACTGTAGGATTGTCACCAAAGTTAGTCGCCAAGGCGATTCTGCAGGTTGTCCCTTAGCCTTGAAAAGGTGGCTAAACATCTCGTCATCGATAAACTCGCTCAATCTCTCGGACATAGTGATGCAGAGATTTCCTTGAGGAAACACAGCCCGAGCAACATTAGCGGTTTCTATAGGAACGGTATATTGGGCTTGTGGTTGTAACGACACGTGACGCTCCCTGGTCTAATCAATGGCTGATCTATTATGAGGATTACCTGACTCTGTAAGGCTTTCAAATGTTAAGGGATATTTCGCCACCAGTATCAAAAGCTCGGAAGAGCCCAATGTACTTGACATTTAATACGGTGACCCGATGACGCCCCAATAACCTAGCGGCTTGTTGTATGGTCAAAGCCTGGTCGCTTTTGAGCAAATAGAGGAATTGAATTCGCTCTTTTGACGAGGCTGTTGTTTGAGTTCTCAGGAGCGCTTTGAGCTCGTCTTCACTTTCGGTAATTTCAAGATGGTAAACGCCTGACATCGCTCAGATTGAATTCTGCAATTCAGTTCTACCATGTGTAGCCCTTAATTACAGAATTGGTATTACAGAGTAGGGTATGGCTATAGTCGCAATACCTCTCTGCGTCTTCTCTCTAGCTTGCCGCTACCTGAGGTGGTCACCTCTAAGATTCTGGGTGTGGATGATTTTGCCCTCCGTAAAGGTCATCACTATGGAACTATCTTGGTGGATCTCGAAACGAATCATCCCATTGCTCTTTTACCAAACCGGACAGCAGAAACCTTAGCCACATGGTTAAAAGACCATCCTGGTATTGAAATCTTGTCACGAGACCGTTCCAAGACATACAAACGCGGGATGACTCAGGGGGCTCCCGATGCCATTCAGGTCGCAGATCGCTTTCATCTGTTACATAATCTTGAAGAGACACTAGAAAAGGCCTTGAAGGGGCACTCAAAGATCCTCAAACAGGTTGAACAAGAACAGCGTCAAGCCGAGGGTGGTATCGTATCTAAAGTCTTGGAATCACAATGCTCAGGCACCCAAACAGCCCAACAACGGAAAACGGCCTAAAAGCGAGCTGAACGATTAGACAACTATGAACAGGTCCACAGCTTACGACAACAAGGCTACAAAATCAAAGACATTGCCTACCATCTAGGAATGGGGAAGTGTACCGTGTATACCTACCTGTCTCACGAGACATTTCCAGAATGGCGGTCGTCCAGTCGACAATGCAAGAGCATCTTAGATCCCTACAAACCCTATCTCATCGATCAATGGAGCCAGGGACGTCAGCACACTAAACAGCTCTTTAAGGTTTAAGGAAATTCAACAACAGGGGTATTCAGGGACCTATAAAATCGTTGCTCGCTATACTCATACGCTACGGTCAGCTCAGCCTCAACCACCTCCCCATCCCGACTCCTTAAAGGACCTGCCTGGTCGAGGTCCGGCCCCAAAGGTGACCATCAAGTCCCAGAAACCCTTAAGTGGGGGTCTTGCTCACTTAAGGTGCGTTTCCCTTACTGTATGACTTCCTCTTCTCTGTTCTGCCATGACGTTTTACGTCAAAGCTACCATCTCCCTATCCCAATCTCCTCGTCCCAGAGGCGTGTAGCAGCTAAAGCCCCCACTGAAAGTGGGTAGTTTTGTACTAGCATTCTGGGACAATAAACGTTGGATGCGATGGTCATAGAACCAAAGAAATCTTAAAGGAATGCCCTTGCTAAATCCACTAGACCTGTTGTATGGTTGTTAATATATCAGTTAAAATTACACAAGAAAGTATTTTCCTACTTCCCACAACCGACTGACACTACTTAGAGGTTGGCTGTCAAGGGATATCACAACCCTAACCTCAACGTAATTTATTTATTTAGCCTGGCTGAGTAGAGTCGAAATCAATGAAAGTCGTAGGAAACACTTACTTTGTTTGTCCCTTAGAAGTTACGTAGGAATAGGTATTGCTAGAGACGAGGTATTCTAATGCCAACAATGGGAAGATATTGCAAAGCCTACCCTGTTAAACGTTTACGCGAATTTAGTCAGTGGATGGAGCGCAGTGAAGATACACGAAAGGAGAAGCGAGACATTGATGGTATAGAAGTTGAAGTAAATCGATCATTGACCGAGGATGGCTTTCTTTATTTACAAGAGAACTATGTTGTTACCGATAATATTTTCAAGGATGAAAGTATTATCTTTGATCAAGTGACTTCCGACTGGAAAGACTTCTGTCACATGGTTCTAGGGTTTGAGATTCCAGATTATGCTTCTGAGCCAGTCGAGTCCAACGCGGCAGCTCATCAAAGCAACCCTTAATAGACAATAGACAAATCATTCATCTCAGGGAGACGATCTATGAATGAACTCGTCCAACATTTATCAGAAGGGAACCATCTTGTTGAAGCAAGCCTGCGACCGGAAAAAACAGGGGCGGCTTTGAAGGAGAAAATTGATTCGGGACACATCCATATCAAGTTTATCAATACTCGCGGCGGCACGGAATTAGGTGTCCCGCTTGATCGCACGGCTTGTGACCTCAGCCAAGCTGACTTTGAGAACCAACGTGGGAGGGTTCATCTGGTGGGTGAACTGATTTTGAACTATGTCAAAGTCCGATGTGTTGCGGATATTGATTTGGCTACTCTGGAGGGGCAAGGGCATCTCGAACCGATCGCCAAACTTTCCCCGGCTGATACCTTGGCAAAGTAGCTCTTTCACGTTAGATCACGGACCGAAGACCTTATCATGATGCAAGACGATCGCGAAGACGCTACCTTCTATAAGGTTGTCGTCAATCACGAGGAACAATATTCCATTTGGCCTGCCCATCGCGAGAATCCGCTGGGGTGGCGTGATGCAGGCAAAATGGGACTGAAGCCTGAATGCCTGGAATACGTGAAAGAAGTTTGGACGGATATGCGACCCTTGAGCCTCCGCCAAAAAATGGAAGAAGCAGCCCAGAACCAAGTCTAAATCGGGGCTACACCTGCAATCGATCAATCATGACAATCGCCTCCTCCAACGCTTGGGTGACTTGTCCTCAACCCAATCCTAACGCCAGCTTACGGCTATTTTGCTTTCCCTATGCTGGAGGCAGTGCGTTCACCTTTCGCAGTTGGGCAGCTCAGTTACCAGCAACGATTGAGCTTTATCCGATCGAACTACCAGGACGAGGACTACGGATACGGGAAAAGCCTTTGCCTCGAATGCTGTCGCTGGTGCAGACGATTGCACCTTTCTTGCTGCCTTACCTCGATAAACCCTTTGCCTTCTTCGGTCACAGCATGGGCGCACTGGTTAGCTTTGAACTGGCACGACTGCTCCACAAAGAGTATAAGTGTAGTCCTTCCCATCTATTTGTTTCCGGTCGTCGCGCTCCCCAGGTCCCTGATCCCGATCCGCCCATTCATACCCTACCTAATTCTGAATTTTTGCAGGAGTTGCGCCGTCTCAATGGCACACCTGAAGCCGTGTTGCAGAATGACGAATTGATGCAGTTGCTGTTGCCCACCCTCAGGGCAGACTTTGCGGTGCTAGAAACCTATGTTTACACTCCGCAACCACTGCTCGATTATCCCATTACTGCCTTTGGGGGCTTACAAGATCCAGAAGTCTGCTGTGAGGTGCTAGAAGCCTGGCGAGACCAAACTCGTGCTGCCTTTTCCCTGCACATGTTTCCTGGCGATCACTTTTTCCTGCACACCGCTCAGTCCCTACTATTACAATCTTTAAATCAAACCCTCATCCAACTTCAATAACCGCGATGACTTTAGTCTTTTGTCCTTGCAGATCCCCCCCTTTGCAGATCCCCAATGACCAATGACTAATGACCAATGTTGCGATTGCAGCCCCTAACCAATGGATTCCTCCGCCCACTCCACTCACCTTAGGTCAGCATGAGGTTTATTGGTGGTGTGTTTCCTTTCCACCTTTGGCAGTATCCCACCCAGCTTATCGATCAATCTTTGCTACAGCTAAGCTAGCGTAATCCACTGCCCTCTGGCATCGTCCCAGGTTTGGATCACCCGCATATACCTGCCGCTCTAGCCGATCAGCAATGACCAGCATCTCCTGACTAGGTAGCCAAGGGAAGATGACAATGTCCCCCGGAGATGAAAACATCAACAATAATTCTTCAATCAGCTTGTTCTCAACGTCTGATTCGGGCAAAACCGTCAAGGTTCTGGCTCTGTCAATCAACCATTCATGATCCCAATCATGGGACGTAATCGCCAGGGCAAAAGCCGCATCTGGAACCTGTTGCGCGAATTGATCCGAAGCCGTATCGCCACAAAATAGGAAATGACGATTTTCCAAGGAGTACCAACTAGCCCCAAAGACTGTATTCTGAAGAGACGCCAGAACCTCCCTGGAGGGAATCTCGCTCGCTTGAGTCTCGATCGTCGGAGGTTCAGCAGCTACGGCTGATTTAGGGATGATTTTGACGATGTCAGACCGAGGAGCAGTCGGTGTGGATGGCTTTGCTGGTGACTTAGCCTCTGTCCGTGATGAGGTTTCGCCTTTTAGCGTTTGACGTACATCTTTGTGAGTAACTTTGTCCCCCGCTTTCGCGCGTTGCAGCACTTCTTCGCGGACTTCCGTTGGTGTTGAGGGTGCCGCTAACAGGTAAAGCACAGACGTAGCAATGTCCACTTGTGTAAGATTTGCACAATCTTGGAATGCTTCGTAAACATTGATGAAGTTATAAGCAGTGCGACGACTCCAGCCAAACTCTGCTTTCAGCCAAACGTCAAACTGCCCATATTTGAGGCAGGAGCGCACTTCCACCAGTTTTCGTCCGATTTCCCAAATATCTTGTGCTGATCGGCGTAACTGCTCTCGGATTTCTCCAGTGCGTTGCTGAACCATGACACACTGATCGGGAGCCAGAATTTCATAATCAAAACCAATCGCAACCTGAGTCTTTTTCGTCAACTTTTCCATCATTAATTTAATTTGCGCCACTCAGTCTAGCAAGGCAAAAACTCTACACCGTTAAAGCCACTCGCTTCCTGTCTACTCGTATTATGAAACATCTAACAAATCATCATAAAACCCTTACCGCGTCTGCCTTTAGGTCACTTGCTAAACCAGACAATGTCCCAAAGTATACATGCTTTCATGAGAAACCGCTTATGAAACATCTAACAAATCATCATAAAACCCTTACCGCGTCTGCCTTTAGGTCACTTGCTAAACCAGACAGTGTCCCAAAGTATACATGCTTTCATGAGAAGCCGCTGCGGCAACGAAGGAGATACCTGACTGGGTTGCTATTCTAGCAACTCACTAGCAAATGACCTAATTCGACAAGCTAGTGCAGCGTCAAGACTAAAAATTAGGGTTCTCGAGACTGTTGCGGTAAGCTCGACACAGCGTGCTGAGATTCTATGCAGAAGAAGTACATTGTCCGCCTAACCCCTCATGAGCGCCATCAATTAGAGGGCGTGATTAAAAAGCTGAAAGGGAGTAGTCAGAAAGTGCGTCGAGCGCAGATTCTACTGAAAGCAGATGCCAATGGACCGAACTGGACTGACCAGGAGATTGCGGATGCCTTTGACTGTCGAACCAAGACGGTGGAGAACATTCGCCGCCGCTTGGGCGAGCAAGGATTTGAGGTGACTCTCAATGGAACCAAGCGACTATGTCCCCCCACGGATAAGCTCCTTGATGGCGAGCAGGAAGCCCAGATCATCGCCATGCGATTGGGGGCACCTCCGGCTGGGTATGCCAATTGGTCATTGCGTTTGCTGGCTCGTAAGGTGGTGGAATTAGGGTTGGTGGATACAGTCAGCTATGAGACCGTACGCCAGACGCTGAAAAAAATGGCATGACCAATCCAAACTAGAGTACTGGGTCATTCCCCCCGAGGCCGATGCTGAATTTGTAGCGCATATGGAAGTTGTGCTTGATGTTTATGCTCAGCCGTACGACCCAACGCATCCAACGCTTTGCATGGATGAACAGCCCGTTCAATTTCAGCGAGAGAGCCGTCCCTCTCGTCCAGCTACGGCTCACCATGGCCAACGGATTGACTATAAGTATGAACGGGCAGGGACCGCGAGTATTTTCATGTTTACTGAACCGTTGGCGGG
>ERZ1740070.820-NODE-820-length-20502-cov-14.140021_pt1 | contig 20502 bp, 18 predicted proteins | sample MGYA00581734_ERZ1740070 | MGnify/ENA primary metagenome ERZ1740070 (study PRJEB43018, sample SAMN04849744) | marine metagenome | isolation source: floating plastic debris | place: Pacific Ocean | collected 2008-09-01 | study: EMG produced TPA metagenomics...
GAAAACAACTCTTTTCAACCCTCCGTCAAATCCTATTGCATAATCAAGGTTTAATAGCGTGTAAAGTTTATAATTACATCATGTTTGTTCTTAACCCGGGTATAGTTAGAGTGAAAATAATATAGTGGGTTTCTATTTTAAAATAGCAGTGCGGAAGGAAATTGATCAATGGTAAGGTAACTTATGAAAAATATAGATTGAGCAGGAGCTATATTTGTGACGAAACTACCGATCACTTGATCGCTGTTTAGCTGGTTTTCTTACCAATCTACCCGTGTTTTCATTGAACTGCTGTTCCAGCCTAGACGCTTTTTCGAGTTTTGCTTTTGCAGATTTAAAGTGCTTTGTATCAACAGGGCGAGTGTAATTTTCCCAAAATGCAGCATCATATTGGTTATAGTCTGCCATGCGGTAGATATCGAGCTCTTCTTCTCGTTTATCTTCCTGTTGAAAATTCCCTTGCATTATGTCGGTAATCAGTAGTTCATCCAGCGATTCTGTATCGAATTCCGTCATCTTTGTTTTAGTATTCAATACCTTGCCTTTGCGATGCCAGCTGGCGCTGCGTAAATAAAATTTGCCTTCAAATTCCTGGTAAGTGTAGCGACTCTCTTGCCAATACGAGAAAAACTTGGCGGTATCTCTACGTTCCCAGGCCCATGAAAAGTTGTCGCTCAGGTGCGGTTTAAATTTGAGTAAAACATCCACAATAGCCAGGTCCTTTTCCCTAATGGTTACTATAGCATCATAAATCGCATGGCTATCACTTTTGCTTTTCGCCAGCAAAACATAAAGTAAGTCGTTATCCTGTGCTACCACTTCTAGTAAATCAACATGAAAGAATTTTAGCGAGCCTTTCTTTAGAAATCCCCATTGTCCTGATTGGATAGGGTGGTTATGTACCAAATGATTGACATAGCCGTCGTAGATCTTCCATTTATCTGTTCTGAGATCAGCTGATTTGCGAATATGACGGAATTCGATCCTCTGACGATTATGCATCTTACCATTGCTATGTATATAAATCGCAGCTTCCAGCATGCGCATGAATGATTTATCTTGCTGAAAAGTGGTCCTGTAAAATCCCTCAAGGCGATGAGTGGAAGTTTTATAATTCTTTTTAAAGTTTTCTATGGCACCCACAAGGATGTCCTTAGGCTGAAATTTATCACTTACCACTACTTCATCCAGTACGAGCGACGATTCTTTTAATACAATTAGCTGCGGACTTTTCCACTCTGATAATTTTCTCTCAGCTGATTTAAAGCCAATGGCTGAAAAAACCACCGTTTCATTTTTATTATCAGCGCTCACTTTGAGGTTAAACCGGCCCTCAGTATTACTCACTGTACCTTTCTGAGAACCCTTAATGTAAACATGAGCAAAAGGTACGAAAACACCTGCTTCATCTTTGATCTGTCCGGAGATGGATAAGGTATTTTGCTGACTAAAAAGGAGCGTTGTTAGTGGAATGAATACCAGGGTGAGTATTGACTTCATTTTTGTTGGTCCAGTAATAGCGCTAAGATAAATGGTGTATTATTTTGAACTGTCACCTCAACGTAAAAGGATGTCATAAAGTGTAATGCGCTTATTAAAAGGTTTTATTTGTTTCAACAGGACTTATAAGCAAAAGTAGGCTTATTGACTGATGAGTACCATTCTGGTTAATGGATGCCGATAACATCAATAATATGGTGAGAATAGTTACTTATCCGCAAGCTTAGTATACGACAAAGATAAAAATCAAACCGTCGAATGAATAAAAACATTTGTAAAACAGTGAAAAAGCCAAATTACTACGTACTAGATTGGAGGCTCATCCGATGCATCTTCCCAATAAGACGTATTTTAAACTTTTATGGCGTATTGCAAGCCAGATTATACAACTTAATACATAAATAATTTAACTAAGCATTGGCGTCCGTCCATGGTATGCATTTGGGTAAGAACGTCAGTGGGGGACAAATTAAACATTTACTAATTATTATTCTTAATTAAGGGGAAAGCGCGTTATTTTCGTTTAAATAGTAATTACTTTTAATAAAATATCACCCTGTTTTTCTGTTGATGAACAAACATTTATTTTAAAAGAATCCAAAAGCTAAAAGCACATAATATTGAAAGAAAACATTAATGTTTTAATTATCGACGACAATGAGATAGATCGCGTTATTGCCGTATCAAACCTCAGGCATATTTTTGATCACATTAATGTATTCGAATCTCGAAATGGTCTTGAGGCCCTGGATCTTTTAGGAACAGCGCAAATACCCATTCTGCATTTGATCTTAGTGGATATAAATATGCCTATTATGAATGGTTTCAAATTTCTGGAAATGTATGAAGCCTTGTATTGGCAGAATTTTCCTCAAGCTCTCGTTTACCTGATCAGTTCTTCGAGCAACCCTGCCGATATAACAAAAGCTAAGACATTTCATTCGCTAACAGATTTTTTTACTAAACCCTTCAATCCACTGAGAGCTCAAAACCTTAGGCAGTCTCTATTTGATTCACTCGGATCTAAATTAGGTAGCCAAAATAATTAATAAGGCGCTCAGTACTTATTCTTGGGACGGGGCGGTAATTTTGAGAATCACTCATACTGGGAATTATCCCTACGAAAACGCAGAAATCCCGGTAATATCCGCCCCTAAAATAAGCAGATGTATGTCATGCGTGCCTTCATAAGTCACTACACTCTCTAAATTCATCATATGGCGCATCATAGGATACTCGCTCGTGATGCCCATTCCACCATGGATCTGGCGTGCTTCACGGGCAATCTTTAGCGCCATTTCTACTGAATTTCGTTTGGCCATTGAAATTTGCGGAGTCGTGGCTTTACCTTCTTCCATCATTTTACCAAGCTTCCAGTTGAGCAATTGTGCTTTTGTGATCTCAGTAAGCATTTCAGCCAGTTTCTTTTGTATCAATTGAAATGAACCAATCGGTTTCCCAAACTGGACGCGCTCTACGGCATATCTACGCGCAGAATCATAACAATCCATAGCTGCACCAATGGCTCCCCAGGCAATACCATAACGGGCAGAATCCAGGCACATCATTGGAGCGCCTAACCCGTTTTTATCAGGAAGAAGATTTTCTTTCGGCACTTTTACATTATCAAAAACCAACTCTCCGGTAGTACTTGCTCTTAATGACCATTTGCCATGCGTTTCTGGAGTAGAGAAGCCTTCCATACCGCGCTCCACAATCAACCCATGAATACGTCCTGCTTCATTTTTTGCCCAGACTACTGCAATATCAGCTTTAGGTGAGTTGGAGATCCACATTTTAGCGCCATTAAGCAGGTAATGGTCGCCCATATCTTTAAAATTAGTGACCATGCCACTGGGGTTAGAGCCATGGTCAGGTTCTGTCAAACCAAAACAACCCAAATATTCTCCCGAAGCCAGTTTAGGTAAGTACTTATGGCGTTGTTCCTCTGAGCCGAATTTGTAAATAGGATACATAACCAACGAGCCCTGTACAGATGCCGTAGAGCGCATGCCGGAGTCTCCTCGCTCGATCTCCTGCATGATAAGACCGTAAGAGATATAATCGAGGCCTCCGCCTCCATATTGCTCCGGTACCGTTGGCCCGAAAGCGCCAATGTCACCAAACTTCTTTACAATTTCGTAAGGGAAATGAGCGCGCTCGCACCAATCTTCGATATACGGGCTGATCTCCTTTTTTACAAAGTCACGAATAGAACTTCGTATCAGCTTATGCTCTTCAGTAAGCAGATCATCGATATGATAAAAATCAGGCGATTCGAAAAGGTCTGTTTTTGTACTTTTAACGCTACTATCGGCTACCGTATCCACACTCATGCTTTTGGTTATTGCTATTTAAATTTCAAATTTACGCAACCGTTTGAAACATCCAGTAAATATTGAAAAATACGTATGGCCGAGAAGAAAATGGATGATAAAGTGATCGAGCAAATAAAAAAGCTCGAGGAAAAATATGAGGTGATGGGACAAGACCTCTCCAGCTACCTCGATGGGCTACTTTATGCTGATTATCTTACCTATTGGGATTATATCCATTTGGACACGCTAATGAGCCTTCAAACACCAAAGACCGGGTTAAAAGATGAAATGATATTTATAGTATATCATCAACATACTGAGTTATTCTTTAAACTGATATTATGGGAAATTGATCAAATCACAAATGCCGACAAGCTAACTGAACAGTTCTTTTTGGACCGTTTAACACGTATCAACCGTTATTTTGAATTACTGGAACACAGTTTTTCGGTTATGGTGGAGGGAATGGAGCGTGAGCAGTTCCTTAAATTTCGAATGTCGCTATTGCCCTCAAGCGGATTTCAATCCGCTCAATATCGCTGGATAGAGTTGTGTAGTACCGATCTGTTCAATTTAACGGCCATCAATTTGAGGGCGAATCTAAGCCCTGAAGATAGTATAGAGAAACTGTTGGATGCCATTTACTGGAAGCAAGGAGCTACTGAGTTAGCCTCAGGCAAAAAGACACTGACACTCAAACAGTTTGAGGAGAAATACGGTCAATCCTTCATTCACAGGGCCCGAGCGTTTAAGGATAAAAACCTTTGGCAGATTTATAAGTCTCATTTTAATGGTGTCAAGAAAGATGAAACTATAATAGACGCTTTGAAGCGATATGACTTATTAGCGAATGTCTATTGGCCACTGGCGCATTATAAATCGGCGGTGAAATATCTACAACGTGATCCAGTAGATATAGCCGCTACTGGTGGCACTAATTGGCAGAAGTACCTGCCGCCACTATTTCAAAAGGTGATTTTCTTTCCTGAGTTGTGGTCGGAGGCCGAACGCCAAGAATGGGGCAAGGGTTGGGTTATGAAGGAGGTAGTAAGGGGTAAAGACCCTGACAAATAGGTGATTATCCCTGCTTAGAAGAATTTTTACTGTGTATCTTCGTAATGTGAAGGTCCTACAATTCATATTTTTAATGGCATTCGGCCATTCACTATTGGCGCAGGTGGAGCGCTATACTTATCATGATGATCATAAAAGTAAGGCTAAAGAGGTTTTTCAAGTCACCGACACCATTAGCAATCAATTGGAGGGTAGCTATACGTCCTATTACATTAACGGTAATATAGAATCAAAGGGCCACTTTCAGGATAACGAAACAGTGGGTCTATGGGAGTTTTACTATGAGAATGGAAAATTGAAGATGACAGGAAACCTAAAGCGGGGCACCAATGATGGCTACTGGACATACTACTTTGAGAACCGGAATAAGAGTATGGAGGGGGAGATTACCAATAAAAAGAGACGAGGTCGATGGAAGATCTATTACGAAAGTGGCGCTCTCAAAGAGGAAGGTAATTTTGTTAACAACAAGCGTGAGGGACTGTGGATAGGCTATTATGAAGATGGAAATAAGCGAAGTGAAATAGATTATACCTTCGGAAAAGGAAGAACCACAGAGTTCTATTCTACTGGAGAAAAACGGGCTGAGGGTCCCAAATCGGGCACCAAGAACGTGGGTTTGTGGCGCTATTTTTTTAAAGATGGAAAGATACAGGCCGAAGGACTTCATGAAAATGGAAAGAAAACCGGTGATTGGAAGTACTATTTTAACGATGGCTCACTGGCGGCAACAGGTACATTTGAAAATGATTTTCCCCAGGGTAAATGGTCTTACTTCCATGAAAATGGTCAGAAAAGTACGGAGGGGGTTTTTGTGAAAGGGAAAAAAGACGGATACTGGGGGCTTTTTGCGGATAATGGTACACTTAAGGGAGAAACTAATTTTGAAAAAGGGGAAGGCGTGTATAAGGAGTACTATCCCAGCGGAAAATTAAAGATTCAAGGAAGGGTTGACAACAATGTTAACCAAGGATTATGGAAATACTATTATGAAGGAGGCCAACTTGAGGGTGAATGTAATTTCGTAGACGGAAGAGGAGAATATATGGGATACTATCCGGATGGCACCCTTCAAACCAAAGGAATTATTGATGACGGCAAAAAAATAGGAAGATGGGATCTGTATAAAAACGATGGGTCGTTATCGGGATACTATAAACCCATATATGATCAGCCCGAGTTGAGTAATTATAAACCCAGGGAAACACAAAAATACGGTGTAGGGGCCTACAAATTCAGGAGTAGAAAATTCACGTACTTCGATTCGAAGATCAATGAATTTCAGGGTGTTATTCTTCAAACTAATCCTATCCTATCTTTTTTAGGCAGAGTACCGTTTGGTGTTGAGTTTTACCTGCAAGAGCGTTTGGGGCATGAATTTGAATTTGAAGGTATACGCGACCCCTTTTATACCTTGGATGAAGATGTAGCTATGGGTGATGTTTTCAGCCGTGGATATGGTATGGCATTGAAACAGAAACTTTACAATCCTTCCAGATATGGCCTTTGGTATTTTGGACACGAACTCAGGTTTAGCAACCTAAGTCACTTTGCTAATGTAGATTCACCACCTGATAATATAATGCGTGCAAGCGCTTCCGAGCAAAAAATTGAATACAGCGTCATGTTAGGTTATCGTCTTATGCAGAATACTGCGGGTAAAGGGTTTACCATTGATAGTTTTGTAAGCCTGGGCACGGGTTATCGGAATTTTGACGTGTCATCTGAAAATGAGTCAATTTTTGATGAACTTGAAACCAGTAAAGTCCCGCTTACTTTTAACTTTGGCCTAAACATTGGCTACGTCTTTTCTTTTGGAGGTCGCGGTCGATAGCATTTAAGGATAAATACCTTACACGTTGGAAAAAACTTTATCTCTGGTACTCAACCCGGAAGAGGCGTATGATGATTCCGTCTTTGATGAATTAGTCAGGCTTAAGATCAGCCGGCACTCCACCTACAGAATAAAAAAGCGTTCCATAGATGCCAGAAGGCGTCCTGTAAAGGTGAGTGTGCAAGTCAGTATATATGACGGTACCCCTCCCGATTTACTTCATTATCGAAAAGATTATGACATTGTACAAGAAGCTCCCAGGGTGGTTATTGTAGGTGCCGGTCCAGCCGGATTATTCGCTGCCCTGAGGCTTATTGAACTTGGTATCAAGCCCATAGTAATTGAAAGAGGTAAAGACGTACGGGCCAGGCGCCGGGACCTGGCAGCTATAAATAAACATCATATAGTTAATTCCGAATCTAATTATTGCTTTGGCGAGGGTGGCGCCGGAACCTATTCTGACGGCAAACTCTATACGCGGTCAAAGAAACGCGGAGATATACTTAGAGTATTAGAAATGCTGGTAGCACACGGAGCTAAAGAAGACATCCTTTATGAAGCTCACCCACATATTGGAACGAATAAGTTACCTGGAATTGTAGCCGCCCTAAGAGATAGTATTATCAAGGCAGGCGGGGAGGTGTTGTTTGATACTAAGGTTACAGATCTGATCATTGAAAGAAATGAAATAAAAGGTGTTACACTATTAAGCGGTGAACAAATACATGCTGATGCTGTAATTCTGGCTACGGGACACTCTGCCCGGGATATTTTTCACCTTTTGAAACATAGAAAGGTGGAAATAGAAGCTAAACCTTTTGCTTTAGGGGTGAGAATTGAACACCCTCAGGAAATTATTGATGACATTCAGTACCATTGCCGAGGAAAGGGAAGAGGAGATTACCTACCTCCGTCATCCTATGCTTTAGTCCACCAGACCTTTTATGACAGCAAACAACGTGGCGTATTTTCTTTTTGTATGTGTCCAGGTGGATTTATAGTTCCTGCGGCGACGTCGCCTGGCGAGGTAGTAGTCAACGGTATGAGCCCGTCAAGAAGAAATTCTAAATATGCCAACTCTGGTATTGTGGCCGCAGTAGAGCTTGAAGATGTAAAAGAGTACCTCCATCATGAAGAACTGGCGGCGATGCACTTTCAGTCCGAAGTAGAAAAGAAGGCTTATACTATCGCCGGCGAAAGTCAGATTGCTCCGGCCCAGAGACTGGTTGATTTTGTAGACGGCAAGCTATCTGCGCAAGTGAATCCCACCTCATATCAGCCTGGGCTGCATTCCGTTCAAATGGGAGAAGTACTTCCAAACTTCATCGAATCAAGACTAAGAGATGCTTTTAAAGCTTTTGGAAGAAAGATGAAAGGGTATTTCACGAATGAGGCGCAGATCGTAGGGGTGGAGAGCCGTACGTCATCGCCGGTAAGGATACCCCGGAACAAAGAGACACTGGAACATGTTGGTTTGCGGAGGTTATACCCATGCGGGGAGGGAGCAGGCTACGCTGGAGGCATAGTATCAGCGGCTATGGATGGTGAACGGTGTGCTACCGCCTTTGCAGAACAGTATTTTGATAAAAAGCTAAAGAAGAAATGAAGAGAACAGCTATTCTTGGAGCGACCCCTAACCCAAGTCGATATGCATTTATAGCCGCCCAAATGTTAGTGGATCACGGCCATGAAATAGTACCCATCGGTATTAAAAAGGGGCAAGTAGTAGGTACTGATATTGTGGACCTGAGACAAAAACCTAGCATAGGTAGTATAGATACCGTAACCCTTTACTTAGGTCCTCAGAACCAGCCAGAGTGGTACAACTATATCATTGGACTCAATCCTAAGCGAATTATTTTCAACCCAGGGACCGAGAATTTTGAATTTCAGCAATTGGCCAGTAGAGCAGGAATAGAAACAGAGGAAGCGTGTACACTCGTTTTGCTAAGAATTGGAAGTTACTAATAACGAATTAATAAGTTTTCTAGGTTTGGAGTTTGTATTATCGTATTTTTACGATTATGAAATTATACGACGTACTTGATTGTCTTGAAGCTGTAGAAGAAGTTAGATTTACACTGCCAAATGGCGAGCCGGTTCCGGTACATTTTCATGTAACTGAAATAGGCAGCCTTGAAAAAAACTTTATTGATTGTGGCGGCGCCATCAGAAAAGAATCGGTTATAAGCTTTCAACTTTTCACGGCACAAGATTATGACCACCGTCTAGGCAGAGAAAAATTGAAAAATATTATTCAATCTTCTATTGATAAATTGGGTTTGAAGAATAACGAGGTAGAGGTGGAATTTCAATCCAATACAATAAGTAAGTATGACTTGGATTTCGAAGGAGGCATATTTAATCTTATTGCAAAGCAGACTGATTGTCTCGCCAAAGATAAATGCGGTATTCCCACTGAAAAGCCTAAGGTCAGGCTATCTGCTTTAGCTTCTACTAATAAGCCTGTTTGTGAACCTGGTTCAGGGTGTTGCTAATATGAAAGTACTTGACCCCCTTTCAGTTAGCATTGGAAATGCTGGTGAACTATCGATTCCTGAAGAGCGAAAGGCCATTCTTAATACATTGATAGACTACATACGGTCCGGGACACAATCGGGCAAAGAGGTAAATCTAAATTTCATTTGTACCCATAATTCTCGCAGGAGCCAGTTTAGCCAAATATGGGCGCAGGTGGCAGCTTACTATTACGGGGTAGATATCAACTCTTTTTCAGGAGGAGTTGAGGTTACTGAATTTAATCTCAGAGCTGTTGCATCGGTCGAACGTTTTGGTTTTGAAGTAGAGAAAGAAGGAGACGTAAACCCCCGTTATTCTGTCAAATATTCAAAGAGGGCACAGCCCCTCATATGCTTTTCAAAAATCTTTGATGACCCATCGAATCCAAAGGAAAACTTTGCAGCTGTTATGACCTGCTCGCATGCTGACGAAAACTGTCCGTTTATTCCTGGAGCAGAAGCCAGGATACCCGTACGCTATGACGACCCTAAAACGTTTGATGGCACCGATTTAGAATCGAGTAAATATGACGAGCGCTCCCTACAAATAGCCGCTGAGATGTTTTACGTTTTTAGCAAGGTCAGTACCTTCTAGCTTATTGTTATTTTATTGTGGCGTAGCGGGGATCATAAGTATTAGTCAAACCTGTAGTTTGACGAAATTGACCTTTAAATATTAGCATATTTTACGGATAGTTCTTAAGAATTATTCATTCTGCCAAGAACTCATCTTTAAAACGAGTTAGGCCCAAACATTGCTATTTCATTATCAGAAGAAGCCTTAAAGCTCGGCGCCGGAAAAGTAGTAAAAAGTGCGATTCTTCATAAGGTTGGTATGATTAATATCATTTAAAACAATCCTGTTTGATGCTAACTTGACGGTACGACAAAAGCAACAGAGAGCGTGTCATATCTGATCACTTTACTGATAGAGCGATGAAAACTATGCTATTCCCAACCGACTTTTCTGATCGTGCCAACCGGGCGCTAATAGAAGTTGGCGCTTTTGCTAAAGAGTTTAAAACAAAAATCATTGTTTATCATGTATACCATCAGCCTTTTATAAAAACCGACTTGAGTATACATATGGCTGGGCTTCTAGAAAATGTGGAACGGTGCTTGGATAAGACATTTAACAACTTTTTACAAGAAAACCCTGAATTCGAAACTATAGACTATGAGTTCCGCAAGGAACGGGGCCTTTCTGTTGAGAAGATCATCCAAACTGTCCAAAATGGAGATATCGATCTTATCTGTATGGCTACTAAAGGAGCTCAAAGCTTTGGTGAACTTTGGGGCACGAAAACCGCTAAGATCGTTAAGAGTGTGAATGTACCGACACTGGTTATACCTGACAATACAAATCTGACAGAGATGGGAAAAGTGGGATTAATCTGTGATTATAGTCAGAAAGCAGACTACCACTCTCTTGATTTTTTATCAAGTATCATAGATAATTTAAATCTGGAAGCTGATGTGATCACATTGAATTGTGATGAACGGAACATGACAGGTTCGGAGAAAGCCTACCTACAGTTGGTCAGAAAAAAACTGAAGAATGTACCTACCACTTTTCATTTTGTCTCAGATAATGATGTAGAGCGCGGGGTGATCGAGTATTGCAAGAAAAACGATATTGGTCTTGTCGCTATTCTACATAAGAAATACAATTTTTTAGTTGAATTATTTCACGAAAGCTTGACGAAAAAAATGACTTTTAGAAGTCACATTCCATTATTGGTACTTAAATAGTCTTATGTAAAATGGCAGAAATCAATAATATTGAAAAACTCACGGATAAGATCTATCAAGAGGGAGTAGAAAAAGCACAAAAAGAATCAAAAGAAATCATTTCATCTGCAGAAGTCGAGTGCAATCGGATATTGGAAGAGGCCAGGAAAGAGGCCAAAAGCATTGTGGCCAAAGCCGAGCAAGAAGCAGCTAAAACTATCAGAAGCACGGAAAATGAACTAAAATTAAAAGTAAAGCAGTTTATCAGTGATCTCCAAGACGAAATTCGGACATTATTGTCCTCTAAAATTCTAAAAAACGGTACCTCGGCCGCATTCGCAGATGCGGCCTTTTTAAAGTCCGCAATATTAGAAGCTATTGGCTTTTGGAAGTCGTCTGATGACTTAGAACTGATCCTGCCTCAAGAATTGGAAAAAAAATTGGACAAAGCCTTTCAAGGAAGCATTAAAGAGCACACACAAAACCTGACCGTCAGTTTTAACGACAAAATGAGCTCCGGCTTTACCATAGTCGATAAGGAGGAATCTTACCAAATCTCATTCTCAGAAAACGAATTTATCATGTTGTTTGGCTCTTATCTCACTGATAAGACCAATCAAGTACTGTTCTCAGATCTCCCATGAGCTATTACTACCTTATAGCCGGTTTACCTGATCTGGAACCAGGAATGGATACCAGGAAAATTGACTTTAAGGGTGTGGTTGCAACTATCCAAAGGAATCTCGCGCCCAGGGATGAGCGACAGTTTCGTTATCTGCTATATCCTAATGATAATCGCAACCTCCTAAACACACTTTGGCATAAGTATAAAAGCTTTCCTAACCTGGAACATGTACATTTCTGCACTCTAAAAGATGAAACGCTTCAGGACTATCATCGGCAGAAATCGGTGTTTCCACCTTATATAGGGGAATTTTTAAGTATTTACGAAGATCAATTTCCAAATATGAGTCCAAGGGAAATGGAAGACAGGCTTTTGGATGGGTTTTATGAAGAAGCAAAAAAACAAAGTCCGTTTATTAAAGAATACTTCAAATTCGAAAAGAGACTTAAGGAGATCTTAGCGGCTTATAACGCCTCATGCTATAACTTTCTATCACCCCCTTCAGCCATAGACGAAAGTATTTTAGGTCAGGTAGGAAAGGGAAAATCAGTGACTCCCGGCTTCTTAAGAGAGTACCCTTACATTGAAACGCTTGGAGAAAAGGTAGATACAAAGCAACCAGAGGAACTTGAAAAGTTTATTGACCACATAAAATGGGACTATCTACAGGAGGTAAAAGACCACTTCAGTGGAGAACAGGTTTTTGCCTATACCTTGAAGCTGCAATTGGTATTAAACGAGCGCCTCAGTACCCTGGACAGAGGAGCGCCTCACTTTCAGGAGCTACAGAAAACCATTAAAAGTAAAATTCAATCGCCCATAATTTCAACGACATGACAAAAGGTAAAGTAGCAGGTGTAGTATCAAACCTTATCACAATTAAGGCGGAAGGCCCTGTGACTCAAAACGAAATATGCCTTATTCTCAGTGAAGGCAAGCGATTGAAAGCTGAAGTTATAAAGGTTAAGGAAAATGTAGCCTCTGCTCAGTTGTTTGAGTCCAGTCGAACAATAAAGATTGGAAGTGAAGTGGAATTCACAGGCCGCATGCTGGAAGTAGAACTTGGACCTGGCATACTTTCCAAGCGGTATGACGGACTTCAAAGCGACTTATCAAAAATGGGTGGGATGTTCATTGATATGGGTGAGATTACTGCCCCATTAGATGAAGATAAGCTGTACCCCTTCAAACCGCTGGCTAAGGCGGGAGACCGCGTAAAAGCCGGAGACTGGCTGGGGAGCGTACAAGAGAACTGGGTGGATCATAAGATCATGGCGCCTTTCAATCTGGAAGGTGAATACAAGGTGGTTTCGGTGGCAGAACCAGGCCAATACAAGATCACCGATGTAATTGCGACTCTTTTATCAGAAGATAAAGAAAAGTTGCCGGTTACCATGCGACAGCGATGGCCGGTGAAACTGGCTATTGATAGGTTCGACAACAAACTGCGGCCTTACAACATTCTACAGACCGGTCTGCGCGTTATAGACACTTTTAACCCAATAGCAGAAGGTGGCACTGGCTATATACCAGGCCCGTTTGGTACGGGTAAAACCGTCTTGCAACAGGCCATCGCTAAAAACAGCCAGGCCGATATTGTTATCATAGCTGCATGTGGTGAGCGCGCCAATGAAGTGGTTGAAATTTTCACAGAATTCCCTCAATTGACAGACGCTACCACCGGGCGAAAGCTTGATGAAAAGATCACGATCATTTGCAATACCTCAAACATGCCTGTGGCAGCCAGAGAGGCGTCTGTTTATGTGGGTATGACGTTGGCCGAGTACTATCGAAACATGGGGTTAAAGGTACTTATGCTGGCCGATAGTACTTCCCGGTGGGCCCAGGCGCTTCGGGAAATGTCCAACCGAATGGAAGAGCTACCGGGTCCGGACGCATTTCCGGTAGAGCTGCCGGCTACGATTGCTAACTTTTACAGCCGTGCCGGGTTGGTGGTATTGAATAATGGCCAGACCGGATCCGTCACTTTTATAGGTACAGTTTCCCCGGCCGGAGGTAACTTCAAGGAGCCGGTGACCGAGTCTACAAGTAAAGTGGCACGTTGTTTCTATGCCTTATCACAGAAAAGGGCAGATGCTAAACGCTACCCTGCCATTGATTCATTAGCTTCTTACTCCAAATACCTGGATTATCCGGAATTCATCACGGATGCCGATGCCAATATTCAGCGGGGCTGGACCCAATTAGTAAAAAGAGCAAAAGACTTGGTGCGCACGGGAATTGAGGCTAAAGATCAGATTAATATCCTTGGCGACGATGCCGTACCTATTGCCTATCATATTGGCTTTTGGAAAAGTGAAGTAATTGACTTTGCCTTGATACAGCAGGATTCATTTGATGATGTAGATATGAACACTCCTCTTGAAAGGCAAAAGTATATGCTGAATAAAGTAATGGAAATAGGTGATAAGAACTTTACTTTTTCTGATTTTGAGGAAGTAGGCACCTATTTTAAAAAGCTGATCAACCTGCTGAAACAAATGAACTACTCAGCCTTTAAATCACCAGGTTTTGAAAAGTATGAAAATGAGTTGGATCAGGTTCTGCTCAGTAACCAAGTAACAATGCAAGAAGAAAATAGTCAGGTAGTTTAAACCCAAGCGCAGTTATGAAGACCAAAGCATTTCAGCGGATATATACAAAGATCTCAAAGATCACCAAGGCGACGTGTGAAATAAAAGCTTCTGGCGTCCGCTATGGAGAGCTGGCATGGGTTAATGATCGTCCGGCTCAGGCCATTAGTGTAACAAACGACAGCGTCACTCTACAGGTGTTTGCAGGTACAGAAGGCATAGCCTCAAAGTCGGAGGTGGTATTTTCAGGTATGCCGCCGACCTTGAACGTTAGTGATCTGCTAGCCGGCCGTTTTCTTAATGGCTATGGTGATCCTATAGACGGTGGTCCCAAACTGGTTGGTGAAAAAAGGTTAATCAATGGTCCTGCTGTAAACCCTGTAAAAAGAGCTAAACCATCTACCTTGTTGGCTACGGGGATAGCAGGAATTGATCTGAATAATACCCTGGTGACCGGTCAGAAAATTCCCTTTTTCGCTGATCCCGACCAACCCTACAATCAGGTATTAGCCGAAGTGGCCATGCGGGCTGAGGCCGATAAGATCATTTTAGGAGGCATGGGATTATCCAATGATGACTACCTGTTTTTCAAAAACACTTTTGCTAATGCGGGAGTGCTCGATAAGATCGTTTCCTTCATCAATACCTCCGAAGATCCTCCTCTGGAAAGACTATTGATCCCGGATATGGCCTGTACCGCTGCCGAATACTTTGCTAATGATCAGCAACAGAATGTGCTGGTGCTGCTGACCGATATGACCTTATATGCGGACGCATTAGCTATCGTTGCCAATAAAATGGACCAGATACCTTCGAAAGATTCAATGCCAGGCTCTTTGTATAGCGATCTGGCCAGTATATATGAGAAGTCGGTTCAGTTTGTACATGGCGGTTCCATCACCATTATTGCTGTTACCACACTCAACGAGGGCGACATTACTCACGCTATTCCCGATAATACAGGCTATATAACCGAAGGCCAGCTGTTTTTAAAACATGATACCGACATAGGAAAGGTAATCGTGGATCCGTTCCGCAGCCTTTCCCGGCTGAAGCAAAATGTGATCGGAAAAAAGACAAGGGAAGACCATCCCCAAGTGATGAACGCTCTTATTCGATTGTATGCTGACGCCGTAGAGGCCAAAACAAAACGCGAGAACGGTTTTGACCTTAACGAATACGACAAAAAATGCCTCGCCTTTGCTAAAGAGTATGCACTGCGGCTTCTGGCCATTGATATTAATATTCCTATAGATGAAATGCTGGATACGGGGTGGTCATTGTTTCAGCAGTATTTTGAAAAATATGAGATAGGCATTAAGGAACAGTTGATGGATAAGTATTGGAAAGAATCTAAGGTTTTGGAGGGATCTGTAGTAGAGGAATAGCGCTATGGCAGTAAAGTTTAACTATAATAAGACCACCATTCAGCAGTTTCAACGGCAGCTTATTATTCGTGAACGTGCGCTTCCTATTTTAAAAAATAAAGAAACCGCCCTACGGCAGGAAGAAAAACTAATGACGAAGGAGCTGCAACAGTTAGAGGATGGTAGAAATAAGGTTAAACAAAAAATCGAGGCTTTCTTACCATTTTGGAATGAATTCCCACCAATGGTCAGCTTAAGGGATCTAGGCGTCTATTACAAAAAAATAGTAGGTGTTAAAGTACCGGAAGTCAAAGAAGTTTCATTTCAGTTAGCAGACATAAGTTGGTGGAATTACCCGGCTTGGGTGCCTGCGGGTATAGATATTCTTCAGCAAATAATAGCCCTGGACATTAAAATAAAGATCAAACAGCGACAGATAACTTTAGTAGACTCTGCTCGAAAGAAAACAACACAAAAAGTGAACCTTTATGAAAAAGTTAAGATACCGGCGTATGAAGATGCTATCTTGAAGATCAAACGTTTTTTGGAAGACAAAGAAAATATTTCCAAAGCCGCTCAGAAAATTGTGAAAAATAGCAAGGAAAGGAGGGCAGCAGCATGAAAACCAAGTTTAAGAAGTTAAATCTGCTGGTATATGGCGGCGACAGAACTAAAGTCACTTCCATGCTACAGGAGTTGGGCGTCCTTCATCTTGAACTTGATGAAACTTTCCGCAATGAAAGTATTGAGGATTTAGAATTTCGTAAAAACCGCTTGACGAAGGCCATAGATTTTATTCAGGCGTACGGAGCCAGAAAAAAAATAATCCAGCGAGCGGATGGCAATGAATTATCCCTCAGTGAGGTGGTGGATGAGGTGCTTACGTTAAAGCTGAAAAAAGAGGCTGATGAGCAGGAAGAAGAACTGCTGCGTAAGCATAAGCAAAAACTTATGCCTTGGGGAGATTTTGATCCTGACAAGCTCGCCCGGTTGGACAGGGCCGGAATTAAAGTATCATTTTACAGTGCTGAGAAAAAGTCATTAAAAGCTTACGACTTTGGTGAACAGGCTTATCAAATTATCCATGAAGGCCCCGATCGCATCTACCTGGTGGTGTTTTCGAGAGGGGAAACCATTTCTTTACCCTTTGAGACGATAGAGCTACCGTCCTTACGGATTTCCGATCTTCACATCCGTGAGCAGGAACTGAACACAGCGAAAGCGGAATTTACCAAGACGATCCCCGGCTATACTCGTTACCTTCCTATGCTGGAACAAGAATTGGTAAGACTTGAAAACCAATGGATGCTTCAGCTTGCCAATGGCAGTTACGATGAGTATGCCAAGGGTTCTATTTTACATCTTACCGGTTGGTTTCCCGCCACTATGGAAGGTAGATTACTCCATTATATTCAGCAGGAGAAACTGTCATACACTATTTCTGATCCGGTTTCAGGAGATAAGGTTCCTGTATTACTCAATAATCCTAACTACCCGAAACTCTTTGAATCCATAACTCGCATCTTTCAGTTGCCAGATTATTATGAAATGGATTTAACACCATTCATAGCTGTTTTTTATCCGATACTCTTTGCCTACTGCCTGGGAGATGCAGGATACGGTCTGGTGTTGCTGTTGGCGGCGCTTATTGGTGGCTTTACTTTTTTGAAAGCGTCAAGAAATATGGCGGTTTTGGGAGTAATACTTGGTGTGTTTACCACACTCATGGGCGTAGTGAAATCGGGTAGTATTTTTGGGCAGCCTATTATAGCCGATTACTTGCACCCGCTCCTGCAATTTTTATCACAATATGTAATTATCCCTGATGATCGTGATGTGGTTTTTAATGCATTCAATGTAGCGCTTTTGATTGGTGTAATACAAATTTTTACCGGCATTATCATTTCCATTGTAAATAAGATGCGCTATCACAGCCTGATAGCCAGCTTACCCCAGCTCGGTAAGCTTTTTATAGTATTCAGTTTAATTTGGATGTTTTTGGCGGATATGCAAGGTGTGGAAAGCTTACAGCCTTTCGCCCTGGGTAGAAAAATACTACTGACAATAGGTGTACTATTAGTCCTCTTCTTCCATGACATGAAGCTACCCATTGTAGCACGTACTGCCAGTGGAGTTTTACCTTTATTCTTTATCCTGACAGGGATTCTAGGCGATGTGCTGTCTTATGTACGTCTTTTTGCCCTTGGAGTAGCTTCATCCGTGTTGGGTTTGGTAGTGAACCAAATAGGCACGACCATTATGGGCGACACCTGGTGGGGAATACTGCTGGCCATTGTATTTCTTTTGGTAGGTCACGGCCTCAACTTTGCGCTGGCCACACTTGGAGCCTTTGTACACCCGCTTAGGCTTACGTTCGTTGAGTTTTATAACAATGCAAATTTCGAAGGAGGTGGCGTACCTTATAAGCCACTTCGCAAGATTAAATAATGTCACAAAGAAAATTAGAACAGATATGGAAACGTTACCTCTAACCCTCGCATTCATTGGCATTGGCCTTTTAGTCGGACTTTCAGGCTGTGGCAGCGCCATGGGTACCGCCATCGGCGCCATGTCCACCGTCGGAGCTTTGAAAAAACGGCCGGAATCATTCGGTTCATTCATTGTACTCAGCGCCTTACCGGGTACGCAGGGTTTGTATGGTTTCGCCGGCTTTTTCATTTTGCAAGACTTAATTACTCCCGGAATGACGCTTTTGCAAGGCGCCGGAATACTGGGCGGTGGATTGGCCCTGGGTCTTGCTGGCCTCCTTTCCGGAATGTATCAAGGAAAAGTCTGTGCGAGCAGTATCGATAGTATTGGTTCGGGGAATGATGTTTTTGGCAGGGCACTGATTTTAGCGGTATTCCCTGAACTGTATGCCATTATTGCCTTTGCTTCCTTATTTTTAATTCGTGGTGTCTTGTAATCATTAAAGTAGTGTAATCATGAAATCAACAATTGTATACAAACCTTATAAAGTGGCTTTGGTAGCGCTCGACCTTACCGAGATGGATGACCGGCTGATACAGTATGCTTCCATGATGGCCAGATTACTACCGCTCGAAAGGATTTTTTTTGTTCATGTGGCCAAAGACCTGGCGCTCCCAACTGACCTTTTAGAAGAGTATCCGGATTTAGTTGGACCTCTGGATGAAAGCATTGAAACAGATATTCAAAATAAGATGGACCGGTATTTTGACGCTGCCGATGTAAGGGCGGAGTGCATTATCAAAGAAGGTAATCCAATTGATAAAATACTCAAGCTTTGCAGGATCAAAGATGTTGACCTCATTTTCATGGGGCGCAAAAGAAGTCTGCACGGCTCCGGTATCGCATCAAGCGGAATTGCACGTAAATGCCCTTGTTCGTTGTTTCTAGTTACAGAAGACTCGAAGCTACAGTTGAAAGAAGCTTTGGTTCCTGTGGACTTTTCAGATCATTCGGGTTTAGCCATGAAACAGGCGATAGAGGCGCAATCGAATAATGGGTTTAAGTTATCTGCCATGCACGTTTACAGCGTACCTAGTGGCTATTACAAAACGGGCAAAAGCTATGCTGAGTTCTCCGAAATTATGAAGTCACATGCTAAAAAAGACTTTAAGAAGTTCATGGAGTCAAATGGCTTCCCCGCAGATATCGCCTGTAAGTATGTACTTACCGATGATAGCAAATATGCCAACCTGGCTTATGAATTTGCTGAAAAACAGGACGCAGATTTAATAATCATAGGTTCAAAAGGCCGCACTTCAGTTTCTTCGATTTTAATAGGTTCGGTAGCGGAGAAGCTGGTTTATGTCGATAGTCATATTCCTGTACTTATAGTAAAAAGTAAGGGTGAAAATATGGGCTTTCTGGACGCTTTGCTTAAGATTTAGCCTTGCCCTAAAATCGAGAGATTTTTAACCATATTTTAATTTACTGGTGTCCGACTAAATTTTTTAAACAAGAAAAAAGTGCCTTTGAAGCGTCCGAGGAAAGTTTTTCCCTCAAAGCTGAAAACTACCCCCGCCCTAAAGGGAGTAATTAAGAACTGCCCTTTAGGGAATTTAAAGGGTGTTTTTAGCGAATGATTCTAAATCAAAAAAACTTTTCTCGGATGCCAGTAATTTTAATTAGTATGAGCAACATTTCAGCCGTACGATGTGTTCGGAATAACAACCGGCTTGCACGTACATAACTCCTAAATAACGTAAAGTATCAGGTATTTTCTAACGAAGCATATAGAATGACTAAGAACGTATTGGTATTATTGGTATGGGTTGGGTAGGCACAAGTGTGGCCATATCCATTCTGCATCGCGGCATATGCGAAGAGCTGCTACTTAATGATATAAAACCTGAACTGGCCATAGGCGAGGCCATGGACTTAAACCATGGCTCATCTTTTTATCCTTCTACAACGGTGAAGGCGGCATCCATTGAAGAGATGGTACATTGTAAGGCAATTGTGGTGACCGCAGGGCGGGGAAGTGTACCTGGAGAAACCCGGCTTGATCTGCTTGAGGGAAACCTACAAATAGTCAAGCAAATATCGGCGAAGCTTACGGGGTTCAATGGTTTCTTAATCGTGGTGGCTAACCCGGTAGATGTGCTTACCTACTTCTACCAAAAGTATACAGGTCTGGAATCAAAAAAGGTAATAGGCACCGGTACCATGTTAGACACTGCCCGGTTACGAAGTATGATAGGCCATAAATTAAATGTCGATGCCAAGAGTATTCATGCCAATGTCATCGGAGAGCACGGTGACTCGGAAGTAGTGGTATGGTCTGAAGCCCGGATTGGTGGCATTCGCCTGGCCAATTGGCAAGAATGGAAGCCTGAGTACGAGAAGGAAATTACTGATAAAGTAAGAACGGCAGCCTATGAAATAATAAAGCTTAAAGGCGCTACAAACCATGCTATAGGACTGGTCACGGCCACTTTACTGAAATGGATTTT
>ERZ1740070.821-NODE-821-length-20500-cov-4.234972_pt1 | contig 20500 bp, 15 predicted proteins | sample MGYA00581734_ERZ1740070 | MGnify/ENA primary metagenome ERZ1740070 (study PRJEB43018, sample SAMN04849744) | marine metagenome | isolation source: floating plastic debris | place: Pacific Ocean | collected 2008-09-01 | study: EMG produced TPA metagenomics assembly...
ATGCTAGACCAAGAGACTATTTCTGCCGGCGCTGGCAGAGAGGCGAGTTTGCGTTTGTTTGGCCCGGCCCCGGGGCGGTATGGCGCCGGCATGAACCGGTTGGCGGAGCGATCAGGCGCCTGGAGCGACCGAGATGAACTCGCGCAGACTTATATTGCCCGCATGGGACACGCCTATGGCGTCGGCTTCGATGGCGACGCAAGACAGGCCGCTTTCGTACAGCGTCTTGAAGACGTGAGCGACAGCTATCTCGGACGTGCCAGCAACCTCTATGGTCTCGTCGACAACAATGACGCGTTCGACTATCTCGGTGGCCTGAACCTCGCGGTTGAGTCGGTTCGTGGAGAAGCGTCCCGAGGCTTTGTGATTGATGTCAGCGATCCCGACAATCCGGAAACAGCCCCTTTAGCGAGCGCCATCGTTCAAGAGCTGCGCGCCCGTCAGCTCAACCCGAATTGGATTAAATCGCTCATGCCGCATGGATATGCGGGCGCGCGGACGATGAATTTTACATTCTTCGAAAATCTTTGGGGATGGGAAGCGACAAACCCGGACCTTTTCCCCGATCAGATCTGGGACGATGCAAAAGACATCTACATAGATGATCGCTACGAGCTCGGCTTGGAGGCGTTCTTCAACGAAGACACGCAAAAGCCGGTTAAAGCAAACATATTGGCCATCATGTTGGTTGCGGCTCACAAACAGCATTGGCAGACGGATGAAGACACCATCTCTGAATTGGCAGAGGCCTTTGCTGCCGTGGTCATCGAAGCGGGCTTGCCTGGGAGCGGACATACGCAGCCTGACCATCCCATGCTGGATTGGCTGGGCAATTATCTTCCTGCGCAGATGATGGAACAACTCAATGCGGTTCGTGACGCGGCGCGGGGATCAGTGACCTCAGAGACCCGCCCCCCTGAAATGATCAGAGAGCTCCGCCCGATCGAAGCGTCCCATACCGTTTCGCGTTTCTCAAACTGGTGGATGTTCATCCCGATATTGGGCCTCCTCGGCCTCGGCGTATTTTTTGGAAGGCGAGCCCCGTCATGACCAATCTGTCCCCCCTCCTCCACGCGCTGGTCGATGCGTTGCTATGGCCGGTCATCGCGGTTTTGTTGATCCTGACATGCGTCATCATTCTCGAACTCGGCGTTGCGATCGGAGAGCGCTTCAGCGGGATTGAAAAAACGAAGACCCTCGGAGCGGATCGACTGGAGCATCTCGCGCGCCAGCGGATCGGGCGGGTCGATATTATTGCACGTGTTAGCCCAATCCTCGGTCTGATGGGCACATTGCTCCCGCTTGGACCCGGAATTGCTGCCATGGGCAATGGCGATTTCGCGACACTTGCTTCTGCGATCACAACCGCTTTTGATACGACGGTGCTCGGCCTTTTTGTCGGCGTTCTAGCGATGCTTATCGGGCGCTATCGTCGAGGCGCTTATGATGCCGCTCTCAATGATATAGAGACGACGAATGCGTAATTTCACGACAACTCGCTTCGATGCGGCGAACCAAACAGCGAACATTGGTGAGCTGCCAAATCTGATGGATCTGATGCTCGTCTTTGCGGTCGGTTTGATCGCAGCTTTGGCCAGCTTCAGCGGCCAGCCGGTAATTGTCCAAGATGTTGATATGGGGCCAGAATTGCCCGAAATGCCTGCATCGGCGGACGCAAGCGGCGAGGGATTGGAAGCCGTTGGGCAGGTCTATCGCGATCCGGAAACAGGCAAGCTATTTATAATCAAGTAGCGCAGCTCATCTATGCCGGAAGCGCTGTTCGCGCGCCACCTCTTTATCGATCTACAATTGATGTGCGAGTCTGGCGTGGCAGAAAGTTAATAGAAAATCGCTGGCTGATTTGACGTAGTCGCTTCAAAAAGAGTGAACTTAGGTTCAGGAGCCGATCATGCGCTTCATATTCACCATTGTCTTGATGCTCGGAATTGGATTGATTGGTTGGATCGCGGGCAGTCTGTATCCAGCGCCGGCATCGATACTGAGCCCGATCAATCAACTCATTGCCGGTGATCAGCAAAACCCAGATCTTGACGTCGGTGTTGCACCTCCGTCCGATGCGGTGGAAAGTTCGAACGCGGTTCCGTCGCTAGAGCAATATCGCACGTGGATTCGAGAAGCACGTGCAAAGCACCCTTATCCCGAGAGCGAAGACAAAATGTATGCGGTAATGATGTGCGAGTCTGGCGGGCAAGCGGATATCGTTAATCCAGCCGGACCTTATTCCGGATTGTTCCAGTATGTTGATGGCACATGGAAAGGCGATTGGAATCTCTATCGGGATAGAGATATTTTTGATGCTGAAGCGCAAATACTCGCCACCGCATTGGCATGGAATCAGAACATGCAAAGCCATTGGGGCTGCTATAGCCGGTCTCACTGAGCCAGCGTATATCGAATTGCTTATACAAGTGCCTCCCCATCGCCGGAACCAACTCACTAGAGCGCATTAAGCGTTTCAACAAAGCGATGCTTGTTTCGCTTGATCGAGAAACCTGGTTCGAAATTTATGCTGTCGCTTTGGGGCATGACGTCGCTTAGCGATTCTTCCTATTGGCATCCTAGAGCGGCGTTACCCGCATAGAGAACACACCTGTTGATCGCTTTCTGTGCGGATGCACACACCAAACGAAACCTCTGCGGAAGACGGCCTCATTCACAACTGCCTTTTTGCCGATGGGTTACTCCGTTCCTCCAAGACGCACAGGCCACTCAATGTGGCTCGCAGCCTCTTTTCCGAAGTAAATTGAGTTTGTAGCGATGGCCGTCTCCGTCGAAAGGTATGGATCAAAACCAGTATTCAAATTCCGGGCATAGTTTGGGAAGTTGCTCGAGGACACGTGCACTTTGATCTTATGACCTGATTGGATTTTTCGGCTCAACAGAACAGGGGGCAGCGCGATATCGTATCGCTCGCCTGGGGTCATAAACACCGGGTCCTCTACTCCATCTCGGTATCGCATACGCAAGATCGTATCGCCGATATTAAAAGCGCGGCCATCAGGATAAACATCCATGATTTTGACCGTGAAATCCGTATCGATCTGGTCGGAAGAAACGGTCAGCGATACGTTTGCGTAACCGAGCAAATCGATTGGTGCGTCGAATGGAACGGACTCAAACACCAATACATCGGCGCGCGTTTCCAACGGTGATTGATCAAAACCACCATCCTTGTGGTCAGTCCCCGTTCCACCTATTTCACCCCCCAAACTTGGGACAGGATCGGCAGGATCATAAGTAAATGACAGCACGCTAGCCACCTCATCGCTCACGGTACCATGTTCAATGGTACCGTCGCTGTTCAAAACGGAAACGGTGCCTCCGCCGTAAGGCAATTGTTCGACATTTTGCCACTCATTGTTGGCCAGAAACGCTTTGACGCCTGTAAATGCCGGGGCCGTCGAGGCCTCTGAATTGACGGGCATCCAGGCCTCCAACCATGCCAAGATTTCGTCCTCGGCGGGAAACCGTGCATCACCCAGATATAAATCGCCAATCGACCAGTCTTCGGTTTCTCGACCAAAGCTACAATGCCCACCTTGGGTGAGCCTTAGGCTCTGATTGTCCCTACCTTGGTCAAGATTTTCGCGGCGATTCCATTCGAAGAAAGCGACAGTCGAGCGCGCCGATATATCATAAACCGCTTCTGCCCAGTAACCGGGGATCGTTATCAACTCTCCCTCGCTCACCCGATTCACTGACCATTCCGGGTGAGAGGGACCGCGAGACAAGTATTCGGCGACTTCATTTCGAGGTGCATTGAGCCGATCCATGATCTCCACCATCGGCAAGTGCATACGCGTTTCTTCGTACCGCGCACCATCCATTTCCCACCCGGTATTTTTAAGTGCCAACTTGGCCAGCTGGCGGCGGCGCTCATCATCGCTTAACTCGACAGGCAATTGCGGCCAATCCTGATGCATCGCTTCATAAAAATAGTCGAACCAACCTTGCTGCCAGACACCGCCTCGCCAAAAATTACACTGCTCTTTGAATGGACCGGCTTCGGCTACACCGACGCCGGCCGAAAGTGCGATTATCGCGCGATGCGCGGGATGTCCGGCTGCGGCAAGCTTCAGTTGGTTTTCTGCCGAAGACGAGCATCCGATTGTTGCCACGCGCCCGTCGGACCAAGGCTGCGTCGAAATCCAATCTAAAGTGTCCCAACCGTCTTCGAGTGGACGGGGGATCATAGAAAACTTGCCTTCGCTTAAGTAACGCCCGCGCTCGTGTTGCTCCACGATCGCATAACCATGTTCCAACAGACTTTGATGGCGTGCTCCAAGCTCAGTATCATAGGGGGTTCGTATTAGAATGGTTGCAACGGGGGTATTCCCACCCTCCGGAACATAAATATCCGTGTTCAGCCGCGCACCGTCGCGCATTCGAACCTGTTCGTCCATTGAAACGAGCGTTCCTTCGGGGGGTGAAAACTCCGGCGCGGTTAAAGCTGGCGCCGGGCTCGGAACATCCGCGTCTTGATGCGGGGCTTCTGAACATGAAGCAATCAGCGACAGACTCAGAATTGCGCTAACTGAAAGTCTTGGCGTCGGCATCATACGGCTCCATGGGAGAATTACGGTTTCCATCAGTCTGGGGTAAAGTCGGTTTTAGGCATTGGCTAGGATATTCTGAATGCGAGCGTCCTCCCGCTTTCTTGCGCCTCCATCCGCGCGCACAATGTCAAAAAAGGGGCCCGAGGTCTTTCGGATTCGACTTCGACTATATACTGCTCGAAGACAATCACACCCGATAGGCGGCGCCTATTCCTATTAGACTGACAGCACCGAAACCGTAATTTTTCGCGATTGATTTTGGCGACGATAGAAGACTCAGACTTGGCCCCAAATCAGGACGTGGAGTTCTGGTCATAGATTGGCGGCAGCACGGATCATCATATCTAATCCGCGCTGATACATTTTTTGCGCGAATGCAACGGTCTCGGCTTCAGTCATTTGATTGGGCTTAAATTCTCCCCCCAATCAAGCCGGCTTCGACGTTCCGAAATTGGCTGAACCGCTAGCGTCGCCGTGTAAGATGAGAACGGGAGTGGGGCCTCTTCCATATTAATGATCGAGTACGAATAACTGTACTCGCTCGTCGCATCGAGCCGATCGATAATGATTCCGCCATCCGGCAGCGAAAGCGTTCGGATCGCGCCAACCTCTTCGCCGTTAGAGACGCAGGTTTCAGGCGGTGGCCCCGTCCATTTACTCATGTTGCCAAACTCGCCAAGTAGCTCCCATAGCGCGTCTGCGGACAGATCAAATTCGTGTTGTACAGAAGCGGTAGCCAAAGTGCTCTCCAATTTTTGGATTTGTTTAGCCGAAGGGTCTGAGCATTCAATGCAAAAGACGATGAACGCTTAGCCTCTCGCGCCCATGGTGACGCGCTAGGGACGTTCGTCCAGCGCGCCGACGTCAAGGATGGGCGCGGCGTCTAGGTCTTCGGCATCCAAGAGTGCAGCAATTCTCTCTAGCGACGAAACCAGCATCGACTGTTGCCAATCGGGTAGGCTATCGAAGCGCGTCTGAAACGTCTCCTGCAGCAAATCTGGCGCAGACGTGATCGCGGTCTCACCGTCTGGCAATAACTGTAACCAAACACGGCGGCGATCCTCTTCGCACCGCCGCCGCGCCGCTAATCCACGTGCAACCAGTTTGTCGACCAGACTCGTGATGGTCGCATGTTTGAGTTGGGTCAAATTCGAGACTTCACCGGCTGAAATCTCCCCACGCTCAGCGAGGATCTGCATGACGAGCAGTTGCGATGGCGTCAGACCCGCTTGAGCGGCGAGCTTCTTTGACGCTTGTTCTGTACGTCTTTGAATTTGCCGAAGGGCGATCAGAGCTTCTTCAGATCTCTCACTCATATCTTACTTCCTCAGTCACCTAGGAGCGACGGACCCAGTGCTTTCTTCAATGGATCGAGAAATGGTTCAAACGCCTTCCACTGATCTTGTCCAGATCGGTTGATGGGTTGTCGAACTTGCTCCGAACTCGCGGTGCGAACGGCGCGCTCCGTCTTATGAAACTCGACGCAAGCGGCCTCAAACGGAAGATCGCAATAGTCGAGGATACGGCGGACCTGCCCCTCTAAGTCCGCCAAGACATCTTCATGTTGCACGCGAAGGACGCGACGCTCCGGTAACGCGGTTTCCCAATGCGCCATCAGATCAACATAGCCGCGATAATAATACCCTATATCGTCGAGCCCGTAGGTGAACTCCTGCCCTTCTGCAAATAGCTGTTTGTAACCTGACCAACAGCAGTCGAGAGGAGCGCGGCGGGCATCGATGATTTTGGCATTCGGCAAAATCAGATGGATCAAGCCCAGGTGCCGGAAATTGTTCGGCATCTTGTCGGTGAAAAAGGCAGCGCCTTTACGGTGAATTTGCGAGTCCTCAAGGTATGTCTCCCCCAAATGTGTCAGCTCTCCCGCGGAGAGTTCGGCGAGAATTCTTGGATAGCGAGCCCGGTCGCTGATCAAGTTCCGGCCGCGCAATCGATGCGCCATAGACAGATTGTTCGGGAGTTCGAGCGTGCCGTCGACTTGGCTATGTGAGGCGAGGATTTGCTCGATCAAAGTCGACCCCGCACGCGGTAATCCAACAATAAAGATTGGATCTGGTGAGGGGCACCCTAAGCCTCCTTGAGCAGCAAGGACGTCTTTTGAGCAGTATTTTTTTTGTGCATCGAACTCAGCCAGCATTTGTTCGGTCGTGTAGCGCGTTTGTTTTTGCTTCAGCGCATTGCCAGTTTCGTAGCTGGTGAAGGCAGCATGATAGTCCCCGCGATCTTCGAAGGCCTTGCCAAGCGCAAAAGCGATGTGAACGCGCGACATAAAACTAAGGTCAGGCGATTGCTGCGACACCCGCATGCGATCCAACTCGTCGTCGGAGAAGCGATATGTTTTGAGATTAGCCAGCGCATACCAGGCATCTCCATTATTGGGGTCAGATCGCAGTGCCGATTGATATGACGCAACCGCATCTTCAGAGCGGCCATAGGTTTTCAGCGCATGTCCGCGCGATGTAAGCGTGGCGGTGTCATCCGGGAGTTTCGCAAGGACGGCGTCAAACGCTTCGAGCGCGTCCTCATAATCGCCGGCTTGCATCGCCTCAATCGCAAACAAAGATTGGAACGCGGGGCTATTCGGATCTCGCTCCAAAAGCGCTTTCGCCTGGTCGAGCGCTGCCGCGTATTTTTGGCGCTTGCGCAATACTTGAATGTAATCGATCCGCAATTGAATGTTGTCTGGCTCAAGGCCGATAGCTGTTTCTAACAGAAAGTCGGCATCCTCATTCACGCCAAGACGCGATCCGATATCCGCTAGCAGCCGCATCCCTTCGACATGATGAGGCTGCTTTTGCAAGAAAGCGCGAACCATTTCTTCGGCCTTCAGTATGCGTCCCTCATACAGATGATTGGTCACCGCTAATAAGACGCTGGGGAGAGATTGGACGCGGTGGAGTTGCGCGGCGGCGGCATCGGCCTCTGCCTTTTGATCTTGAGCGAGCAATAAATCGACTTGCGCTTTCCAGCTCGCAACCAATGCGGGATTGTATCGCGTCGCCAATTTGTAAGCATTTAGGGCGCGGTCTTTGTCGCCTATGGCTTGCAATAAATGCGCTTCTTCCTGATAGGCACGGCCATATTCCGGCGAGGCCCTTTTAAGCGCATTCAAGTGATCCGACGCGGCCGAGACGTCTCGAAGATAACGCGCCGCGACCGCCGCGAGATAGAGCGCTTCTTGATCTGCGGGGGCGGTCGATAGCATCTCATCGGCAAGCGCGGCGGCTACCGCGAACCGACCCGCTTGCAATTCTGATTGGGCGCGCTTTATGCGATCCGCGCGGATGGCGTCGTCGGTCTCGGTCATAGTGCGTTCCATAAAGAGGCAGCGCCTTGAGGGATCAAGACGCTGCCTTCAATCATTGGTCGCGACTAGAGTTAAAAGTCATAGCCGACCCTTAGCCCTATCGTGCGAGGTCTCATCGGCGTGACCCGGTTCCGGTCGAACTGGAAGCTATTGCTGAGTTCCGCATACTCATTGGTCAGATTGGTTGCGAACAGTTCAGCCGACCATTGGTCTGCGGTTACGCCCAAGGTGGCGCCTAAGACGACATAGCCATCGACATCGCCTTTGTTGATCTCGACAATGTCACTGACGGAGTCATCTGAGAAGACAATCTGAGGCATGATGTGGGCGGTCAGCGATGATCCCCCAATCTGCTGTTCCAAATCCCATTCATAGCGCACACGAAGATTGCCCTGATAAGCAGGCGCGAAGGCAAGATCCGATCCTTGAAGCACGTCATTTGTCGGGACTAAGACTTCCGTGATCTCGGTATCGAGCAGCGAAAACGCGCCCGCGATCGTTAAGCCGTCAATCGCGTAAGGCGCCCATGTGAAGTCGCCTTCGATACCTGTGATCTCCGCGTTCGCGGCATTGTCTGAGAAGAAGAGGTTGACGATGGAAGGATCGAAAATCGTCGCTTGCAGGCCCTCGATCTCGACGAAGAAGGCAGAGCCATTGAACCGAAGCGAATTGTCGAACAGTTCGGTTTTCCACCCGATTTCGTAGTTCTGAATATCATCCGTATCGACGGCAAACGGGACGGTATACGTGCCCGCTGGATTTGATCGGCCACCCGGTCGGTTTAGCAGACCCGGTCGGAAGCCTTCCGAATAGGTCGCATAGAGCAGGACATTGTCCGTTGGCGTATACGATCCGGTCAGCTTGTAGATCGTTCCATCCGTAGAGGCCGTGTCGGGCGCTCCAAACGGATTATTGGGGGCGAACTGGGCCGAAATATTCGTCCCGGCACGTTGTTGGTCTGTCGCCTGTCCGAGATTGAAGAAGGACGAGTTCGCAGAGCCCTCAAGGTCGACTTCGATGTCATACCAGCGCGCACCAAAGGTGACGGCAAATTGCTCATTGAGATCGAACGTCGCCTCGCCAAACACGCCAAGCTGCTCGTCCGTACGTAAAACATCGTTGCGGAAAATGGCGCTTTCTGGGAATGGACCCGGGTCACTGAAAAAGCCCGGTGACGCACTACCGATCTCGCCAGTGACGGCGGTATTGGTCAATGGGAAATTGTCCGGGAAACCGGCGACGCCATTGAATCCAAGCGCAAAGCGCGACCCTGGATAAGTGAAGTCGTTGCGCTCAAGCAATTCAAGGTCGGAGTAGAAACCACCAAACGTCGCGCGCAATCGATTCTCTGCCGGTGTGTTGAAGCGTAGCTCGTGCGTTTCCACTTTCAGTTCCGTCAAGGAGTCGACGAACAAGTCAGGCGCTTGGCACGTTCCCGTCGGTCCCGCTGCGCCCGGATAAGTCACCGATCCATCGCAAATGTAATATGGAAGATACTGCCCAACAAAAAGGTAGTCCGTATAATCTACCGTTTGATCGGTGGTGCGGTCAGTATAGGCCCCGGTATAGACCGCTTCGAGCATCCCAATACGGCCCTCCAGCGTCCAGCTCGTATTGTGATACTTGTCTTCGATGTCATCGTCCGAGAAGCGCTGAATATCGTAGTCTTCCAGCTCTGGGTCGGCAAAGAACACGCCTTCTGTATCGAGCTGTTGTCGGGCGTGTGAAACCAATAAGCTCCACTCTGAGTTAAACTCATAAGCCGCGCTTAAGCGGAAGCCTGAATAGACTGTGTCGTTGAAATCGTTCTCCACAATTGAGCTATTGTCCGCAGGGATGAACGTGACCCCCGACAAGTCAGCACCGGCTTGGAACCCCGCGCGACCAGGCGACACGACCAGACCATTATCACGAGTTGTCCCCGCCGGACGGAACCGCGCGGACTCCTCAACTGCGACGGTCCCCGCAACATTGTCGATGTAACCGCCCTGATTATCGGTATAGACGACACCGCGCAGCGCGAGCTTGTCGGAAACGGGCAAGTTGAACATGGCTTCGACACTGTTGCTCATTTCACCTCCATCGGTGAATGAGGTCGAGGCTTTGAGCGATGCCGCAACGCCAGAGAAATCCGGTTTATTAGTGATCAGTCGAACTGTGCCTGCCTGCGAGCTGGCGCCAAACAAAGTGCCTTGCGGGCCGGACAGCACCTCAACCCGCTGCAGATCGGCGGCATAGACGTCCAAATTTCGTCCCGGCTGCGCCAATGGCTGTTCATCCAGATAGAATGAGACATTCGGCGCAAGACCCGCAACGCCCGCGATAGTCGCTGCAGGGGTCGTCGAGGCCAAGCCGCGAATATAAATAGAATTCTGCCCCGGACCGGAGCCGCCGGCTGTCACGCCGGGCAGTTGAATGAGATAATCGGAGAAATTCTTGACGCCGTGTTCTTCTAACTCTTGTGCGCCGATGGCGTCGACGGCGACAGGGATGCTTTGCGCACTCTCGGCGCGTTTGGTCGCCGTCACAGTCACGGACTGCAGGCGCTTCACTTCCGGCTCGGACGCATCCTGTGCAACGGCGCTCATGCCAGATAAGCCCATCATGGCGATCAGCGACGCGCCGCTCATTAATCGATACATATTTCGTCCCTCGGGTTTTAGCTCCGATCGCGAAGGCTCGCGTCGAACGACGCAGAACACACTCGAATCACGACCGATCTATGGTGTCGGTTGCCTAACAGATAGTTTGATGATGGAAAGATAATCGGGTGCTATTTGCGGCGAAAATCGTGACTCAAACACTTTATGTGCCAAATATACAGCACTTCGATAGCCTTGGCGCAGGGGCAGTCTTCATGCGCCTGCGCCAAATAGTTTGAAGATCGACATAATTCGTGCATGACGGGCTGAGCGCACATTTAAAGGGGCCGTATGTCGGACTTAGATTCTATCGCCGTAGCCGAAAGTGAGTATGAAACCGATTATGAGGTCGGTCAGGACAATGTCGAAGTCCTTGGCTTGGATGTTCATAATCCGGTCTTCTTCCTTGCGGCGAGCCTCGTACTTGTCTTCGGAGGACTAACGCTGGTCTTCCCAACTGCGTCTGGCGAGATGCTCAGTGCTGCGCGATCTCATACATTGCAGTCTTTCGATTGGTTATTCGCGGCAACGCCCGTCATTGTGTTCGGGTTTTGTATGGCGCTCGCGATTTCGCCGCTCGGCCGCATTCGATTGGGGGGACAGGCCGCCGTCCCTGATTACAAAATTCACTCTTGGATCGCGATGCTCTTCGCCGCCGGCGTCGGTATTGGGTTCATGTTCTGGGGGGCGGCTGAGCCTCTGGCGTATCACACGGATTGGTTTGGGATGCCGCTCGGCGCTGAACCTGGATCTTCGGAAGCAAATCGCCTCGCGTTCAGTGCGACTTTGTTCCATTGGGGACTGGCCCCCTGGGCCATTTACGCCGTGGTCGGCCTGTCGCTCGGCTTCTTTGCGCACAATAAAGGGCTGCCTCTGTCCATCCGTTCCGCCTTCTACCCATTATTGGGAGATCGCGTTTGGGGCTGGTGGGGTCACGCGATCGATCTGTTCGCGGTCGTCTCCACGATTTTTGGGTTGGCGACAACAATAGGACTCGGGGGGACACAGGCGGCCAGCGGTCTTGGATACATGTTCGACTTTGAACCAAATGTCTGGACCCAAATCGGATTGATCGCAGCCATGACGGGTTTGGCGGTTATCTCGGTCGTTCGCGGATTAGATGGAGGCGTCAAGCTCCTTAGCAACATCAATATGGTGGTCGCCTTTTGCCTCCTGCTGTTTGTGCTGATTGCCGGCCCAACGACATTGATTTTTTTGGGAATGGGCGAGAACCTGATCGCATATATCGTCGACACACCCGCACTGACCAATTGGGTGGGGCGTGAAGACATCGCTTGGTTCCATGATTGGACGATCTTCTATTGGGCATGGTGGATTTCTTGGTCACCCTTTGTCGGCATGTTTATCGCCCGCATTTCGCGCGGCCGAACCGTGCGCGAGTATTTCTCTGTTGTTTTGCTCGCACCTTTTGCAATTTGTGTCGTTTGGTTTTCCGCTTTTGGAGAAACAGCCGTCTTCCAATATGAGAATGGCATCGGCGACCTATCAGGCGGAATAACAAGCTCGGCGACGGTTTTGTTCCAGATGCTGGCGGCATTGCCGTGGGGCGGCGTGACGTCGATCGTCGCGATTGGATTGCTGATCGTCTTCATTGTGACCTCCGCGGACTCAGGCGCTCTCGTGGTGGATACGATCACCTCAGGCGGCAAAACCAATGCCCCTGTCGCCCAACGCGTGTTCTGGGCTTGCATGCTGGGCCTAACGGCGTCCGCGCTGCTTTATGGAGGCGGAACATCAGCGCTAGAAGCCTTACAAGCTGGCACAATCGCTGCGGCGCTACCCTTCACGATTGTCCTATTGATCTGTTGTCTGAGTCTATATCTCGGCATGCGCGATGAGGTCGGAGACTAGAAAGCGACGGGGTCGCCAACGGCCAAACTCTAATGTCTGCATTCATTCGCGAATCTGTCAGCGAATTTCATTCACCTCAATCTTGCGACGTTGCGAGATCGCTCACGTCTTTTGATTGCGGCTCAGCTTCAGCAAGCGTCTCATCTAGCCCTGCTCTCCACTCTAAAAGGAAATACAAAACCAATCCGGCGACGAGTCCCCAGGCGGCTCCATAGGTCGCAAGAACGACGCCCATCGTACCAGCGACCCCCATTTGAGTACTGTTCTTCATTTCATCGGCCGCAACGCTGATGCAGAGATAACCGGTCACCAGCAGGGTGATCGACAACGCGATTGGCAAGACCGGCCTGAACAAGGTCACAAGCGGCAAGGCAAACAAAGCCAATAAGAGCACAAAATAGAATGTCCCCGCGCCGCTATAAATAGAGTCCATTGCCCGGCGTCCATAGCGATAACGTTCGGCGATCGTGACCATAACGCCTGTAAACAGAGGCCCTGCGAGCCCAGGGAATGGCGCAAAGAAGCTATGAATCAAGTTACGGATACCGGTCACCAGGTGAACACGGTCTACGTCCACATCGATGTCTTCATCCGGGCGCAAGTGATCGACGCGCGCCAGAACACTCTTGCCGACAATGATATCTCCAAATGCGATAATGTATGCGATCACGGCCGTTGGTATTGCGAGCAAGAACACGTTGGCACCCGGCATTCCAATGCTAAACGGGAGATAGTTCCACATCTCGGCGAAGGCGGGCTGCGTGAAGCCATACTCGATTTCAGGCAGTGGATATTCGCCGAGCGACCAGCCAATCGCCATCGCTGCGACGGCGCCCGGCACCATGCCATAACTGGACAAAACCCGCGCCCAACGGCGCGTTTCGGTCATCCGAAGAAAGGATTGTGAAAACAGCATATAGGCTGTGATCACGAAGCCAATCGTCAGCGATATTGGTGTGGCGGCAAGGCGCCCTCCTTCGGCGATTTCGCCCGTGAATGCGGCGATGCCTGCCCCCATCAAAATACCGGCTTTCATCGACTGTGGGATGATATCGACGAGTTTTGACCCGAGGCGCGTGACCCCTAAAACAAAGAAGATGAGCGTTACGATCAGTTGCAGCGCAATCATCGCTTTGATCGCGTCCGGCCCTGGGTCGAAATTCCCAAGAAACAGGAGAACGACCGGAATAGCAGGCGTGATCCAACCCGGCACCATGGGAACGCCTAAAAGACTCGGCAGCAAAAACCCAAGCGCGCTTACGAACACATAAGCCAACGCAACATCGTATGGCAGGCCAAGATACCGCTCCAGCAGAGGGATCATTCCGAGCGCCACCACAAAAATAATCAAGGCCTGAATCGCTTCGATCAGCTCGAAACGATAATGGACGAGCGGCAATCTCACCTTGAAAGGACCTAACGGCCAATAGGGCTGCTCTTCTCCGTGTTCTCTTGTTTTAATCACTCGCTCGACCCTCCCGTATGAATGACCCCCGCAATTCTGGTCTTGTCTGTATAAGAAAAGCAACCATCAGAGTGCTGAATGTTTTGAATTCGGCGCATCGCACTGTCGCCCGTCAGGCGAGCACAAGGGTTGGGCGTAAGTCCTTCAAGCGGTGCTGCGCAAGGCCAAGCGGGTCAGCCCTAAGCCTAAATCTCCACGGAAACGCTGAGGAGGTCTTCATCGACGCTGCTGCCGCCAGCCATCACCATATGCGGTCCAGGCTCCAATGCCCAAGCTCGACCGCTTTCAGACCAGTACGCGAGGTCCGCATCCGGAACAAAAAACTCGACTGTGCGTGTTTCCGCAGGCGCTAGAGGCATACGTTCAAATCCGCGGAGTAGCTTGAGCGGGCGCTCCACGCTTTTGCCCGGGAATCCGATATAAAGCTGAGCCACTTCTGTTGCAGAAACCGATCCGTCATTGGTGACGGAGACTTGCGCCTGGATCCCGCCTGGGGCGCGCCGCGCTTTTAATCCGCGGTATGAGAAACTCGAATAGGATAGGCCGTGTCCAAACGCGTAGCTCGCTTTGGTCTGGTTCTTTTCGAACAAGCTATAGCCATGAAGGCTGCCATATTCGATTTCTTCGGCGTCCTTGTCGAAAAATGGATAGGCGCTCTCATCGTCCGCAACGCTAAACGGGAGTTTTCCGGATGGGCTGACATCGCCATAAAGCAGATTCGCCAAAGCCGTGCCGCCTTCCATACCGGAGTAAAACGTCTGCAAAATGGCGCCAGCGCCTGGACCCCAATCTGGGGATAGAATGGCTGAGCCAGAGACCACGACGACAATCGTGTTTGGGTTTACTTCGGTGATGGCATTGACCAAGGCGATTTGTTCATCCGGCAAGCGAAGGCGCTCACGATCACCGCCTCGATTACCGCCGCCGCCTAATGCGCCAGCATTTTCATTCTTTGTTTCACGCTGCTCGGCCATAGCAGACATCATCTGCTTCAAGCCTTCTGGGATTTGCGCGCCCTCTCCGAAAAGCGCTTGGGCTCCGATATCGCCGGGGATCCACTCCCCTTCGTGTTCCGCCGTTGTGCCGACGCCGACAATCGCCGCATCAAGGTCTTTTGCGGCGGCAGCTGCGGCGGCCACGTCCGCTTCAGTGCCGCGGATCATCTGGTCAGGCGTTCCGAGATAATCCGCAATCCCTTTCAGAGGCGTGATGACATAAGGCGGCACCACTTTGGAGGATCCATGATCTCCTGTGTTTTCGAGAGTCGCGAGGTCGCCGAAGACTCCAATGGATTTCGATGTATCCAGCGGTAGTACACCCGTATTCTTAAGGAGGACAGCCGACTTCTCGGACGCCTCGCGTGCGATCATACGCTTGTCATCGCGCGCAACCAAATCGGTCGAATAGGCCTCAAATGGATCCTGCGCGCAGGCGAACCGATACGTCACGCGCAGGATGCGTCGGCATGCGGTTTCGATAACGGATGGCTCGATCTGCCGATTGTTCACAGCATCAATCAAGTTCTGACCATATTGCAGCGGTTCAGGGTTCTCCACATCGAGCCCTGCAGACGCACCATAAGGCGCATAGACTCCGAGCATCCAATCAGAGTGCACGAACCCGTCAAACCCCCACTCATGGCGCAGGATATCGGTCAATAGCTCGCGGTGCTGGCCGCAATATTCGCCATTCATCTTATTGTAAGCACTCATCACGGAGGCACAGCCAGCGTCGAGAATACGCTTAAAGTGCGGTAGATAGACTTCGCGGAGGTCGCGGTCCGAGATTTTCACATTCACCTTAAAGCGCGCGTTCTCAATTGAGTTGAGCGCATAGTGTTTGACCGTGGCGACGACATTGTGCGTTTGAATACCGGTGGCGAGCGCCGCACCCAGCTCGCCCACATGATATGGGTCCTCGCCATAGGTCTCTTGGGCACGTCCCCAACCTGGATGGCGAAGCAGATTGACACAAACCGCGCCGGACAAGTTACAATCCTGCGCGCGCGCTTCCATACCCATGATTTCGCCAATGCGGCGTTCCAAGTCGCGGTCCCAACTCGCACCGCGAGCCATCGTGCAGGGGAAACAAGTCGAATTGCCCCGCGCGACCCCACGCGGACCATCTGTGAAATAGAGCGCCGGCACGCCGAGCCGATCAATCCCACCGCCGGCACGGTACGGCTCAGCCCCCCATTTGCCGCCCGTCCGCGCCATGGATTCAAAGAATCCGCGGCCTGACATCATGCCGACTTTTTCTTCGAGCGTGGCTTCCGCCAAGATTTCGGTGATCAGCTCTTCGATCTGTTGTTCGGAGAGACCTTTTTGTGGTGAGAAATTCGTATTGCTCGTTTGTCCGTCCATCTTGCGTCCTTGGAATTCACAACCAGCGAAGGCCAGATACTAATTGCCTAAATGTTATCCATATGGATAGTAAAGCATGAAATGGAATTGGCAACGGTTTGAACCGTTTAGAAAATTGATGCTGGACGCAACGGACGATGAGCACATTGGATCTAAAAACAAAATCGAACAAACGCCCGGCACGCTCGCGCGCGGATATTCTACAAGCGGCGCTTGAAGAATTTGCTGAGCGCGGATTTGATGCAGCCACCGTCCGAGGAATCGCGGCGAGAATTGATCTCACCCACGGCATGATCCGATATCACTATGACAGTAAAGAACAGCTATGGTTCGCGGCGGTAGAGCACCTATTTGAACGGCAGTTCGAATATCTAAAGCTCACCAAAGTGGAAGAGTTGGAGTTCCCAAAAGGGACGCGTGCTCGGTTCGCCAAACTGCTGCGGCGCTATGTTTATTATTGCGCGAAATATCCAGAGCATGCGCGGATCTTGATGCAAGAAACGGTCAGCCCGACGCCGCGCATGCGCAAAGCGCTCAAACAGCAATTACGAGAGCCGCACCACAGATTGGTAGAAGAAATTCAACTGCTTCAAAAGAACGGTGTCTTGAAGACGAACGCCCCACCCGCTTCTATCATGTACATGATCTCAGGCGCGTGTCAGAATCTCTTCGCGCTCGCCCCGGAGGTCAAAGTGACGCTCGACTATAACGCGCTGTCTCGGCAGGCTATTGAAGACCACGCTGACCTTATCGTCTCTACTTTCGCCCCTGACTGAAATGAACGTGCAAGCCGATCCATTGAAGAAACGAACCATTGCCGCCTACGGCATCGGCGATTTGGGCTTCAATCTTTTCTACACAACGCTGAGCCTTTTTCTGCTCATCTACTATACCAACGTATTGAACATCGCCCCGGTTACAGCAGGGCTGATGGCGGCGGGTCCCGTACTTTGGGATGCCGTCACAGATCCGATCATGGGTTTGATCGCGAGCCGGACGAGAACGCGGTTTGGCGCCTATCGGCCTTATGTCTTGTTCGGAGCACCGCTGTGCGGATTAAGCTTCGTAGCGATGTTCGCCGCGCCCGTCCTGTTTCCGTCGGCTGTTATTGCCTCCAGCATTGTTGCGCATCTGATCTTCCGAACCCTCTATACGGTCGTCAATGTGCCCTACACGGCGATGACGGTCGTGCTCACGCAAAGCAGTAGAGAGCGCGGATACCTGGCAGCGTCTCGAATGATTGGGGCGATGACCGCTGGCCTATTAGCGGCAGTGTTAATGTTCCCACTGGCGGAGGCTTTTGGCGTGGGAAACATTCGCCTAGGCTTTGTCTGGGTGGCGTCGCTTTACGCTGTGATCGCAACCATCGCTATGCTGATTGTCGGCCTCACCACCCAAGAAGATGGCGTCTCGTCGGGCACGTCGCCCCAACTTTCCTTCCATCAAACGCTACGCTTTTTGAAAAGAAACTCTGTATTTTGGATTCTCGCCCTGGCCATTTTCTTCGGGTCTATTGGCAGCACAATTGGGATCAATTCGCTCAACTACTATGTCGCCGACTATGTCGGCGCGCCGGGTGAACAGGGTCTTGTGCTGTTGCCGCTTTTGCTTGGTTTTGGCATTTCCATTCCGATCTGGACCTGGGTGGCAACCAATACCTCCAAAGCCAAAACATGGCTGATCGCTGGCGTGCCGAGCGTCTTGGTCAGCCTCGCCACCTTCGCGTTGGCACCAAGCACCCTGGAACCGCTTGCCGCCCTGGTTTTTGTCAAAGGACTGTTTGCTGGCGCGACGCCGGTGCTGTTGTGGTCAATGGCGCCGGACACAGTCGAGTTTGGTGAATGGCAAAGCGGTGTGCGCGACGAAGCGATAGGCTTCGGCTTAATCCAATTGGCGTTGAAATCGGCCAGCAGTTTAGCCGCTTTCGTACTCGGCCTTTTGCTTGCCTTCATCCAGTATCAAGCTCCGGAACTCCGAACAGAGCCCTTGTCGAGCGAAACCCTTGAAGGCTTACGGTTTGCCGCCTTTGTCTTCCCGATCGTGTTCACCGTTGCAGGATTGGCGGTGATGACGCAGTACCGTCTCGATCACACCTTACATGCTCGCCTCAGCCGGGCGCTCACTTGGCGGCGCCGAGCCAACTGACCGGAGCGTGAGATCAGTCTTCGGCCAATTGCGGACCGATCGCGATGTTCGGGTCTGTCGGTGGAAACGGATTGATCGGATCTTTGACAAGCGCCGAGACCTCTTCGCGTAAGGCATCGACTTCCGCCTGTAAGCTCGCCACGATTTCCGGATACTCTCGAACGTAAGAGAAGCGCTCACCCGAGTCATTTGCGAGATCGAAGAGAAGCTTGCCCCCAAACTGCTCGAAGGGCACTTCAAACGACTTGTAGTAAGTCGACAGCACAAGGCGGAACCGCTTATCGCGAACAGCGGCAATGTTATTTCCGTTAAAGAAAAAGAGTGTCTCATGCGGGCTTTCTGCACCCGACTGCAGAACACCGCGAATGTCCTTGCCATCAATCACGCGATCCGTTGGCACCTCAGCGCCCGCCATCACGGCGAATGTGGGCAAGAGGTCGATCGCCATGGTCATCTCATCACTCACGGTGCCGGCAGGAATACTTGCAGGCCATCGCGCCAAAAACGGAACGCGGTAGCCGCCTTCATGGGTGCTGCCTTTGAGATCGCGGAACGGGCCGGAGTCGCCCTCAAACCAGGGGCCATTGTCTGACGTGACGAGGATGAGAGTGTTGTCTGCGATGCCGAGCTCATCGAGCGTTTCCAGAATGACGCCAATGCCGTGATCTAAATGCTCGACCACATCTCCATAGTGGCCCGCGTCAGACTGCCCATCGGCGCGTTCTGGTGTGAACAGAGGAATGTGCGGGAAGGTCTCCGCATAATAGAGAAAGAAGGGCGTCTCTGCATGCTTGCGGATAAAGTCCGAAGCCGCTGCGGCGTAATTATCAGTCAACGCCGTTTGATCTGCGGGCGATTCAATAACGGTCTTTTGATCATAGAGATCGAAGGGCTGCATATCGTTGGAATAGGCGACCCCGAAAAAGTCATCAAAGCCATGGGCGGTCGGCCAATACTCATCCGAATGTCCGAGATGCCACTTGCCAACCATGCCCGTGGCATAGCCGGCGTCCTTGAGGAGCTCTGGCACCGTGATTTCAGATTGCGGCAAGCCATCTTGTGAATGCGGCATGATCACATGCTGCATGCCGGATCGGATTGGATAGCGCCCGGTTAGAAGCGCGGCGCGCGAGGGGGTGCAGACATTTGCCCCGGCATAAAAACTGGTGAGGCGCACCCCTTCATTGCCGATCCGATCAATATGGGGCGTCTTGATCATGGTGGCGCCATTGAGTCCAACGTCGCCCCAACCAAGATCATCGGCGAGCACCACAATGATATTCGGTTGCGATACGCTGTCGTTGGCAGGCTCGGTCTCCGCGCTGGAAGTCGACGCGCAGGCCGCCAGACCGAACAGGGTCAGGCTCGCGATGAGATGAGATTGAACGTTCATGGTGCTGCCTTTTGAGAATCGTGGGGTCGGAATCGCGCGAAACTGCCCACAAGGTTCTTGGTGTCGTCAATAGTGCTCGGGCCTGTCCCACATACTCTGCCGTCAGCTGTACCTCGCAAGGTTCATCGTGCAGGGCCGCCACGCTGAGCTCGTGGACGGCTTGGGCTGGATAGACTTGCCCGTCGCTCGCGCGGCGATCAAACGTGGCACACGCATCGCCGATCAAGGTGACGGCAAACCCAAGATTACCTGCCATTCTTGTGGTCGTCGATACGCAGTGGTTGGTGGTCAGCCCGCATATCACCAGCTTCGAGACGTCATCCTCGCGGAGCCGGGCCTGTAAATCTGTTTCGATAAAACAGCTGTTTACGTGCTTCACAATCAAAGCCTCATCCGGGCGCGGGTCGAAGCCTGGCAGAAGCTTCCCGCCGGGCTTATCGAGCCGTAAAAGGCTGCTTGGCTCCATGCTGTCATGAACGCAAAGATACACCGGTTGAGAGGCCTCTCTAAACGCATCTAAGATCGAGAGCGCGTTAGTCTCGGCGTCAGGATTATTCCGATTGCCGCCCCAGGCCTCGTGCTGGTCAAAGCCATGCTGCCAATCAATTAGAATTAAAGCCGTTCTGCTCATCGCAAATTTCATAATGAGGTTTTAACGCGGGCGGAACCGGACATACAAACACGCCAGTAATACATTCCCCTTACACCACAACGAAAA
>ERZ1740070.822-NODE-822-length-20492-cov-7.559818_pt1 | contig 20492 bp, 18 predicted proteins | sample MGYA00581734_ERZ1740070 | MGnify/ENA primary metagenome ERZ1740070 (study PRJEB43018, sample SAMN04849744) | marine metagenome | isolation source: floating plastic debris | place: Pacific Ocean | collected 2008-09-01 | study: EMG produced TPA metagenomics assembly...
TTTGTTTTCGTATCTGTGTTTTTTTGCCTTTTTCTGTGTGGCTTTTTTCTTCATCACCCCCCGAGGTATTTAAGGCCCAAAGAAGCATTTAAATGCGAGAGAGGTTGCGTGTTTACATTTGATCATATCGCGGTGGCCGGAGAAACATTGGGAAACGCGGTTGCGCATAGTGAAGCAGCGTTAGGCATGGGATTGGGACCGGGAGGTCAGCATCCCTATTACGCCACGCATAATCGCTTGGTTGGATTGGCGGACGGGCTTTACTTTGAAGCCATCGCGCCAGACCCATCGCAGATCAAGCCATCTTATCCGCGTTGGTTCGGGCTGGACGCGTTAAAAGGTCCGGCGCGGCTCGACAAGTGGATTTTGCGCTGCGATGACATTGAAGCTGCGCATGCTGCCTTTCCCGAGATCGGAGAGCCTGTGCATCTGACACGCGGCGAGGTCAGTTGGACGATGATTGTACCCAAAGACGGGATGTTGCCATTCGACGGCTGTTTTCCGGCGTTTATTGAGTGGCATGTTGATGCGCCGCCGGGCAAATCCTTGCCACCGACGGACCGACGATTGACGGAGTTGCGGGTCTCACATCCACAAGCGGATCAGATCGAAGCGCAACTGGCGGGTGCTTTCGAGGATCGTCGCGTGGTGTTTGAGGTTAGCGATGCACCGGGTTTGCTGGCGCAGTTTGAAACGCCAGACGGACCTCGCGTGCTGCGATGATCGTTCGGCAAGCCAAAAGTGGCGATGCGCCCGCCATTGCGGCGCTTGTGAACGATGTTGTGGATCACACCACGGTCACGTTCACCACAATCCGCAAGACCGATGCCGACATGGCGCACGAAATTGCGGCGCGTGGACCCGCCTTTCAGGTCGCCGAACAGGCCGGAGAGGTGATTGGATTTGCGACCTATTTTCCGTTCCGCCCTGGCCCCGGTTACGCCACAACCCAAGAGCATTCGATCGTTCTTGCGCCAAAGGCGCGGGGGCAGGGCGTCGGGCGCAGGTTGATGACGGCATTGGAAGCGGTGGCGCGTGAAAATGGCGTGCATGCGCTGATGGCGGGTGTCAGTGGCGAAAATGCGGACGGTATCGCGTTTCATGCGGCGCTTGGGTTTGAAACTGTCGGTCACCTGCCCGAGGTTGGGCGCAAATTTGACCGATGGCTCGATCTGGTTTTGATGCAAAAGCGCCTCTGATGCCGCACTGACAAACTGTCTTGCCTGATTTACACTGCGCGTCATGTCGATCTGGACACGCATATCTGACGCAGTTGCGGCGCTTGCGAGTGGGGAAAGCCTGTCGCAGGTCTTTGACAAGCTGCGCACACCACCGGAAAAGACGGTGGCCTTTACAATTGCGGTGATTGCGCTGTCGGCCAAAATGGCCAAGGCGGACGGACTTGTCACCCGGGACGAAGTGATGGCGTTTCGCGAGGTGTTCAGCATTCCGCCCGAAGACGAAGCCGGGGCTGCCAAAGTGTTCAACCTTGCCCGGCAGGATGTGGCGGGATTTGACGACTATGCCCGCCGCATAAGGGCTATGTTCGGAGAAGATCGCGGCACGTTGTGTGATTTGATGGAAGGTTTGTTCCACATTGCCATGGCGGACGGCACGTACCATCCGGGCGAAGACGCGTTTTTGTTGGAAGTCGCGGATATCTTTGAATTACCGGAAGGGTCGTTCCGCCGGATGAGATCGCGGTTTGTGCCAGATGCAGAGCCGGACCCGTTTGAGGTCTTGGGTGTGAACCCTGACATGCCATTGGCAGATATCCGGACCGTGTGGCGCAAGCTTGTGCGTGACAGCCACCCGGATGTCATGATCGCACGCGGGGTGCCGGAAGAGGCGGTGAAGCTGTCTGAAAAACGCTTGATCGCGATCAACCGCGCCTGGGACGAGATATCGGCGCGCGAACCCGCGTGATGCGGCCCGGATGAGGATTGCCACGTATAATGTCGAATGGTTTGACGCGCTGTTCGATGATGATGGGGCGTTGTTGATCAACGATGATTGGTCGGCTCGGCACAATGTCACCAAGCAGATGCAGGTTGAGGCGCTAGGCATCGTGTTTACGGCGCTGGATGCTGATGCGGTGATGATCATCGAAGCCCCGGATACCAGCCGTAAAAGGGATACTGTGCCCGCGCTGGAAGCGTTTGCCTCTGCCTTTGAATTGCGGGCGCGCAAAGCTGTCATGGGGTTTGCCAACGACACCCAGCAAGAGATTGCGCTGCTATTTGATCCGGATGTGTTTGACGCTGTGCATGACCCGAAAGGGTCTGCGCCTGTGCCGGGTGCACCCAAGGTCGCTGGAGCGCCGCGGTTTGATGGTACGTTCAGGATCGACCTTGACGTGGATGCGACCGAGGACAAGGTCGTCTTTTCAAAACCGCCGTTTGAGGTGGCGCTGACCGTCAAAGCAACAGGTGCGCAATTGCGTCTGATCGGTGCACATCTGAAGTCCAAAGCGCCGCACGGGGCGACCGGCCGGGATGAGGTGATGCGTCTGTCGATTGCCAACCGCCGCAAGCAGTTGGCGCAGGCGATCTGGCTGCGCCGTCGTGTGGACGAGCATCTGGCGGCGGGCGAGGCATTGATGGTTATGGGCGATCTGAATGACGGTCCGGGGCTTGATGCCTACGAAAACTTGTTCGGGCGCAGTTCGGTCGAGATTGTTTTGGGGCAAGGCGACACGGGACTTTACGATCCGCATGCCTCTCAGGCATTGTCACGGAGGATTGGGCCACAACCGACGACGGCGCGGTTTTACATCCAACGCGAGGACCGGTTTCTTCAGGCGCTGCTCGATTACATCATGGTGTCGCCGGATTTGCGGGCCAAAGCCAAGCGTTGGCGCATCTGGCATCCATTTGATGATCCGGTCTGTTGGCGCACACCCGAACTGCGCGAGGCGCTTTTGACGGCGTCAGACCATTTCCCGGTGACGCTTGATTTGGAGCTTTGAGGTGAAATCTACGTCCGTTTCTCTTATATTCAGGTTATGAAACAGATTGCTGCTGCCGCGCTTGCCCTGTCCGTCACGACTTCTCCGGTTTTGGCCGAAGAGGAACCGAGCCTTATGGAACGGGGGGCGAAGCTCTTTCTGGAAGGTTTGCTCAATGAGATGGAACCTGCCATGCGGGAACTTGAAGGCATGGCAGACAACATTGAACCCGCGCTGCGCAGTTTCGCGCAAGAGATGGGGCCGGCTTTGCAAGACCTGATGGACACGGTGCAGGATTGGTCGGCCTATGAGCCGCCTGTGGTTTTGCCGAACGGTGACATCCTGTTGAAGCGCAAACCTGACATGCCAACCCCCGATGAATTGCCTGCGCCGGAAAAAGGCGAGATTGATATCTGATTATTCTGCTGGATGCGCGTAGGTGGTTTGTCGAGTGGACTTTAGTGCGGCGTTTGTAAGCAATGCTCCAACGGCAATGGCTGCGATGGCAAGAAGGGCCGCCACTGACAGAGATGGGACACCGGCCAGTCCAGCACCTACCGTACATCCCCCGGCAAGTACGCCGCCGATACCCATCAGAACCGCACCACCCGCATAGCGCCCGGTTTCGGCTGGAGCTGAGAAGGACTGCCATTTGAAGCTGCCGAAGATAAGTGACGACAGCAGCGCGCCGAACACCACACCGCCAATCAGGCCGACGCCAAATGTGGCTGGGATTGATGTTGAGGCGATGGTCCAGAAAAGCGCGTCTGCGTAAGGCGCGGTGAAAGACAGGCTTTGCAGAGCGACCGGGTCAAAGTCGTCATAAAGGACGAAACCCGTACCGATCCAGCCCGCTGGGACCAGTGTGCCAAGCACGGCGGCCATGATGAGGGTTGGCACACGGTTGCCGGAGCGCGAGGCGACCAAGAGGGCAGTTGCGGCTATGAGGCCAGTCCAAAAAAGCGCTCCGCCGGGAATGGCCGCTAGTGACACAGCGTCGCCAAGCGGCACTGTGATTGATCCGAGTGACGTACGAAGCGGGGCAAGCACGCCTTTGAGCGTCGCGTGGGCTGTAATCGCAAAGACCAGCAACACAAACACGCCGCGCAGGTTGCCGCTGGCCGACAGAACGGTCAGGCGCGACACGCACCCGCGTGTAAGCACCATGCCTGCGCCAAACATCAGCCCGCCAAGCACGATGGCCGGAACGGGCAGGTCGCTTGCCATGAATCGGTGTTCGTCAAAGGTGATCAGCCCGGCTTGCAAACCGGCTTGTTTGCCGATGACCGCCACCGCGAGTGCGGTTAACCAGACACCCATGGCCTGTTTGCGGTCGTCCCCGACAAGGCCGCGGCGAAAACAGAATTTGGTGCGTTCCGCAAGCAGGCCAAAGACGGCGCCGAGAACCAGCGCGAGACCAACCGCCACTTGCGGGGCAGTGTAGTTTTCAAAGCCAAGAGTTTCGAACATGGGTGTACCCTTCGTCTGTTGGTCGTCAGATGGAGGGAAACTGTTCTTTGAGCAACGTTAACATAGGGAGAAAACTGCGGGTCGGGTAGGACGTATTTCACGCTTTGGTGCTTGGGTCAGAACAACGTTCCAAGTGACACGACGTGCAAACAACGTCGTTAGTCCCGCGCCACGATGTACATGGCAGCGGGACTTATTTCGTTACTTTCAAAAGATGCGGGGTTATCTGCCCCGAATGCGTGGATCCAACGCGTCGCGCAGACCATCCCCAAGATAGTTCACCGACAACACCGTGAGTGAGATGGCTACGCCTGGGATCATCACACGTTCCGGGAATTGCTGCATGCGCTGCACCGCGTCAGCCAGCATCTTGCCCCAGGTCGGGAAATCCGACGGGAAGCCAACGCCAAGAAAGCTAAGCGCGGATTCGGTGATGATCGCGGTTGCAAGACCCAAGGTCGCAGACACCATGATTGGCGATAACACGTTGGGCAGCAGGTGGCGCTGCACAATACGATACGGCGTGGTGCCAATAGAACGCGCGGCCAGGATGAACTCCCGCTCTTTCAGCGCGAGGATATCGCCACGCACGATACGGGCGGTGGGCATCCAGCTTGTGATGGCGATGATGCCAACGATCAGGATGAACATGCCGCCCTCTGGTCCAAAGGCCTCACGCAGTGGCTGGCGGAACAGGGTTACCGCAACAAGCAACAGCGGCAGGATTGGCAAAGACAGAAACAGGTCAGTTAGGCGCATCAGGACGCCATCCAGTTTTTTGACAAACCCTGCAAGCACACCCACGGCGGTGCCGATCACCAGGCTCAGGATCATCGCAGCCCAGCCAACCGCCATTGACGCGCGGCCGCCCGAGAGGATTTGCGCAAGTTGATCGCGGCCCAGTTGGTCGGTGCCGAAGGGGCGACTCCAGCTGGTTTTGGCGGTGGAGTCCCAGAGTGCGTTCCAGATCGGACGCATGTCTTTGTTCCGGATGTCGAGCTTTTGAGGATCGACCTGCCAAATCCAGGGTCCAACCAGAACGGCGAGCGTGATGAACAGCAAAAAGCCACCACCAAACACAGCGCCTTTGTGTTTGCGGAATTGGTCCCAGACGTCTTTCCACTGACTGCGCGGCGGCTCCAGCGGGCCTTTGTCGGCCAGCGCTTCAATAGGGGCGGGGGAGGTATCAGTCATAGCGGATCCTCGGGTCAAGAAGGCCGTAGAGGATGTCGGCGATCAAATTAAACAGCACGATAAGCACCGCGAAAATGAAGGTCAGCGTCATGACCATCGGCAGGTCGTTGGCGAACAGCGCAGTGATCAACAGCTGGCCGATGCCGTTCACCTTGAACACGTTCTCGGTGATAATGGCGCCGCCGAAGATGGCGGGCACGCCCAATGCGATCACAGTGATGACAGGGATCATGGAGTTGCGGAGCACGTGCACAGCGACCACCACGGCTTCGCTTAGGCCTTTGGCGCGGGCGGTGCGCACGTAATCCTGGTTGAGGTTGTCCAACATGGACGCGCGCATGTAGCGGCTAATCTGTGCTGTTGTTTGCAGCGCAAGAACCATGACTGGCAGGATCATTTGCGACAGTTGGTACTTAAAACTAGCCCAGTCGTTCACGACATGGGTTGTGTCATAGATCGATGGGAACCAGCCTAGCGAGACAGAGAATATCACGATCAGCAGTGGGCCTGTGAAGAACGGCGGGACTGAAAAGCCGATCATTGTGATAAACGTGCCGGACTGGTCAAAGATCGAATACTGGCGGTAGGCCGAGTAAATGCCGATCGGCAGCGCGATTAAGATGCCGACGATGTAGGCCATCCCAACGACCCAAAGTGTTTGCGGGATACGCTGGATGACGATGTCCATCACCGGGCTGCGGGTTTGCCAGGAGATCACGCGCAGCTCGCCTTGGTAGAGCTGCGTGTCGGGCAACCAGCCAAGCAGTGTGCTGGAGTTGGTCAGGTAATCGATGAAGACCTTGGGTTCTAACCAAAAGACCTGAACCAGCCATTTCCAGTATTGAACCAGGGGCGGTTCACCCACGCCAAGCGCCTGGCGCATCTTTTCTTTGACTTCGGGAGGAACGGTGAGCGGCACCTGTGCCATGGGATCCCCAGGCGCAAGTTGCAGCAGCATGAAAATGACAAAACTAATGAACAGAAGCGTTGGTACGGCAAGGACGAGTCGTCGGACGGCAAATGTGAGCATCAGGCAGCGCCTCGGGTCATGAGTCTATGAAAATAGAAATGCCGGACGGATCAAAGACCCGCCCGGCAAGACTCGGTTGCGATCAGTTGGATTTGATGCGGTGCCAGTCCGCGACATTCCAAAGCTCGCTGTCCCAAACGTTCAGAACAACGCCGCCCAGGCTGGATGCGTGTGCCGAGAGACGACCACGGTGCACCAGTGGGATCATACCGCCATTGTCGATGTTCATGGCGCTGAGTTCGCGGCCGATGCGCTGACGCTCTGCGAGGTCGGCGGTTTGTGTCAGCTCAGCATGCAACGCGTCGTATTCCGGCATGCAGAAGCGCGAGATGTTTTCACCCTGCCACTGTGTTTCCGGACGTGGTGCTTTATCGCAAAGACCGTTGCCAAGATAGGCCTGTGGGTCTGTGCCGTTGAAGGTGTTGGCGTACATTTCAACGTCTGCATAGAACTTTTGGAAGGTGTCGGGCGAACCGGGGTCACCACCAAAGAAGACCGACGCGTCGATGTTGCGCAGTTCGACTTCAAAGCCGATCTGTTCCCACCATTCCTTGATCAGCGCCTGGAAATCCTGACGGACGGCGTTGGTCGATGTCTGGTAGAGAATGGAGAGCGGAACGCCATTGTGCTCGCGCACGCCGTCGCCGTCGCTGTCAACGATGCCCGCTTCATCAAGCATCGCTTTCGCGCCTTCAAGATCTTGGACTTCACAACCTTCGAATGTGGATGCGAACGCTTCAGGTGCAGGCACCCAAGAGCAGCCGACTTTACCAGCTTGGCCGTAACCGATTTCGACCAGCAATGGGCGGTCGATGGCCATGGACATGGCTTTGTAGACGGCCGGTTCGGTCAGGAACGGATGTGGGTGCATCGCCGTGGAGCGCTCACCTTCTGGCAGGTCAGGGCTTGGATTCGTCTGGTTAATCATGATGCGTTCGAGGAGCGGACCAAAGCCTGCCACCGCAACGCCTTTTCCGCCTGCTTCCATCGATGCAATCACATCGGGCGCGAGCTGGAGGTTCCAGGCGTAGTCAAATTCGCCTGTTTCCATCACAGCCTGACCGGCTGCGCGGGCGTCACCGCCGCCTTTGAACGTGACCGAGGCAAACGCAGGCTTGGCCGGGTCGCGGTAGTTGGGGTTCGCCGACATGGTGATCACGTCGTTTGGCTTGAATTCATCAACCACAAACGGGCCGGTGCCAATTGGGTTGAAGTTCTGTTCTGTGCAGGTTGATGCCGCAGCACCCTTGCAGGCTTCGAACTGGGCTTTTTGCAGGATCGGGCTTTCGCCACCAACAAACGGACCATAGGGGTTCGGCGTTGGGCCACCAAAGGTAACAACAACCGTTGTCTCGTCCGGTGTTTCGACACTTGTGACCCCTTCAAACTTGGTCACCTGCGCACAGCCGCCTTCGGGATCGGTGCAATATTCATACGTGAATGCCACATCTGCCGAAGTGAAAGGTGTGCCATCCGACCAAAGCAGGCCGGGCGTGATATTCCATGTGATGGTCGTCAGGTCTTCGCTGACGCCGCCGTTTGCGACTGTCGGGATCTCTTCAACGAGCCATGGGACCAATTCGCCCTTTTCGTTGTAGCGCGCCAGCGGCTCGATGATCATCGACGCAGATTCAACGTCTTTCGTGCCGCCTGACAGGAACGGGTTCAAGATCGATGGCGCTTGCCAATAGATGATCTTGACCTCTCCGTCTGCGCCGCGTTCTGCAAACGCCGCAGGCGCAATGGCAACAGAAGCCACAGCACCCATCAATAGGGATTTGAGTGTCATTTTTCTCTCCTTGTTGGACATAGTTGATCCCATGTCACTGTCGTTTTCGGGACGCTCGATGCTGTATGCCGCGCAAACTTGGCTTAATTTGCAACGGTTGTGTTCATAAAAAATCGAGCAGGCTTCCCATTATTTCACCATCGAAACAGCTTTTGCGCAAAATGCAAGTCCTCCGCGACGGAATGGCCTAGGGTGGTGCAGACAGCGTTTGACTCTGGCCAAACTGCGGTTAGCGTTTGAGCAATCATCGCAAAGAGGATGGCGCCTATGCCCGATGGCAGCATTGCCCGGATCGAAAACCTCCGGGTCGAATTCCAGACAAAGTCCGGCACGGTTGCCGGGGTCGAGGACGTGTCGTTCCAGTTGAACCCGGGCGTAACAGTGGGGTGCGTTGGCGAATCTGGTTCAGGCTAATCGGTGTCGTCGCTATCTTTGATGCGTCTCATCGATTTTGGCGGCGGTGACATTGCCAAGGGGCGACTGCTGTTTGATCGCGCGGGCGGCGGTGAGATTGATCTCGCGGAAACAGATCAAGACCTTATGCGCACCATTCGGGGCAATGAGATCGGGATGATCTTTCAGGAACCGATGACGGCGCTCAACCCAGTGTTTACGGTGGAGCGGCAGTTGACCGAAGGGTTGCGGCTCCACAAAGGGATGAGCAAAGCGCAAGCCTCGGAACGGGCGATCGAGCTTTTGAAACAGGTGCGTATCCCCGAGGCCGAACGTCGGATCAAGCAATACCCGCACGAATTGTCGGGCGGCATGCGGCAACGTGTGGTCATCGCCATGGCGCTGGCCTGTGAGCCGCGCCTTTTGATCGCCGACGAACCCACCACTGCCCTCGATGTGACCATCCAGGCCGAGATCCTGGCGCTTATGGACCGGCTCAAGCGGGAAACCGGTACAGCTGTGATGTTCATCACGCATGACATGGCGGTGGTGGCGCAAATGGCCGACCGGGTGGTGGTCATGTTCCGCGGCAACAAGGTGGAAGAGGGCACCGTCGAAGAGATTTTCGACAACCCTCAACACCCATATACCCAAGCGCTTTTGGCGGCTGTTCCAAAGCTTGGTCAAATGGAAGGCACCGACCTACCGCGACCAATGCAGCTACTGGGCAAAGACGGTGCGGACGTCCCGCCGATCACCGGTTCGGACGAGGTCTTGTTAGACGTCAAGCATTTGACCACCCGGTTTGCCGTGAAAGGTGGGTTCTTCCGACGCACCGTCGCCAATGTTCACGCGGTCGAAGACCTGTCGTTCACAGTAAACAAAGGCCAGACGCTGAGCCTTGTCGGAGAATCAGGCTGCGGGAAATCCACCGCTGGTCGGTCGATCCTGCGGTTGGTTGAGCCTATGATGGGCAGCGTGTTTCTGGACGGCAAAGACATCATGTCGCTGACGCAAACCGAATTGCGGGAAGCGCGTCGTGACATGCAGATGGTGTTCCAAGACCCGTTCGCATCGCTCAACCCTCAAATGCAGTTGTCTGATCAGGTGTCAGAACCCATGCGCAACTACGGCATGGGCACCGGCGAAGAGATGCAAAAGCGGGTTGAGATGCTGTTTGACCGGGTGGAACTGCCGCGCAGTTTCATGCAGCGCTTTCCCCACGAGTTGTCCGGTGGCCAACGTCAGCGGATCGCCATTGCCCGCGCTTTGGCGTTGAACCCCAAGCTGATTGTCTCTGACGAGGCTGTGTCAGCGCTGGACGTTTCGGTTCAGGCGCAGGTGTTGAACCTGATGCTTGAATTGCAGGCTGAGTTGGGTGTGTCATTCCTGTTCATCAGCCATGACATGGCCGTGGTGGAACGGGTCAGCCATCAGGTAGGCGTGATGTATCTGGGCAGGATCGTTGAGATTGGCCCGCGCCGTGCCGTGTTCGAAAACCCGCAGCACCCGTACACCCAAGCGCTGATGAAAGCCGTGCCGGTCGCGGACCCCAAGCGGCGCAAGTCCGAAAAGGACTTGAACTTCAAGCCGATCCCATCGCCGATACACGGGCTCGAATACGATCCGGCGCCGTCTGAGTACAAAGAGGTTGCGCCGGGGCACCGGGTGCTGATCACCGACAGCGGTTACTGACGCGACCCATATGAGCCGCGTTTTCAAACTCCTTTTTCGCGGAGTCCTTGCGGTTTTGGCGTCGTTTGCACTGGTCGCCTGCGCCTTGCATGTCTCGAACAGCGAACAGGCCGCCCAAGCGCAGCCGGTGTCGGCAAACGCGTTGCGTATTGCGAGTTACAACGTGCATTACATCGTTCTGAGCCAAGCAGATGGGCCGTGGTCGGTGAGCGATTGGGAGCGCCGCAAAGGCCCGATGGATAAGGCGTTTAACGCGCTTGGCGCGGATGTGGTTGCGTTTCAGGAAATGGAAAGCTGGTCGCGCGGTTCCGACGGCTCGGTCAATCTGGCCCGAGATTTCCTGGCTGAACAGAACCCGGAATATGGCGTGGCAGCGAACGGCGACTGGCGGGAGTTTCCGTCCACACAGCCTGTTTTTTATCTCAGAGAAAAGCTCGCACCCGTTGATCAGGGATGGTTCTTTTTCTCGACGACGCCGGATGTGATTTATTCGCGCACCTTCGATGGTTCATGGCCCGCCTTCGCATCTTGGGTGCAGTTTGAAGTACTTGCTACAGGTCAAAAGTTCCGCGTTGTGAATGTGCATTTTGAATACCGCAGCCGGTCCAACAGACGGTTGTCGGCAGCCCTTGTCAGGGATCGCCTGTCGCCATGGGTTGAAGCCGGCGAGAAGCTGTTTCTAGTGGGGGATCTCAACGCGCTGTATGGAGCAAGGACAATGGACATTCTGGAAGAGGCTGGCATCGGTTTTGACCGTATTCCCGGTTCGACGTACCACCTAAACCGAGGCGTGCATTTGTTCGGTGCCATTGACCACATGGGGCGGTCACCGGGTATCGAGCTGGCCAATGGTCCGGTCGTTGTTCAACAACGGTTTGATGGCGAATGGCCATCTGATCACCACCCGATCTACGCCGACTACCTCGTGCCAGAAATAAGCCAATAACCGGTATGTCTGATACACTTTCTCCACGAGACATTTTGGACCAGTTGGTCAGCTTTCCAACGGTAAGCCGCGAAACCAATCTGCCGCTCATCGATTGGGTTGAGGCGTATCTGACGTCTCACGGCATTGCCTGTCATCGTCATGTGAAGGTGGATGAGCCGACCAAAGCGGCGCTGTTTGCGCATGTCGGGCCGGAACAGGACGGCGGGGTGGTCTTGTCAGGTCATACCGATGTTGTGCCCGTCGATGGACAGCCTTGGGTGACCGATCCGTTTGTGGTGACCGAGCAAGGCGGCAAGCTGTTTGGTCGCGGAACCACTGATATGAAAGGGTTTGACGCGCTTGCCATATGGGCGATGGTGGCGGCGCATCAGCGCGGCGTGAAGCGGCCGCTTCAGATCGCACTCAGTTATGATGAAGAGATCGGATGCGCCGGTGCGCCGCCGTTGATTGATTCAATGCAAGGTGTTGTGCCGCGCGCGGACACGGTGATCGTGGGCGAACCGACGATGCTCAAGGCGGTAACAGGGCACAAGGGGGGCAACACGTTCTGGGTACATGTGCATGGGTTCGAAGTGCATTCGTCGATCATGCATACGGGCGTCAGCGCAATCATGTATGGTGCCAAGCTGATCGAATGGGCCAACCAGATGAACGCGGCGAGCGCGGCGGCAGAGCCTGGACCTGTCGCAGCATTGTTCGATCCGCCTTACACCAATGTGCATGTCGGCCAGATCACCGGCGGCACCGCGCATAATATCACTGCAAAGGATTGCGAGTTTGGCCTGGGGTTCCGTGTTGTCCCGGGTGAAACGCTGGATCACTGGGAGGCCAAGTTGCGCGACGCGGCTGCAAAGATCGAAGCCGAGATGAAAGCGGTCCGACCTGAAGCGTGGATCGAAATCAAACCTGCGTTTTCGCTGCCTCCGTTCAAGCCGGAAGAGGCTGGCAAAGCGGAAACGCTGGTGCGGCAACTGACGGGTGACAATGGCACGCAATATGTGTCCTACGGAACCGAGGCCAGCCATTTTCAGACAGCCGGTTATTCGGTTGTTGTCTGCGGTCCAGGCGAAATTGCGGTGGCACACCAGCCCAACGAATACATCACTGTGGCGCAATTCGAACAAGGACACGCGTTTATGGAGCGTCTGCTGACGCAGTTGCAGACATGATGCCGTTCCCGATTTCAGAGGCGACGCCAGTCTCTTTTCCGGACCTGCCGCCGGGTGAAACAGATGTGGTGGTCATCGGGGGCGGTGTGATTGGTGTTTGCACAGCGCTCTTTCTGGCGCGGAAGGGTCGGCGGGTGGTCTTGCTTGAAAAAGGGCGCATCGCCGGGGAGCAGTCTTCGCGCAACTGGGGCTGGATTCGTCAACAGGGGCGTGACCCGGATGAGTTGCCGATCATGGTGGAAGCGAACCGGCTTTGGACCCAGCTTACCAGCCAGACCAATGTCGACATCGGATTGGTGCGGTCAGGTGTGACCTATCTTGCGCATGACGATGCCGAAATGGCGGAGTATGCAAACTGGCTACCGGTGGCGCAGGCGGCGGGCGTTGATACGGAACTGCTGGATCCTCAAGACGTGAAAGCCCGTTTTCCCGAACTGTCGAACGGCGTCTACGCAGGGGCGTTGACCATGCCATCCGATATGCGGGCAGAGCCTTGGGTTGCGGTGCCCGCGCTTGCAGGAATTGCCGTGCGCGAAGGCGCGGTCCTTGTCGAAGGCTGCGCGGCCAGGAAGCTCGACATCGCAGCGGGGCGCATCACGGGCGTCTACACCGAAGCCGGGCGCATTGCCTGTTCGGATGTCGTGGTTGCTGGAGGGGCGTGGTCGTCCCTTTTTTTGCGTGCGCATGGGGTGAGCATTCCGCAACTGTCGGTCCGTGCAACGGCAGGTGCAACAGAGCCGTTGGCGCTTCCACATGCTGGCGCGGCTGCTGGCAAAGGGTTTGCCTTTCGCACACGCCAAGATGGCGGCGCCTCATTGGCAGCGGGCGGTGCGCATGACTTTTTCATTGGTCCCGACGCGATCCGCGCCCTGCCGAAATATGGCGCCTACATCAAAGCCGATCCATTCGGGACGCGGTTTCTTCCGGCGGCCCCTAAAGGATACCCGGATGCGTGGGGCACCAAGCGGCAATGGAACGCGGATGAGGTCAGCCCGTTTGAGGCGATCCGGGTACTAAACCCGAAACCGCATCGAAAGCGCTTGGCCCAAGTTGCCGAAAAAATGGAACGTTTGTTTCCGCAGGTCGGGCCAATCCGGTATCGGTCCATGTGGGCCGGGATGATTGACGTTTTGCCAGACGTCGTTCCAGTGATTGACCGGGTCGCATGGGTGCCGGGACTGACGATTGGTACGGGGATGTGCGGGCGTGGGTTTGGGATCGGGCCTGGCATGGGGCGGGTTCTGGCAGACCTTGTCTGCGGCAACGATCCGGGTCATGACTTGCGACGGTTCCGCCTGTCGCGCTTTTCGGATGGCAGTGCGATGGAGCTTGGTCCGGCGCTCTAGGGTTGGTTGCCCTTGTTATTGAGACCCTTCTGCGCCAGTGTGCGCTTTGGGGGCATTTTGGGGAGATCACGCAAATGCCCGTTAAAAACCGCCTCGCAGATATGGCTGACGACATCACCGCATGGCGACGCCACCTACATGCGCATCCCGAACTGATGTTTGACGTTCACGAAACAGCGGCATTTGTGGAAGACAAGCTGAAAGCTTTCGGGGTGGATGAGATCACCACGGGCATTGGGCGGACAGGCGTTGTCGGTGTCATCAAAGGCAAAACCAACACGTCGGGTCGTGTCATCGGGTTGCGTGCTGATATGGACGCGTTGCCCATCACGGAAGCGACGGCTTTGGACTATGCCAGCACGGTGCCTGGCAAGATGCACGCCTGCGGACATGACGGACATACCGCGATGCTCTTGGGTGCGGCGCAATACCTTGCGGAGACGCGGAATTTCGATGGGACCGTTGTCTTGATCTTTCAACCTGCCGAAGAAGGTGGTGGTGGCGGTCGTGAGATGGTCAATGACGGGATGATGGACCGTTGGAACGTGCAAGAGGTGTATGGTCTTCATAATGCACCTGGCATTCCGGTTGGGCAGTTTGCCATCCGACCTGGTGCGATCCTCGCGTCTGCCGATGAGTTTCAAATCTATGTCACAGGGCAGGGCGGTCATGCTGCTGCGCCTCATGAGGCTGTGGATACAACGTTGGTGGCGTCGCATATCGTGGTCGCCTTGCAGTCGGTTGTTGCACGCAACGTCAACCCGGTCCGACGCGTTGTGGTCACGGTCGGCACGTTCGAGACGGACAGCAATGCGTCCAACGTGATCGCGCATAAAGTCACGATGCGTGGAACCGTGCGGACGTTGGATTCCGAGTGTCGCGAACTGGCGCAGGCCCGCATCCGGCGTTTGGCGGAAGACACAGCGTCTGCATTCGGCGCGACGGCTGTTGTAGACTGGCAGGATGGTTATCCTGTTACCGTGAACCATGAAACGGAAACGATCTATGCCGCCGAGGCTGCGCGTGCAGTTGCGGGAAGTGTCGACGATGCAGTTGATCCGATCATGCCGGCCGAGGATTTTTCTTACATGCTTGAAGCCCGACCGGGGGCGTATATCTTTCTTGGCAACGGTGACACGGCGCAATGCCATCACCCGGCCTATAACTTCTCGGACGAGGCGATCCCCGCAGGATGCAGCTGGTTTGCCGAACTGGTGGAAAGACGGATGCCAGCGGCGTCCTGATCCCTATGAAAGGACAAAACTTCGATGCCCGTAAAAAACCGATTTGCCGAATTGCAGGACGAAATCACAGCCTGGCGGCGTGACCTTCACGAGCATCCGGAAATCCTGTTCGAGACGCATCGCACCAGTGCTTTGGTTGCCGAAAAGCTGGAAGCGTTTGGGTGTGACGAGGTTGTCACGGGGATCGGTCGCACCGGCGTTGTGGGCGTGATCAAAGGCAAAACGAATGGATCGGGCAAGGTGATTGGCCTTCGGGCGGATATGGACGCATTGCCGATCCATGAACAGACCGGCCTCGCATACGCCTCAAAGACTGACAACGCGATGCATGCGTGCGGACATGATGGCCATACGGCCATGCTCTTGGGCGCGGCCAAGTATCTGAGTGAGACGCGCAACTTCGACGGGACCGTCGTCGTCATATTCCAACCCGCCGAAGAAGGCGGCGGCGGTGGCAAGGAAATGTGTGACGATGGAATGATGGACCGGTGGGGCATCCAAGAGGTCTATGGCATGCACAACTGGCCCGGTCGCCCGGTGGGCAGCTTTGCCATTCGCTCTGGCGCATTTTTTGCGGCAACCGATCAATTCGACATCACGTTCGAGGGCAAGGGCGGTCATGCGGCGAAACCACAGGAAACCGTGGACACGACCGTGATGACAGCGCAAGCCGTGTTAGCGTTGCAAACGATTGCCAGCCGCAATGCGGACCCGACCGATCAGATCGTCGTGTCGGTGACGTCGTTTGAGACCTCATCAAAAGCGTTCAATGTGATCCCGCAGCGGGCACAGATCAAAGGCACGGTCCGCACCATGTCAAAAGACATGCGGGCGCTGGCCGAAGAGCGCATCAAGGCCGTATGTGCCGGAGTGGCAGCAACCTTTGGCGGTACAGCAGATGTCACGTATCACAAAGGCTATCCGGTGATGGTAAATCACGAGGAGCAAACGGAGTTTGCAGCCTCGGTCGCCAAGTCGGTGTCCGGCGGATGTGATGACGCGCCGTTGGTTATGGGGGGTGAGGATTTCGCTTACATGCTCGAAGAGCGGCCCGGAGCGTATATTCTTGTCGGCAATGGTGACACGGCGATGGTGCACCATCCCGAGTACAACTTTACAGACGAAGCGATCCCGGCCGGGTGTAGCTGGTGGGCCGAAATCGTCGAACAGCGGATGCCTGCCGCCTGAAGGTTTTAGCAGCAATGCGAAACGGCGGGTCTTGGCGACCCGCCATTTCTTTTTTTAGCGTTTGTAACCCTTTTTATGGGTGGCCGTGGACATCGCGTTTTTGACCATCTTGCCGAACGCTTTGTTGCGCGCGCGTGATTGCGCGATGGTTTCGGAATTGTACTGATCCTCGCGTTTCAGTTTTTGCCAGCGGTGGAACCGATCTGGATCAAGCGTGCCGTCATCCATCGCCGCTTTGACCGCACATCCCGGTTCTTTCAGATGCGCACAATCTGAGAAGCGGCATTCGGTGGCAAGCGTTTCGATATCATCAAACAGCTCGTCAATTCCGCCACTTGTGCCGGAAAGCTGAAGCTCTCTCATCCCCGGTGTGTCGATCAACCAACCGCCGATAATTGTGCGTTTCAGCGCGCGGTAGGTGGTCGTGTGCCGCCCTTTGGCGTCGTCTTCGCGAATGCTTTGTGTTTCAGCGCTTTCGCCGGTCAGCGCGTTTCTGAGCGTGGTTTTGCCCACGCCGGACGACCCTAACAAAGCCAGTGTTTGCGCGTCGCGGCACCACGGGTGCAATTGTGCGACGTCTTCTGGGTCTTTGGCGTTCAGCGTGATGGCCGTCACCAGCGGAGACATGCGTTCTGCCAGCGTTCGAAACCGCCTTGGATCGTCGCACAGGTCGGCTTTGGTCAGTATGACAAGAGGCAACGCTCCCGAAGACAGGACAAGTGCGAGGTAGCGTTCAAGCCGTGCGATGTTGAAGTCATCGTTACAGCTTGTCACCAAGCCAACCGTGTCGACATTGGCGGCGATGCGCTGATCGGTGTGCGTGTGACCAGCAGCTTTGCGGTGCAGGTCGGTGGTTGGTGTCAGCCGCCTGTCGATTTGCGCATCTTTGGTCAGCACCCAGTCGCCGACAGCATACGCGCTTGCGGCCTCGTTTGGGTGCAGGCGTGTCTCGCCAGTTGTTGTGAGTGCCACGAGTTGGGTGCGATGCACCTCTGAGATGCGGGCAGGTGTGAGATGCGCGTCGTCTTCCGTGAGTTGACGCGCGAAATGGTCCGACCAACCGAGGTCGGGAAGCGAATAGATTGTCAATGGAGTGATCCTGTCACTGAGAACATGGGACCGCGCAGTGCATGCACGGCTTTCAGTCCAGGCGATCCGGTCAGACGGATGCCTGCAGGGGTGATACATTCTCCATGAACCCTCCTGCGTTCTCAGCTTCAATCCGCTTCACCATATCTATGGGTCGTGCGTCCCACAAGCGGCGTCTGGTCATTTCAGGGTGGCGTTGCTAAGCGGACACCATGACACACACGCCTCATGCCACGGTTGCCTGCATCAAATGGGGCAGGCTGTTTGGTCCGGAATATGTGAACCGGTTGTATTCCGGTGTGCGCCGCAATCTATCGTGCCCGGTGCGCTTCATTTGCATGACCGAAGAAACCGATGGGTTGCATCCGGATATCGAGATTTTGGATTTGCCGGTCGAGCCTTTTGCAGACCCCATGGCGGCGGCGTTGAAGGTGGCCAACAGGCAAGGGGCCATGCGCAAGGTTTCGCTTTTCAAACCCGGGCTGATCCCCGACTTGCAAGGGCCTGTGCTTGGCTTTGACCTGGATGTGGTGATTACGGGGTCTTTGGATGATCTGCTGGCATTGGCACCCGGACATGTCGTTATGCGCCATGATTGGACCGAAGCGCGCAAGGGGCGACCGACCGGGCACGGTTCGGTCTTTCGGTATGACCCTTTGGAACATTCGTTTCTGTACGAAGACCTTGCGGCGGACGCCTATGCGGAAGTTGAGTGTGCGCGCGGGTCTGAGCAGCGCTACACGTCGCACAAGGCGATGGACAATGGTGTTTTCACATATATTCCAGGGGATTGGGTGGTCAGCTTCAAGTATGATTGCAACCCGTTTCCGGGCAATTATCTGCGGCCTGCAACTTTGCCACCTGCCGCGAGAGTGGTGTGTTTTCATGGGCGCCCGAAGATGCCAGAGGCAATTGAGGGGTATCGCGGGTCATTGATCCGATATGCCAAGCCAACGGACTGGTTGCAGGACCATTGGGTGGATCGCACACGCGCTGATCTTGGTGCGCAATGGGGATGACCGGGTGACGATGCAGTGATGCATCGTGGTTTTCGCTCAGCCGAAAACCGTCGGCACCGGTTGAGGTCTTGCGCTCTTGCGAGTGCTTGGGCGAACGCGGTAAGAGCGGGCAACAGACTTTGAGGGAAGGGCAGCGTCATGCGTCGAGTGGTTGTGACAGGCTTGGGATTGGTAACGCCATTGGCCGACGGTGTTGACGCGAGCTGGTCGCGTATTCTGGATGGTCAGTCCGGTGCGGGCACGATCACCAAATTCGACGCCAGCCATCTTGCGACGACGTATGCCTGCGAAGTACCCTATGGCGACGGGTCGAACGGGACGTTTAACCCGGATGCGTATCTCGACAAAAAAGAGCAGCGTAAAGTGGATGAGTTCATCCAATTCGGGCTGGCTGCCGCGCATCAGGCGGTACGCGACGCGGATTGGATGCCGGACGATGAGGAGAGCCGTCTGCGCACTGGCGTGATGATCGGGTCTGGCATCGGCGGGCTTAACTCGATTGCCGAAACAGCGCTCTTGATCCGCGACAAGGGCCCGCGACGGGTGTCACCGTTCTTTATACCTGGCGCACTGATCAATCTGATTTCGGGCAACGTGTCGATCAAATACGGCTTCAAAGGCCCCAACCACGCTGTTGTGACCGCGTGTTCCACAGGCGCGCACGCCATTGGCGACGCTGCACGGTTGATCATGTTTGGCGACGCGGACGTGATGGTCGCTGGCGGCGCGGAAGCGGCAATTTCTGAGATCGGGATTGCCGGGTTTAACGCCTGCAAGGCGCTTTCTACAAAGCGGGGGGACGATCCGAAAGCCGCCAGTCGGCCATATGATGCCGATCGGGACGGCTTTGTCATGGGCGAAGGCGCGGGCGTTGTCGTGTTGGAAGAATACGAACATGCCAAAGCGCGCGGTGCGAAGATTTATGCTGAGGTGTGTGGGTATGGCTTGTCGGGCGACGCGTTTCACATCACTGCCCCGTCCGAAGACGGCGAAGGCGGCGAACGTTCCATGCGCGCGGCGTTGAAGCATGCCGGGATTGAACCTGCGGATGTGGATTACATCAACGCACATGGCACTTCGACCATGGCTGACGTGATCGAGCTTGGCGCGGTTGAGCGGATGATGGGGCACGCGGCGAGTACGGTCACAATGTCGTCGACCAAATCGGCCACCGGGCATTTGTTGGGTGCCGCAGGGGCGATTGAAGCGATCTTTTCCATCCTTGCCATCCGCGATCAAATGGCTCCACCAACAATCAACCTTGACACAGTCGCCGTTGAGACGGCCGTTGACCTGGCCCCGAACACGAAGCGGGAACGCGAGATCAAGTATTCGCTGTCCAACTCGTTTGGATTTGGCGGCACCAATGCCAGCGTGGTCTTTGGGCGGATGGACAGCTAAGCCATGTGGCGGAATATTGCGTCCAACGCACTGACCTTTCTGGTCGTTCTGGTCTTTCTGTTCGGCGGTGTGCTGATCTGGGCGCAAAACGAATATGACGCGGCTGGCCCGTTGGAACAGCCGATTTGCTTGCAGGTCGATCGTGGGTCGAACTTTCGGCGCGTGTCGGAGGACCTTGCTGATGGTGGTGCCGTGTCGAGCGCACCGCTGTTCCGGATCGGCGCGGATTACGCTGGCAAAACGACCGAGCTTAAAGCGGGGTCTTTCCTGGTGCCGCAAGGCGCATCGATGTCAGAGATCGTCGACATCGTGACCCGTGGTGGGGCGAGCACATGCGGGACCGAGGTTGTTTACCGGGTGAGCATTGCCCGTGCGACTGTGCAAGTGCGAGAGCTTGATCCGGCCACGGGGCGGTTTGCCGAAGTGGCGGCATTCAACCCGGCGGAAGATGCGGTGCCGGACGCCTATACTCAGGTCAAAGCCGAGCCGGATACGCGCTACCGTGTCGCGCTGGCCGAAGGTGTGACAAGCTGGCAGATCGTCAATGAGCTGAACCAGATCGATATCCT
>ERZ1740070.823-NODE-823-length-20474-cov-5.370831_pt1 | contig 20474 bp, 19 predicted proteins | sample MGYA00581734_ERZ1740070 | MGnify/ENA primary metagenome ERZ1740070 (study PRJEB43018, sample SAMN04849744) | marine metagenome | isolation source: floating plastic debris | place: Pacific Ocean | collected 2008-09-01 | study: EMG produced TPA metagenomics assembly...
GACGGCATACGAGAGCGGGACGGGTGACTGGAGTTCAGACGTGTGCTCTTCCGAGCGGTGTTGGGCGACAGGCCGGTCTACATCACCTTTGATCTGGATTGCCTTGATCCCTCAGTCGCCCCGGCGGTGTCCAATCTCGAACCCGGCGAGAAAGGGTTCGACATTGATGAGGCAGTGGGGATTTTGCGCGCAGCACGGGGCCTGAATGTGATCGGCGGCGATGTTGTTTGCATGATGCCCACCAAGGACAGCCCCAACAACATCACAGCACTCACGGCGGCCGCGGTGATGTTTGAGATGATTGCGATGATCGCAGAAAACAGTGTGAAGGATCGTGCCGGATGAAAGCCTGCGTGATGACAGAGTTTGACGGCGCACTGCCGGTGGAGCGTGTGGATGACCCGGACTGCCCTGAGGACGGCGTGATCGTTGCGATCAAGGCCTGCGGTGTCTGCCGCTCTGATCATCACGCGTGGAAAGGCGCAGACCCGGATGTAGAGCTGCCCCATGTGATGGGTCATGAACTGGCCGGTGAGGTGGTGGCCGTGGGGCGGGCCTGTCGCCGGTTCCGGGTGGGGGATCGGGTGACCGCGCCATTTATCCTGGGCTGTGGGTCATGCCCGGATTGTCTGGGCGGTGATGCGACCTGTTGTGACACGCAAGATGTGATCGGATTTACCTTTTGGGGCGCTTTTGCGGAGATGATCGCGGTGCCGCGCGCAGATTTCAACCTGGTGCATTTGCCAGAGACCGTGGGTTACACCGCCGCCGCCGGGATGGGCTGTCGCGTGACCACGGCATTCAAAGCGGTGGTCGATCGCGGGCAGGTGCAGCCCGGAGAATGGATGGCGGTGCATGGCTGTGGCGGTGTGGGGCTCTCGGCCATCATGATCGGCGCGGCGGTGGGCGCTCGGGTGCTGGCCGTGGATGTGAACCCCGAGGCGCTTGAACTGGCCAAGAGTTTTGGTGCGAGTGACACATTGCTGGTGGGCCGTGATCCTGTGGGCGATGCCGTGCGCGAGATGACAGGCGGCGGTGTGCATGTGTCCATTGAGGCGCTTGGGCGCAATGCAACCTTTCACAACTCCCTGGCCAGCCTGCGTAAACTGGGCCGTCATGTGCAGATCGGCATGCCCACGGGCGAGCACGCAACGCCCACCCTGCCCTTGCTGGCGCTGGTCTATTCCCGGCAACTGACGCTGCATGGCACCCGTGGGATCGCGCCCAACCGATTCGCCGCATTGTTTGAGATGATCACCGCCGGGCGGCTGGATCCGGCGCGGTTGGTGACCCAAACCATCCCTCTGTCAGAGGTCGAAACCGCCTTGCGCGCCATGGATCGTTTCCAGGGCGCCGGGGTCACCGTCGTGGACCGGCTAGATTGTTGATAAATCGGCAACAACCGCCACAACCATCCCGCGAGACGCTGTGGATAAGTGTAGATTTGCCAAATTTTTTGTGAAACTTTTGTAACTGCGTCGCTCGGCGCAAGGCATCAAAGACCTTCGGGCGGCGTTCTTTTGGTACAAGGGAGCGGCAGATGGCCCAGACACCCCAAAATGTTGCCGAGGCAGGCAAAACCACACCCCAACCCGCATCCGCGTCGAGCAGCAAGGATGACGGACCCAAGACAGTTTCAGCGCGCGTGTTTACGGATTTCGCCGCGATCTGAAACGAAGGGAAGAGTGAGGTAACGTTCCTGCGACGGTCACACGCAGGTTTAGCACTGCAATTTTGCAGAGCCTCTTCTTTTTAGCCCGCGATGGCCCGGATTTCCGTGAGAAGATGGTCGGGCACGTTGAGCCCGTTTGTCTTGGCCGCCATCCGCTTGGACTGACGTCCCGCACCTGGCAAGCGCGTTCCATCCTGCGCGAGCAGTGTTGACAAAAGCCCCTCAAGCCGTGCGGTGAAACCCGCATCCGGGGCAAAGGCGATCAAGGTTTGACCAACACCCGGCGGCGCACCATCTGCTTCAAAAAACGATGTGGCTTCAAAGGATTGGTTCGCGCCGGTCAACGTGGCACAGAGGATTTCCACGATAAGCGCGAGGGCCGCGCCCTTGGCATCCCCCATGGGCAGCATGGTGCCTTGAAGCGCGGCCTCTGCATCGGTGGTCGGCGCGCCATCTGCGTCAAGCGCCCAACCTTCGGGGATGGCCTCCCCGGCTTTGGCGGCGGCCATGACCTTGCCGCGCGCCACTTTGGAAAGGGATAGATCAATGACCAATGGCGGGGCATCTGCACGGGGGGCGGCAAAGGCGATGGGGTTGGTACCAAAAAGAGGGGTCGACCCACCCCAAGGCGCCATGGCCGGTGGGGAATTGGCGACCATGAGCGCAATCACCCCAGCCTCGGCCAACCGCTCCACATGCCCGCCTACTTGGCCGCAATGATGAGAGTTATGGATATACGCGGCGGCGACGCCGTTTGTCTGAGCTATGGCCGGCAACTCATTGATTGCCATGGACAAAGCGGGAAAGGCAAATCCATTCAGCGCATCGATTTTCAAAAGCGCAGGTTTGGGGTGTGACAGCTTGGGCGTCACGCGGCCTTGCACCTTGCCCGACGCGGCCTGTGCGGCATAAGAGGCCACGCGCGATAGGCCATGCCCGCCCTGCCCGTCGATCTGCGCCGCGATCAGTGCTTGCGCGACGATCCGGGCATTTTCATCTGAGACATTGCTCGCCAAAAAGGCGCGCACCACAAGATCGGTGAGCGCCTCAATGGTCATATTCGTGGTGGTCGTCATCCTGTCTCCAGGTTTTTTGCCTCCGGCGGGAGTATTTTTGGAAAGATGAAGGACGGATCCCGCGCTTCATCTTTCCTCAAATACTCAAATCCCGTGCGTCAGGCCGAGCGGTAGAGTTTGGTCATCGAGAACTCCCGGTGACCCAAGGCTTCGGCAGCCGTGTGGCGGCCATTGGCGGTGCGGCGGATCATGTCGATCAGCTCATCACCCGCCTCATCAATGGTCATCTCACGACGCAAGATACCCGAGACATCCACGTCCACGTGCTCGGACATGGTGCGCACGGTCCGCGGGTTCGCGGTGATCTTGATGACAGGGACGATGGGGTTGCCGACCACGTTGCCCTGCCCAGTGGGGAAGGTATGCACGACCGCACCACCGGCAGCCATCAGCGTGACGCATTCCGCGGCCGCGGACGAGCTATCCATGAAGTAGAGGCCGTCGCCCGATTTGGGCTGTTCTGCAGGCTCCAGGATGTCGATGTATTGCGACGTGCGACCGATCTTTTCGAGGTTGCCGAGGGCCTTTTCTTCGATGGTGGTCAGGCCGCCCTCGATATTGCCTTTGGTGGGCTGGCTGTCGGAGAGATCATCGGTTTGGTGGGCGAAAATCACATCGTCCTGATAGGCCTTCCACATTTTGTACCAGCGATCGCCCACCTCTTCGTTGATGGCGCGCTTCTGGCAGATATGCTCTGCACCGGTGATCTCGGACGTTTCCCCAAAGAAACCGGTGATGCCTTCGGGCAGCAGCTTGTCATACATGTTGCCCACCGTCGGGCAGGAACCGAGGCCCGTGGTCGTGTCGCTCTCGCCGCATTTGGTGGAGACCCAAAGCTCATTGATCGAGCATTCTTCGCGCTGCACTTCGGTGGCTTTGTGCACGAAATCCTTCGCAGCCCAGGAGGCGGCGCGGATGGTTTCAAAATCGCCCTTCTGCTCGATGGAGAACTCGGCCACTTCCTTGCCTGTTTCGCGGATGCCGTCGGCGATGCGCTTGGTCCAGCCCGGTTCAATCCCGATCACGACAACTGAGTGGACATTGGGATTGGCGCCGGTGCCGATCATGGTACGGAAGTGCAGATCAAGGTCTTCGCCGAATTGCAGGCGGCCATAGGCGTGGGGCAGTGCGAGCGTGCCTTTGACGTTGTTGGCCACAGCCTCAACAGCGGCGTTGGAGATATCGTCAACCGGCAGGATCACGACGTGATTGCGGACACCCACGCGGCCATTTTCGCGACGGTAGCCCATGAAGGTCATGTTGGAATACTTGGACATCTGATGAGCTCCTTACCAGCGCTTGGTTTTGCAATTGTGAGTGTGGACATGATGCCCTTTGGGAATGTCGGCGATGATCTTGCCGATGTCTTCACCGTATTTGATGGCCGTGTCGCCGGTGGAAAAATCCTGAAGCGCGATTTTGTGCCCGATCGGCACATCCTCTTGGGCCTTCAAAGTGAAGGTGGAATTGTCATGGGTCACGCAGCAGAACATCTCGGTTCCGGCGGTCAGCCCTTCGACCACGACCACACCGACATTGTCGTCATGTTCGTGCACGAGAAGATGGGGAATATTGGACATCGTTGAGCAACCTTTCGAAATTTGAGGTGGTTTAAGGCGGCTTATCATGTATAAGAAGTCTTATACAAGACTTATTCTTGAGGCTGCAAATGCAGGACCAAATGACAGGCAAGGCACCGCCTCTCTACCAAGTGGTGATCGACACGATTGTCGCCCGGATTGCGTCCGGTGAATTGCCGCCGGGCGCGATGCTGCCAAGCGAAGTGCAACTGGGCGCGGAATTGGGGGTGAGCCAGGGCACAGCACGCAAAGCGCTCATAGATCTTGAAGCGCGCGGGTTGGTGCAACGGGCCCAAGGGCGTGGGACATGTGTGACGATCCAGACGCCGGATCGCGCGCTTTTTCATTTCTTTCGCCTGCGTGGGCGCGATGGTGCGCGCCCTGCCCCGGTGCTGGAGCATCAGGAGATCACGGCCCGAAAAGCCCAAGCCCAAGAACGCGCGCGCCTCTATGGATCGCCTGACAAAGTGTTTGAAATTGCACGCCTGCGCAGCCTGCCTAAACAGGACGGCGTGTTTGAGATCTCTGTGGTGCCCCCGGCCCTCTTTCCCGGCCTATTGGATCGCGCGCCGCTGCCCAACACGCTCTATGTGTTTTATCAACAAGCCTATTCCTGCATCGTGGTGCGCGCGGATGAACATCTGAGTACGGTACAGGCGGATGCCGACATGGCCGCGCGTCTGGGCGTCGAAGATGGGACGCCGCTGTTGCATGTTGCTCGGGTGGCCTATGACGCCCTCGATCGCGCGGTCGAAATGCGGGAAAGCTTTATTCATGCAAAAGCGCACAGTTACGATGTGACGTTAAAGTAATCAGGCGCTAAATGCGGCCCAGAAAAGCAGCAAGGTAGAGCGCGCGCGTGGCCATTGCCCCTTCGCGCAACACGCCGGATTGCTTGAGAAGTGTCACAGCGGTCATGCCACTGGCCTGGCGGGCCTCGGTGAACGCATCCAGAATACGGGCGTTGTCAGGGGTAAGACGCGCCTCTCGCAACACGGCAAGATTGGCCGCCGACCATTGAGAAAAGCGCCCCTGCAACACGGCCGCCACCCGGCGCATCTTGGCCGACAGATGCGCATTATACCCTATTTCGTTACGGTCATGCTGGCGGTAGTAAAGGCAAGGCTCCGGGTCAAACACCACCTCGCCACCCGCGCCAGACACCAGCATATACATCAGCCAATCGGTGGCGACGATGTTATGCGCCGCGGCCCCGCGAGGAACCAGATCCCGCGCGGCGCGGTTGAAGACCATGGTGTTACCGGCCGCGAAATTCTGAACAAGGGCGTTGGAAAAGCCAAGTTTCGTGCCCTTCAGAACGGACGGCGCAATCTCACGGAGGTCCATATCGGTGACCATGGTGCGCGCACCATAAAGGCAGGGGTGTTCGCCCTGCGGCAACCGGTTGAGCGCACGGGCCAGTTTATCCGCAAACCAGACATCATCCTGATCGGCGAATGCATAGTAATCCGCTTCGATATCAGAGGCTTGCAGCAAAGACATGAAGTTCTGAGCAGCACCGCGCCCCGGACCTTTGCGAAGATTGACCCGCGCCCCTGGGTTGGCCGCCTGCCACGCCTCAATGATCGGCAACGTGTCGTCATCAGAGCCATCGTCACTGATCCAAAGAGACCAGTTGTCATGGCTTTGCTCGGTGAAAGACGTGAGCTGACGCTCCACAAAACGCGCGCCGTTATACGTGGCCAAAAGGATGGCAATGTGCGGCGCGCTCACCGTGTGGATCCGGTGATCATCTTGAACTCGGAAGGCCTGTCAGAGCGGTCTTGCGCCAAATGTCCTGTCATCTCGGACGTGACGGCGATCCGACCACCGGCGCGTTTGCACAAAAGCCCGGTGAGCCGCTCAAATGCATGGGCCGTGGTGCCGTCAAGCTGACCCTTTTCAAGGACGAATTGATCGGCCCGGAAATCCAAAGCACGGATCTCTTCCAGAAGCTGCGGCTTAAGCCAAAACATGGAGCCTGCGGCAAATTCAAGCTCAACCTGATCCAGGGAAAGATCCATGTCCGCGATCAGATGCGCGGCCACGGGTTTGTTGATCGACCACCATTTGTCGCCCCGGTAGAGGAACGGATCAGGCACCAGCATCTGCGCGCTCTCATCCATCAGAAAAGCCTCCGCAAGGGCAGTTGCCCCAAGCATCGGCAACAACCCTTCGGTCAATTCCTGCCGCCAGACATCGCCATCCACCAGATGCGGCGATTTCTTGGTGTGCAGCTTGCACACCGCGTCATAGCGCGACAGGGCGCCGGAATTCACAAGGTTGAGAAAGGCCAGAACATCGCGCCCCACATTGGGTTGCCGCTGAATATGGGCGATGGGCAGCGGACCTTGGGCTATGGCCTCGGCCACAAGATCAAAGCCCGGCATGTCCGGCACCGTGACGATCACATCCAGGTCGAGATCCGTGGCCGCCAAATGGGCCGCGAACTTTTCCCACACATCGAGGTAAAACACATGCACCACCACCGCAAAACGGGCGCGTTTGGGCCATGGCGCGACCTCGGGAAACGTGCCTTCGAAATATACGGCAGCGTCCAGCGGCGATTGGGTGAAGCGGCTCTCGGCGTGTCCGTGGCGAATGTAGTGGATCAGCGCGCCATGGGGATAACCCGCCACATCGTCATACATGTCGGCATAGGACACCGGATCAAACGCCTCAAACGGGGCAAAGCCCATCCGCTCTCCGATCAGGACGTAGTGACAGATCGGAAACCGCTGCCACAGAGGCGATAGGCCAGGATAGTTTCGGCGATACTGGTCGCGGCCAAAATGCCCACTCCACGCAATGCGCCCCACGCGAATAAGACGTGACAAAAGCTTTATGCGATGCGCGAGCTTTTTGAAGAAATGGGTTGTGCCTGCCATGGTCCGCAAGGTCGGTTTCAACGTGAGTTCGGCTGCGCGGGCGGTCCTTGCCCATGTTGGCGCGGTCGGGGCGTCCTAGGCCGAAACGGTCGTATCCGTCAAGGTGTGGGGTGGCATCTCAGGCGATCATGGCTCGACCTGCGGCATTTGAGAGCGTAACAGGCTCTGGCAACCAGATGGGCACGCGGTGGGAGGCCTCTTGACGCGCATTGTCTTGCATATCGGACCGGAAAAATGTGGCTCGACCAGCATTCAACAGGCCATGGCCCGCGGCGGCGCGGACCACCAATTTCTGCTGCTCGATCCCTATTTGGTCATCGGGCTGGACCACGAGGAACCAGATCCAAATGTGATCGCCGCGCTGCGACGCCAGATTGCGGCACTCCTGACAGACGCCCCGGGCAAAACGCTGATCGTCAGCCATGAAATGATCTTCAAGTCACAAGATATGCTCAGGGAAATGGCGGCGATCTGCACCGCAGTGTCACAAGATGTGCGGGCGGTGATGTATGTGCGTCGGCCGTCGGACTTTGCCATGTCCGGCTTTGGCCAATGGCATTTTCGCACACCGGAACGCGTGACGCAGGCGCGCCGCGTGCTGGAGGACCACGGCATTGATGCCCGCGTCTTTTCCGGTGTGGAGCGTCATTTGCTCGCCGGGCTTTTGGGGGGATGGACGGTGTTTCGACAACCCAGCGGGCATCTCTATGTCAACTGGCACAAGAGCGTGGCACAGGCGCAAAAGACGCTGGCTGCGCATCAGGTGATGCTCCATGTCGGCACTTTACCGCGCAAGGGGTTCGGCGGTGATCTGATCGCGGATTTCAGACAGCGCGCAGGACTGGCACCCTCCGACGCACCTGATCTCGTGCAAATTCGAAACCCTGGGTTCAGCCCTGCGGTGATTGAAGCCACGGTCAATGCGATTGAGGCGGGCCACGCGATGCCAGGTCCGCATGAGGCGAATGATTTCTACGGGTCAGCTGGGGAATTGGCCTTGGAGCCTGTTCTGGATGACGGCTTTCTGACGGTTTTGAAAGCTCATGTGGACGTTGCATTTTGGGAAGAAAATCAGACGTTTGCGAAGGCCTTTGGGCATCCCGCCGCCTACTTTGCGCCGGACGTGGACGTCTCAGAGTGTTCGCTGGACGACAGCATTATGGCCTGTGAAATGCGCCGAGGCAAAGCCGGTCGCGCGCGCCTTGCTCTTGCCGCACAACAGCGCGCAGACAGGCTAAACGCCGCCTGGCGGGCCAGAGGGTCTGCCCGATACGCGCAGGACTAAGCTCACGGCAAATTCAATCAATCCTAGGTTGTTTTGCGCAGCGTCACTTGGAGCCAGACGCTTGAAATGCCTCAACAACGGTGCTTTACCAGTGAGCGGCGAAGCTATGACGTGGTTGAATTGGAGGATCTCGAACCGTCCTATCGGGTAGAGGCCGTCGTTCTGGGATCCTTTGACATCAACGCTCCCAACGGTTTGTGCCGCGTGCATGACGTACAGCGCCTTATGGGCGCTTGGAATTAAAGGGTTTTTAGATGTCCAAAACGGGGTTGCCATCGGACCTTCTGTTGGTGCTTGGGCCGCATCGCAGCGGAAGCTCGGCCCTGACCCGGACGCTGAGCCTTGTGGGCTACGGCCTTCCGAAAACACTGATCAAGGACAATGCATCAAACCGGCGCGGGCATTGGGAATGCCAGCCGATCGTGCGCCGCAACGAAGCTTACATGCAGGATGCCGATCTGGTTTGGGCGGATTGGGTTTCGGGCAACTTGCCCAAGATGCCGGCAGACCGACAGCGGGATTTTGAAACCGATCTGACCGCCATCATCGCGGATGAATTCAAACTGGGTGCGCCTGCGGTGCTGAAGGATCCGCGCCTGTGCCGGTTGATGCCCCGCTACCGCGCCGCGCTTGAAGGGAAAGTGAACCTGCAGGTGGTGATTGCGGTGCGCAACCCGCTTGAGGTGATGCGGTCTTTGATGCAACGCAACACGTTGTCCGAAGGGCAAGCCGCGCTGCTATGGCTGCGCTATATGCTGGATGCTGTCGCAGACAGTGACGGGCTGCCGCGCGCGTTTGTGTCCTATGAACAATTGCTCGAAGATCCAAGTGATTGCTTGGGGCGCGCGCAAACAGCACTGGGTCATAAGTTTCCAAACAAGATCAAGTCTGTCGAAACCGACATTGATGCATTCCTCAACGCCAAGTTCCGCAACCAGCAAAGCAGCAACGAGGACCTTGCCCAAAACGATCTCACCCATGGCTTGATCTCAGACGGCTATGATGCGCTCCGGGTGCTGACCCAAGATGCACAGGACGCGCGCGCATTGACCACGTTGAAAGATTTGAGCGCGCAATTGGACACGTCAGAGCAATTTCTGGGTCACGTTCTGACCTCTTATGACACGGATTTGACCGAGTTGCGGCGTCAGACAGCGGCCTCTACGGCGGCGGCTGAGCTGCGGCGCGAACAGATCACGGCCCTGCGAGAGCACCACCGGACGCTGCAGGATGCCGAAGCCTCTTTGCGCCGCGAAGTGACCCGCCTGCGCGCGCGGTCGGGGGAGTTGGAGGCCGAAGCCGCCTCTCACCTCAACAACTATCTCGCGGTGACCCAATCGACGGCATGGCGCATCACCCGGCCTTTGCGTTCCATCATGTCACGGTTGCGCGGCGGTGGTGCGGCCCCGCGCGAGGCTGTGATACCCGCGGCGCCAAAGCCCGTCGAAACGGACGACGACAAACCGCGACCTCACGCTTCAGACGCCCAAATCGAACGGTTGATGGCCTCGGACATCTTTGATGCAGACCATTACGTGGCCCAGCACCCCGAAGCGCAGCGCGATCCCGAAGGGCCGGCCGCGCATTACCTGAACACAGGCTGGCGCAAAGGGTTTGATCCCTCAACCACGTTCGTCACGCAGGCCTATCAGCACTCGCACGCTGATCTATTGGACACGGATGACTGTCCGGCGCTGCATTTCACGGACCGCTATGGCGATGTGTATGCAAAACTTCGCGCGCCCAAGGATGCCAGCCCACGTATTGCGGTGTTTTCGGCCATTGTCGGCGCCTATGACGACATGAAGGAACCCGCGGTTCCTGTTGAAGGTGTTGACTTTTTCATGTTCACGGACGGGGCGGTGCCGCCCGGCTCTGTTTGGCAAAAACGCCCGCTCGAATATGTCGATGCCGATCCGACACGATCCGCGCGCTTTGTCAAAACGCATCCGCATCTTTACTTTGCTGACTATGACTACGCGATCTGGATCGACGCCAATCTGACGCTGAATGCCCATCCTCGGGATCTATTGGCGCTGATCGACACCGATAGGCCGCTGCATTCCTGGAAACATCCGCTCAGGATCTGCGTGTTTGAAGAGGCGCGCACCTGCATGGAACTCAGCAAAGATGATTTTGACACGGTGCAGGCGGATCTGGAACGGCTCCACGCTGAGGGATTTCCCCGTCACGCAGGTCTGATTGAGACCAGCGTGATGGTGACGGCCATGGCCCACCCGGATGCGCAAAAGCTTTACACCGAATGGTGGGCTCGCATTGACGCGGGCAGCCGCCGAGATCAACTGAGCCTGCCCCCAGCACTGCGCGCGACCGGCACGCAGATTGGCTATATCGCCCCGGAACGGATTTGCATGCGCACCGACCCGCGGATCATCTATGAGCGCCACATCCACAATGAGCGTGAGCGCTTGCTGCAAGGGAAAGCCGCTTGAGCCAGCCGAGTGTGAATGTGGTGGTCTGCGTGCATAACGCGCTGGACGATGTAAAGAACTGCCTGCAAGCCGTTGAAAAAACACAATATGATCCGGACAAGCTGACCCTGACCCTCGTCGATGACGGCTCCGACACGGAGACTGCCGAGTTTTTGCAGGATTTCGCAAAACGGGTCGCATTTGCAAAGGTCATTTGCCGTGACACCGCAGGCGGCTACACCGTAGCGGCCAACACCGGGATTGCCTCGGGCGCGCATGACTTCATCGCCCTCCTCAATAGCGACACGATCGTGCCCGCGCGGTGGATGCAGAAAATCATCGGTCGCTTTGCCCTCGCGCCCGATATTGGGATCGTCGGGCCATTGTCGAACGCCGCCACGTGGCAATCCGTGCCAGAACGATCTGTCCCAGATGGCGGATGGGCGATCAATGAAGTGCCCCGTGGCATGGGCGTCGATGACGTTGACGCGGTGGTGGAAGAGGCCGCAAAAGCCGTGCCTCAGCTTGTCCGCTTGCCGCTTCTCAACGGGTTTTGCTATACAATTCGTCGCGAAGTGGTGGAGCGGATCGGTGCCTTTGACGAGGTGGGTTTCCCGCGCGGGTTCGGCGAAGAAGATGATTTCAGCCTGCGCGCCACGAATGCCGGGTTTGGCATTGCCCTGGCGCATGACACCTATGTGTTTCACGCAAAATCAAAGAGTTACGGGTCCTCGCGCCGAGAAGCGCTGACCGCCGCAGGGCAAGACGAGCTGCGCCGCAAACATGGGGAGCCACGGCTTAAACGCGCGGTCGAAACCATGAAAATGAACCCCTATCTTGAGACCATGCGCAAAGCGGTATCGCGGGGATTGCGGGCACGCTGACTGGCCGTAACCTCACCAAAAGACCGGAAGATCGCTGAGCCTCACCCGGGATCGCCCTAGAAAACAGGTCTCAACGGCGATCGTATCATGGGTAAAGTGCGCACCAAAACTCTTTAATATTATTTTGGTATTTCGGATCAGAACCGCATCCCCCGCGGCGATAAACGGGCGAGAGAGCGCGCTTGCCTCTCCGGCCAGTCGGGTCGTGCTGGGCCGCGCAATGTCAAGCCCGGGCCGCTGCGTATCGCCCCCACAATCCGCAAGCGGCACCCACAGCAACAGCCCGCGACCCGTCTCGCCCGCACCATGGGCCCAATCTGGGCTGGGATCCTGGCCATGAACCCGCCGGATCAGACATCGGTCAAACCCAAACCGGACATCATCCTGCAACAGGTGCTGCACCATCGCCCGAAACCCCTGCGCGGTCAAAATGTCTATCCATTCAAAGGCGATACGCGGTGACATGAATGTGGCGAGCATGTTGCGATCACCCAAAAAGGCCCGCGCCGCCTGGGTCGGAAGCGCGATCTTTTCCGACACAAGGTTGAACATCTCCTTGCTGTCGGTGTGGCGGATATCAGGCAAGTCCTGGTCTTCCAGATCCAAAAGCTCCCGGCCAGCGGACAAAGCCGCGTCAAACAGTTTGCGCAGGTCCAAACTGCACCGCAGCGGGATGGCGTTGCGCAAGATCACGGCCCCGTCACGGTCCAGTCCCGCCCGGAGCGCCCGAAGATCGAGCGCCGCCATATTCACCTCTGGCACCGCGCCGTCTTTGTCAGCGTCTGACAAAGGTGGTGTGGCAAAAGACCCTTGCAAAACGGAGGCTGCCCCCCCGTGTATTTGCGCAAGGCCCGCTCGCACACGCAAATCCCGCAGGCGCACCAGATCGCCAATGCGGCCGAAGGCGCGAAACTTAGCGTCTAGATCGGCAAACTAGTCCTTGAGGTACTCCTCGGCCTCTTCTTGTGCCAGATCGAGACGTATCGCCATCTGTTCTGCCCTTTCCCGGCGGTCTCGCCTATCGACGCGACGTTGCTGTTCTACCTTGGTTGTATCGTTGCGCCATTTTCATTACCAGACAGCCAGACACTGAAGACCGATCGCAGCAGGACACGTAGAAGGTCATGGCCAAGCAAAGAGACCCAAACACCGAGATCGCGCGGCTCAAAGCGCATATCGGCAAGCTTGAGGATGAACGCGACCGCCTCAAGCAACGTGATCGCAGCTATCAGGCGCTTTTTGACCGGGTCACCGATCGGCTGTCCTCTGACAGGCCCAAGGTGGCGTCGGGTCCCAATCGGTTCCAAGGCATCAGTTTTGTCATCGTCTACTATGACATCCCCCAACAGATTGAACGCACCTTGCAAAGCTGCGCGCCCGCCTATCAGGGCATGCCGGATGATCAGATCGAGGTAGTGCTGATCGACAATGGCTCGCCAACCCCGCTTCCTGATGACCTGCAAGCGCGGTTTCCCCATGTGAAACAGATCTTGCGGGTTGAGGGGGAGCCATCGCCCGTCACCGCGCTGAACACCGGGATCGAGGCCGCAAGTTTTGACATGATCGCGCTGATGATTGACGGGGCGCATATGCTGTCGCCGGGTGTGGTGCGCGATGCGCGCGATGCCTGGGCCCTGTTCCCCAATCCGGTGATCAATGTGCCGCAATATATGCTGGGCGCGGAAAGCCAATCGTTGAACCCGCAACCCATGGCGTTTGACACCGAAGGCGAGGCGCTGACGCGTCTTGGCTGGCCGGAGGATGGGTATGCGCTGTTTGAATACGCGGTTTATCCCGGTGAGCAATACCACAGGACCTATGTGGCCGCGGTCGAGACCAATTGCCTGATCACAACGCGCCATGTGCTGGACACCTGCGGCGGGTTTGATCCGCGCTATGACGAACCCGGTGGCGGGTTTGCCAATCTGGAGATTTACACCCGCCTCATCCACGAGCCCGAAAACAGCTATATCGTTTTGCCGGGCGAAGGATCCTTTCACCAAGATCACAGCGGCACAACAACGCAGAGATCCCCCGAAGAGCGCGATCAGTTGGTCGAGGATTACCGCCGCAAACATGCCGAGATTACGGGCGACGAAAACGTGCTGAACACGCGCAGCCCGTTTGCGTTTGGAAAAATGCGCAAAGTGACCCAACGGATCCCGACCATTTCGCGCGAATTTGGCAGTGCGTCGAACAAGGTGCAGCGACAGCTGGCCGATATTTTTGTCGGCCGTCTCAGGGCCGGGATGACGGACAAGCTGACACTGGAGCTGGCATCGGGCGGGGTGCCCGATGAACGCAAGGCGCGCGTGCCTTTGGCGCCCATGGGGCTTTTGCCCACAGCCGCGGAGCGCAATGGGGTTGAGGCCAAGCGCCTGAGTTATCTCACCTGCTTGAAGAATGTCCATGAGATCGTTGATCCCAAACTCTATTTCGAAATTGGGATTGATACGGGCGACAGTCTGGGCCTGGCGAAATGCCCTTCGGTCGGTGTTGATCCCGCCTATATGCTGCAAAGCGCGTTCAATGCGCCCACCCGCGTGTTTCGGGAAAAGAGCGATGATTTCTTCGCCAAGGAAGATCGCTGCGCCAAAGTGCTGAAGGGCGGGATTGATCTTGCGTTTATCGACGGGATGCACTTGGCCGAGTTCGTTCTGCGTGACTTTATCGAGACTGAGAAATGGATGACACCCGGCGGTGTGATCCTGTTTGACGACGTGCTGCCCGAACAAATGCCGATGGTGTGGCGTGAACGGCGCTATAATGCGTGGTGTGGGGATGTGTTCAAGATCGTGCCGATCCTGCGAAAGTATCGCCCTGACCTGACTGTATCCGTGTTTGAGACCTTCATCGGGCCGTATCGCAAAGGGCTGGCCGTGGTGTCCGGGGTCGATCCTGACAATACGGTGCTGCGTGACAGCTATGATGCGATCGAAGCCGATATTCTGGGCGGGGCCTATGATGTGACCTCAATCCCCGAACTGGATTACATCATGCAGCCAGACCCCATCGGCGAACTGAAAGAGGCCGCCAAACCGGGGGGCGGGTCGCGGGCCCGCAACATGGTCCCGCAGCAAGCCTTTGGGGACGCCCTGCCAGATTTGCCGAAACTGTCGCTTGTGGTGGTGGCCCATGACATGGCGCGGGAATTGCCCCGCACATTGGCGTCTTTGGCGCCTGACGCGCAACATGGCGTATCGCCGGACGATTATGAGATCATCGTCGTAGACAACGGGTCCACCACGCCTGCCAACATTGACGCCTGCCTTTCTGCGGCGCCCAATGCACGGGTGGTGACCCTGCCTGCGGGCGATGCCTCCCCCTGTCATGCGGCCAATTACGGTGTGCTGATGTCGCGGGCGGGCCGGATCGGCATGTTGATCGACGGCGCGCGCATGGCCTCGCCCGGTTTGGTCTCCAAAGCGCTCGAAGGCCTCGCCGGGGGGGAGGCGCATGTTGTGGGCACGCACGGTTTCCATCTGGGTGAGAAAATTCAATCAGAGGCCGTGATTGACGGCTATGACGCAGCCCACGAGGATGCGCTTCTGGCGGCGTCAGGTTGGGAGGCCGATGGCTATAAGCTTTTTGATATCTCCGTGTTTTCCAAGTCTTCGGGCAAAGGGTGGGATGTGCTGCCATCGGAATCGAACGCGGTCTTCATGCACAAATCTTTGTGGTTTCGCCTGGGCGGATATGATGAGCGGTTCACCTCTCCGGGCGGTGGCCTGACCAATCTGGACCTGTGGAAACGCACCTGTGAGGCCGAGGGCGCCCAGGTTCACATGCTCGCCAGCGAAGGGACCTTTCATCAAATCCACGGTGGCGTGACGACAAATGCAGCCACGTCCAAGCGGGCGCAGATGGACGCGGAATATCAGGCGATCCGAGGCACGCCCTATAAACGCCCTGACGTCCCCTTTGACATGATCGGCCCCGCGCAAGAGGCGGCGGGCACGCGTTCGGCATGACGCGCACGCTCTACCTTCATATTGGGACCGGAAAGGCCGGCTCGACCACGCTTCAGCGCTATATCAATGCCATGAAGGATCCTGACCTTGGCGTGCTGCCCTTGCGCAGTTTCGGGACTCCCAATGCTGTGCGTTTGGTCGCGGCCTGCGCCGGACCCAGGGCGCGGCCGTTTTTCGTGGACAGCCGCCAGATCATGACGAGCGAGGAATTTATCAACAATGCCTATTATCTCTGGGTCCGCGCCACGCAAGAGGTTGAGCCCGCCCCGATCAAAACCTTCGTCTCCTCCAGTGAATTTCTGATCCACAAGGTTCGAGGCCGCGACATTCGCGTTATGCGCGATCACATGATGGGTGTTTTCGATCAGGTGAAGATCATCGTCTATCTGCGTGAACAGACAAGCTTTCTTCGATCCTTATGGGCCCAAAGCGTCAAAGGGCCGACGAAATCTCATCTGACCTTTGCAGAGTTCATCGACACCATCGAGGGTCGCCGCGCGCATTGGGATTATCAGGGGCTCCTGTCCGCATGGATGGACGTTTTTGGGCGTGACGCGATTGAGGCTTGCGTGTTTGACCCGCAGGCCTTTATCGGCGGAGATCTTTTGACCGATTTCAACGCGCGGATCGGGGCACGCTTTGAGGGCTCCGCGCAGGCCCGCAAAGACAAGGAAAACGTTTCACCTGCCAGTGATGAATTGGACCGCATTCGCTATGCAAACCACGTGGATCTGGCCCGTCGCCTCGGGGTCGAGCCGCCGCCACTGACGGCACAAGACACCACGGATCCGCACGCCTATGACGCGCGCATTCTTGAGGTTGTGTCGAGCAGCAACGCATGGGTGAACCAGACCTTTTTCAACGAGGCTGCGGTCAAGCTTCCGGTGCAAGCCACCTGACGCGACACCCCAAAAGGTGTCAGCCATTTATCTGTTGCAAGATACCTTCGGCCATCAGGCGCACAGGCTCCACCGTGGAGAGGATGAACTCATTGTAGTAGGGGAACACCCTGCGCTCATAGGAGAACATGGGTTCATCGGGGCCCACCTCAGCGCTCCACGCGTCCGTCAGTTGGCGCTTAAGATTGGCCTCAATGGTTTTCTGGAACCCCTGATTGGCCCGGACGGGAATGTTGCGGCGGGCGTGGCGGGCATCGCCCAACATCTCGGTTTTGATCTGATCGCTGAGCTCTGGCGTCAAAATCTCAGTGAACTTGATGCGAAGCTCCGGACCGCAATGGGACTGACCGTCATGATGCATCAAGGTGATCAGCCGCAAAAACTCTGTGACTTCGAGCGCGATTTTGGGGTTGATCACGCCCTTGGCCGTGGGCGTCAGGCCGTGCACGTGCAGGATGCTTTCCGTGATGTGGCAATAGATGTCAGCGCCTCGGGTTTTGAGCAGGTCAAACGGCACAGCATGAACGCGCACCCGGTCATTTTTTAGCCACGGCTTAACATCCAGCATCGGGTTGAGAATGCGCGATTGCAGCGGTTGAAGACAGATCCGGGCAAATCGATCGGCAAACCCCGCCGTGCGACCGTGTTTGACCTCTTCGCCCCAGAGCGAGGGAAACAAATCCAGCGCATCCCGGATCACATAGATGATTTCATAGTCGTCAAAGCCAAGGATATCCGCCAGCCAATCCAGGTTCTTGGCTTCCCAACGGCAAAAGGATTCAGCCGACAAAAGGATGTTTTGGTTGCCTTCTCTTGCCGAGCGCGCCCAATCCTCAAGGATCTGACGCCGCGCACCATCCTCAAGCAGGTACTCTTCGGCGTGAAGCGTCAAGCCATGCTGACCGGTGCGATTGTCGATGGGATCTACCGGGTATAGCCACCCTGCCCGCGCAAGCGCATCGCGCGCGGCAAACAGGTTTTCCTGAATATAGGTCGTCGCCGTTTTGTGCGGTCCTGCATGGATCACAAGCCGGCGTTTCTCAGAGGCTTTGGTCGGGGTGTTGTTGTTCAATGGGTCGTTCGTCATATGGTTTTGGTCTGATGGGTCTGACTCCACCCGATGAGGCGGTCAAGACCCGTGGTCAAATCATGCTCCGCGCGCCACCCCAATCGGTCCTGCGCCGCAGAGGTGTCCGCAAGAGCATGGCGTATATCGCCCGGCCGGAATGCCCCAGTCACGGTCAAAGACGTGTCATCACGCCCCATCAGCCGCAACAATTCCGTGGCCACGTCCAAAATGGTGCTCGGTCGACCCGTCCCGATGTCGATCGGATCAGAGGGCATGACGTCAATCTCGCCCATCCGTTCAAGCGCCGTGACCACATCATCGATGAACACAAAGTCGCGGGTGATATGGCCGTCTTCAAACACTTCAAGCGCCTTACCGTCCAGGATTTGGCGCGCAAAGAGCGACAGAACACCGGCATAGGGATTGTTAAGAGACTGGCCAGGCCCATAGACATTGTGCAGGCGCAGCACTCCCAATTCGGTCTCACTGTCGGTTAAGGTTTGCGACAGAAGATATTCTTGCATCAGCTTGGTCGACGCATAAACCGATGCCGGTCGTGGCGGACATTGGGCGTTGGTTGCCACCGGTGTCAGACGCTGCCCGCGAACGTCCTTGGGATCGAAATCACCGGCCGCCATGTCTTTTTGCGTGCGCGGCACGGGCAGCGAGGGTGCGCCAGACCCGTCGACATAGGCCCCCTCCCCATAGACCGCGCGCGAACTGGTCAGGATCACGCGCTCAACCGGGTTGGACAAGGTGCGCATAGCCTCAACCAGCTGCGCCGTGCCTGTCACGTTGACATGAGCATATCGGGCCGGGTGATCGTAGGACTGCCCGGTGCCCGTCTCCGCGGCGAGGTGGTAGACAACATCTGGGCGTGCAGCCGAGAGCGCGGCGCCGACGGCATCCCGGTCACATACATCACCTTCGACAACCCTAACCCCGTGCTGTTTCAACCGCGCGGCGTTTTCCACGTTAAGGCCCGCAAGTTGGGGATGGAAATTGTCAAAAATCGTGACGCTTTGGCCTTTGGCCACGAGGCGCTCTGCCAAATGCGCACCGATGAACCCTCCGCCTCCGGTAATGAAGACGGATGGCGTCATGTTGGGCGGGCTCGGGTCTCATCAATGAGCGTTTTCAGATATTGACCGTAGCGGTTCTTGGAAAAGATCTTGGCGCGGTCTGCCAGCTGTTCTGCCGTGACCCAGCCTTGTTCAAAGGCGATTTCATCCGGGCTGCCGATTTGAGTGCCTTGCCGTTTGGCCAAGGTGCGCACGAAATTTCCCGCATCGAGCAGGCTGTCATGGGTGCCGGTGTCGAGCCAGGCAAAACCGCGCCCCATGGTTTCCACCGATAGCGAGCCCTCATTGAGATACATCTCAAGAAGCGAGGTGATTTCAAGCTCTCCGCGCTCTGACGGTGTCACTTTTCGCGCGCGCTCCGGGGCGGTGCCATCGAGAAAGTACAGCCCGGTCACAGCGTAGTTCGACGGCGGAACCTCAGGTTTTTCGATGATCGCGTCAGCCTTACCATCGGCGTCAAACGCCACAACGCCGTAGCGTTCGGGATCGGCGACGCGGTAGCCAAAGACGGTGCCACCCTCAAGCTTTTCCCCGGCCCGTTTGAGCATGCGTGGCAGGGAGTGACCGAAAAAGATGTTGTCCCCCAGCACAAGCGCTGACGGCGCACCATCCAAGAAGTCCTCGGCCAAGATAAAGGCCTGGGCGAGCCCATCCGGCGACGGCTGAGTGATGAAGGTCAGGTTGATGCCCCAAGCGCTGCCATCGCCCAAGGCACGCTGGAACTGGTCCTGGTCTTGCGGCGTGGTGATCACCGCAATGTCGCGGATCCCCGAAAGCATCAGCGTGGACAGAGGGTAATAGACCATCGGCTTGTCAAAGATCGGCAGCAGCTGTTTGGACAGCCCCATGGTCACCGGATAAAGCCGCGTGCCGGAGCCGCCAGCCAGGATGATGCCTTTGCGCTCGGTCATGGTTCAGTCCTTCGCTTGGATAACGGCATCCAGTGCGGGGCCCCAATCGGGCCGGGCAATGCCGAACGTGGTCTGGGTTGTCGTGGTATCGAGCCGCGAGTTCAATGGCCGTGCGGCGGGTGTGGGGTAATCCGTCGAGGGGATGTTGTTGACATGACACGTCAGGCCTGCGCGCGCAAAAATGGCGCGCGCGAAATCCGCCCAACTGACATCGGGACCGCCAGAGAAATGGTAGGTTCCGGATTTTTCAGGGGCATCAACCAGTTGACGGGCAATGTTAAGGCAGGCTGCGGCAATGTCTGAGGCCGCTGTCGGCCCCCCCACTTGGTCAGCCACAATGTTGAGCGCGTCGCGTTCGGCCCCCAACCGCAGCATGGTTTTGACGAAATTGTTGCCATGGGGCGAAAAGACCCAGGATGTGCGCAAGATCGCATGCGGCCCGCCCCCATCGCGGACCAAGGCCTCGCCGGCCTGCTTGGTACGGCCATAAGCGCCCAAAGGAGCCACAGGGTGATCGGTTTTGAACGGGGACTGACCGTGACCGTCAAAGACATAGTCGGTGGAGATATGCACCAATGGCACGTTCCGCTTGGCCGCGGCCTGCGCGATGGCGCCGGGCGTGTCCCCGTTGACCTATTGCGCCGTTGCTGCATCGCTTTCGGCCTGATCCACGGCTGTGTAGGCGGCAGCATTGATCACCGCATCCGCATCGGTTGTGGTCACAT
>ERZ1740070.825-NODE-825-length-20441-cov-6.501766_pt1 | contig 20441 bp, 15 predicted proteins | sample MGYA00581734_ERZ1740070 | MGnify/ENA primary metagenome ERZ1740070 (study PRJEB43018, sample SAMN04849744) | marine metagenome | isolation source: floating plastic debris | place: Pacific Ocean | collected 2008-09-01 | study: EMG produced TPA metagenomics assembly...
AGCAGTGGACTGAAAATCCTCGTGTCGGTGGTTCGATTCCGCCCCCGGGCACCATAAATTTCAATGGCTTAGCAGAAACACAAAGAGGTGCACGCAGGTGTATGTGTAATTTGTGTGTAACTAGGACGAAATTTTCGGCTTTAGCTGGCGGACTTTATCTTCTTGAGCTCTGCTGACCCGCCCTTCTAGTCGATCCATTGCAGCTTCAATATGCGAACCGCTTTGATGCGCATATCGCGCCACCATAGACAACGTCTTGTGGCCAGAAATACGTTGGACTGTAGGTAGGTCTACACCGGACTGCACAAGATGCGTGACCGCTGTATGACGAAGCGTGTGGGGCGTGATCCGGTCAGGATCAAGACCAGCGAGTTTGGCAGATCGGCGAAACGCTTTTCGAATAGTGTGAACATGGCCCGTTGCGCTTGCAGGTGAGGGGAACATCCACTCGCAACCTGGTGGCAACATATCCACACGCTTGGCCAAATATTCAGCTAGTTCACGCGTGATCGGTTGCTCACGAGACCCCGCTTTAGCCTGAGGAACCCAAATCACTCTTTTTCCGAGATCGAAATCATCTCGGCGGATGGCAAGAATTTCCGCGTGGCGCATCCCTGTGTGCAATCCGACCATGACGAAAGCATGAATGTTCTCGTTGTGATCAGTTGCAGCAGCTTGCAACAATGAAGCACACTCTTCATCTGTAAGGTACACGATCCGCTGATTGTCTTCCTTGAAGCGCCTAATCTTGACCGAATTGCTCTTGGTCCACTTCCACTCGACTGCTCGGTTCAGAAGGTGAGAAAGAGTGGCCAGCTCCCGATTCACAGTAGCCTTTGCTGCGCCCGCAGCGCGGCGCGCTTTTTTGTAGCGTTCAACTTCAAATGACTCAATTGAGCCCAAAGGCTTATGACTGAAGAAAGGGAGCAAGTGTTGTTTCAACTGCCGCTCTTTCACGGCAATGTTTTTTCCATCACCGTCACGGAGCCGCTGAACATAGCGGTTGGCAGCCTCCAGAAAGCTTAGTGGCGTTTTTCGCCCCTCGGGCAGATCCAAACGCTGACGCCTTGCATCCGTTCTGACTTGCGCGATGAAGTCCTCGGCCTGCTGTCTTGTCACACCTTCGGACTCTTTGCCGATCACCCGGTGAATGCGGCGACGATCCACCATGACGTTTACAGAATAAATTCCATCTCCGTCAGCCTTGCGACGAAAGGTAATCCCATGCTCTGCAATCAAAGCGCCTGCCTTCAGAGATCGCATAGCAGGACGCGTGAACTTCGAAAACTTTATTGGCATCTCGGCAAATCCTTAGAAAGGAATTTCATCGTCGTAGTTTCGGCTTGACGGCGGGCTTCCAGCATCAGGAAGGACATCTGACTTTTTCTCGCCCATCGCGACAGCAACTAGGTCCTCCCAGTGTTCGTCAACTCTCTCTCTGACAATACTGTCCAACGTCACGCTATACTCCCAATCGCTGTCGCGCCAACGACCACGCCAGAAATAGCCATTCTCTTCTATGAGAGCCCAAATGTGCTGCTCTTCGAAGGTCAATAACTCTGGGGCGATAACTCCAAGTGAGACCAACCGTTGGCTTTCGCGGACGTGCCACAAAACATCTGCACGTTCTCCGAACGTGTTTGACTGATCGGCACTAGTAATCCGCCACTTGTTAATCACCTGTGTTTGAATCTGTTCCGCCAAAGTGGCTTCTATGAAAGAAGACTTCGTTCGGCGTTGGGATCTGGCAGCCAATTCGCACAGATAATTTAGGCGTGGATCAAGTCGAATCGATACCGTCTCGGTCCTGCCTAATTTCGAACCTGCGCCCTTCGCAACCTTAATTGCCATTATGTCCTCGTGTCGAAACATTCGTTTACGATCCATTTTGCACGTTGCGTATTGAGTTTCAATACACGTCTTGCTTTTCTTTCGACATTCAGGCGATCGCAACCCGTCGAGCAAGGAACCAAACATGAAAGTCGAAACTGAAATCCAACGCGTATTCATTCACCCGGACGGCAGGATGGATCGCAAGAACGCAGCCCGTTATCTTGGCTGCTCCCCAAAGACACTTGCCGATTGGGCGATGAAAGGACAAGGGCCGCAATATGTTCTGCTTGGCGGGCGCGCATTCTACTTTCTCGAAGACCTAGAATCTTGGATCTCCGCCGCACCTCGTCTCGCTGGAACCGGCGGTCGGGCAATGCAGAGAACAGTGTAGGCGGGCACGATGCCGGGAAAACGAAGCCCCGTCCGCAGGCGTGTGCGCATTCGGAGTAGTTACTCGATTCCGGAGATCTCTGCGCTCTTAGAAGTCCACGAGCACACTGTTCGCCGCTGGCTAAAGAACGGGCTGGATGCTCTTGACGACCAACGCCCAACTTTGGTCCATGGCGCAGAGCTTCGCAGATATCTCGACGCCCGCGTTAGAAGCAGGAAACAAAAGTGCAACCCGGATGAGATGTACTGCCTTGCTTGCCGTGCACCGCGCTTGCCAATCCTAGGATCTGTTTACATCGCCGATCTCAACGAGAAGACGGTTCGTCTAGTCGGAGTTTGCTGCGTCTGTGGCAGGAAAATCTTCCGCGCAGGAAGCGCTTCACGACTGCATGAATACAGCGCGTCATTCGGGACGCTCCAGAGGCGGATCCCAAGCCTAGAGGGGAGCAGTATTCCCCTTTTGGATGGTGACTCAAAGGAGCAAAAGGAAAATGGACACATTCAATGCAGAAAACGAACGGATCAAGCGTGACTACGCTGAATTCCTTCGCGAGGCAGACCAGAAATCAGAAACGACCGTGCGAGGAGTAGAAAAGGCGATCCTGCGCTTCGAGGAATACACAGAATATTGTGACTTCAGGCTCTTTAATCGCGACCAGGCGAAAGGGTTCAGAACTGAGCTGTCCGCCCCCATTAATGAAACCAAGCGCCTTGGAAACTCGACGATTCTTTCGACATTGAAAGCTGTTCAACGGTTTTTCCGGTGGCTGTCAGTTCAACCCGGTTTCAAGTCCAAGATCGACACCAACGCTATCGCGTACTTCAATCTCTCAGAAAAGGAGATACGCGCGGCAAAATCCTCGCCAACAAAGCCTTCACCTACAATGGGTCAATTAAGGCGGGCATTGAAAGCAATGCCTTCGGAAACTGTTCTGGAAAGGAGAGACCGCGCCGTCTTTGCATTACTGATGATGACGGGTATTCGAGACGACGCTGCAGCGTCCTTGCTTCTAGGCCATGTCGATACGGATCGGCAATTGATCGTGCAAGATCCAAAGACCGTCCGAACCAAAAACAGCAAACTCATTGAGTCCGTATTTTTGCCTCTTGGCCCAGAGGTTGAAGATACCCTGTTTGCCTGGGTCACGTACCTGCGCGAGACTCTGCGCTGGCAGCACGATGACCCCTTATTTCCACAATCGAAGCAACGTATTGACCCCGAAAAGGGTCCGATTGTTGATGGTATCAAACGCCAAGTATGGTCCGGGTCGCAGCCCATACGACAGATTTTCAAACGCGCGTTCGAAAATTCTGGCTTGCCGTACTTCACCCCGCACAGGGTGCGGAACACCGTTGTTGAATACGCTTACCTTACGTGTCGTACGCCTGAAGAATTTAAAGCATTCAGCCAAAATCTTGGTCACGAAAGCGTCGTCACGACGCTCTCCAGCTATGGTCAAATACCACTCGCGAGACAACGCGAATTGATCCGAAATGCCGGAAAGAGCAAGGACCTGGATGCCAAGCTAGAGTTACTACTGGAAAGACTCGACAAGACAGAGAAATGATTAAGTGCATTGACCAAAACAAGATGTTTCGACTTGCGCCATCTGTACATACAGACTTTGGCGGTTTGCGCTAGTATGACTTCTTTAGTTCATTGTCCGGTTATCTGTCCCAAAATCGCTGACAACGAACAAATAACTCACCTCCAATCGCACAATTTTACGGCAGCTAGGAGCGATTAACCGCCAGCTGAGAGGACGATTGGTGAACAACAGATTAGAGAACTCGCGTCTACCTTTTTGCAAAGAGCCAGCGTCATGCAGCAGTTCCCGCACATGCAAAATTTGCGGAAAATTGCTTGCGCTCATTCGCACGCTTTCGACCCTTTCAAAAAAGTATAGAAGCTTCTGAAGGAAAAGATGTTTCAGAGGCAATGGACCGCATGCAAACCGCTCACCGCTAAACGCGCTAGAGTATTCGATAGCGACGCGAAAGGCGGTCTTAGATGTTATAACTTTCCATCACGTACATGTGTTGGTAGATGTCACGTGCGATTTTGTTAACTTACTGTACGAAAGTGTAACATCCTATATTGATGAACTTGGCGCCGCAGGCAGCACATTCAAAATGTTGCTGCGCCTTCAAATGGGCTACATCTTCTGGTTAACCCTGTGCACGACGTGCCTTTTTATTTGTGTGACCAACTTATCGTGACCCAGCCAGCGCTAGTGACAATAGTTATCCCAACCTACAACTATGGGGTATTTATCTTGGACGCAGTGCGCTCTGCGGCTGCACAAAGTTACCCGCACACCGAGATAATCGTGGTTGACGACGGATCGACGGATGAGACCGCCGTCACGTTGGAACGGCTTCAAGAACAAATCCCCAACCTTCGGGTTATCACTACGGAGCATCGTGGCGTATCTCATGCCCGAAATTGCGGAACCCGCGCAGGAAAGGGCTTGTATGTCGCATATCTAGATGCAGATGATTTATGGCATCCAACCAAGATCGAAAAGCAAGTTCATGCGATGGCCCAATATGAGGGTGATCCTGAATGGGGGGCTGTATACTGCCTTTTTCGGCCAATAGACGAAGATGGTGCCGTGTTTGGAAGTGCCCCCGCAGTTGAAACATGCGGGTACTTTTTTGCGCGACACCTGGTCCTTAACCTCATTGGCAATGGGAGCGGGATGATGATGCGGCGCGATATCATGTTGGCTATGGGTGGGTTTGATCCGGTACTTTCGCATTGCGAAGACTTGGATGTGCAACTCCGGATATCGAAGCGCTACAAAATCGCGCTGGTTCGGGAATACCTTGTTGGCTACAGACAGCATCCAAACAGCGCGTCAAAAAGTCATCTGGAGATGGCCGCTGCCGTGATGAGCATTGCAGATAAACACACGTCCGACCGCGCGATACCGGAAGATTTGCGCAAAGCAACCTTTGCAGCGGCACATCGTTACCTTTGGTTCAAGTATCTTAAGGGTGGAGCGACCCTTAAAGGCATACATACGCTTCTGAAGGCAATCATCGCGGAGCCAGCCGCGACCCTCGACGATCTAACAGTGAGAGCAGTGCCCAGCTTGAGCCGGAGGATAACGTCACTGCGATACGTCATCTCCTCGACCGATCAGACAAAGAAGCCTCACTTTTTTGATCTTGAACCAACCGCCGGTATCACCCCACGCGAGCCACGCGCGTATGCGCGACTGTCAAAACGCTTCAAGAAGTATGATGAAATTCTTTATGAGCGCTTCGCGGACCCAAGAATTGATGAAAAATAGGCAAACAGAGCTTTTGACCCAAGTGGTATGGCGCACCACGCGTGCGTTCTGCGACTGTAGACACTTAGTGCACCCATGAAAGCGATGGAGTTAAATAGATCACGACAGCCAAGGGTGTCGTTTGTTATGCCTGCGTACAATGCTGCAGAGTTCATCGATGATGCGGTTGAAAGCATTTTGGCACAGTCTTTCAAATCCTGGGAGCTCATTATCATTGATGATGGTTCCTCTGACGGCACCTACGAAATCGCAAAAAAATGGACCGGCAAGGATAGCCGCATTCGCGCTCTGACCCAGCCAAATGCCGGTGCAAGCGCTGCACGTAACACTGGGCTGGAAGCAGCGCAGGCTCAATGGGTGGCATTTGTTGACAGTGACGACTGGATCCACCGCGACTTTCTAAAGAAGCTCATGCGACCACTTGACCGAAAACCGCTGGATGCCGTGTTTTGCATCGCGGCCGATGTGGCGTCCGATGGCTCGCTTGGCAAGCGATGGATCCCGGTACACGGCGACAGTCTCTTCCCTGTTTTCGCAACCGATTGCCCGATTGCCGTCCACAGCGGGATTTTCCGTCGCAGCTTAATCCAAGAGATCGGAAGTTGGGATCCGGATTTGAGCACATGCGAGGATTGGGATCTTTGGATGCGCTTGGCGAGGACCACGGACAGGGTTGAGAATGTAATGAAAGAACTGGCCTTCATTCGGCTGCGAAAAGGATCATTATCGCGATCAATGCCCGCCCGCCTGGCACGAGACGGGGTCATTGTTATCGAACGCGCGGGTAGGGCCGATCCCCGTGTGCCAGACCCCTCCCCGCGTTGGGCCAAAGGACTAGTGACCCGTGACAGGGATGACAGAGTTGCGCAGCATCTGATCTGGTCCGCGGCGCTTGATATCGCCAGCGGCGGGGATGGCAAGGCAATTCTCGCCTCCGATCCGGATCGTTTCTCTAGTCCGATTGAACCTGAGGATCTGGCGGCTACGCTATGGGATGCGATCTCTCATACCACTGGTGAGATGGCTGATGACTGGTCAACATACATGCCCGCGGTCAGTGGGCTCGTGGCGTGGCTCGATGAGGTTAACCCGACCCAAGACCTTGAGCGGAGGACGTTTAAGGCACTTGAGTTGATGATTTTCCAATACGCATACCTGGATGAACCAGTTGTTTTCGGCGGAACCTACTGGATAACGATCGATGTCGAAGAGCCAATTGAACCTGTCAGCGTGCCAAACGGCTTGGCGCAACTGGCAGTTGTTGTTTTTGAAGGCGAAGAACGGGTCGGAATGGTCCTGCTTGATGTACGCGACGGTCACGTGACAGCCAATCGAATGGCCGATGTTTTGACACGGCGATTTGGCGGCAGACTCGTTTACGGGCGACTGCGCAAGCGTGGTCGAGCTGCACTGAAGCTCGTGCCGCATCTCCTGAAGGCGGGTTTTAATCGCAAAGTTGCACGCTTCGGCGCTTCATTTATCCAGATGGGTCGGCATTCCCAATACGACCGGGCTAAAGCGCTAGCCATAAGTATCGGTCCGGAGATAGCCCGCGCGAGCGGTCTTATCCAGGTCGCAGATAGTGATGAAGCAAAGGGTGACATCGCACAATCGCAAGTGGCCCCGAACGACCTCTTGGACAAAGCCGAGCAAGAAGAAGACGTTTTCATGCCAGAAGATGAAGAGTACGGCACAGACTATTGGGAAGAGGTCTTTTCCAACCAAGACCCTTGGGACTATTCCAACCGTTACGAGCAGACGAAGTACAATCAAACCATTGCACTCTTGCCAGAACGCAAATTCAAGCGCGCTTTAGAGTTAGCCTGCGCGGAAGGGCACTTTACACAGATGCTCGCAGCGCAGGTAGACAACCTCGTTGCGACGGACATCTCAAAAACAGCGCTGGAACGGGCTCAAGAGGCATGTGCTGAACACTCCAACATTACGTATCAGCAACTCGATCTTAAAAACGGTCAGATACCGGGACAGTTCGACCTGATCGTGTGCAGCGAAGTTCTTTACTATTTCGAATCTCGGAAATCACTGGCCAAAATCGCTCGCAAACTGGCAATGCATTTGGCTCCTGGCGGCATGATCCTGATGGCGCATGGCAAGATCGCTGTGAATGCACCGAAGGAAACCGGGTTCGATTGGGGGCATCCATTTGATGCCCGCAGTATCGGAGAGATTTTTGCCAATGATCCCGGTCTGAGCGTGATCGAAGAAGCGTGGTCGGACATTTACGGGATACATCTTTTCGAAGCGGCCCCAGAAAAAACGAAGTTTCGATCCGCGCCGAAGGTTAGGCAGATTGAGCGTGACCAGGACCTGACCTACTATGTTTCGTCGCAAATCGAGTGGAATGGCTCAGCCCACTACAAAAAGATCGAAGTGTCAGACGAAATGCCTATTCTGAATTTCCACCGGGTCACATCAGATCCTGTGCCACCGGAGCTAGCGCCGTATTGCCATACGCCCGTTCAGTTCGACAATCAGCTACGATACTTTGCAGAAAATGGATTTCACGGCGTCACACTGGACGCCTGGCAAGCTGAAAAAGAAAGGTGGCGTGGAATACCGGGGCGAGCTTTGGCGATAACTTTCGACGATGGTTATGTTGATTTCATAGAGCACGCGTTACCGATCTTGGAAAAATACGGGTTTCCAGCGACCGTGTTCTTGGTCACTGATCTCATCGGTAAAACGGCTGATTGGGATGCGCGCTACGGACCACCCGCTCCGTTGATGACTTGGGATCAGATAAAAGAAGCCTCGGACCACGGTGTTCAGTTTGGCTCCCACACGGGCAGTCATCCCATCCTGACATCGCTCACACCAAGCCAGGTTGCCGATGAAGCAAGGAGGTCGCGTTCGGAAATTGAACAAACGCTTGGTGCACGCGTCGAAAGCATTGCGTACCCTTACGGCGACTACAATGAGATCGTCGGTCGGATCTTCGAGGATCAGGGGTATAGGCTTGGACTAAGCACGTCCGGTGACCCCGCTGAAATCCATGATCGCCCGATGGAAGTCGGGAGAATAGAGCTTTTGCCGACAGATGGTCCTGAAGAGATCGGGCTGAAGATTCCCACTCCGCGCAAAACAAACCAACTCAGAGCTATGCGGATGGGACTTCAGGACAGTCTATTCCGGATGCGATACAACCTGTTCTGACCGTCAATCCTTAGATTGAAACATACGCTTGAAAAGGCCCGGCGCCCCCGAAAGCTCGACCCAAGTTCCGGTTTGGACGACCCGGCCTTCTTCTAGGACCACGATGCGATCTGCAACTCTAAGAGTTGTCTCTCTGTGCGCGATGACAACAACCGTACACCCTTCAGGTCGGGCGGAGAGCGCTTCCTTCACCAGTGTCTCAGCAAGAGGATCGAGCGCACTGGTTGCCTCATCAAGGATAAGCAACTCAGGTTTGCGCAAAAGAGCCCGGGCGAGGGCCAACCTTTGGCGTTGTCCGCCGGATAAATCGCCTGCATTCTCGGTGAGTATCCGATCATAGCCTTCGGGATGCGTGATTACAAAATCATGCGCGTTGGCCGCCTTGGCGGCTGCCACAATCTCTTTTTGGGTTACATCGTGCAGCCCATACGCGATGTTGTCTCTGACGCTGGCTCGGAATAGGTGGATGTCTTGACTGACGACACCGAGCTTCTTACGCCAGTCCCGAAGCCGATATTCAGAGATGTGGCGCCCGTTTGCTGTGATGCGACCGCTGTAGGGTACGATGATCCGGCATATTGCGTCGACAAGCGTGGATTTGCCCGCGCCGGACGGACCGGCGATGCCGATGATTTTGCCCAAAGGTATATCAAAACTTACATCGTCCAGCGCTGGCTTTTCATCACCGTCGTATACGTACGTCAGACCCTCCACCAATACATCTGTTTCGAACCCTTCAAATTTAGCGGCTTCCTTTTCCAAGTCGTCTTGTTGCGAGTAATCCAGCAACGGTATTATGTTGTGGATTGACGCGATCTCGGCCGCCAATTCCACCCGCACACTGATCAATGACTGCAAACGCGGAATGAGCCTACGCAGGATCAGGATGAAGCTAACCAATGCGGGCAGAGCGGACAAATCCTGACCGATGCTAAGCAAACAAACGGCCCCAATCAGCAAAGCGACAATCGTCTCAACTATTGGATCGACGGCGGCGGAAAGCTTCTCCTGTCGCACGCCCGTAGACAGGGTCTTTTCGACGACCCGAGCAAACTGCTTTTTCTCGTGGGCTTCGTTTCCGAAGATCCATATGGTCTTGAGCCCGGTCAAAACATCCCAAAGGCGTGTTGAAACCTCTTCTTGCGTCTGCACGAGCTCCGCGCCGAGAGTTTCAATACGACGGGTCAAAAAGGAAACCAGAAGGTAAAGCGCAGCCCCGCACACAAAGACGATAAGGGTCATCTGCCACGACAAAATTATCAGCAGGACAACGAAGAAAAGGGCACCGCACAACTCGACGACCGCCGCGGCCACACCCAAAAGCGCGTCAACAGCACGCCAAGACTGATTTTCAAATGTATTCAGCGAGCGACCGGGCCCACGGCCCCAGTCACGCGGATCATTGGCCATCAGCCGCGCGAACAGTTTCGCTTGTATGCGTTTATTGACTTCTGCATCGTACCACGTCCAGCTGACAGCATCGATGTATTGAGCAATGTTCTTGAGCACAATCAGAACTACGACGCAAGAGATCAGCGCGGCCAGTCTCGCGTACTCGGTAAAGTTGAGAAGGAAATGGTCAAAAAGCTCGATTCCGTTGACAATGGCGGTTTCGCTCTCTCCAGACGTGCCGAGCAGTATGGCGATTATTGGAACAAGGAGAAAAAGTCCAATTCCCTCAAGCAGAGACACAAGGATTCCCAAGACGATCAGCGGGAACTGGTACCATCTCAGATCCCCCAGTTCTCTAAACAAAAGCGAGAGCGCCTTTGCGTTACTCATCTTGAAAACACACACAAAAAGAGAAATTGTTTACTCAAAACGGTGTTCCTTGAGTGGGCACTTCCCAAGACATGGCGTGGACATACGCATAGTGCATTAATGTAATCTGGTCCATTAACTTACATCGACCGCCGCCCGACTGACGCGTTTTGCAGATCACGTAAATAATCCTTGGGTCTCTCTTATCTGCATAGGCTTGCTGTTCGTTTGTGCTTGATCGAATTATGTCTCAAATGACGACCCTCTTGTTGCGATGTCCATAGGATAGGTCTTTGCGTCAGCATGACTTCCGAAAAAGGACAATCTGGTCCCGCAAGCCGAAAAAGATAAGTTTGATGAGCTAGGTAGAACTTGTCAGCCGATACTCCAAGTTGGCCTGCATTGGCCTGGACTTCATCAGAAGAAAGAAGTTCTTTGCGGACTTACGGTTCGCAGTCATTCACGGCAAACTCAACGGACAGTGGCGTATTTTATGTCAACTTATTGGTGGCATAACACGCTATACTAGCTCAATCTTTTAAAGGCTTTCGATTTGCAAGCGTTTTGCCCGTTTGAAATACTGCAAATACTGCCGGATCAACCCTGAGATGGGGCCGGCACCAAACGACGGCGGCAGCGTTCCAACCAATCTTGCCGAGCAAAATGGCCAGCGATGTACCTTCCAAACCCCATACGTAAACCAAAGGAAAAATGAGCACTGTGGCGCCCCCATCAAACATGCACTGGTAGATGAAGAAGCTCCGCTCACCGTTAACAGCAATCATGAGAGGAATCGACAAACCACAGAAAGCTGACACCAGAAAACCCAAAGCAAGCAAAACCAGTGCATTTGAGGCGATCCGATACTCTTCTTCTAGAAGAGACAAAAACCACTGAGGCGCCGAAAAAATTGCAGCGGCCCCGAATGCTGAGGTGACCGCCAATATGATTGCCATGACGCGACAATAATCCTGTAGCTCGGATTTGTCCCCTCGTTCGATTAACGGAGCGATACTGGGTACCGCGACCACACCTGCGGCCACCATCGGCAAATGCAAAAGCTGGCTAATCTTAAACGCTGCAAAATAAGCGCCGGCATCGGCCGGGGTCATAAGTAGTCCGACGATCACTACAGATAAATGCGCGCTTAGGACAACCATCAGCGATGCAGCCCAGAGCCAATTGGATTCGTGCCTGATTTGAGACGTTTGGGCCGTATTCGATACAAATAGCCTGAGCTCGTTTGGCATGATGCGAAAGGCTCGCCAGATCGAAACAACAACACACAACAACAAAACGATGGAAATAATGATCATCACCTCCAACGCACTTCTAAACGTCAAAATTCCTGCACCAATCCCGATCGCACTTAGGATGACGACGATGCGCCAAACAATATCCCGCGGGACAAGAGCCCAAAGCAAGGAGTCAAAGATACGCAAGTGGGAGGATACAAGTTCCGAAAATGCGAAAGGCAAAATGAAACAGGCCGCGCCCACCAGGATCCAAACGTCAATGCCAAAGGCGAAAAGCTCCAAAAAAATGCGATTGACAGTAGAGCCCCAACGACCAAAAGACTGCCCATTCCGACCAGCGCACAAGATTGCCAAAAAACGCTTCGAGCTGTTTTGATCTTCTGAGCCTCCAACGAGGCAGACATCCGTTTCAGCGCGCGAGTGTGTTGGCCAAACAACGCCAAAAGCGCACCCAGACTACCCAAAGAGAACACAAGTGCAAAGCGCCCACACTCTTCGACCGTCATGACCCGCGCCAGAAACATGAACGTCAAAAACGTTAAGCCTGCCCCGGCCACTTTGACACCGCCAAACAAAAATGTTTGGAAAATCAATCGGCGCATTTCATCGCCTCAGGAGCTATTGGGAAATGCACGCCTTAATCTGGCTCAACTGCGCTATCACGTTCAGCATACACTTCCGTACCCTCCTTAGAAAAAACATTGTCTTTCACGATGTTTCCGCGCCCTCTTTCCAACCATACCGCTGGTTCCGTATCATTCAAAAAAACACAATTTGTGATGACATTGTAGCGTACTTCCCCGGTCATTTTGATCCCGGTCTGGAAAGTTGAGGCAAGAAACAGATTTCTTGCAGGGATGTAATCCGTGTTAGTTATCAGAACGTCATAGAGGCTCTTTTGCGCGTGGATACTATGAGCAACGGCACATCCCAAAAAAACGTTCTGTGTTGCCCCTTCCAGCTTTACAGCCGGCTCAGTGTAAGGACGTCCAATCCAACCATGTATTTTGCCAAGAAACCTGCAGCGCCGTGTTGATCTTCCCCAGCGCATGGCCATCCAGCGGTAGGCCTCGATTTGCGTGGTTTCTGAAAAAATAATGTTGTTGCACGCGCTGTTGGAAAGGTTGCTTTCGAACACTAAGTCGAGATCTATCACAGCGGCTTCTCTTCCCTTCTTATCATCTCCGCCACGAACAAAACGGACATCGCACAAGCTATCCCACCATTGGCGGCCTTTGATCCCAACGCCCACAAAATCGAAAGCGTGCACGCTGCGGAAGTTGACCCGGTCAGCACATGTTATTTCAAACAAGTTCTGTCGATCAGCGCCGTTGCCACGGATGCCAAAATTCTCAAAGTCCACGAAGCGCACGTGCCGCGCGCTGTATGCGGACGTATCACCCTGAATCCTGAACAAGAAATTTTCAATCTCGCCGTCAAGAACAAACTGTGTAAGTTCAGCACCATCGCCGAGGATTTTTATCCGTCCAAGGTCGTCTTCGCGATCGTAGTGAAGCAGCGGCTCGCTTACGAGGTACTTTCCAGCTGGAAAGTATACGACTGCCGACCCAGAGCGACGGAGGCGTTGCATGGCACGGTGGATGGCGTTGGTATCGTCGTTGATACCGTTGCCAGCAGCGCCAAACTGTCGAACATTCAGGATTCTGCTGTCAGGGATGACAGTCCACCAGTTCCCAACAGAGTCCTTGAAACTGTCCTCGTAAATTCGCGTTTTGCTCATCTGATAGCGTCCGCCGCCAATATCGCCGACAGTTTGAAACCCTAGGGTTTGCACGATATTGGACTTAGGCTTGAGCTCTCCCGACAGCAGGTTGGCAAAGGTATCTATGACCTCAATACCGTCGCCTTCGGACCCGGGCAAAGTGCCACTCGACTGGAGGGTACTCGATTGGGCCGCGCGGCCAAGACTAGATGCGCCAAGAGCAGACATGCCGCTTACTGCCGCGGTGCGCAGGAATGCACGTTTGCTGTCTTTGGTCCAGCTATTTCCGTTGCTTTCGATTTTTTTCCGAAACCACATCCCTTATCAATCCTCGTTTTAGTGCAAATTTCTGAGATTCGAGCTGCATTCAAGCTAGGATAGCCCCTACAGACGTTAAGCACGTTCTTGGGTGCAGGTCGCTTTGAAAACGTTTTGTTATGATTGAAACGTAACCGTCCGGTCTTCCCGCTCTGACGCCGTTTGAAAGAGAGTGATAACGTCCATTTTCGATAATGGACATCTTGGGGCGGATCATAGCTGGGAAAAAGGGTCAGAAAAAGCGGTTTTGGTCGGATGATGAGCAGCGTTCGAACTGTGCGCAAACGACCGTGCCGGGGGTCTCAGTTGAGCAGGTCGCACGTCGTTACGCGATGAATGCCAACCTGATCCACAATTGGTTGAAAGACCTACGGTTTGTCCTGGAACACGACATTGCTGAAGCTGATTGCCACGGCGGCTTTCTTCCGGTTGAGATCGTAGGCCCGGTCGCTGTTCCATTGGTTGAAGACGCTAGGGACGTGGATGCGGTGTCGTTCTCAGCCAAGTGCAAGCGGGTGTCATCTAGAGACGATCCCGGTCTGAGGAGAAATGAGAGGCACTTGTGGGGGTCGGTCGAAAGTTTTTTCGGGCGGCCCTTAATTTATGTCGCCCTTAAAGCGCAGAGCCTACGCGCCCTGCGTCGCCCAGAGAGCCGCGCTTTCGGGAAATTCGCGCGCGCAATACGCGTAAGTGGGCTCCAAAGACTGGCGCAGCGCGAGCCGCGTGTTGGTGGATACATCCGTTCCAGATTTCGCACGGCCATAAACCCTATTCGATGTCTGCTCTGGCCTAAGGGAGACCCCGAATTTCTGTGTCAGTTCTGCTAGGGCATCCTCGCTGAAAAGCGCCTCATAGAGGTACAAGTGGCAGTCCTCTGGGGAGAAGACCTCCCGCATCGTCTTGATCGTGCGCGGATAATTCGCCCGAAGATCATGGTGTTTTGATTGAGCGTAGCGCAAGACAGCTTTGTCGAAGCTACCCGTCAGGGGGACGCCTTCGCGCCAGTCTCTCTTGCTTCGGTTCATTTGCGCCGCGGAGATCGCGCGACCCACGGGATCCCTCATCAAAAACACCGCTGCTACGCGAATATTTCGCTCGGCAAAGCCGTCTCGGATGCAGGCCAACGTTTCCGCGGTAAGCCCTGCGTAAGAGGGTGTGATGTCTCCGGTTAGATGTATACCTGGCTGGGAAAGGAGCTCTTCAAAATAGTCGAAGTAATGGCGGGCATCCTGCTGCAGTTCACCACGAAGCACCCACCCGTCCGGCCCTGTGCCTTTGAGCTTGGAGATGAGCTTTGCCACTGTCCGATTTTTGAGTTGCCCTGCGCGCATGTCGTAGTGCGCTAGCTCAGGCAGCGTGAGCGCGTCCCAGATATGGTATTCCTTGAGGGTGCCAAAATCCGCCGCCGCGTCGCCAGATAGATAATCGTAGAGCCAGCTCGTCCCCGATTTTTGCGCGCCGAGGCCGAGGATGAAGGTCTATTGCATCGTCAAATATCTTCTCACGAGTTGAACTGTCGCTGGGAAAGGGGCGCTCGGTATGCAGGCCGCGTGCAAAGGTGCCAATCTGCCTGGAAGCACGCCATTAAGGCTACTCCTTCGGTGGGCGCGACAAGAGTGCGAATACGGATGTGTCCACGCCGAGCTTCCGCCGGCACCACACCACCGCGAGCACGATGAAGATTGCTTTTGCCGCGAGCGCAGCAATGGCAGCCCCAATAAGCCCGATCATCGGCACAAGGATGGGGACCAAGGCCAGCCCGATGACTTCGGCCCCGGCCGTCATCATGACGAGCATACCATCGCCATCGGCCATCAGCATGAGCTGCCGCGCTGGGCCGCCGAGCCCCATCACCAGATAACTGATCGAGAGGACAATGAGAGCGGTCACGGCAACGTCGAAGGTGGGATCGAATAAGCCTAGGATTTGCGGCGCGAAGGCCACCAGCATCCCCGCGCCGACCACCAAGGGAAGAACAAGGATCAACGCGAGCTTGCGGCTCGCATCGCGGAGGCCGGCGAAGTCCCTCCGCGAATAAAGGCGAGCAAATGTCGGCGCGGCGACGATATTGATGGCGAGAATCGGTAGTTGCAAAAGCTGAGCCGTCTTTTGAGCCGCGAAGTAAGCGCCGACCTGCTCAGGCGGCAAAAACGCCGCCGAGAGAACCAAATTCAGATTCGCTCCCATCCCCAAAAGGGAGGCAAGCCACATCCACCACGGGATCGGGGGTGTGGGCGGCGTCGTTTCTTCCTTGCTTGTGGGTGTGAAGCGCGACGCAAATACCCGGTACATCAGGAGCATTTGAACGCTGACGATGCCCATCAAAACGAGCGAGATAGTCATCATCGCGCTCAATGCCGACGAGAAGACTAAAGGGATTGCCGCAGCGGCAAGGCAGAGAAGGACTATGGACCCGCGCCAGATGATATCCCGCGGAATGAGCGCAAAGGAGATCGACCCAAACGCGCGATAATGGTGCGAGACAAGCTCCGCCAAAGCGAAAGGCAAAAGGAAGAGGCACGCGCCGAGCACCTGCGTCCCGCCCACCTGCCAGCCTAAGGGCAACTCCGTCGCCCAGACAGTCAGCAAGATGGCGATACACCCGACGCCACCGGTCAGGACCGTCACTAAGCTGCTACGGACGAACTCGCTGCGGGCACGTCCTGCGTTCTGCTCGTCCTCTAAGCCGGCGATGATCTTGATGCTTAAGGTGTGCTGACCCAAGAGCGCCGCAATGGCACCAACGGAGCCGAGCGCGAACATGGTGCCAAACTTGCCATACTCCGCGGGCCCCAGGAGCCGCGCAAGGAGGAGAAACATCAAAAAGGTCAGGCCAGCACTGCCAATTTTGATCGCCCCAGAGAGCGCGCTGCCGATCAGTAGCTTCTTCATTGGTTTTTCACACTACTGCATTGAAACCATTCCATCTTCACTTCAACGCACATGGGCTCGAATTTTGAGCGCGTTGCCCGCAGATTAAACGCTTCACAGATACGCCATGGTTTGTCCCTTCGTGCGATCAGGCTTCGATTACGGATTAAGACTTACTGTATTACAAGGTGCTTTCCTCCTTGCATACCGCAAAGCCAGAAGCGCCGCTGTGTTCGCGGCTTTCTTGCTAAGATAGCAACGACGCGAAAAAGCTCCGGGAGATAAAATTCGAGTCCCGCATTCACCGGAAAAAGTGAGGTTTTTTTTGCAAGATAACACGATCAAGCACACTTCGTAGATCAGTTTCAGGGCTTCCAAATAGGAACAACTGAGCAGCAATCCATGACCAAGATCGGGTTACTCCCTGGGCAAAAAGCACCAATAATGCGTGTCTAAAGCTTGGCGAACTTGCGTCGTTCTACTCGCGCCCAACCATCCCTATGGTTTTCAGCAGCATAAAGGGCCGCGATGTCCGAACCACCCAGGGGGCGTCGTAGCTGTTCCAACGCCGCCAAAACACTCTCAGATGTGGATGCGCCGCCGCCAGCGATAAAAAGAACAGAGTCCACAAGTTCGGATACAATTTGCGCCTCAGATGCCACCAAAAGCGGCGGTGTATCTACCAGAACAACGTCGTAACGACTGTCCAAACCACGTGCCACAAAGAGCAATCTTTCAAACAATTCACTTTCTATAAGATCAGCTGGGTTCCCTTCGTCACCGGCCGACAACAACAAATCTAATCCTAATTCGTGGTCTTTGATGATCGCTTCTTCCGCGAGAACTTCTGCCCTCAGAAGTTGCTGTAAGCTCGCTTTTGGCGGCTCGACGCCCAAGTGTTTGCTTAGGCTCATGTCACGCATATCAGCATCTATGAGAAGTACTTTTTTCCCAACAATTGAGAAGCTGCGCGCTAGACTTAGAAGGACAAGCGATTTTCCAGAGCTCAAAAAATCGGAAGTTGCCTGCACACAAATTTTGCCCCCAGCTGGCTTAGACGAAGTGACAACACCTCGTAGGCGTCTGATGGCCTCAGAATACTCATTACTCTTATCAGAAACTAAGAGACGGTCGTCACTATTGCGATTACCAAAACGTCGGGCTTTCGGCGCTCGCGGCAAAGCCACGGTCTGCACACGAGGTAAGATCCTATGCAAGTCGGACTTAGTGCGAATGGTCTGGTTTGTCGCTTCTCTTAACAGGATCCAACCGATGGAGGAAACAAGCCCAATGACACCCAGCACAATAGTCGTGCGAACACGCCCGCGACCGTCTGGATCAAGCGGTGCAACTGCTTTCAACACAATTCGTCCGCCCGCGTCCTCGATGCCGCCCTGAACGAGCAACTCATTCAAGCGACGTATTGAAAACTCGTAGATCTCAGTATTGGCCTCTACTTCACGTTGCAGTTGTTGCAACCGCACTTGTTGGTCACTGTTGTTTTCGAGTTGAGCCTCTATGTCGCTAAGGTTTGATCTAAGTCCGACAGCAAGACGAGCTTGACGTTCTAGTCTCTGTGACGTTTCGTCTTCCAGCGATCTTACCGATTGACTGGTTGGGGCGGCTGACGCTGTCGCAAACAGCGCACCAATATCAGGGTTATCCTCGATGGACTTCGCAATTTCATCATCTGACAAGCCGCTTACAGCGCTGAGCTTGGCTAAAAACGCTTTGTCCTTGGCATTCTCTTCCCCTAGTTCTTCCAATCGTGCGCGCAGTCTTTGGGCTTGATCTCCCAGAGCGCTCAATTCATCAGCATCCAAGGCCTGAGAGCTATTCAGAAATTCTTGCAAAGCAACTTCACTTGCTTGCACTTCTTGACGTAGTGAAGAAACACGCTCGTTGAGTTGCTCCGCCACACGGTCCAAAGCATCCAAACGCGTTTCTAGCAACTCTTCGAGGAATGCCTCCGCAACTGCGTCGCTCAGTTGTGCTGAACGGGCTGGGTCGTACGTTACGGCAACGACGCGAATAAGAGTGCTACTAGGGTCGGCTTCAAACCAAACATAGTCCTGAAGCACGTCGACCGTTGCCTGACGGGCCAGCAAGACTTGATCGGCCGTATCATTTGACCCTTCTGGGACACTCTCCTCGGTCGGTATAGAAAAACGGGCAAAAAAGGCCGCTAGAGGGGACGACCCATAATCTTCTTCCGTCAAATATGGATTGAATTCCGGATCACTGGTCAGGTCCAAATTATCAACTACACGCCCAAAAACGCGACGAGACCCGAAAACTGCCACAGCGTCCATAGGGTTTTCGTACTGCGACCCTTCGTTTGAAAAAGAGGTGGATACCTCCGTATCAGTGATCTCTAGTACGATCATAGTCACGCTGGTGTAGGTACGCGCGATTGTGGAAGAGATGAACAATCCAAGGAGCATGGAAGCAATCGTCACGGTTGCCACAAGCCACTTCCTGTCCAAGACGATGCGCCACAGCGTTAGAAGAGTTAAAGCCTCAGGCACAGCTGTTCCAGGGTCGCTTTCTGGTACCGTAAAGCGCTCAGAGCGCCAAGATGAGAATAGTATCTCTTGGTTCATAAAGACCTATTAGCTTTGTCCAAGTGACCAAACAATCTTGGCGCTTATTTAAGTACAGGGGCAATAGGCCATCTTTTACAATTTCAAAAACCTGCACAATTAACAGGCAAAAAAACGGAATGCTGTGCTATTTTGGCTCTATTACTTCATTCATGTCATAAGAAAAAGCCTCGAAATCGACAGCATACGTGCGCCGCGTGAATGCATTTCCCAGGTCAATATGAGCCTGCGACGGCCGCTCTCTATGAACCGACTCGTTAGACCGCGGCAAGCCTGTGTCTGGCAGGTTCCAATCCCGGCACAACTGCGAGAATTCTTCGCCAATGTTTTCAAAGTGCAGCACCCGCACCCGATCCCGCGACTCCCCAACAAGAAAATCATTTTGCGGCCGCATGTGAGAGTTCAGATCTTTCAATCTGGCGATAGGCTTCTCGCTGAGACGAATAAGCAAAGGTACAGACAGCAGAGTGCTAAAATAGAACCGCTGCGGCGGCGGTAAGCGACGATACTTCCACTCACTCCAGAACCTGTAGTACGGGTTCCTTACGACTGTAAACACCCGCCAGTCCTCTGGTATCGCCCCTCCGAAATAGTACTTTTCATACATCTCCAGAGTACAATGGTGATTTGCACGTTCAAGATGCGAAGACTTGTGGTTTTTAAAGATGCCAAGGGCGGGAATGTCGACCTCGTCCAAACCACGCAATCGCCTAAAGTACTCTTCGACGGAGGTCCCTGCGGCCTTCGGTACGTGGATGAAGAGAATGCGGTTCTTCAAATCAATCAAGTTATTCCCTTCCAGGTTCTCACATTCGATCACCCATAGCGAGGTGATTTTGAGGCCGACCATTCGTTTCACTAAAAAAGTACAAAACTAACTACGTTGGCAATGAGAGTTTGACCTATGCGTGTTGGAATACCTCACTTATTAAAAAAAAATGAGCGGCCAAAATTCTTGTTAGATATCAATAACCTTCAAATTTATTCACACCACATCTTAGTGATAATACAGTCAAGCACCAGGAAAGCTGCTAGTTTTATGTGCACATTATCTGCAATGGCGCGAAGTCACTGATCCTCACCCACTGAAGTGGTCCGCCGTTATGTTTAGTAAAACGGAGGATCAGTATGGCTACGAAGAGACACAAGCCCGAGGAAATTGTCACGAAGTTACGGCAGGTTGAGGTTCTGACGGGGCAAGGGATGCCGCGTC
>ERZ1740070.826-NODE-826-length-20437-cov-5.759346_pt1 | contig 20437 bp, 19 predicted proteins | sample MGYA00581734_ERZ1740070 | MGnify/ENA primary metagenome ERZ1740070 (study PRJEB43018, sample SAMN04849744) | marine metagenome | isolation source: floating plastic debris | place: Pacific Ocean | collected 2008-09-01 | study: EMG produced TPA metagenomics assembly...
CAATGTAGAATGACGACATGATCAGCGCGTTGCCCCCAAAGGCAAAGATCACCGCGGATGTGTGCAACGGGCGCAGCCGTCCAAAGTTCGTAAAGGGCTGACCCCACTCAAAATTCAACTCGGGAAAGGCCAGCTGAAAGGCGATGAAAACCCCCGCCAGAAAGCCCACGATGCCCCAAAACGCCGTGGCGATCACGCCCGCGCGAACCACATCATCCATGTAGCGTTCCCGGTGCAAAACGGGTTTGGGGCTTTCCACTTGGCGCAACTGCCAGACAAAAAGACCAAAGGCCGTGATCAGGATGATCAGCGCATGCACCCGGTAGGCCAGGTCATGCCCCCAATCCGCGGCCAAGGCGGCGAAGAAGGCAATGAACGCCAAAGTTATAAGCTTAACTGTGTCCCACATGGTTGTTTCCACTTTTGACGGAGCAGGGTGTTATGACTGTGTGCGCCGCGTCCGGGATCCGCCTTGATCTGGGTCAAATCTTAGGGCGCCCGGGTGCGACATTTTCTCATTCGGGTGCGGGCTCGATCACGGCTTGGTAGAGATGCCAGGCGCTGTGCCCCAGCATCGGAAAGACCACGATCATGCCCAAAAAGAGCGGCAAACTGGCCACCACGATGGAGGCAGCCACGATCATCGCCCAAAGCAGCATCGCGCTGCGGTTTTCCACCGTGGCCTTGAAACTGGTGATCATCGCGGTGACCACATCAATCTCACGGTCGAGCAGCAGCGGCACACCGATCACAGAGATCGAGAACAACAGCCCCGCCAGGGCCGCGCCGACGACGCTCCCGATGACCAGCATCGCCAGACCCTCAAAGGTGGTGTAGACCTCAATCGACGTCATCACGTTGGTCATCGTCGCGGTGCCGAATGTCACCGCAAAGACCACGCGCGCAATCACGATCCACACCAGCAAAAAGAACACCGCAATCACGGCGAAGAACGGCAGCTGCCCACTGCGAGAGGTGAACCCCGCGCTCAGGATCGCGCCCCAGTTGCGCGGCTCATCCGATTGCAGACGCCGCGACACTTCGTAAAGCCCGATCGCGGCAAACGGCCCGATCAGCGGGAACCCGGCCGTCAGCGGCAGCACCCAGTACCCGGCATCGCTGTAAAACAGCATCACCGCCATCACGATGCCAAAACAGGAAAACACCGCCCCAAAGAACAGCCCGAACATGGGCGCGCGCTGAAAATCACTCAGGCCCGCCTTGAGCGCGGCATACACATCATCTGTTGTGATCTGGCGGATGGTTGGGACATGCGCAGGCGGATGGGACGTAGACATATCTGTCATCGGCGTGGCTCTCTCCTTACAAGACATTCTGTCGGGGCTGGCAGCAACCAAGCCTATCGGCGCGGCCTGTCCCGTTTCAGGCTTGCAAGGAGTTTGGACCCGTTTTCAAACCGGCGAATTGATCTGAGTCAAATCTTGCCGTCAAACCGCAGCCAAATGGCCGGGAAATAGAAAAACTTGATAGTTTTCGCGCGTCTGATAGGCTGCTTTTAGGGACACGCTATGAATTACGAAGCTGATCAAACCTTCCCCGCTGATTTGGGCGCGGAACCTGAACGATGTGCAACTTGCGCCGTGCGCAACAGCAGTTTGTGCGGCGCCTTGTCCTCAGACGAAATCAACGACCTGAACAAACTGTCGCGGCCCAAATCGCTGAAACCGGGTCAGACCTTTGTGTTTGAGGGCGACCAAATCAAAGATTTCGCCAATGTCACCCAAGGCGTGGCCAAGCTGATGCGCGGATCGGAAGACGGCCGCGAACAGATCGTGGGCCTGCTCTTTCCGTCGGACTTTATCGGCGGCCCGATGTCCGACACCAATCAGGATGAGCCCTACACGATCGAGGCTGTGTCGCCTCTTGAGCTGTGTATTTTCCCCCGCGATGGGTTCGAGGTTTTGTTGGAAAAATATCCCGCCTTAGAGCGCAAATTGCTGGATCGCACGCTCAATGAATTGCAGCTCGCCCGGGAATGGATGGTGCTGCTGGGGCGCAAGACCGCGCAAGAACGGGTCGCCACTTTCATCATGCATGTGGCCGAAAAGATGCGCAATCATGGCTGCCAAGGCACCATCGGGTTTGATCTGCCGCTCGGGCGCGCCGACATTGCCGATCACATCGGCCTGACCATCGAAACCGTCAGCCGCCAGATCACGCAACTCAGGAAAGAGGGCGTCATCGACATGCAAGGCGCCCGCCACATTCTGGCCTATGATGCGGACCGCCTGCGCGACTATGCAGGGTTTTAACCTCCGCTAGGGCAGGGTTTCAAAATCCTTGGTTTTCGTCAAAGTCTGTATCGCCTGAAACAACCCCTCAGGAGGTGCCACCGCCTTGCGCGCGCGCAGGTCCATCCAGATGCCACGCGTGCGCACCGTCGCGCATAGCTTACCCCCCTCCCGCGTGATCTGATTTTCGAGCAGGAACTTGGCCCCGTTCCCGCTCATCCCCGCAAGGGCAAAGCTCACGCGAAACGGATCCAACAGGCGCATCTCTCGGCGATAGGTAACCGTGTCTTCCAGGGCGACAGGCCCGACGGCGTGGGTTGCGAAGGCCTCGGGTGTAAACCCGTGCGAGGCAAAGAAAATCATCCGCGTTTGCGCGGCATAGTCCAGATAGCCGGTGTTGCGCATGTGGTTGTTGCCATCCAGATCCGCCCAGGTCACCTGAAATGACGCAGTGAAGTCGTCCACGCTGATCCATCCTTTGCTGCTGCGCCCACAGGATAGAATTCGCCTCAGAATGACAAGGGCCTGTCACGCGGCCTCGGCCAGATGTCGGACAAACAGCATGGTCAAGGTTTGTCTGCGCGACGTGTCCGGCCAAACGGCGTGGAGGCCCAGAGGTTTGGGCGACCACTCCGGCAAAACATGCACCAATTCCCCACGTTCAAACCCTTGCCAGGCCAGATTTTCAGGCACAATGGACAGGCCCAACCCCCGCACCGCGTATTGATAGAGCGCGTCGGCGGAATTGACGGACAGGGTTGAGCGCCCCAAGACGGTTTCGGTCTTTCCGGTTTTGTCGCTCAAAGGCGTCGGCGCGGGCCGCATGGTGAACCTGATCCAATCCCATGTTTCGAGGTCTTCCGGCCGCGTGGGCACAGGCCGCTTTGCTATGTAATCCGGGCTTGCCACCAATAGCCGCTCGGCCCCCCCGATCACCCGCGTCATCAGATCGCTGTCCTGTGGCCACCCTGCGCGAATGGCCACATCATACCCGTCGCCGATCAAATCCCGTGGCGCATCGGAAAAATCAAAATGCAGGTCGACCCCGGGATAGGCGCGCGCAAAATCCGCAAAACCATCCATCAGGGTGGTCTGCGTCACAAAGGCAGGGGCGGTCACGCGCAACGCGCCACGCGGATTGGCCGCCGACGGGCTGATCGCATCCAACCCGCTTTCGACCGTGTCCAGCATCTGAACCGCTTTTTCATGCAAAACCCGGCCTGCATGGGTCAGCGAAAGCTGCCGGGTTGACCGGTAAAGCAAGGTCACCCCAAGCGCGCGCTCCAGCTCTGACACCGTCTCACTCACCCGTGACGGTGCAAGGCCCAGATGTTTGGCCGCCGCTCGAAACGTGCCCTGCTCCACCACGGTGGCAAAAATCGCAATGGCGCGGAGTTTGTCGATCATGTCCGATACTCAACTGTTCCGTAAAACGGAACATTCCTTTCTGCATTGATCTACTTATGTGATCCCCGCTGCGTCAATAGCTTTGACCTCAACCCAACGATACAGCGCTCGTTCGCTCACGAATGGAGGTCAAAATGAACCGCAGAACCCTTCTCAAATCCGCCGCTCTTGCGCCTGCTGCGACCCTGGCCACCGGGGCCGCTGCGCAAACCATGGATGCCGGGTCGCAAGCCTCCTTTGACACCGTCATGGCCTTCATGGGCGCTATGGGTGCGGGCGACATGGATCAGATGTCCGCGCTGATGGCCGATGACATGGTTTGGCACAACGAAGGGGACACGACCCTGCCCTGGATCGGAGAGACCCGTGGCAAGGAGAACATTTTCAAGTTCCTCGGCGTCTTTTCATCGAACCTGCAAACCACGCTTTGGGAGAATGAAGACGCTTTCGCCTTTGGCGACACCGTGGCCGTCTTTGGCCGCATGAACGGCGTGGCCACCAAGACCGGGCAAGAGACCGGTGAATTCACTTTTGCCCTGCGCGCCAAGGTCCGCGACGGCCAGGTCGTGCTTTGGAACTGGTTCGAAGACAGCTTCGCCGTCAGCCAAGCCTATCACGGCCGCTGATCCCCCCTTTCAACACGGAGACTTCAGATATGACCACCACCCTCAATCGTCGTGCGCTGATCCAAGGCGCCGCCCTCACCGCCGGGGCCATGGCCCGCGTGCGCGGTGTGACGGAACCCACCCGCGCCCAGGCCCAGGACATGGGCGCCGGCACCGTCCACAGCTTTGCCCAAGGCGGTGTGACGTTTCACACCTATGTCTCCCCGCCTCAGGCCGTGCATGTGACCTCTCACGTGATCGAACTGGGCGATCAACTGATGGTCGTTGATGCCACCATGCTGCCCCCCACCGCGGCAGAGGTCATGGGCCTGATCGCCACCACCGGCAAACCCGTCCACACCGCCTATGTCAGCCACGAACATCCCGACCATTGGGGCGGCGTTTCCACCTTCGAGGGCGTCGCGTTCCAAACCCTGCCCGAGATCCGCGAAGGTCTGCGCGCTGAGGCCACAGGCGGCGATTTCCCGGAGCCGACCGCGCTTTTGAACGGCACCGACCTGGCGTTGGGCATGACGGAAATCGGCGGCGTCCCGGTGGAATTCCGCGCCTATGACAATGCCGAAGCACCCAAAACCATTGTCGCCGTGCTGCCCGAACAGCGCGTCGCGGTGGTCCAGGATCTGGTCTATAACGGCGTCTATTTCGCGCCGGGCGTGGACCGGGGCAATTGGATCGCCACGCTTGAGGCGCTGCGCGATGACCCGTCCTTTGACACGCTGCTCGTGGGCCACGGCCTGCCCACCAGCCGGGGCGAACTCGACACCGCCATCGCTTACGTCAAAACGCTCGATGCCGCGTGGGAGGCAGGCGGCACACCCGATGATGTGGTCGCTGCGATGAAAGCGGCTTACCCGGCCTATGCGGGGGATTTCCTGCTGACGCTGATCGCGGCCTATTGGGACAAATGAAGGAGAAGATTATGGGACAAGCCCTGGACAACGTACACCGCATCTACCTCGAAGGGATCGCCGGCGGTGAGGCGCGGGAGGCCGTGACCAAATACACCGGTCACCGCTACACGCAACATTCCACCGGTGTGGGCGACGGGGTGGAGGGGTTTTTGAACTTCTTTGAACCCTTCGTCGCCCGCAACCCCAAGCGCGACATCGAAATTGTGCGCAGCTTTCAGGATGGGCGCTGGGTCTTTTGCAACGCCTATCAGTCGCTCAACGATGGCGCGGCGCGATGGGTGACGATGGATATGTTCTACACCGACGCCGATGGTCTGATCTTGGAACATTGGGATACGATCGCGGCCTATGTGGCGCAAACCGCCTCGGGCGAGGATATGGTCGCAGGCGCCAAGCATGTGGACGCGGGCGCCGATGGGGAGGCCAGCAAAGCGCTCGTGCTCGAGTATACAAAACAGGTGCTGCAAGAGGGCCATACCGACCGCTTGTCAGAGTTCGTGGCAGAAGATCTGATCCAACACGGACCAGATGTGGGCGCTGGGCGTGACGGGCTGGCTGCATGGCTCGGCTCTGAGGCGGCGGGCCGCTATGAGTTCCTGTTCCACCTCATGGGCGCGGGCAACTTCGCGCTGACCTATTCCAAGCGGCACGCGCGCGGCCAGGACATCGCGGTCTTCGATCTCTACCGCGTCGAAGACGGGCTGATCGTGGAACACTGGACCAACGCCGAAGAGATCAGCCCCCGCGAGATGTGGGGCAACTCGGGCAAGTTTTGAAAAGGCCGCACCCGGCCCCCCAAGCGGGACAAGAAAATTCGAATTTTCTTGCGCATTTTCTTCGAAGAAAATGGCCGCGCGCGGGGCCCGGGGCCGCCTCAGTTTGCCGAGCGGGTCGTGCCAAAGAGCGTCTGATACATCACGCGATACACATCCGTGTTGTCCATCAGCGGCGTGATCATATCGCTGTTCAACCCCGCCCCGCGCACCAAAATCCCACCCGCCACATCGCTGTAGCCGGTCCAGGCAATGCCGTAAAAATGTGTCTCGCCACGCGCGTCCGGCGCGGTCTCAAACGCATCACTTTTGGGCCCCGCGACCCCGTGCAAAATGCCGCCTCCGCGCGTCGTGGCATCAACCCGGCCCTCTTTCTGACGGTACATCTGCAACCCGCCCGCATCCGAATCCGCGGCCATGATCAACAGCGTGTCGTCGCGGCCTTCCATGAACTCCAGCACCGCCCCCACCCCGGCATCCGCGCGCGTGAGTGCCTCCAGCGTGCCCGCGGCGTTCATATTGTTGGCAATGTTGTCGGTGCCCTCTTCTTCGATCACAGCCAGGAACCCGTCGTCGTCCCGGCTCACGATTGCAAGCGCCACGTCTGTCATCTCTGCCAGGCTGGGGGCGAAATCCCAATAGGTCGGTTTGCCTTCGGCCAGGTTCACCTCCCGCGCCTGATCGTTGAACGTGTGGTTGTGGGCAAACACGCCCAAAAGCTTATCCACCCCGTCCAGATTGAGCGCCAGCAGCTCGTCGCGCGTGTAAACCACCGTATAGCCCGCCGCCTCGGCCTCCTCGATCAGGTTCAGCCCGTCCTCGCGCTCTCCCGGCCCATGCCGCCCCGCCACACCGGCAGGCAGCAGGAAACGCTCGCCCCCGGCCATGATCACCTGCGCGCCCGATTGCACCACTTGTCGCGCGATATCCGCGCCATTGCGGCGACTTTCATTGGAGGCCACGAACACCGCCGTCCCCGGCTCTGCGATATGCCCTGTCTGCACCAGCGCGACCGCCTTGCCCGCCGCCATCGCTTCCTGAGCAATCGACATCGGCTTGCCTGACGCAGCTGTCAGCGGCGCACGGCCATTCATCCCGAAACTGTCGGCCAGGACCTTCACACCGTATGCATGCACCGTCGCACCCCCGTGGGAGGTTCCGGTCACGCGATCGGCCATATGCCCGGTATAGACCCCAAGCGCGGGCAGCTTGTCCCAATTGAGCGCCCCATCTGGGCCTGCAATATGCATCCGCGCCGCGCCCCAATGGTTCACCCCGGTGCCATCCGGGTGCAGGAAAATGACGTTGCCCGTGTCCTGCGCCGCCACCGAAGAGGTCAACGCGGCCAAGATGGCCAAACTGCAAAGGGGGGTTTTCATCGCATGCTCCGTAACGTCTGGCTGTGCTGCGCGCAGCTTATCACCTCAACGTAACAGGGATATCGCGGAAGTCAGAAACTCCGCTTGATATGGGCAATCAACGGGCGCAGGAAATCCCGGTCGCGCCAGTAGTTGATATGGCTGAGTGGCGTGAACCCGGTCAGGACGCCCGCATTGATCGGATGATCCCCGGTGACGCGCTCGGCATAGGCATCGCTCAACGGTTTCAGCGGCCAGCCCAGCACGTCATCGCGGTCATAGAAATTGTGCCACTCAAAACCGGGGCTGACCTCATCAATCGGGGTGATGCGATCGCGCGCAATGCCGGCGCAGAAAATCGGGATATTGCACCCGGTGGTCAACAGCCGCTTGACGGTGCGACCTCGGCAAAACGCCTCCTCTTCGGGGCTGGCAAACACCTGCGGCACCGAAAACACCCCATGCTTGGGCGTGCGACCCGGCTTGGCGTCCCATAGGTAGTTCGAGATCACTTGCCCGCCCAAGGATTGCGCGATGATCACCACGCGCCGGTCCTCCCCACTCAGCTGGTTGTAGAGCGCCTTGAACCCGCCCAGAATGCGCAGCTGCGCTTGGAAATACGGGCTGTCCTCGCCCTCTTTCTTGGACTCGAGCGAGGCCGCATCGGAAAACCCGTAGAGCATGAATTCCCGCAGATCATCCCACCGCAGCCGCCGCTTCACACTGCGGAAATAGGCGGCCTGATTTTCCTGCAGGATGTTTTGGTAAAACACCGCTTTCATGCGCACCTTGGCGGCATCCGTTGTGCCCAGCCGATCCTCGATTTCCTCGAACAGATCTTCGGCATAGGTGGGCTCCGTGTTGCCCATCCCGTGCAATGTCAAAATGCCTACATGCGCCATGGGGATGCCTTTCAAAATGGGATTGCTGAAAATTCCCCAATAGGTTGCGCGCCCAAGGCCCAGCTGTCAACGCGCGGTTTTCTGCTCACTTTGACGGGCGTGCGGGCGCACAGAATTTTCGAAAATTCTGCGCAGAAAATTCGAATTTTCTGGCGCCTTTCCGTCAGAGGAGCCGGTTACCGGCTTTGAAAGGTCACACTGATTTCGACGGGTTTACCCTCTGGCGGGCGCGGAAAGGGCGCTGCACTTCTGACATTGGCGGCGGCGGCAATGTTTATGTTGGGCGACCCGCCGCTTCGAATAATGCGCACCCAACCGACCTGCCCATTGGGCAGGATCTGAAACCGGAGCATGGCAAACCCTTTTTCGTTCCTGTGCACCCGCAAGGACCTGTTGAGTTTCTGAAAGACCTGACCCCGATAGTTGGTCTCAGCCGCATTGCCCGTCGCGCGCGCCTGATCAAGGCTCGGACGCCCATAAAGCGCGGAGCTGCCGGCCTCCGCCAAAAGATCAATGCCGGTGCGCTGGGTTTCAAAAAGTTGCGAGGCCAGCCCCGGCTGTTCCGTCGCATCCTCCGTGCCCTCTTCTGCGCCAAATGTGTCCTCTGACGGGCGTGACGGCGGTGGCCGCAGTGAGCGTGTCACGGCTGAGGCCAGCGCCTCTTCAGCTTCTGCCGCCTCAACATCCCCGGTCTCATCGACCGCCTCCAGAGCCAGCTCCGGGGCATCCGCCTCCACCGGTTTCGCGGGCGTCTCAACGTCTTGGGCCTCGATGATCTCTTGCGCCTCATTGGCCTCGGTCACGGTTTGCGGTGTCGCCTCTGGCGTGCCTTGAGGCACCGGGCTGTCGGTGCCTTGCGTGGGCGGGGCGGCGCCAATCACATCTTCGATCGGCTCGACCTCACCGACATTTTCAGGCTCTGACCCGCTATCGGGGGCCAGCGTTTCCTGCGGATCGTCCGAGGCCACTTGGATATCATTGGACGCGTCGGGTTCGATCACCTCAAGCGGTTCGACCTCGGGCGCGGGCTCCGGCTCTTCGGGCTGCAGCGCCTCGTCGACGAAATCCTCAAAGGCGGCAGAATCCGTTGTTTCCGGTTCTGCCTCCTCCGTTGGCCCCGCGCCAGGATCGAACAGCGCCACCATCCCGGTGCCATGCAAGGCCAAGGACAAAAGCACCGCCAGCGCGGCAACAAGGATGGAGTTTCTGATCACGCGTGTGGCCTGGTTTGGGGCGGCCCGTCTCCTGTTTTGCGGGCCTTTTGTCTCTGGTCGTTGCTCTCAGCGCAGCGACCATGGGTCAGACCTATTGGATCGCTGCATTTTTTCAATGATACCTCACCGCCCGGCCCACGCAAAGCAAGGCCTTTGGCGCGTGCTGACTTTCTTTTGATAGAGGGCGTGCGCCCGGGGCCTAAGGTGCGTTCGCCTCCATTCGGCGCGCGAGCCAGACCAACCGATTGGCATCCGTGTCACGCACCTGCGGTGTCGCGATGGGTTCAAACCCATGAGACCGCAGCAGATCGCGGTAGTCGTCCGGGTTCAGGCTTGCATGATAAAGCGCTTCACCTTCGAACGAGCCCACGACCTCGCCTGCATCCGGGCCGGTCGTGAACATCAAAACCCCGCCGGGCCGCGTGTGGCGGGCAAAGACATCAAACAGCGCGCGTTGGTCATCGCACTTCAGGTGAAAACTGCTGTTCCAGGCCAAAACCCCGTCAAAGCGCCGCTTTAGGTCTAGACCCCGCATGTCCGCCTCGATCCACTCTCCCTCCGGCAGGTCACGGCGCGCCATGGCAATCATCGGGCCAGACGTGTCCACGCCCGTCACGCCGCATCCCTGATCCAGCAGATACCGCGCAATCGGTTGGCCAAACCCGCAGCCCAGATCCAGAACCTGCCCGCCCGCTGGCAGATGGGACAGGAAACACTCCAGCCAGGGCCGTTCGATCAACGTGGTGTTGCGCTGGGCCGCAAAGGCACCTGCGTGGCGTTGGTAGAGCGCAATGATGGCGTCCGCACCTTTGCTCATAGCCCGCGCAAATAAGCGTCTGCTCGGCGCTGATGCGCCTCGCGCGTGTCATCGGCCATCCGGTCTGCTGTCCGGCACATCATCGCCCAACGGGGGTTGTTGCCCAGCCGGTCCTTGTGCTTGAAAATGAACCGCCAATAAAGCCCATCCCAGGTTTCCGCCCAGTCCCCTTTGCCCCAATGGCTCATCTTGCGCACGTAGTTGGAGCCCGAGAAATAAGGCTTCGTGGTGATCAACCCGCCATCGGCATGTTGGCTCATTGCATAGGTGTTGGGCACCATCACCCAATCATAGCTGTCGACGAACATCTCCATGAACCACCGATAGACTTCATCTGGGTCAAATTCGCATAAGAACATGAACCCGCCCAGCACCATGAGCCGCTCAATATGGTGGCAATAGCCGGTCTCTAGAATGCGCCCGATCGTGTCATCGATGGGATCAATGCCGGTGGTCGCGTCATAGAAACTGGCCGGGATCTTGCGGGTATGCCCCCAATGGTTGGTCGTGCGCATTTTCACATGCAGGTCTTCATAGGTGGCGCGCATGAATTCCCGCCAGCCGATGATCTGGCGGATAAACCCCTCCAGCGAGTTGATCGGCACATCCGTGGTCGCGGCATGCTCCAGCGTGGCCTCCAGGATCTGCTGCGGCGTCAGCAGCCCGACATTCAGCATCGGCGTCAGCACCCCGTGCCAGAGAAAGCTTTCGCCTTCGACAATCGCGTCCTCATAGGGGCCAAACTCCGTCATCCGCTCCTTGAGAAACACCTCCAGCCACGCGGCGGCATCCTCATGGGTGGTCGGATAAATCAGATGCTCCAACGATCCGGTATTGTCGCCAAACTCCGCCTCCACACTCTCCCGCGCGTCCAAATCCGCCTGAGAGCGGTTGAGCGCGGGCAGAGACGGGATGCTGTCCAAGCGTGTCTTGGGCACTTTCTTTCGGTTGTCCTCATCAAAGCTCCACTGCCCGCCCTGGGGCGCATCCCCCTCCATCATCACATTGAGGCGCTTGCGTTGCGATTTATAGTATTCCGCCATGAACCAACGCTTGCGTCCCTCGGCCCAGGCCTTGTTATCGCCCTCGGAGTTGAGGAAATAGGGCGTGTCATAAACGCTCAGAGTGACGCCCGCGCCGTCCGCTGCATTTTGCAGACGTTTCATCGCCGAATGATCCACCGGATCGGCCAGCACGATCTTCGTCACGCCATCCTTGGCCAGCCCCTTCACCACCCGCGTGATCATACCCTTCTCACGCCGGTAGGGTTCGATCTCCACCTGCAGCCCATCTGCGCGCAACCGCTCCGCATGCTGCGCCATGGTCGCCCGGTGCAGCCACAGCTTTTGCTTGTGCATCACCATCGGATACTGCGGATCCCCGAAAAAGAGCGGATCCTCCACCATCACAACGCGTTCCGGATTGGCGCCAAGTGCCGGATGATCGGCGAAAAGCTGGTGGGGAAAAATAAGAAGGGCGGTGGTCAAATCGGGCGTCCTGTTCATACGTGCCCGCCTCTACCTAACGGGCTTGCGGCATTTGGCAATTCCGGGCTGGAAAAGCGGCGCGCCGGCAACATCTTGAGAATTCACCAACAAGGGAGGGCAGGGTGCCCGAAGGACATACCATTCACCGCGCCGCACTGGATCATGCCAAGATGATCGCGGGCAAACGCATATCGGCCATCTCGCCCCAGGGCCGGTTTGCCGACGGCGCTGCGGCGATTGATGGCGCGGTTTGCGACAGCACCGGCGCGGTGGGCAAACACCTGCTCTATCATTTCTCCAACGGTCAAACCTTGCATATTCATCTCGGCCTTGGCGGGTACTTCGTCACCCAAGATCAACCCGCCGATCCCCCGCGTGAGGTCACGCGCTGCCGGTTGGAAAGCGCCACCCATGCCATCGACATCATCGGCCCCAACACCTGTGAGTTGATGCCAACCGCCATCATGCCGGAATTTACGCTGCGCTACGGCCCAGACCTTTTGGCCGACCCGCCAGACCCCGACCGCGCCATCGCCGCCATCCGCAAAAGCCGCGCCCCCATTGCCCGGCTGTTGATGGATCAAAAAGTGATCTCAGGGATCGGCAATATCTACCGCGCAGAAATCCTCTTTCTGCGGCGGCTCAACCCGATGACGCGCGGCTGCGACATCCCCGAGGAAGAGTTGCGCGGGCTCTGGGACGAGATGCGCGCCTTGCTGCAATACGGTGTGAAAACCAATGCCATCATCACCCGACCGGACTTGGTTGAGGCCGGAAAAGTCCACGGCGAGCGCACCAATATCTTCGGCAAAGAAATCTGCCCAGTCTGCGGAGGTCCCATTGTGAAATCCAAGCTCAGCGGGCGCACCCTCTATCATTGCCCTTCCTGCCAAGCCTAGGGGCGCCCATTTTCTTGGAAGAAAATGCGAAGAAAATCTTTAATTTTCTGCGCAGAATTTTCGAAAATTCTGCTCTCACTCCGCCGCGGGCTTCAGTCTGGCAAAGAGCTGATGAAACCGCTCCCCCTGCACCGCCACATGGGCCCGCACCGTGTCTGCCGCTTTCGCCCCGTCGCCCGCTTCCAGAGCTGCGACGATCGCCTGATGCTCGCCCATGGATTGCCGCAACCGGCCGCGCAACCTCAGCTGCATCCGCCGAAACGGCTGTAGCCGCCGTTGCAGTCGCAGCGCTTCGCCTTCCAAAAACGAATTGCCAGACTGCCGATAAATGATCGCGTGGAAGCGTTCATTTTCATGGTAATACCCATCGGTATCCTGCGCCTCGACCGCCACTTCGCAGCGCGCGTTGGTGGCATTGAGATCCTCCAGCGCCGCATCCGATATCCGCGACGCGGCCAATCGCGCGCACACCGCCTCAAGCTCGGCCATCACTTCGAACATCTCAATCAGTTCCACCGGCCCAGGTTGGCGCACAAATACGCCGCGATGGGGGATTTGTTCCACCATGCCTGATTGCGCAAGCCGTTGAAAAGCCTCTCGAATAGGGGTGCGAGACACGTCAAACCGCTCAGAAAGCTGCTTTTCATCCAGACGCTGGCCATCGCCAAAGGTCCCGTCAAAAATGAGACCTTCCAGCGCGTCCGCTATACCATCTGAGCGTGATTTCTCCATAGGCCGTGTATAGCAAAGAATGCGGATCGAACGCAAGAATTTCTAAATTGTATACAAAATTGTTGACTCTGTGCACGCGGGATGCATCCTCTAGCGCAGCGCCGATGACAGAGTCGGCACGTCTAGGGAGGAACACCATGAAGAACCTACTTGTCTCCGCTGTGTCTGCAGCGGCCTTGATGGCGGGCACGCTTGCCGCCCAGTCCGCAGAATTGCGCCTGTCGCATCAATGGTCCACATCCGATGTCCGCCACCAAGTGGCCCAGATCGTCGCCGATGAGGTGGCCGCCGCCGATGTCGACCTGGAAATCAAAATTTTCCCGTCCAAATCGCTGTTCAAGCCGCGCGAACAATACAAACCGCTGAGCCGCGGTCAGCTTGACATGACCGTCTTCCCGCTCAGCTATGCGGGTGGTCAGCAGCCCGCTTTCAACCTGACCCTGATGCCCGGTCTGGTGAAAAATCACGACCACGCCGCGCGCCTCAATGAAAGCGAATTCATGGGCAAGCTCGAAGAGAAGATGGCCGATGATGACGTGATGGTCCTCGTCCACGGCTACCTCGCCGGTGGCTTTGTGGGCAAGGACGGGTGCATCACCTCACCCGAAGATGTCGCCGGTCAACAGACCCGCGCGGCGGGCAAGGCATTTGAACAGATGCTGGCCGGTGCTGGCGCCTCGATCGCCTCCATGGCCTCGTCCGAGATCTACAACGCCATGCAAACCGGCGTTCTGACCGCGGCCAACACATCAAGCTCGTCCTTTGTCAGCTATCGCATCTACGAACAGGTGGCCTGCTACACACCCGCCAGCGATTTCGCGCTGTGGTTCATGTATCAGCCGCTTTTGATGAACAAATCCACCTTTGAGGGGCTCACCGAAGAACAGCAAGCCGCCATCATGGCCGGCGCCGAAAAGGCCGAGGCGTTCTACCTCGAAGAAGCCAAGAAACAGGATGCGGCGTCGGCTGAAGTCTTTGCAGAGGCCGGTGTGGAAATCGCCAACATGACCCAAGAAGAGTTCGACGCCTGGCGCGCCCTGGCGCAGGAAACCTCCTACAAGAAATTTGTAGAGGAAACGCCGGATGGCCAAGCGCTTCTCGATCTGGCGCTCTCGGTCGAGTAACGCTCCCCAATTGGGCGGTCTCCACGCTGACGAGACCGCCCTTTTTGCACCCTGAATAGGAGGCCGCGATGGCGGGCCAAAGCACTCTGCCTGTGGCCAAAACAGGCAACAACCCGTTCCTGCGCTTTGTCGCCGCGCTCTCCACTTTGGCGGGCTGGGTGTCCGCAGGCATGATCGTCGCCGCTGTGGCGCTGACCTGTCAGATGATCTTCGTGCGCTTCGTGCTTAACGGTTCCACCGTGTGGCAAACCGAATGCGTGATCTACCTGATGGTCGCCGCCACGCTCATCGGTCTGCCCTACGTGCAACGCCTGCGCGGGCACGTGAATGTCGATCTGATCCCGCTTTCCCTTGCCCCACGCCTCCGCTTTGCGCTTTGCATGGTGACGCTCTCGCTTTCCATCGCGATCGTGGCGGTCATGCTCTACTACGGTTATGAATATTGGCACTTCGCCTGGGATCGCGGTTGGCGCTCTGACACGGTATGGGGCGTGCGTCTTTGGATCCCCTATCTGGCCATTCCCATCGGCTTCGGCCTGCTCCTGTTGCAGCTCATCGCCGATCTCGTCGCCGTTCTCTTGAAGATCGAAACACCCTTCGGGCTGGAGGAGAGCTAAATGGATCCGCTCCTTCTCGGCGCGATTGTCGCTATCGCCACCATCATAGTGCTGTTCTCCGGGGTCTCCGTCGCCCTCGGCTTGCTCATCGTCTCCGCGGGCTTTCTGATCATTTTCGACGGGATGCGCTCGCTTGAATTGATGCCCGAAATCCTCTTTGGCAAGCTCGACAATTTCGCGCTTCTGTCGATCCCGATGTTCATCATCATGGGGGCCTCGATCGCCTCCACCAGGGCGGGCGCCGACCTCTATGAGGCGCTTGAGCGCTGGCTCACGCGCGTCCCGGGCGGTCTTGTCGTCTCAAACCTGGGCGCCTGTGCGCTTTTCGCGGCCATGTCCGGATCAAGCCCGGCCACCTGCGCGGCCATCGGTAAAATGGGCATCCCCGAGATGCGCAAACGCGGCTATCCCGATGGCGTCGCCGCAGGCTCCATCGCCGCGGGCGGCACGCTCGGTATTCTGATCCCGCCATCGATCACCATGATTGTCTACGGCATCGCCACGGAAACCTCCATCGGCAGGCTCTTTCTGGCGGGGGTTTTTCCGGGCCTCATGCTCGTGGGTCTCTTCATGGCCTGGTCGCTTTACTCCACATGGCGCTCTGGCAATGCCGAGGTGCTCAGCTCTGGCAGCTACACATGGGCGCAGAAATTCGAAATCCTACCGCGCGTGTTGCCGTTCATCGGCATCATCATCGGCGTGCTTTATGCGATGTATGGCGGCGTCGCTACGCCGTCTGAGACCGCAGCCGTCGGCGCGCTTCTCTGCCTGCTCATCGCCATGGTGATCTACCGTCTTTGGAACCCTGCCGACCTCTGGGTGGTCTTGCGCGACAGCACCAAGGAAAGCGTGATGATCCTCTTCATCATCGCCGCTGCGGGCGTGTTTTCCTACATGCTGTCCTCGCTCTTCATCACGCAATCCATCGCGGCCTGGATTGGCGAGCTCGATGTCAACCGCTGGGTCCTCATGGGCGCGGTCAATGTCTTCCTCATCATCGCGGGCTTCTTCCTGCCGCCCGTGGCGGTGATCCTGATGGCCGCACCGATCCTTTTGCCGATCATCACCAGCGCGGGCTTTGATCCGATCTGGTTTGCCGTGGTTTTGACCATCAACATGGAGATCGGGCTGATCTCCCCGCCCGTGGGTCTCAACCTCTATGTCATCAACGGCATTGCGCCGGATATCTCGCTCAAAACCATCCTCAAAGGCTCACTGCCTTTCGTGGCCTGCATGATCGTGGCGATCATTCTCTTGTGCATCTTCCCGGGCATCGCCACATGGTTACCAAACGCCGTGATGGGATAGCGCCATGTCCACCTTCTCCGACATCCTGATGACCGTTTTTGACCGCCGCACCGGGCTTGGCGCCTCAGGCGGCGAAGACGGGCGCGACATGCCCGAATTGGTCGCCGCCCTGATCAGCGCCTCGGGTGAGGTGACCGGCCGCGACACAGGGCAGCGCATCCTGAAACGGTACGCAGAGCTCGACGAGGACGGCAAGCGCGGCTTCTTTCGCCATCTGGCTGTGGATCTCAATATCGACCCTGACACGGTGCGCGCCGCGCTGAGCGCCTATGAGGATGACCCCAACAAACACACCTACCGCGCCTTCATGGCCGCGTCCGAGCCGCCCCGGCAAGAGTTCTTTCGCCGCCTCAACCGCGTGCCCGGCGCGACCGAACGTTTGGTGCGGATGCGCGCCGATCTGTCAGCCATGGTCGAAGACGAACCCGCCCTGGCCGCGCTGGATCTGGATCTGCGGCACCTGCTGGCGTCCTGGTTCAATCGCGGGTTTCTGGTCTTGCGCCCGATCAGCTGGCAAAGCCCGGCCATCGTGTTGGAAAAGATCATCGCCTACGAGGCCGTGCACACGATCGAAAGTTGGGAGGATCTGCGCCGCCGGGTCGAACCCGATGACCGGCGCTGCTTTGCCTTTTTCCACCCTGCCATGCCGGAAGAGCCGATCATCTTTGTTGAGGTCGCCCTGACCAAAGGCATCCCGGGATCGGTGCAAGAGCTGTTGTCAGAGGATCGCGAGGCCCTGACGGGTGAGGCGGCCGACACCGCCGTGTTCTATTCGATCTCCAATTGCCAGGCGGGCCTTGCGGGCATTTCCTTTGGCAATTCACTGATCAAACAGGTGGCCGCCGATCTGTCGCTCGTCTTGCCGGGGTTGAAGACCTTTTCCACCCTCTCGCCGATCCCGGGATTGGCGGATTGGGTCGGATCAGAGAACCTGATCGTCGATGACCAGACCGACATGCGCGCCCTTGCAGCGCATTACCTCGTGTCGGCCAAACGCCGCGATGGGCGGCCTCTCGATCCGGTGGCGCGGTTCCATCTGGGCAATGGGGCCACCGTCCACGCGGTGCATGCGGACGCGGATCTGTCGGACAAGGGACAGGCGCAATCTTACGGCGCCATGGTGAACTATCTCTACGATCTGCGCCGCGTGTCCCAGAACCATGAGGGCTTTGCCACGTCGGGCAAGGTGGCCGTGTCCTCTGAGGTGCGCGCGTTGAATGCAGCAGGCAAGAAATCCCTGGTTCGGAGGGCAGACCGTGACGAACCCGCTTTATGATCAGCTGTTTGGGCGTCACGCAGGCCAAGAGACCCCGTTCCTGATCCTGTCTGATGCGCGCGTGATCACCCACGCCGCATTTCTGGCCCAGACCGCTCAGATTGCCCATGTTCTGACCCATGCAGGCCTGACCGCCGGAGATCGTTTGGCCGCGCAAATTCATAAATCCCCTCAGGCGCTGGCGCTCTATGCGGCTTGCGCGCAAACCGGCGTGGTGTTCTTGCCGCTCAACACCGCCTATACCGCGCCAGAGCTGCGCTATTTCATCGAAAATTCTGGCGCCCGCATGGTGGTCTGCGACGGATCGGCCCAAGACACGCTTGGACCAATCGCTGCGACACTCAGCGCATCTGTCGAAACCCTGAATGCGGATGGCAGTGGATCCCTTATGACCCAGGCCGCGGCACAGCCAGGGGTGTTTCCCACCGTACCTCGGTCTGCCGATGATCTCGCCGCCTTTCTCTACACCTCCGGCACCACGGGCCGGTCCAAAGGCGCCATGCTCACGCAGCGCAACTTGCTCTCCAATGCCGAAACGCTCGCGGAGTACTGGAAGTTCACCGCCGAAGATGTCCTGCTTCATGCGCTGCCCATCTTTCACACCCACGGGTTATTTGTCGCCACCAACATCATCCTGTTGTCCGGCGGGTCGATGATCTTTCTGCCCAAGTTTGACGCGGGCGACATGATCCGCCTGATGCCGCGCGCCACCTCGATGATGGGCGTGCCCACCTTCTACACTCGCCTTCTCGACACGCCCGCCTTCACTCGTGACCTTGTCCAGCACATGCGCCTCTTCGTGTCCGGTTCCGCCCCCTTGCTGGCCGAAACCCACACCGCTATTGAAGCCCGCACCGGCCACCGCATCCTCGAACGCTACGGGATGACCGAGACCAATATGAACACCTCCAACCCCTATGACGGGGATCGCCGCGCGGGCACCGTGGGCTTTCCATTGCCGGGGGTGGAGCTCAAGGTCACCAACCCTGAGACCGGCGCCACCCTGTCCGTGGGCGAGATCGGCCAGATCGAGGTGCGCGGGCCCAATGTCTTCCAAGGCTACTGGCAAATGCCCGAAAAAACCGCCGCTGAGCTGCGCGCGGACGGGTTTTTCATCACCGGTGATCTGGGCCGGGTGGACGCAGACGGATATGTCCACATCGTGGGCCGCAACAAGGATCTGATCATCTCCGGCGGCTACAACATTTACCCCAAGGAAATTGAGCTGATCCTCGACGATCAACTGGGCGTGTTGGAAAGCGCGGTGATCGGCGTGCCCCATGCCGATTTCGGCGAAACCGTCGTGGCCGTTCTGGTGCCGGAGCCCGGCGCACAGCCCGATCTTTCTGCCATCGAAACCGCCGCAGCTGAGGCGCTCGCCCGGTTCAAACACCCGCGCACATACATTCTGCTCCATGAGCTGCCGCGCAACACGATGGGCAAGGTGCAAAAAAACATCCTGCGCGACACGTATAAGGACCTTTTTGAAACCGCCTGACGCCGTCCAGGCTTCTTTCTTGTTGAAAAATACCTTGGGGGGGCCGAAGGCGGGGGCAACGCCCCCAAATGACGCAGGTGACATAGGCCGCGACTTCCGGCACTGTGTTCAAAACATTCAACAAAGCGACTGTCATGTCCGTGCCCAACTCTTCCAAGATTATCATTGTCGGCGGCGGCATTGTCGGCTGCTCGACGGCCTATCACCTCGCCCATATGGGCCAAGAGGTGCTGCTTCTCGACAAGGCGCAACTCACATCCGGCTCAACCTGGCACGCGGCCGGCCTCGTGGGTCAATTGCGCAGCTCCGCCAATATCACACAGCTTTTGGGCTATTCGATTGAGCTCTATAACAAGCTCGAAGAGGAAACCGGCCTCGCCACAGGCTGGAAAATGAATGGCGGGCTGCGGCTGGCCTGCAATGAAGAGCGCTGGACCGAGGTGCGCCGACAAGCCACCACCGCGCATTCCTTCGGCCTCGACATGCAGCTTCTGACCGCTCAAGAGGCGCAGGATCTGTGGCCGCTGATGGATATCTCCGATGTGGTCGGCGCGGCCTTTCTGCCCACCGATGGTCAGGCCAGCCCCTCTGATATCACCCAAGCCCTGGCCAAAGGGGCGCGAATGCAAGGCGCGCAGCTCTTGGAAAACACGCCCGTCCGCGACATCCTGGTGGACCAAGGCCGCGTAACCGGTGTGCGCACCGATCAGGGCGATATTTCTTGCGAAAAGCTCGTTCTCTGCTGTGGTCAATGGACCCGCGATCTGGCCGCACGCGTGGGTGTCGCGGTCCCGCTGGTCTCGGTCGAACATCAATACATGGTGACAGAGCCCTTCGGCGTGCCCTCTGATCTGCCCACCCTGCGCGATCCTGATCGCCTGACCTATTGGAAGGAAGAAGTGGGCGGGCTGGTCATGGGCGGCTATGAGCCTAACGGCATCCCCTGGGCCAAGAAGGGCGTGCCGGAGCCCTTTGATTTTCAGCTTCTGCCCTCGAATTACGACCATTTTGAACAGATCATGGAACTGGCCCTGCCGCGCGTGCCCAAGATGCAGGAGGCAGGCATCAAGGAGCTGATCAACGGCCCCGAAAGCTTTACCCCCGATGGCAATTTCATTCTGGGCGAGGCACCGGAACTGCCTGGTCTTTATATTGGGGCGGGCTTTAACGCCTATGGCATCGCCGCGGGCGGCGGGGCAGGGAGGGCGCTGGCGGAATGGGTGGCCAAGGGCGCGC
>ERZ1740070.827-NODE-827-length-20420-cov-6.626271_pt1 | contig 20420 bp, 15 predicted proteins | sample MGYA00581734_ERZ1740070 | MGnify/ENA primary metagenome ERZ1740070 (study PRJEB43018, sample SAMN04849744) | marine metagenome | isolation source: floating plastic debris | place: Pacific Ocean | collected 2008-09-01 | study: EMG produced TPA metagenomics assembly...
GCAGGTGCATTTTGCTTAATACCCTGCCGAGGTGCAGAGATTGGGTGTGAGTAGCGCTCATCTTTGGGTTTCGGCAGTAAGCTGAGACCCTTTTGATTTTTGATTCCTAATGTTGTTGGGTTAAGCGTTGGCAATATTTCCGCTGTATCCCCGCAATCAAGGAGGTGAGATCCGAATGGGGAGAACCCTAGAAAACAAAAAAGAGATCGTTGCAGAACTCAAGGATCTTCTGAGTGACACACAGTCGATTTTTGTTATTGACTACAAAGATCTGACGGTCGGTGAAATCACTGATCTGCGTAACCGCATTCGTGAGAAGGGTGGCACGTGCAAGATTGCTAAGAACACCCTGATTCGCATTGCCGTTCAAGACAACGAAAACTGGCAGCCTGTGCAGGAGTTCTTAAAAGATACAACTGCACTGTTACTGACCAAAGAAGACATTGGTAGTGTCGTCAAGGAATATAAGAAATTCCAGAAAGATACTAAGAAGACTCAATTGCGTGGTGGCGTACTAGAAGGCAAAGCGCTGACTAGTGCAGAAGCAGAAGCTTTAGCCGATCTACCCAGCAAGGAAGAGCTCTACGCGAAGATTGCAGGTGCTATCAACGCTCTGGCAACCAAAGTTGCAGTGGGCGTCAAAGAAGTACCGTCATCTGTTGCACGCGGTCTTCAGGCCTACATCGACAAAGAAAGTGGTGAAGGCGGCGAGTAAATCCTAGCTTTGTTCCATTTCCTATCTATTTTGTAATTAATCAAGGAGAAATCCATGTCTGCTGCAACTGACGAAATTTTGGAAAAACTCAAGTCACTAACTTTGTTGGAGGCTTCTGAGCTAGTTAAGCAAATCGAAGACACCTTTGGTGTTAGTGCTGCGGCTCCTGCTGGCGGCATGATGATGATGGCTCCCGGTGCCGGTGGCGGCGGCGGTGAAGAGGCTGAAGAGAAGACTGAATTTGACGTTGTTCTCGAAGACTTCGGCGGCAACAAGATTGCTGTTCTCAAGGCTGTCCGTGCCCTTACGGGTCTCGGCCTCAAGGAAGCTAAGGCAATTGTCGAAGGTGCTCCTAAGGCTATTAAAGAAGGCGTATCCAAGGATGATGCTGAAGCAGCTAAGAAGCAACTTGAAGAAGCTGGTGCAAAGGTTTCTGTCAAGTAAAGAATCTCTTACCCAAAGCTTTGTCCTGACTGCATAGATATTCTGATCAAAGTTTATCCGGTGAGGGCAAGGTACTCTGCTGGGGTTTTAGATTCTAAATAAATACTGAATTCCCCCTGCCACAGTACTGTGACAGGGGGTTTTAGCTTTAAACCTCTACAAGGTTCTAGTCATAGCGAGACCCATATCAACGCCGAGCACACTACTGTCACTTGTTACGTGATGTGAATGCTTAAGCACCAAACTTCTATATAAGCAGTCACTACAATAACGTGTTGGCACCAAAGACTTCAGTAGATAAGCAAATCCTTGGAGGAAAGTGCGGGCCAATACGCTGCATTGATCGTTTGCTAATCGATCAACCCATAACGCTTGTGTTTGAGCCATGCGCACACTTAAAAATTACAAATTTGAAATCCTATTATTCCTGACCGCTTTTGGAATATTGGGAGTTTTCTTCCTCAGTATTTCAGGGGTCCTGACGCCAAAATCCCCTAGCATCAGTATCAAGTCCAGCGCGAACAGAACTATTGACGACAAACAATCAACAACAGTGGTTCCGAAAGCCTCACTGCCAGACAGACTCAGTGAGGGCACACAAAGTTTACTCCCCAATCCTTCAGACTTAAAACTGCAAGGCATTGCAGCCTATGCAGAAGGAGATTATGCAAAAGCGATCGCAAATTTAGAAGCGGCACTAGATGAAACCCGTAATGATCCCGAGGCCTTTATCTATTTGAACAATGCCCGTATTGGCAACCAAACTGCTCATACGCTAGCTGTGATTGCCCCCATTGGAAACACCAGTGAAATCAGCTTGGAAATTTTGCGAGGTGCTGGTCACGCTCAGCAAGTATTCAATCAGTTGACCGGGGCAGAAGGTACCCCCATTAAACTTCTGATTGCTAATGATGATAACGACCCCAGTGTTGCTAAGTCTGTAGCAGCTGAATTGGTCAATCGGTCAGAGGTTTTAGGGGTTTTAGGCCATTACAGTAGTGGCGTTACTTTGGAAGCTGCACCAGTTTACGACCAAGGCAAACTGCCGATGGTCTCTGCCATTAGTACATCTGTTGAACTCTCCGGCTTAAGTCCCTATGTTTTTCGGACAGTGCCTAGCGATAGTTTTGCAGCGGCCGCTCTTGCCCGCTACATGATCGATGACCTTAACGCCCAAAAAGCTATTCTTTACTACGATTCCAACAGTGCCTATAGCCTGTCATTAAAAAGTGAGTTTACAACCTCAGTCTTTAGTGATGGTGGCGAAGTGATGACAGAATACGATCTCGCCGATACAGGGTTTGATGCGGAGAAACAAATTGCGTTAGCTAAAGAGCAAGGGGCCGACGTGGTGATGCTGGCATCCAGCACTGATACTATGGCTCCTTCAATAGAAGTTATGGCTGCCATCAACCACGCACTCCCTCTAATTGGAGGCGATGATCTATACCATCCCCAAGTGTTAAGGCAGGGAGGAATCGACGCAGAAGGGCTAGTCGTTGCGGTTCCTTGGCATGTCTTATCAGACCCAAATTCTGAATTTGTCACAGAAGCACAGCAAATTTGGGGTGGCGATGTTAGCTGGCGCAGTGCTATGGCCTATGATGCGATCTCATCCCTAGGGGAAGCACTGTTAGAGAATCCCAGTCGTGAGGGCATCCGCAACACAATGCACGAGGATAAATTCTACGCCGATGGTGCGACCGGAAATGTGCATTTTTTACCCTCAGGCGATCGCAATCGAGCCGCTCAGCTTGTGCAGATTCAAGATGGCAACCGCTCTGGCATTGGGTTTGACTTTGTTCCTATTGAATAAAAGGAACGCATTATTCCGTAGATTCGAGTTCGGTCGATTCTGAAATCCAGAAAAAGTCTGCTAGCTCAGGAGTGGTAGCGGTTGGGTTCAGGAGAACACTATAGGCAACCAGGTCATCCCCCAGACGTCGTTGCACTCGGCTAGGAATACCAAAATCGAATACAACATGCCCTTCACCAGCTAACACAATCACCTGGGTATCTGGAGAAGCCATAACATAATCAGCAACAGACTCGGCCATCGTTTCATCCCACAGCACCTGAGCTGCAAAAAAGTTATCGAAGTTGGGGCCGCTGTTGCCATGACCACCATGATGGCTAAAGACTTGAGCTACCATGGCTTGATAGTCTTCATCGCTGGTGTCTATCTCCTCAATCGGAGGAATATAGGTTAAATCATCTCCGGCTAGACTCGCTAAGCCTTCGCGCGCGACTTTTCGGGTTATTTCTCGAGGTGTATTTAAGGCAATCAGAGAAATCTGATTACTTTGGGCGTAGCGCATGATAGGTGCATACAGTTCCCAGTCAAATCCCCAGCGGGTCTCATATTCGCTTTGTTCAATTAATTCAGCTTCAGTAATCTCACCAGCAATGTATCGATCAAGCACTGATTGAAACGGACGCTGGAACATTTCTAACCCGATGGCAATATCGCCAGCCTCATTCATTGCTGTAATGATTTCAAGCTGGGCAATGTGGTCGGCTTCGTCGGTGTGGGTTTCGCCGAGATAGATCACATCGGCCTCGGTAAGGGCCGCGAGAATGTCCTCATGGGATTTTTCGGATGCCGCTGGTTGAGAGGTTTGTGCGATCGCATCTCCAGACTCCACCGCAACAGACGCAAAATGATGCCGTCCTAGACCTAATCCAACAATCAGCAACGCTGTTCCACCGGCTAACACCCAGGAAAATCGCACAGGCCAAACTCCGTCAACATTGGTTTAGATGTAGTCTAGCCCAGATTTTTTAAGAGAAGTTCAGAAAACGTAAATATGGGTATGAGAGGTATATGGAAGACTCTAAGCATCGAGATATCAGCAATAATCTCTTGCCAGGGTTTACTTCAAGCAGATAGGTTACTAATGTTGCAAAGCCGTTTACTTCATGACTGTCACCGCTGCCGCCACAACGATTTCCCTGCCTGAAATGGGCTGTGGCACATGGGCTTGGGGCAACCGTTTGCTATGGGACTACGACACAAGTATGGATGCAGATCTGCAGCAGGTCTTTAGCTACTGCGTAGAAAAAGGCGTCACGCTGTTTGATACCGGTGATTCCTATGGCACTGGCAAACTCAAAGGTCAAAGCGAAAAACTATTAGGTCAATTTAGCCAGGCCTATGAAGGCCCTAATAAAGACAAAATTTGTCTAGCAACCAAGCTAGCCGCCTACCCTTGGCGCTTAACTCGGGGCATGATGGCCAACGCTGGCAAGGCATCAAAGGCACGAATGGGAAGTCTGGATATTGCCCAAATGCACTGGCCCACTGCTAACTATTTTCCCTGGCAAGAAGGTCCCCTTTTAGATGGGTTGACCGACCTATATGACCAAGGTTTAGTTAAAGGCATAGGCCTATCAAACTACGGTCCCAAACGGCTGCGCTGGGTACATAAGCGATTTTCAGAACGCGGCATTCAAATCACTTCGCTACAGGTGCAATATTCGCTACTGTCCACCTATCCAGTGACAGAGTTAGGGCTAAAGGATGTGTGTGACGAACTGGGAATTCAAATGATTGCCTACAGCCCGCTTGGTCTAGGGCTATTAACAGGCAAATATGGAGAAAACACACCTAAACCCAAAGGACTACGGGGCATTTTATTTCGTCAGCTGTTGCCAGGCATTCAACCGCTGCTTGACTGTTTACGAGAAGTTGCAGCAGAACGGGGAAAAACCATGGCTCAAACATCCCTAAACTGGTGTATTTGCAAAGGGACTACTCCCATACCAGGGGCAAAAACCTTAGACCAGGCAACGCAAAATATCGGAGCACTAGGCTGGAGACTCAGCCCTAGCGAGGTAGAAGAACTTGATCGAGCTGCAGCTACCTCCGACAAGCAAATGGTGCAGAATATTTTTCAAACTCGATAAGCTGGCCAAATAGAGATTCCAGACATTTCGCCACGAGATTGAGGTTAAGTGCAAACCTCCAAAGTAGACAGATACAGCCGCTGTGCCCATAGGAGTTTTTTCATACGCTACCCTATGGATACCGAACGGCTGCGATTCTTATGAATACCTTGCAAATCAAGCCTTCTGCCATACCCCTGGCTATTCAACTGCCAGGAATGACCCACCAAGGCTTTGTTAAATTTTGTCTGGCTAATCGTGAGCTGCGTATTGAGCGCACTGCCAACGGAGACATCATCGTGACACCACCGGCTTTTTCTGACACAAGCCACAGCAACGGTCGCTTAATTCAGCAACTTTTCAACTGGGCCGATCAAGATGGCACTGGTATCGTATTTGAATCTTCCGGTGACTTTACTTTGCCAAATGGAGCGACCCGCTCCCCTGATGCTGCATGGATTCTCCTTGAACGCTTGCACACTCTCACGCCAGAGCAACAAGCCTCTTTTGCGCCTATCTGTCCTGATTTTGCGATTGAACTACGCTCAGCTAGCGATACATTGAAAAGTCTGCAAACCAAGATGCAAGAATATTTGGATAATGGCTTGCGTCTAGGCTTTTTGATTGACCGAAAGACTAAAACCGTCTATGTCTATCGACCAAACAAAGCAGTCACCATTCTAGAAAATCCCACTATTGTTGACGGCAATCCCGAACTTCCCGGATTAACCCTGACCTTGAAACAAATTTGGTGAAGCCTTTCTTCGTGGGAGTAGAGGCTTTAGGGAGCGGTAGCCAACGCTGATAACAGTTTTTTGTGTACCTCTGGCGACGAACCTACCACCACACCAGGCCACTTATAGTTCTTACATTCACTCAGCGCAGGTAAGATATTCCCTTGATGATCGGTGATAATGTAGCCCATTTCCTGAGCCATCCAGCTGAGGGCACCCCCATCAATAAATTGTCCCGCGGCCAAAATTGCTCCGGTCAGGTCGCCCGTGAGTAAACCATTTGTATTGGGAATTGCCACTTCACGAGAGTAGTCAGTCTTAACGCAAATTGTCTCAAACTGTCCCTTTAGAGCATCTGCCAGGTGAGTTAGTGCCCAGCTAAGCAGCACCTGATCTTTAGGAGTGTCTATTTTTAATGGCTGACAGCTGTCTAAATCATCGGCTAACGTGCCGTAAAAAGTCCCTTGGCTTCGCAGGCTATAGTAAAAATGATCTAATTCTGGGCTAAGCGCAATAACCGCTTCAAAACTATCGGCATTGAGAACGGTCAGAATAATTTGATAGTTGGGGTGACCATCCATATAAAACCGAGTACCGTCAATAGGGTCGAGGGTAACAAGATAGTCATCTTGGGGACCTAGCTCAATCGAGCGAAAATACTTGGTATTGTAGGTTTTCTCAAACTCTTCGCCATAAAAGCGAATATCTGGAAGGAGCGACAGTAGCGTCACCTCAATAAAGGTTTGAATAGACAAATCAGCATCAGTCAGCGCCGTGGCAAAAAAGTTCTCCGAATCAAATTTGTCGGGATGAGCCGCGATACTTGTCTGAATTTTTCGGGCATAGCCTGCCGCGACTTTGAGATGAGGTAGCAAGGCTTCTAAAATTTCGCGTGGTGTGGGCATAGGGGATTTTGATGAATGATTTTCTCAGGATGTTTGTGGGGACGTTCCATGGAACGTCCCCACAAACATCCCTACGAAACCATATTCCACCATTGCCATTAAAATAAACGTCGCCTACAGCCCACTGCCCACCGATGCATCTAAAGCGGCGGCTACTACATAGTGATTTTCATCTTTTTGCAGCTGTATTAGTAGCTGTTTAGCCTGGGGATGCTCGCACCCTGTTAAGGCTGTTGCGGCCCTCCAGCGATCGCGCCAGATATTGCTCTTTGTTAACTCTATCAATGCCTTTAATGCCTGAGCCTGCAATGGTGACATTAATACCTGCCGTAATGACAAAATTGCAGTTTCTTTAACCGTTTGAGTCGGGTCATCTAACGCCTTTAATGAGACCTCAAGCAGCACGTCAGGATGATTGCTTTCTTGCAAAATCGCTAATACAGTTTGGCGTAAAAGCCAATTGTCATTGGTCTCAAACAGCTTTACCAGCAGCGGTATGGATACATCACCAAACTCATAGAGGGAGTTAGCAGCCTCTGCTAGTACGTTGGCGTCGGTCTCGGTTTTTATTAACTCTCGCAAACTGTTTAATGCCTCTTGATCTGGAGCATGGTTACCAAATCCCATAACCGCTAAACGTCTTAGTAAGAAGGAGCTGTCGTTTGATAACCGTTGCAAAATGGTCACAGCTACTGGTGAGGGCTGTTTTGCTAACGTATTTAAGGCAGCAATACGCACATTGAGAGCAGAAGAGCGTAAGTCATTCTCTAGTTTAGAAATTTCGTCAGGGGTCATGGATTTTGAGGTGGGGGGTATTACCCCTGAGACGTTAGCCTATATGAAGTCAGGTTTACTCTCATTCTCAATGATGACGGTATGGATATTCAAATTGCTGTCTACCACGGCTTGCGTTGTGTATTGCGTCCTTTTTTATTGAGGAAAGTTGCGATCGCAACCCATGGCATCAACCATATTCCTCAGCATGGGGCGGCCATTATTGTCTGCAACCATCGCTCTGACACAGATGGTTTGCTTATAACATTTGCCCTACCGCGCTACATCGCGTGGATGGTGGCTGACTATATGACCAATGTGCCAGTAACCAGCCAACTTCTTTCCCTCACTGGTATGGTGCCGATAAAAACCGAAGGCCACCCAACACCATCGTCCATTAAAAAAGCGTTGTGTCGGCTACGCCAGGGAAAACTGCTAGGTATTTTCCCAGAGGGCGAAGACTATATCTTTACCAACGACTTTGAGGCACCGTTAGCTCAGCTTCAGTCAGGGTTTGCTCACCTAGCCTATGTGGCTAAGGTCCCTGTCATCCCAGCCATGATTATCTCCAAAGCAGAAAAACTAGAACCCATGACCATTCCGCCAGCCGTACGCCCGCACCTAGAGCAGCATTACGACCTGGCCAATATTCAATCTATCGTTCGCTATCGCGCTGCCGATGTCAGAATTGGTAAAGCTATATCCCTAGAACCAGTAGCCCGGCTGGATAAACATGAACAGATGGGCTGGCTACAGATGCAAACCCGGCAAGCCATGCTAGATCTACAAAACTAAGCCAGATCTGGGAATGTCGCCTTTACAGCCGGATGAACTAGCTTGTAGTTCAACACATTAAGCCCTTCAGCCAAAGCCGCGTCTTGCTCTAATGCCTCCAGGCCCCTATTGGCCAGCATAAGTACATAGGGAAGCGTACTGTTATTTAGCGCTTCTGTAGCCGTGCGAGGTACTGCACCTGGCATATTGGGAACGCCATAGTGTAATACACCAGACTCTACATAAACTGGCTCACTATGGGAAGTGGGTCGCACAGTTTCAATACAGCCACCTTGATCGACAGCTACATCTACAATGACCGCCCCTCGTGGCATCTGCTCTACTAGCGATCGCGACACTAAGGTAGGGGAGCGTCGCCCAGGCACCAACACAGCTCCAATGAGCAAATCAGCCTGGGCGACAGCCATTTCAATATTGGCAGAGTTGCTGTACAGCAGCTGAACTCGCGAACCAAAGAGTTCCTCTAGCTGATTTAAACGCCCTAGATTAATATCAATCAACGTTACCTGAGCACCCAGCCCCACAGCCATTTTGGTTGCTTCAGTACCAACAACACCGCCCCCAAGCACAACAACACGTCCTGGGCTTACCCCTGGGATACCGCCTAAGAGCACACCTCGACCGCCCTGCTGTTTTTCTAAAAACCTAGCTCCAAACTGCACCGACAGCCGTCCGGCGATTATACTCATGGGCGTCAGCAGCGGACGCTGACGATTTTGCTCAACGGTTTCATAGGCAATAGCTGTTGCACCACTATGTATCAATGCCTCAGTCAACTCGCGACTGGCTGCCAGGTGGAGATAGGTAAAAAGTAGCTGCTCTTTTTGCAAGTAGTCATATTCTTTAGGCAACGGTTCTTTGACCTTAACCACCATGGTCTGCTGCCAGGCGTCAGATGCCGTGCCAATAGCCGCTCCTGCCTGCTGATAATCAGTATTGCTAAATCCAGCACCCACACCAGCATCAGCTTCTACTACAATTTGATGCCCTCGTTCTGTAAGTGCCCTAACACTGCTGGGGCTCAAGCCTACCCGAAACTCTAGGTTCTTAATCTCTTTAGGCACGCCAATCTGCACAGGCACCTCCAAGCTAAAAGGGCATTAAGGGTCTTAGATGCGCCCAACACCAGAGTTACAGTCCTGGCCGCTGATTCTAGCTTAGCGTTCCTGTAAAAAGGCAGGGCTGCAGATTAAACAGAACAACCGACTGCGCGAAAACTCATTGACGAAGTCTCCCCTTGATAGGGAGAATATATGGGTATAAAACAGCGTCTAAAACCGTGACTGATATTAAGCCTTCCATTAGTCCTAAGCTCGAACGTCCTAAAAAGGGGTTCAACGAATATGCAGAACAGCTCAACGGACGAGCTGCCATGGTGGGCTTTTTGATTTTAATTGCTATCGAATATTTCACTGGCCAAAGCCTCGTTTCGCTAATTGGTCTCAAATAGCTGACACTCCCTCTAGACACAAGCGACACACTAGAGCCGTGGGCTGATATTTTTTCCTCTGTGGAATTTACAATGCCCGGCGCTACAGCGGAGATCAGGGTATTGCGTCTAAGACGTTTTGTGCATTGCAATTAACCCCTAGCTCACTGTTTGAGTCAGATTCATAATTTGACCTCTTAAATGCAGTCCCTTTGATTTATCTGAGTTCTTTAAACAGATGACAGCCTAAGTCTTTCCTGAGACCTGATGTAGCAAAAGCTACAAAAAAAGGTGAATGGTTTCAACCATCCACCCCCTTGCTAGCCGGAGCAAGTTTGTCGGCTATGCCACGGCGGTTCACCTCTCTAGGGTGAACCGCCGTGAGCGTTTGAAGTTACTTATCGCCTTCTTCAGAAAATTCGGCATCAATGACGTCATCGTCACCACCGCCGGCAGTATCGTCAGCAGGGGCACCATCAGCTGCCGCCGCTGCTGCTGCATCAGCACCGCCATACATATTGCTGCTAAGGGCAAACAGTGCTTGCTGTAACGATTCGGTACCCGCTTTGATCTTGTCACTATCTTCAGATGCGATCGCTTCTTTCAAGCTAGCAATCTCAGCTTCAACTTTGGACTTATCATCCTCAGAGACCTTATCGGCCAGTTCACCCATCTGCTTATCAGCCTGGTAAACCAGAGAGTCAGCCTGGTTCTTAATGTCGATCTTATCGCGGCGTTCTTTGTCAGCTGTGGAGTTAGCCTCAGCATCGCGAACCATCCGATCAACTTCGTCATCAGATAGGGTGGATGCCCCTGTGATGCTAATGGACTGTTCCTTACCAGTACCCTTATCTTTGGCGGTCACGTTCAAAATACCGTTGGCGTCGATATCAAAGATCACCTCAATTTGAGGTACGCCACGGGGAGAAGGAGGAATTCCGTCTAGACGGAATACACCCAAGTCCTTGTTGTCGTTTGCCATCTCACGCTCACCTTGTAGAACGTGGATTTCAACGTTGGTCTGACCGTCCACAGCCGTGGAGAACACCTCAGACTTCTTGGTAGGAATGGTGGTGTTTCTGGGGATCAGTTTAGTCATTACACCGCCCAGCGTTTCCACACCCAAGGATAGGGGCGTGACGTCAAGCAGCAGAATGTCCTTAACTTCACCAGCCAGTACTCCACCCTGAATCGCGGCACCGATGGCAACCACTTCGTCAGGGTTCACGCTCTGGTTGGGCTCTTTACCCAGAATCTTGGTAACTAGCTCTTGTACAGCAGGAATACGGGTAGAACCACCCACCAGCACGATTTCGTTGATGTCGCCCTTAGCCAGCTTGGCATCGCGGATAGCATTTTCAACGGGCACACCGCAGCGATCGATTAGGTCAGAGGCTAGCTCTTCAAACTTAGCCCGAGTTAGGGTCAAGTCTAAATGCTTAGGACCATCCTGTGTGGCAGTAATAAAGGGCAGATTGATTTCCGCCTGGGTCACACTAGATAGCTCAATCTTGGCTTTTTCAGCGGCCTCAGTTAGACGCTGCAGGGCCTGCTTATCTTTACGCAGGTCGATACCTTCTTGAGACATGAACTGCTCGGCCAGGTGGTCTACGATCTTTTTATCAAAGTCGTCACCACCTAGGTGTGTATCACCAGACGTAGACAGCACTTCAAAGACGCCATCACCCACCTCTAGGATGGATACGTCGAAGGTACCACCCCCTAAGTCAAAGACCAGAATGGTTTCGTTGCTTTTCTTATCGAGACCGTAGGCCAGAGCAGCGGCAGTAGGCTCGTTGATAATCCGCAGCACTTCAAGACCCGCAATCTTACCGGCATCTTTAGTTGCCTGACGCTGAGAGTCATTAAAGTAGGCAGGAACGGTAATTACTGCCTGGGACACCTGGTCACCAAGGTACTTACTAGCGTCGTCTGCAAGCTTGCGCAGCACCTGGGCAGAAATTTCTTCAGGGGCAAACTGCTTGTCAGCGTTGGTGCACTCAATCTTGACGTTGCCATTTACGTTGAGAACGTTATATGGCACTTCTGAGGACTCATTGTTCACCTCATCATGACGGCGACCAATAAAACGCTTTACGGAGTAAAACGTATTCATGGGGTTCATCACCGCCTGACGTTTAGCAATCTGACCAACTAGGCGATCGCCACTTTTGGCATAGGCCACTACAGATGGAGTTGTCCGAAACCCTTCTGCGTTAGCAATTACGGTGGGCTTACCACCCTCCATTACGGCAACCACAGAGTTTGTGGTTCCTAAGTCAATTCCAACTACTTTTCCCATATCAATTGCTCCGGCTGAATAGTCACTTATAGGTGAGAATCGATAGATCGATTTCTCAAAAGCTCATTACTATAGTGCTAATCCAGAGCGATTCCCTGAAGGGGGGGTTACCGAACCTGGATTTCGGTTTTGGGGCGGGTTCGCTACGCTGCTGTCAAAATTTGCTCATCTAGCTCGAAGTCTACAGTTTGCTCTGACTGGCAATAGTCATGTTCATAGGAATCCTTGAGTCCATCGACCAGACTGTACTGTGGCGCCCAATTCAGATCGACTTTAGCTTTGTCAATCGATGCAAAAAAGTGCTGTACCCGCATGGGAAAAGCTTTGCGCTTGCCAAAGTCAAACTGTTGGGGGTCATAGTGACGAATATCTGGGGTGGGCTTACCCATAGCCTCAGCACAGGCATGAGCTAACCCATCAAATGTGACATAGCGCTCTCCTGAGACGTTATAAATCTGCCCGATAGCCTTGGAATTACCCAGGATAGCCACCATGGCTTTGGCTAAATCTTCACAGTGGCCTAGCTGAGTCATGGCTTTGCCATTGCCGGGAATGGGTATCGGCCTGTCATGGCTGATGCGGTCAAAGAACCATTTTTCTAAGGGGTTATAGTTCTGGGGACCATAGATATAAACAGGGCGAATAGAGGTAAAAGGGATACCTTGCTGCACTAGATAGTCTTCGGTGTGATGTTTACCTTTATGGCGACTGTTGGGGTCAACCGGGTCACGTTCGATATGGGGCATCTGATCGCTTTTGAGGTACACACCCGCTGAGCTGACATAGATAAAGTGCCGCACAGTGCCGCCAAATAGCTCAACCAAGGGCTGAGTGTCGCTCAGTTCACGACCGTTGTTGTCATAGATGGCATCAAAGGTTTTGCCTGAGAGAGCAGATTTTAGATCATCAGGGGATTTGCGATCGCACCTCACCACTTCCACGCCCTCAGGTGCAGAATGATTCCCTCGATTGAGCAATGTAATGCTATGTCCCGCAGCAAGCAGTAAACGGGTCAGATACACCCCAATAAACCGCGTCCCACCCATCACCAAAATCCGCATAGCCAACTCCAAAAACAATCAGCGCACTCAAATCTTATGGAAGATTGCTACGTTGGCAAAGCAATAGCAATCAAAATCTCCCAAACCAATTGAGCAGAAACACAAAAAGCTTTAAAGAGAAAAACAATCAAAAATTTGTCAAGATCTATTTTTTTACTTTATTTGAAGCATAGAGATAAGTAACACTCTCATTATTTGTAAACAGATTGTTACAAATAATGGCCGTCATTATGTCAATTTGTATCGCATCTTGGGCCGTATCCCTAGTCAGCAGGGATTTTCTGATACAACCACAGTAGGTTTCAAAACCTGTTTAGATGTTATGGAATGTTGCTCATTACAGCAATAACTTCACTTTTGTAAAGCGTTTTTTGTAAATGCTTTTGTGAGGGTTATGTCAATCTTGATCTGCTAATGAGTTCGACTGGTAATGATGCCTAAAAAATGGCGCATCACCCCAAACGGCAGTCATCACTTCTGACTAATAGAGAGAACACACTGAGCAAGGAGTCAACTGCATGTTCACCAACGTCAAGCCCACTGTGAGACACATCTCACCCGAGAACCTTGGCGAGCGGTCTTTAATGAAGGTGGTCTATGTCGTATTAGAACCCCAGTATCAAAGTGCTCTATCGGCAGCTGTTAAGTCGATTAATACTAACAATCCCCATATCGCAGTAGAAGTTAGCGGCTACCTCATCGAAGAGCTGCGCAACAACGACAACTACGAAGCATTTAAGAAAGACGTTTCTGAAGCTAATGTCTTCGTAGCCTCCCTAATTTTTATTGAAGAGCTCGCAGAAAAAGTTGTTGCTGCCGTTCAGCCCCATCGCGAAAACCTCGATGTGGCCGTAGTTTTCCCATCTATGCCTCAGGTAATGCGCCTCAACAAGATGGGAAGCTTCTCCATGGCTCAGTTGGGTCAATCCAAGAGCGCCATTGGCGAATTCATGAAAAAGCGCCGCCAAAAGCAAGGCGGCAGTTTTGAAGACGCCATGCTGAAGCTGCTGCGCACGTTGCCAAAGGTTCTCAAATATCTGCCTGTAGACAAAGCCCAAGACGCGCGTAACTTTATGCTCAGCTTCCAGTATTGGTTAGGGGGCTCCCCTGAGAATCTGGAGAACTTTATGCTGATGCTGGCCGATCGGTACATGTTTGGGGACAAGGCCATTGAAGGGGCTCCCAAAAGCATGGACTATGAGGAACCGGTCACCTACCCCGACACGGGCATATGGCATCCTCTAGCACCTTGCATGTATGAGGATATTAAAGAATATCTCAATTGGTACGACTCTCGTCAGGATTTGCCCGCATCCCACAAGCGTGAAAAAGCCCCCTGTGTAGGTTTAGTACTACAGCGTACGCACCTGGTAACCGGAGATGAAGCTCACTATGTATCTATGGTGCAGGAGCTTGAATATTTGGGCGCACGCGTCATTCCAGTATTCGCTGGTGGCCTCGATTTCTCCAAACCCGTAGAGCAGTTTTTCTACGAGCCGGTAAGTCAAGCGTCTCTCGTAGACTCCGTTGTTTCCTTAACTGGCTTTGCTCTAGTGGGTGGTCCCGCTCGCCAAGACCATCCCAAAGCGATTGAAGCTCTTCAGAAGCTCAACCGTCCTTACATGGTGGCTCTACCCTTAGTCTTCCAAACTACTGAGGAGTGGGAAGATAGCGACCTGGGTTTACATCCTATTCAGGTTGCCTTACAGATGGCCATCCCCGAGCTGGATGGAGCCATTGACCCCATTGTGGTTTCTGGGCGTGACGGCATGACGGGTCGTGCCATCACCATTCAAGATCGGGTGGAAATTATTTCTCAGCGTGCGCTCAAATGGGCCAATCTACGCATTGTTGAGCGGGCCCATAAAAAGCTAGCGGTTACGGTCTTTAGCTTTCCACCTGATAAAGGCAACGTAGGTACTGCCGCCTATCTAAATGTCTTTGGCTCCATTTACGAAGCCATGGTCAAAATGAAGGAGCAAGGCTATACCATTACGGACATGCCTGAGTCTGCAGAGGCACTGATGCTTGAGGTTATCAACGATGCTCAGGCTCAGTACAACAGCCTCGAACTGAACATTGCCTACCGCATGTCAGTCGCTGAGTATGAGCAACTCACTCCTTATTCAAAACGTTTAGAGGAGAACTGGGGGCCACCGCCAGGAAACCTAAACACCGATGGTCAAAACCTATTGGTATACGGTAAGACCTATGGCAACTTGTTTATCGGTGTACAGCCCACCTTTGGTTACGAAGGTGACCCTATGCGGCTACTGTTCTCCCGCTCAGCCAGTCCTCACCACGGCTTTGCCGCTTACTATACTTTCATAGAAAAGATTTGGAAAGCGGATGCGGTACTGCACTTTGGCACCCATGGCTCTCTAGAGTTCATGCCGGGTAAACAGATGGGGATGTCGGGTCAGTGCTATCCCGATAACTTGATCGGCAGCACTCCTAACCTCTACTACTACGCCGCCAATAACCCTTCTGAGGCAACGATTGCTAAGCGTCGTGGCTATGCCGAAACCATTAGCTACCTCACACCTCCTGCAGAGAATGCAGGCCTGTATAAGGGCCTGAAAGAGCTAAGCGACCTGATTGGTTCGTACCAGGGTCTAAAAGAAGGTGGTCGGGCTATTTCCATTGTTAACGCCATCATTGAAAAAGCGCGCCAGGTCAACCTAGATCGCGATGTTACTCTACCTGAGGTAGAGGACGCCAGCGAAATCAGTAAAGAAGATCGCGATACCCTAGTGGGCAAGATTTACATCAAACTGATGGAAATCGAATCACGTCTACTTCCTTGTGGTTTACACGTTATTGGTAAACCGCCTACAGCAGAAGAGGCCGTGGCTACTCTGGTAAATATCGCGGGTCTAGACCGTGAAGAGGAAGGCTTTAAGAGTCTCCAGCGACTCATTGCTGAAAGTATTGATCGCGACATTGATGAGATTTACAACAACAGCGATCTGGGTGTTTTAGACGACGTACAGCTGCTGTACGAAATTAACGAGGCTACTCGCGCTGCTGTTGGAGCAATTGTCAACGAACAGTTAGACGATGAAGGGCGTGTCTCTCTCAAGACTATGCTGAAGTTCTTTAACTTTGGCCAGCGCAGAGATCCTTGGGTAGAAGCACTTCATGATCTTGGCTACAAGAATGTGGATGAAGAAGCCCTCAAGCCCTTGTTTGAGTATCTACAGTTCTGTCTAAAGCAGGTCGTTGCTGATAACGAACTGGCCTCTCTGCTTAAGGCGCTGGATGGGGAATATGTTTTGCCAGGGCCTGGTGGGGATCCCATCCGAAACCCCGATGTACTGCCCACTGGTAAAAACATCCATGCTCTCGACCCCCAATCTATTCCCACAACAGCGGCTGTTCAGTCTGCCAAGGTAGTCGTTGATCGGTTGTTAGAGCGTCAGCGTCAAGAAAATGGCGGTCAATATCCAGAGACGATTGCGTCTGTACTTTGGGGTACTGACAACATCAAGACCTACGGCGAATCTTTGGCTCAGATGCTGTGGTTTGTCGGTGTTAAGCCAGTACCTGATGCACTGGGCCGGGTTAATAAGCTAGAGATTGTTCCCTTAGAAGAGTTAGGAAGACCTCGAATTGATGTTGTTATCAATTGCTCTGGTGTGTTCCGTGACTTGTTTGTGAACCAGATGGCTTTACTGGATCGGGCTGTGAAAATGGCTGCTGAAGCAGATGAACCGCTGGAAATGAACTTTGTGCGTAAGCATGCCCTCAAGCAAGCTGAGGAGATGGGGCTGTCGGTACGAGAAGCCGCCACTCGCATTTTCTCCAACGCATCGGGGTCTTACGCGGCCAACGTTAACCTGGCTGTTGAGAACAGTAGTTGGGAAGAAGAGTCTGAGCTTCAAGAGATGTATCTGAAGCGTAAGTCTTTTGCCTTTAACTCAGACAATCCTGGAGTGATGGACCAGTCTCGTGATTTGTTCGAGGCTTCTCTCAAAACAGCTGATGTTACCTTCCAGAATCTGGATTCGTCCGAGATTTCCCTCACTGACGTTTCTCACTACTTTGATTCTGACCCTACTAAGGTGATTGGACAGCTACGAGGCGATGGCAAAAAGCCCACTTCGTTCGTAGCAGATACCACTACAGCTAACGCTCAAGTTCGCACTCTGTCCGAGACTGTTCGTCTAGATTCACGGACTAAGTTACTGAACCCCAAGTGGTATGAAGGGATGCTGGCCAACGGCTATGAAGGTGTACGTGAGCTATCTAATCGTCTGGTTAATACCATGGGATGGTCAGCCACCGCCGATGCCGTGGATAACTGGGTCTACGAGGATGCCAACACCACATTTATTCAAGATGAAGAAATGTGTAAGCGTCTGATGGATCTCAATCCCAATTCTTTCCGTCGTATGGTCACTACTTTGCTGGAGGTCAATGGGCGAGGCTATTGGGAAACTAGCGATGAAAATATCGAGCGTTTGCAGGAGCTTTACGAAGATGTAGAGAACCGTATCGAGGGTGTGGAGTAGCCTCTGTACCCTCAGTAGAGAGCTTCTGAAGATTCTCTGACCACTAAGTAACAGAACAGCGCTGCAGGTTTAAGCAACCTGCAGCGCTGTTTTAATTGCAGCGATAGCTGATATTTAAGAAGAGAAGTACATCAAACGTGAAGAACCAGGCAAGCTTCTTAATGTGACACTTTCATTTACGTAACAGGGTTAGTCATACAGATAAAAGCACCCTCATAAGCTATGTAGCCATAGGTGTGTGAGGTAATTATAGTGAGACACCGTTTATGGCATGCTCTAGCTATCACTGTCGGTCTTTACATGCTATTTGCTTTTCAAGTTTTTGATGAAACAACGTCATTTAGAAAAGCTAAACCCAATAGCGACTTTCACGAAATGCTTTCGCGGCTCTTGATTTGACAGAGACATATTTTTTTAAGGCAGTGCGCAGAATTTTCTAACTCGATCAAATTCTGGATCTTGCCAGGAATATGCAAAATGACTGACTGATTGAATATTTGGGGCCACTTGCTGAATAGCGTCCATTTGGGCTTCTAGAGAGGGACGATTGTTAATAGATTTTCCCCATACACCTGCTAAAGCAGGGCGCACATTGCTAGCACTGTTTTGACGCAGTACCATCTGCACTTCTTGCACAATACAGCGTGTATTGCCACATATGCTGTAGGCCATTGGATGCCAACCCATAGACGTTGGGAAGCGATTCCAGTGCTGTAGTCGAGAGTCATACCCTTGGGCACCGACAGGCTGATTTGCTGTGGGGAAAAAGACAACACCGGTAGGGATATTCTGCTGTTTTGCCGGACGGGATACTGTAGTGAGAAAATCAATCACCCCCTGTACAGCATGGGCAACACTTAACCGCCACAGCTCTAACTGTAGTGCAGGGCGACGAACTGAGGCCGGGATGTCACTGGTGCTACCTGACTGTCGGCGACTCTGCCACAGCGGTTCAACTTCGTTGGGGAACTGTCTATCAACCTGTTCAAGATCGCCCTCAGTTAGATACCCGCGCTCTAGAAACTGTCGAATCAGTCCTCGACCTTTGTTGTTTAAGGCTCTTTGCAGCAGTGAATTTTGGGCAGCACTGCCGTAAATCCACAATTCATCCACTTGGCCCGCAACAGAGTATCGACCAGTCCCGCGCGGGTAGCGAATGTAGTCAAAGAGGACACCATCTGGTCGACGCTGCAGCACCTGCTCTAGCATACGCAGATAGTCGCTCTGAGCCTGGTAGTTGTAGGGATCGATAAAAATTTCTTCAGGATTATTGCTGCCTCCACGACTCGCAAATGCTGAGGTGGTTTCACCGCGACCATTGCGGGCAAGCACTTGCTGGCGATCGCGACGTTGACCGTAGGAATATCCAAAATTCATGCTGAACATCCAGGCATGGACCTTAAGTCCACGCTTGTGGCCCGAAGCGATCGCTTCGGCCAGCAAATCCCGGTTTTCATATCCCTGCTGCTGCACCACACTGGGCCAAGCTGTCCGATTGTCCCGCTGGGGCAGCAGTACCTGACCGTTATAAAACACTTCGGCATAGACTTCGGTGTAACCCAGGTTAATCACCCGGTCCATGAGGGCATCTAGCACCCCCGGGCGCAAGTCACAGGGATATAGCCGTAGCCAAATCGCTTGCTGACGGGGCCACTGACCCTGGCGGCAGGTCTGCAGCATATCAGTGTGACGTTTAACTAGATCGCCGTATTGTGCGATCGCAACCGCATCCCCACTATCAGCCTGTTGTCTCAAAGCCTCTTTAGCATCTACCTCAGCTTGGGATAGCTGACAATATCGATTAAGCTCGTTAGCTTGCGCAAAGCCAGGCATCGGGCGATAAATTAGCGCCACCCCCAGTAACGCCAACACACCCCGCAAAAACCGCTGGCTTCTGCTCAAATGCCGAAGACTTACCATAGCTATAAACTACATGCGATAAACAACTTAAAAAGAGTACTGCAGCCGCTGCACATCCACTCAATTCAAAATGACAGACCTGCAGTAGCCATTCGTCACTTAAAATCTGGCAGATTGTATCACCCTTTATGCCGTTGCTTACTGTTGCCTCTATTTATAGTTATGTTATGCGTACGAAACAGTACCTTAACTACTCGGCTAAAACAGAGCTTGCTTGAATTACAAAAACAACTCGACTGAGCGTCCCATTCAACTGTCACCAGAGGCTTCTGAGATCGAGTCAGACTCTAATTTCTTGACCAGCTCCGCTATTTTCATGCGTTGAATGTAAGGCCATCCCCCGTTAATTTCAATATCTCTAAGTAGGGAATATAAGCGCTGTCGATTCGTAGGGAGCGCTTCTTGAAAAAGTGTTTCACGGATATCTCGATGTAACCCTTCAAGCTGTCTCAACAATGTCAACAGCGCTCTGCCATCTCCGGCCCTTTTTTGAGCTGCCAACTGTACTGCCAGTCGAATTTCCTCAATATCAGCAGCCGGCCCCTTCGAGGCATCTGAAGAATACAGTTCCATCTAGACAAAGAAGATTAACCCTGGTATCACCGAAACCGGATGATGCAGCTAGTGTAGCCCAAATTAGTCAAATCACCTGTCTTAATACCAGAGCTAACTGCCCAGCAATGTACTAGATTTGCCAATTTTCACCATTCACCGGGGGACTCGTCCGTGTAAAATACTTTCGGGAAGGTTAGTTGGCTATCCTAGGGCGGCTTTAGTCAGCCTAGCTAAAAAGTTTTCTTATCAACACAGAAAGCTTTAGGCATAGGCAACGTCCATAAGCCCCTAGTCGGTTCTATAACCACTGACAAATTTTCTTGTATAAATCTTTTTTGTTTGAGGTTAACCATGAGGTATCGTGCCCTAATCGTTGCATTTCTAGCA
>ERZ1740070.828-NODE-828-length-20390-cov-5.882911_pt1 | contig 20390 bp, 6 predicted proteins | sample MGYA00581734_ERZ1740070 | MGnify/ENA primary metagenome ERZ1740070 (study PRJEB43018, sample SAMN04849744) | marine metagenome | isolation source: floating plastic debris | place: Pacific Ocean | collected 2008-09-01 | study: EMG produced TPA metagenomics assembly...
GACGATCAAAGGTGTCATCGTCGTATCAGCGCACAGACCAAGCTGAAATACCGCCGTCGCAGGAAACAAAGATAAATTTACTGGGCGCAGAAATATCGCCGTTGGGGTGGTCCTGAGTGATTACAAAATCGCCGGAACCGTTAAACACCTGGCCGGTAGGGCCAGAGATGCCAAAGGGGTTAAACTCGGTCGGCGTCACCGTAACGAGTTTGAGATCGTCTTGGTAGATAGGCACGCCGCCCACGTCGCCCACGTATTCTGAGCTGGTGCCGGTGCCGCTGTTGCTCACCCAGAAGTGGCCGCCCAGCCCAGCAGGACGAATGGCAAGGCCCCATCCTAGACTGGAGTAGTAGTCCAGCAGCTGTGGATTGTTATCCGGGTTGTTCGACACTAGGTTGGTAACAACATAGCTGTTGTCAGCCGGGGGCGCTGTTGTAAACGTCGCCTCATAGGCGCCAGGTTCGGCCACTCCGTCAAAAATCCAACCGCTGCCGCTGCCGGGTACGGTGGGGTCGTAGTCGTCATTACCCAATACGCTAATGCCTGCGTAATAGGTATTGGCACTGTCGGTGGTAAAGGTTAATGTCGCGTTCCCTTGGCCCAACGCAATCTCATCAGGATTGTCGATTTGGCCCACTGAGTCGATTTCATTACCTTCGGCGTCAAAAATCCGCAGCACAGGCTGTAGCAAAGAGGCTGAACCATCGAGCTCGGTCGTAGCATTGACATCAACGGTAACAGACTCTCCGGCGGCTAGATCAAAGGCATAAAGGTCCACATCTTCAGAAAAGTCGAGAATAGGCGTAACACTAGAAAAATCGTAGATATAGTTTGCCTCACCGGAGATAACAACAGAATTCTCAGGAGAGAGAGTAAGCGCGATCGCCGTGTTCAGCGAATCATTCACCTCAGCTTCAATGGATGAGGGTGGTACCTCAGCCGGCGTATCGACAATCTGGAAGCTGCCCGACGACGCCATGTCATCAATTTGATACTCATCGCTAGGATTGAGGGTAAAGGTGGCTGTTTCTAACCCTTCTGCCTCGCCATCGTTGGCAACGGGTAGGGTAATGGTGGCAATATCTTCAGTCACGGTAAAGACCAGCTGCGGGGGGTCACTCTCTGCAACGCTGATGTCTCCCGTAATTCCGGTGGTCTCAATGGCACTGAGATCAAACTCATCTAGCCCATCTGCCGTGACTGACACCTGCAACCCTTCTGGGGGCGGAGGCGTGCTCAGGGTCAAGGTGTGACCCGAGGCCGGCTGCTCCGACTCAACCAGGACGGTTGGTTCGCTGCTCAGGCTGATCTGCGGCAGAGAGTCAGCCGTATCGGCCAAAGTAATCGTCACAGCGCTAGCAGCGGGGTCCACCTGGTAATCGGCACTGCCGGCCAGACTCACCTGAAAAGCCTGCACCCCTTCCACTGCGTCATCGGCAAATGCGGCAACATCAATAGTAGCGGTTTGCTCCGTGATATTGAAGTAAAAGCCGCTGGAGGCAAAATCGGGAATTGGGAAGGCTCCGCCGGTGATATCGGCATTAAACACATCAAACTGACCCAGCAGTCCAAAGGTTTGCCCGAATTCGTTAGAGCTCCCCGCCGTTTTCGCCGCCAAATTGACATAGACCAGTACCCCATCAGCCGGAGGCGGTTCGCTGAGGGTAAAGGTCAAGGTGGCCTCATTACCATCGGCCTCAACCAAGTCACCGTTCTCCACCGATAGTCCTACAGTTAACCCATCTGTAGTGGTGGTGGGTACATCTGCGACCGTGTCATAGACTGTAACTATGGATGTGCCACTGGTGGAGCTGATATTGGCATCACCGCTTTCTAAGGTGAAGGTAATTTGCTCAGGCCCATCGGTCTCGGGTACGGGCTTGTCAAATAAATTGATGTTAAACAGCGCCGTAAGTTGAGTAACGTTGAGGCGAATGCCAGACGGGTTGCCATCGGCATCTAAGGCTGGCCCGAGCACTTCTGCACCCCGTACAAAGGAATCAGCCGTAAACAGATAGTCTGCTAGGTTAGCGTTCGAGTTGATAACAACTTCAACCCCCTCTGCTGGCATATCTCCTTCGGTGGTTAAGGCAAAGGTAATGGCCGCTCCGCCTACCCCAAATAAGGGACTTAACCCCTGATCGCTAACGGTTTCTACTAGCGCTGGCGCAAGAATGCTGCCATCAGCACTGTATGTGCCGGTAATCGCTTGTAGAGAAACGGTGGGCGCATTAGCAGGCGGGGTGCCGCTGGTGGGCGGTTCAGGTGGCTCGGCAACAGGCGTAGCATCGTTTATCAGCTTAAAGTTCAAAGCGTAGTCGCCAAAGCTATTTATGCCAAACTGTTCAAAGGTGACACCGCTGCTTGACCCAGCCGTAAGCGGATCGTAAGCATTAGCCGCAAAGAAGGTATCCGCATTTAAGTAGGCGCTCACGCCAGCATAGTAGGTACCTGCTTCAGCAACCGTATATTCGATGTAGGGGAGAAAAGACGTAAATGCATCCTCAGGCCCAGGATTGGTAAAGCTCCCTTGGGCAAGGTTGTTACCTTCGCTGTCAAATAAAATCAGCTCAGCGAGATCTATGGGCTTAACAGTACCAGAGGGGTCGAGATCCAAGATGATAGTATCGCCTGCCGCTAGCTCAAACCGGTAGAGATCAACATCTTCGGTGGCATCGACATCACGGTTGTTGTCAAAATCAAAGTTAATGGTGCCGGTTGCGCTCGCTTTAGGTGAGCCTGTAGATAATGGAACAGCAGTAGCTGTGATAAGCGTGTCGTTGGATTCTGTTTCAATCAGTTGAAAATAGCTATTGTTCATGTTTGTGTACGTTCAATTTGTATAGGGCCGAGCGCATGTGGCTACAGCGGAGCTGTCGCTTTAGATCTGTGGTTTTGAGCTTGCCACTTCAGTTTTGATTTTTCTCTAAGCCTTTGATGATGCAACCGTTTCGGGTTTAATTCCTGAGATTGTGTTGAATCCTAGCGTAATCGCTTGGTGGCAATGATCACTGACGCTGCAACTTTTGATCACTTGAGCTGCAAGCTCAGCAAGGCGCAGAAAAACTGGCTAGTATTACACCAAATGTTGTGCCATGCTGAGCATAATATTAAAAGTAGAAAACATAGATTCTCACAGCACGCATATGCTTTATCCATATAGAGTTTTAGTGGATGGATGCATAACCAGCCTGATTCTCACCGTGTACATATTGACTACTCTGCGCTGGAACTACCGCTGGTGGCTTGCCGATTTCCCCCCCGCACTCCAAGCAAGTTTGCCGCCGCAGACTACAAGCGAAAAGCAAAGAGGTTGCCTAATCGGGATAGGCGCATTCGCAATTATTTTGCTAGGAATGGCCGTTTCATTTATCTTGTTAGCGCATCAAACAACTGCTGGATTGACTTTCTTCTCAGCTTGGCTGCATGCGTTTCTGTTCTTTCAAGTTTTCAATATTTGGGATTTGCTCGTCATTGACTGGATAGGATGCCTGTTTATAGATCCTAGCAACCCTCCAATCCCCGGAACAGAGTACTCACCAGGATATCGAGATTACTTTTTCCATGTTATTGGATTTTTAAAAGGCATTGTAATTGGTCTCTTCGTCAGCTTATTGCCAGCAATTGCAGTTTCTTTCTAGCGTTTTAGCTGTCTATGTTGATTAGACGCATCTATTTAACAGAGCTTTTCATGTATTCTCTTGGCGTTCTACCAAACCTTTTTTTAAAGGCTTTTGCGAAGTAGCCTCGATGAGAAATTCCCACTGTATCTGCGATCGCGCCTATACTCATTTGCCGAGATTCCAAGAGTTGACGCGCCTTTTCCATCCGGTCATCATGCAGAACACCAAATACAGTCGTGCCAAATAACTCTCGAAACCCTTGTTGCAGATTGCGTTCATTAAGACCAACCTTCTCAGAGAGTTGTTCCAGGGATGGCGGCGTCATCAGGTTCTGCTTTAAAAATTCTCTCGCTTCTTGCAAACGATTGTAGTTCTGATACTTTAAGTTGTCAGTCGGCAGAGCATCTTTTAGTGGCTCCGTCAGAGGGCTAAAAGGCTGATAGAACTGACTGAAATACAGTGCAACCAGCTCCAAAGCTTTACTTTCTAGATAAACACTACGAATCTTGCCGTGATATGGACAATGGACTACTTTTTGTAGTGCCTGATCAACTTCGGCAGATATATCACAAAAGTGAAATGACGGTTTTGAAGCTTTTTCCTGAATTGCCGTCTGTAAGTTTTCAGGTAGTCTCGTCAGATCTTCTCCGATTAAATGCTGTAGCAGCTCTGGAGAAAGTGTAATATCTACAAAATGGATACGATCTCTTGCCTTAAATTCGAGTGTTCCAGCAGCATGGGGCGTAGTGTAAAAAGTTGCTTCTTGCGCCCCTAATTTCAGCTCAGATTGAGCACCTGGAAATGTACTGTTTAACTGCCCTGAGATACAAAACGTTAAACTAGCATAGGCATCGTGTGCATTGAGGTTCTGAGCATGTATGAGCAGATTTTGTTTGAGGACATAATCTTGCACAGATAAATCTAGCCCTTCTCGTAAACGAATGCCTCGTAGATACCCCTGTCCTAGAGCAGGCGGAAACATCATTAGCGATTCATTAGGTTCCAGGCGTAAATTGTTGTCAAACGCTCGCTGAAGCTCCGAAATAACAGCCTCAACCTCTGACGAAGAAGATAATGTAACCCTGGGGAAAGAGTCTGCTTGAGTCTTATTATTGGCTGCGGTAAGGGCCTCATTGAATTCGATCTCAGTTAGATTAATTGTTTCATTACTCTCCATATCACTCATAGAAAAGCGTTAGAAAGCGCCTTCTTTCATCCTTTGTCCGATTGTCACTTTTTTATCAATTAGATATTTGGAAAAAGCCCATGTTTTAGCCAGATAATATTAGTATAAATGAGAATAATTCTTAATAGATAGTGTTTGCAAATTATTTATATTTCTGAAATAGACGGATTCTCAACCAGCCTGCCAAACACCCACAAAAAAGTCCGACTGCCTTACCTGAGCACAGCCGGACCTAGTGTGTCTAAAGAGCTGACAAACAACCTCTAGATAATTGCTAGTGCCTCCTCAACGTTTGACACATCGGGCAAAGTAACAAAGTCACTCTTTCCTAAAGCCGATGCCTGTACGCCTTGAAGAATAGCTAGCATTTCACCGCTGCTGGCAACACCGAGCAGTGTTCTGTTACCGGATTGAGTGATAGTGAGATCCGCAAAGGTGAGTTCGCCTTCGATCAAACCAATGAGGTCAGTACCGACTTCAAAGTCCTTGACTCTATCGGTGCCGTCACCAACCCCAAAGACGAACAGATCACCGCCGTCGCCGCCTTCGAGCGTGTCACGGCCTGTTACACCCATCAGCACATCATCTCCAGCACCGCCGCCAAGGAAGTCGTCACCCATATCTCCAATTAGAATGTCTCTTTCTTCGTTGCCGAAGAGGCGATCGCGCCCACTCCCCCCAGCCAAAATATCCATACCTACGCCGCCAAAGAGCGCATCACGTTCGCTGCCGCCTATAAGAACATCGTTGCCCTCATCACCAAAGAGACGATCGTTTTCACTACCACCGTCAATAATGTCATCGCCAGCACCGCCAAAAATTCTGTCGCGCTCACTCTCACCATTGATAGTGTCGTTGCCATCTTCGCCAAAGAGACGATCGTTTTCGCTGCCGCCGCTGAGGGTGGCATTCCCCTCGCCCCCGAAGACAGCGTCGTTACTGGCAAAGGCAGTAATCGTGTCATTGCCTGCTGTTCCGAAGAGGCGATCACTGGCTTGGGTACCTTCAATGGCTTGATCGCTTTCGATGAGTGTGGCCACGAGTTCGTAGAACCCGTTATTGACCCCTACTTCAGGAAAAGTCCAGCCGCTGCCACTTCTAGAAACAAAAGGATCGTAGTTGCGGTTGCCCAGCTGACTCACGCCCACGTAGTAAGTACCTGCGGTTTCAGCAGTGAATTCCAAATAAGGATCACGGGAGAAGTCTTCATTAGGAGCCGCGCCATCGCGATTAGTCGCTAGTTCGTTGCCGTCTACGTCAAATAACCGCAGCTCGGTATCCGGCTTTTGCAGAATCTCTGCCAGCGCTGGATACACTACCTGCCTGAAGTTAATGGTGTTGGGCAGGATTTCTTCCGTATCAATATCCAGGCCAACCGTTTGCCCCGCCTCCAAACTAAAGGAGAAGAAATCAACGTCTTCTGGCAGGTCGCTAAAGCTTTCACCAATCAGTCCGCTAATTGATACGGATGAATTATCAGCACTGAGGCTGAGAGCGTTGGCTTCAGGAAGGGTGCTGTTGCTAATTTCATCGCCAGTCAGCTCACTCTCTTCTGAAACAGTCGCCTGGTCTAGGGTGTCTGCCAGGGTAAAGGTCGCCTCATTAAAAGCAGCGTTCAGCTCATAGCCATCGCTCTCTATTAACGTAAAGATAGCCGTTTCGCTGCCTTCGGCCACACCATCGTCTAGCACCGGTAAGCTAATGGTGGCGGTTTGTTCGGTAATGGTAAAGTCAAACCCATCATCGCGAACAGCGGCAATGGTGCCGCCTACGACATCAATAGCATCCAAGTCAAACTCACTGAGTGCCGATGCATTGACGCTAACGGTTAACCCCTCTACGGGCGGCGGCGCACTCAAACTAAAGTTGTGAACGCTGAGCGTACCCTCTGATTCAATGAGTGATTCTGGCTCCCCGGTTAGGCTGACCTGAATCCCAGAATCAGGATTGTCGGCAATTGTAAAATTGATTTCACTCGCATCTGAATCAATGGTGTAACCAGCTAGGGGCTGAAGGGCAAAGTTCAAACCCACGAGGCCTTCTTGCACTGTCAGCGGGTCGATGTTTGGTACCGTTAGCTCATTAAACACAGAGAGCGTAATAGAGGCCGTTTGTTCAGTAACGGTAAAGAAGAACCCTGAAGAATCTCCATTGGGAATCGGGAAGCTCCCCCCAGTAACTTCCGCTTCTAATACGGCAAACTGACTAAGCGGACTCCCTACGGTGGTTTCGTCCTCACTGTTGACAAATATAGTCAACCCTTCTGCAGGTGGCGCTTCTGACAGGTTAAAGGTTAGTGTTGTTTCTGTTTGCGCTGTTTCAATGAGTGTGGATTCGCTGGCAGTAATGCTCACTACAGGGGCCGCATCGCCCACTGTGGGTGGCGGTACATCGGCCACAGAATCATAATAAGTGACGTCTGTTGCACCTGCCTCAGCAGAGACGTTGTACCCCTCTCCCGGCTGAAGGAAGAAGTTAACCTCTTCGGGGCCATCGGTTTCTAGCGGCTCATAACGGTCCACAATGTTGCCGTAAAAGGTGGGGAACCAAGGGCGATTGTTGGCCGTTTCATAAGTCACCGTCATCAAGGGCTCATCGATCAGTAATCGAATGCCGGTGGGAATACCGTCTGCATTGTAGTAAGCGCCGAGGGACTGACCGCCAATGGTGCTGGGCAAGGCGCTTTGGCCTAGGTAAGAAACATAGTCAAACAGATTGGCATCGCTATTGAGCACGAATTCGAGGCCGCCTTCTGGCAGTTCACCATCAGCCTGAATCGTAAAGGTGGTGCTGGATACCCCGCCCACATCAACGTGTTCTACCACGGCACTGGTGAAGTTGCCATCACCGTCAGTGGTAGTGGGGTTTGCGCTTAAAGAGAGCGTCGGCGGATTGGTGACACCGGGATTGCTCACAGGCGGTGTAGGCGTGCCCGTTTTACGGGGATTGTTTTCAGTGAGTAAGTTAATTTCGATGCTGTAATCGCCAAAGATGGCGCGGTTACCGTTACCAGAACCGGGGGTACGAGGATCGTAAAAAGGGGCTACCTCATCCCAGAAGTTTTGCACTTGGCCATCGCCACCGACGGCAATAAAGTAGGCACCGTCAGCTGGCGCGGTAAATTCGTCGTAGCTGTCGGTTTCATTGACATCAAACGGGCCAATGCCGCCAAACAGCTTGTCGGGAGCCGCAGCGGGATCAAATCCAGTGTTGATATAGTCTTGAAGCGGGTTGCCTTCAGCGTCGTAGACAAGGGCGTTAATAGCAAAGCCAACGCCAAATTCGTCCACGTTGGTGTCAAAGTCGAAGGTTTCAATCGTGATGGTATCCCCAGCTGTTAGATCAACCTTGTAAACATCTACATCCTCGCTGTAGTCGATGTAGGTGTAGGTGCCATCTTCATTTAGGTAGCGGTTGCCAATGTCGAAGTAGACCGCATCCGTGCCGAAAAAGGTGGGGTTTTCGGGGCTGATTTGGGTTTCAGTAGCGGAGGCGATCGCATTATTTGGCTCATTAATCACCCCTTGAGGAATATCTAAGCGCGTATCCACCAGGCTAAAGTCGCCGCCGCTGTAGTCAGCAACAATCTCATATCCTGCGCCTGCTGCAAGGCTAAAGCTGGCGGTTTCTCCTGTTTCAGTTTCACCATCATCAGCAACAGGCAGATTCACCAGGGCGGTGTACTCTGTCATCCGCAAATCAAAGCCGCCCTCGCGCGCAGCCACAATCTCGCCACCTTCAACAGAAATACCTGCTAGGTCAAACTCACTTAGGTTTGGCGCATCTACCGAAACAATCAGGCCACCTTCGGGAATGACACCGCCAGTCACATTAAAGGCATGGGCGCTGACGGTGCCCTCATCTTCAATTAAATAGTTGGGACCGATGAACAGACTCACCTGAGGGATTCCAGGGCCGGAGGGCGGCTGAGTGCCAGGTAGTTGCGTCGCATCGTCAGCAAACAACACAACGCTGGTGGCCGCTGCCGCATCAATGGTGTAATCGTTCAAGGTAGGCAGTGGACCTTCAACATCACGATCAACCTGATCTTCTGTAACTAGCGAAAAGGTGGCTTCTACTAAGCCATCAAAGGTGGCGGGTAGAAAAGTATCTGGTTCAGGATTATTGAAGACATTGAGCGTTGCGGTGCCAAAGGTAGCGCCCTCATCAATGGTGAAAGCAAACCCTGAACTATCGCGATTGGTGATGATACTGCCGAAGTCAATATTTTCGGTAACAGGGTTAAAGGCAAACGTAGGTAAATCCAGCCGATTGAGCATTTGTTCAACATCTGCATCGACAAACAGTGTTAATCCACCGGCTGGGGCGGCTTCGTCCAAATCAAAGCGAAAGGTGACGGCCGTGCCCTGAGTCTCGACGAGTGCATTGAAGTTACCGTCAAAAGTGGTTGAGGTAGATAGGCTTGCTTGCATGGTCTCTGTGGTGGGTAAAGAAAACGGTACGCTAGCGGGGGCGATTCGGTGCTGGGTGGCTTGCTCATAGTCGTAGGCAAAGCCGAGGAGCAATGCCTCATTAAAAGGCTCGCCGGAAAATTCGAGTCCAACGGGTAATCCGGCTGAGGTCACACCGGCAGGGACAACAATCCCTGGGAGCCCAGTGATAGACGTAAAAGGATTGTCAGATTCTGGCGATAGTTCGCCCAGCAATGGGGCTGGCAGAGTCTTCATGGGATAGACCAGTGCGTCTAGATCGAATTCTTCGAGTAAATCAACGGTGGCATCTTGCAAAAATTCTCGCTGCGATAGGCGCTCTAGATAGGCTGGGTTTTCTTCAAATGATGCGCTAAACCCTTGGGACAGCCCAAAGATAAGGCTGGTGCGGGGCAGCAGTCTGCCGTCGTCAAGAATATCCTGTAAAGTTTGAACCGGTGCGCCAGAGCTAGAACTTGGGCCAAGGCTATCGAGATAGCTGTTGACGGCAAACTCTGTTTCAAACAGATTGAGCCGAGCATCGTTGAGCAGTCTAAAGAGATCAATGCCAAGGCTAACGTCATCAAGAATCACCGCCCCCTCTGTGGCAAGATCGTCAATGGCCTGTTCGATAATGGCAAGGGATTCTGCGTGAGATTCACCCGTGCGAAACAGATCGCGAAAGACACCAATACGCGCTCCTTTCAGAGCCTGATCGCTGAGGAGGCGGGTATAGCCTGCGGCTGGAATATTGCCTACACTAGCAGCGGTGACCGGATCACTTTCGTCAAATCCGGCAATCACATCTAGGGCGATCGCAGCGTCACTTACTGTCCGTGCAATGGGGCCTACGCGATCTAGGGTGAATGAAATCGGTATCGTCCCATCGCGGCTAACCAGCCCAGCCGTCGGCGCAATCCCAACCAAACTGTTATTAGCGGCAGGATTTCGAATCGAAACCCCTGTTTCTGTCCCCAGCCCCAAAACGGCAAAATTAGCCGTAATTGCCACCGCTGTACCCGCGCTAGAGCCGCCTGGAGCACGGGTAAAATCATAGGGATTTAGCGTTTGTCCGCCTAGGGCACTCACCCCTTGAACATTGCGAGCAAACTCATCTAAGTTGGTTTTACCGAGAATAATGGCCCCTGCTTCTCGCAGTTCTTGTACGACATAGGCGTCATCCGGCGGTAGAGAATTTTCGAGTACCAACGCACCTGCTGAGGTGGGCAAGTCAGCCGTGTCGATATTGTCTTTGAGTAAGATGGGAATGCCGTGAAGGGGGCTTCTGGGGCCTTGCTGCTGACGTTCTTGGTCAAGTGCGATCGCCCGCTCCAATGCATTAGAGTTCAGTGTAATAACAGAATTAAGGGTCGGCCCCTGCTGATCGTAAGCCGCAATCCGATCTAGATAAAGCTGTACTAGCTGCTCTGACGTCAAAATGCCAGATTCAAGGGCTTGGTTAATCTCAGAAATAGTCGCTTCTTCGATTTGAAACATAGCAAGTAAGACGTTGTGTCCGAGAGTATTTGACTTAAGTAAATGCCCTGAAAAAAGGATGTCCTGATGCCTAAGGGCGCGGCGCAGCCCATAAAAAACTCAGCCGCCGTAGGAGACCCACGACGGCTGAGCATATGCGTTAGAGAATCGTCAGCGCATCTTCAACGGTGGCGACATTTGGCACAATCTCAAAGCTGCTTTCGCTCAAGCTCGATGCATCGACACCCTTGAGCGCAGCGAGAACTTCACCGGTGCTAGCCACACCCAGTAGCGCTCGACTACCAGATTGAGTGATGGTGATATCCGCAAAGGTGAGTTCACCTTCGACCAGGCCAATTTTGTCGATACCGACCTCAAAGTCTCGGATGAGGTCGTTGCCTAGCGCGTTGCTATTTCTAGCACCGCCATCGCCAACGCCAAATACAAACAAGTCAGCACCATCGCCGCCAACCAGCACATCTCTACCGGTCACACCCATCAGCACGTCGTCGCCTGCCCCACCATTGAGGAAGTCATTACCCATATCGCCAATGAGAATGTCACGGCCATCGCTACCGAATAGTCTGTCTCGACCGCTACCGCCAGAAAGAATATCGTTGCCCGGATCGGCAAACACACGATCATCACCGTCAAGCGCAACAATGACGTCATCGCCCGCCGTGCCTCGGATATGATCCTCTCCTTCCGTGCCATTAATGGTTTCACCCGGCATACCGCCATCAGTCAAGGCCACCAAAGCATCGACCTGCGCATCACCAACATCCGCACCTGCCAGGTCAGATACCCCCAGTGCACCCGCTAACTCAGGCGAGAGCAACAAATCTGCATCGCTAATTTCCAGCTCATTGTTAGAAACAGAGACTGTACCTGGTGCACTTAGGTCGAACAGGATCTCTAGCCCTAGCGGGTCATCTAGCGTATCGGCGACAAAGAAGCCGCTAGCCGTATCCGATACCCGAGCAGGGTCAAAGCCGATGGAGAACTCGCCAATCGTCGCTTCTGCATCACCCAAGCCAAGTGTGATAGTGCCCGAGTGCTCAATGGATCCGCCCAACGGCGCAAACGGAGCGGGCTCAAAGCTAAAGTCTGTGTCATCGGTAATGGCAAAGCCTACCTGGAAAGGATCTAGGAAACTCGGCCGCTCGGCAGGCGTAGCTTCGCTATCAGCACTCACAAGGGTCAACCCAGCCACTTCCTCCAGCAGTGGGAAGTCGAGGAACACGCTCGTAACCCCAGACTCAGCGACAAAGGAAGCCTCTTCACCCCCATCGCCAATGTCGAAGGTTACAGCACTAGCCTCTGGATTCACCTCGTATTCTTCGCCATTAATCAGCTCAAAGGTTAGCGACTCTGGCCCTTCAGTAGGCCCATCCTCAAAGACGGTTAAGGAGAGCGATGCCTGATTTTCGCTGAGCGTAACAAAGAAACCGCCCGCATCATTATCGGCTGCTGGAAATCCATCAACGCCTTCGGTGGTAACAGCAGGGCTACCGTCTTCATTGAAGATAACGAACTCACTCAAGGCAGCAGGCGGGCCATCCACAAAGACCGTCAATCCGCCCTCAGGGATCTCTCCATTCACATCAAAGCTGACGGTGAAAGTATCTCCTTCCGCTAGGGCTGTTTCGCTAGCTGAGAAGCTAACGGTAGGCCCGCTGCCAGGGGTCACACTATCGCCATCCACAACGGTAACACTCGCAATACCATCGCCATCAACCACATAGCCATCACCTTCTAGCAGGGCAAAGTCAAGGGTTAAATCGTCTTCTTCAAGAATGTCATCAAACACCTCGAAACTCACGCTGACAGTAGGCGCAGTCAGCGCAATGTTAAACTCAGGGTCGCGATTGGCAACCGGAACCAGACCGGTCTCGGGCTCAACGACAAAAGGCGCTTCTAAAAGCAGCCGCAGCGATGGGTCGAACAGGCTGGTGAGATCGCCGCCAACCGTAATGGGCAAACCCCCTTCAGGGATATCGCCATCGACACTGAATGTAACCGTGAGTGTGGTGTCACCATCCTCGCTAACGACTGGCGTTGGGGTGGATACAGAAACAACGGGCAGCTCTGTTGTTGTGGCATCGTCAATGTTGAGCGTAATGCTGTTGGCATCCGGGTCAACTTCGTAAACTTCTCCATCAACAAGATCAAAGGTCAAAGATTCAGCGCCTTCCCCTGGACCATCGTCAAAAACTGACAGTGTGAGAGACGCCTCTGGCTCAGTAATGGTGACCAGGAAGCTGCTGCCGCCGCCATCGCCCACTACCGGGAAGGCCGCAATGACCTCAAACTCAACCGCAGGAATGCCTTCCTCATCGAAAATGGCAAATTCGCCCAGAGCTCCGACGGTGGCACTATCGACCAGCACCTGCACCCCTTCAGCCGGAATGTCACCATCGACCGAAAAGTTAACGGTGAAACTCTCGCCTTCGCTAAGCTCGGTTTCAGTAGTAGAAATGCCAACAGTTGGGCCAACGCCAGAACCACCAACCCCGTCCAATAGTGTAAAGCTACCAGCAAATGCGTCAGGATCAACCGCATAGGGACCCTCCGGACTCGGAATGATATTGAAAGAGAACGCTTGCGCCTCTTCTTGAATCACATCGTCAAGAATATCAACGGTGACCGTAGCCGTGTTTTGCAGCAGCGTGAATTCGTAGGTGGTATCGGTTTCATCTGCCGGGAACCGGGTGACCTCAACACCATCGAGAATAGGGCCGCCCGTGATTTGGTCAAACAGGGCAATCACATCACTGCCATTAAACTCAATAGGCAATCCGCCAGAGACGTAGTTACCCTCAGCGTCAACCTCGACCTCAGGAATCTCACCGTCGACGGTGAACGTGAGCGTTGCCGCCGGTCCATCTTCTGCTTCTGTGATTTCATCAGGTGAAACCTCTAGGGCCACAACGGGTACAGACGAATTCGCATCGCTGATGCTGACAGCACTTGACGCGCCAGAAACATCGTAGTTCTCACCATCTAACAGCGTGATGTCGAAATTCTCAGTATCTTCAGCAAAGCCATCGTTGACCACATCAAATGCAATAGTTGCCGTATTTTCTGTCATCACCGCGCTAAAGCCGCTGGCTGAACCATTCGGAGCTGGGACACCAGAAAAACCCGTGGCCGTAATGTCAGGAATACCGCCCTCGTCCGTACTAATAAAGTCACCTAGGGCACCACCTACCCCCGTATCAACATTGATCTCTATACCGCCTTCAGGAATCTCTCCCTCTGCGGTTAAAGTCAGGGTAATGGGGTCGCCTTCAGTGATGTCGGTTTGATCCACTGCTAGGTTAATCACTGGCCCACCTGTGCCCACAACACCATCAACAATGGAAATGCTGGCAGAACTCGCATCGGGATTGAGGGTGTAATTAGCATCGGGAATTGGTAAAAGACTAGGCGTATAGACAAAGTCTGCTTCTGCTACGTTGTCATCAAACACACCTGTTGTCAGAGACCCTTCTGGGGCAGAAAGTTTGTAGTCAACCGTAAACAAGCCAGGAGAAGTCTCCTCAAAATCAAAGAATTCCAGATTCTCTAGATCAAAGATGTTGAAGTCAATTTGGTCGCCAGTATCAAAGAAATTTTCGTCAAAACGAACAATAATGCCGTCTTCTGGAAAATCTCCCTCTACTGAGAAGTTAAACGTCAACGCCGTCCCTTCTGCTTCGTTTAGGGTCTCTGGCGATGCGGTAAAGCTAAGAATCGGTAAATCGCCGCCGGGGGGAGTCTCTACAGGGTCCGCAATGCTAGCGGTAATGTTGCTAGCGTCGGGGTCTACCTCGTAGGCTTCACCGTCAATCACCGCAAAGTTGAACTGCTCTGTGGCCTCGTCCTCATCTGCACCATCGTCAAAGGCAGCCAGGGTAATCGTCGCTGTGGGCTCAGTCACTGTCACAAAAAAGCCACTGTCTCCATCGGCTGGAGCAGGAAAGCCCTCTATGCCGGTTGTCGTAACATTGCCAACATCAAACTCGGTTAAGCTTCTCGTTGCATTCCCTGCACTGGCAATATCGTTAATCAAGATGGGTAGCCCACCCTCTGGAATATCCCCATCTACTGAGATCGTCAGGGTAAATGGGTCTCCACCTTCGATTAGCTCAGTGTTATCTACACTCAGAGCCACCGTAGGGCCCACCGGCTGCGCTTCGTCTGCAATGGTCAGCGCTATGCTATCCGCATCGGGGGCAACCTCGTATAGTTCACCGTTGGCCAAGCTAAAGGTAATCGGTAAAGGTTCCTCAGCAAGAATATCGTCGAAAACATCTAGCGTAATCGTCGCTGTGGGCTCTGTGATCGTGACAAAGAAGCTGCCGCCACCGCCATCGCCAACCTCAGGCAGGCCATTAATCCCAGTGGTGGTAATGTTGCCCAAATCAGCCAGGTCAAACTGACCTAGAGAACCGGGGACATCACTCTGAACGAGAACCTGTACACCTTCTGATGGGATATCGCCGTCAACGTTGAAAGAGACTGTAAAGGTATCACCCTCAGTCAGCTCAGCTTCGGAAACAGATAGACCCACCGTAGGACCGACACCGGGCCCACCGTTATCATCGGTAATTGTGAAAATACCGCCGTTCATCTCAGCATCTACGGTGTAGCCATCGCCATCTGCCAGCACAAACTCAAACTCTTGGACACCTTCTTCAAGGATGTCGTCAACAAAGTAAAGCTTGAAGGAAGCTTCGGGAGACTCCAAGAGAATATTGAGCTCACCCGTCTCTTCATCAAAACCAACGATGTCCGAATCGACAAACTCCGATGGCGGATCGGCTGCAAACTGTTCGGTAAAGGCAAAGGCACCTCCACCGCCTGAAGTATTCAAGTTGACAGTGATTCCCTCTTCAGGAAAGTCACCGGTCACCGTCCATTTCCACTCGACTAGGTTATTTTCAGCTTCTTCAGAGAAAGTATCTGGTACTACGTCAAAGCTCACAACGGGCAAATCGCCAGTTGGCGGTGGCGTCACAGGGGATACTCCAGGTTCTCCACCGACGGTGGCGATATTATCCATGCCCAGCTGAGCGGGAACGGGCGAGCCCTGATAGGATGGCGTAGGACTATTGATAAAGCGAATTTGCGACACATCAGCTAGAGTGGCCGTAACATCGGTACCGCCTACCGCAGTCAAATCAGCGGCCTCAATGCTAAAGGCGACCTCTTGCCAGTCACTGCCAGAAGATAGGGTAACGCCTTCTGTTGTGACAAACTGTCCGCCTGCACCGTCTAACGCAACGCGCAGAACAATATCGCTACTGCCTTGATTGTTGGCTGAAGCGGTGATGCCCGTTACGTCGCCAATTGTGTAATCGCCCGTCCATTCCGCATTTTCGTTAAAGAAGGCAAGACGGCTACCCGCACCCGCACCACCATTTGCTTGGGTTTGCAAGAAATTGTCATCGGTACCGTCAGGCCCACCTGAGGCTGTATTTGCTGGCGGGTTGGGATGCGCAGAGGAATTTCCAATTCCCCAACCTTGGGTTGTGCCGTCTTCAAAGTTGTTGGTTAACACCATAGTAAACAGTTCCTTATTGCTTGATAACGTTTGGATTTAGGTATCTGAAAGCGCTTTCAGACAAGCGCTAAGTGACGAAAGAGAGAGTTCTCTCTATGGAACTAAATCTGTTATGCGATCGCACTGTAATTCGATGTGTTGTGATTCAATGGGTCGCAACAAATAAGAAAGGCTCAGCCACTATGTGAAACTGCTGTGTCTGAGCCGTGTAGCGTACTGGAAAAACGTCAACTCTGATCTACAGAATCGCCATTGCCTCCTCGACTGTCGCCACGTTCGGCACGAGCTCGAAGCTGCTCTCACCCAGGATCGAAGCCTCTACACCTCGGAGAATGGCGAGTGTTTCTCCGCTGCTAGCAACACCGAGCAGTGTTCTGTTACCGGATTGAGTGATGGTGAGATCCGCAAAGGTAAGTTCGCCTTCGACCAAACCAATGAGGTCAGTACCGACTTCAAAGTCCATGACTCTATCGGTGCCGTCGCCAATACCAAAGACGAACAGATCAGCGCCGTCGCCACCCACAAGCGTATCTTTACCGGTGACACCCATCAGCACATCGTTACCTGCACCGCCATTGAGGAAGTCGTCGCCCGACTCGCCAATAAGGACATCGAGTTCTTCATTGCCAAACAGGCGATCGCGGCCACTCCCCCCAGCCAAAATATCTGTGCCTGCGCCGCCAAAGAGGCGATCGCGTGCGCTGCCACCTATAAGAACATCGCTGCCTTCGTCGCCGAATAACCGATCCTCTCCGCTGCCGCCCTCTAGCGTATCGTCACCAGCGCCGCCAAAGAGCGCATCGCTTTCACTTTCGCCAAGGATGGTATCGTCACCATCACCGCCAAACAAACGATCGTCTTCACTGCCGCCAAAGATAAGATCGTTACCTGTACTGGCTTTGACAACATCATTACCGGCTTGCGCAAAGATAACTTCAGGGCCGTTGTCTTCACTGATAATTCTATCGTTGCCTTCCGTGCCAAATACCTCGACTGGTGGCGGTGGGCCCAAAGGCGTGACCAGATCAGCCTCCACACGAACATCGCCCACATCAGTGCCCACAGCGCTACCCAGTCCCAAGATTGCGGCAAGCTCAGGCGCTAACAACAAATCAGCATCTGCAATTGTTAACTCGTCATTTTTCACCAGCAGGCGATCGGGTACGCTCAAGTCAAAAAGAACATCGATGCCGAGACCATCATCTAGCGTATCTGCAACAAAGAAACCGCTGGTGGTATCGCTGACGCGAGCCGCATCGAAACCCACCGATAAGTCTCCGATCGTGAGATCTACATCGCCACCGACCAGGAAGCTAATATCGCCTGTGTGCTCTATCGTGCCGCCTTTAGGGGTAAAAGGATTGCTCTCAAAAAGAAAGTCTGCGCTGGCATCAATCTCGAAGCCGAGCTGGAACTGATTGGAGAATGGGGTAGCCGTAGGCGATGCATCTTGAATGAGCAGGCCAGCCGTTTCAAATAGAGAGAAGTCGAGAAATAAGCTGGTGACGCCTGAGGTCACCACAAACTCGCCAGCATCGTTTTCTGGAGGGGCGATCGCAATCGGATTCCCCACCTCAGCCAAGGTATCTTGAATATCATCAAGGTAGGTCTCACCCACTTTGCCGGTTTCAATCAGCTCAGCGGTGGTTAGCGTCAAGAAAGCAATATCTTCGTGGGTGCTGTATCCAAGCGGAAAGCCAAGCGATCGCGACCATTCATCGAGGTGAATTAGAGAAGATGATGTTTCTTTTGACTTGCTCCACAGGTTCAGTCCGGTAAAACCGTCACCGACCGCCGTTTTCTCGCCGACGTTAATGCCTTCTGGCCCATCGAACAATCCGTCTGTGAGCACCTGCTTGGTTTCGGTGTCGAAAGCAAAGTTGAACTCATCGAAGGTGAGATGGTTATCTTCGTAAGTTTTGAGCAAATTGCCATCGGGATCGAAGAAAGAGATATCAAACGAGTCTAGATTCTCTTCGCGAACGATGCCATCGACCAGAGTGTCACTCGCATCGTAGGTGAATTCGCCTTCTACGCTGAAGCCGGCAATTTGGCCTTTCCAGTCAAATTCGTAGGTGATGGGGTCTGGTGTGGGTGGTGCAATGGTCCGGCGATAAGTGGGCAGCAAATCACTCACAAGGTTTGTGCCAGAGCGACCGTTGAGCAGTTCTACATAGGTAATCTCTTCTAGTGGGGAATACCACAGATTTGAGCGGAAGCCGAGGGTTTGGCCTCTGTGAACGTACCAGAAGCGGTTGCGAGACTCTAGCGTACCAATCCCTAAACCATACTCATCATAGTTAGGTGACTCGACTGGCATCGTATCGAGCATTTCTTCGAGCGTTTCAGCTTCTAGGAGTGCGCCGTCTACCAGTAGGCCATCGAAGAAGTCAGCTAAATCTTTAGCATTGGAGATAATAGACCCAGCCGAGCTAGTCCAGGAAAGATTGGTAATACTCAGGTCATCTAGCGTACCGTCGCTGTTGAAATCCCAGTAGCTTTTGATATAGCCGCCAGGAATGTCTTCTTCGCCGAAGACAAAGGTGTTGTCTAGCTCTAAAGGATCGATAATGCGATCGCGTATCTCCTGCCCATAGCTATTACCCGTCACCGCCTCAATGATCTGCCCCGCCAAGACATAGTTGGTATTGGAATACAGCCAATCTGCGCCCGGCTCAAAAGAGGGCTCGACCCCGTCTAAAAATCCCAACAGTTGCTGGGGCTCCCACGCCTGCAAAAACAGCGTAGGATTGCTCAGCGCTTGCGCGGTCAACACGTCTAAATAATCTGCAATGCCGCTCGTATGATTCAGCAGCTGCTCGACCGTAATCTGGTCTGCATTGGGGATGAGCGCAGTTACTTCTGTCGGCAGCAGGCTCGTCAGTGTATCTTCTAATGAGAGTTTACCTTCTTCGGTGAGCTGCAAGATTGTGGTAGCAACAAAGGTTTTGGTAATGCTACCGGCTTCAAAGCGATCGCCTGCGAGTAATGGTGTATCGCTGGCAACATCCGAAACGCCGCTAGCACCAAACCACTCTCCCTCTGGGGTCAAAATCGCCACTGCCGCCCCAGGAACTTCACTAGGGAGATTGTTATCTAAAGCACTATCAAGCGCAGCTGTCACGCGAACGGGTAAGGTCATGGGTATCTCTTCCATGGAATTTATGATTGTAAATTGTCTGATTTAGGCATCAGAGTTGATGCTGTTATATGCACCCGACGAAGCGAAAAACGTTATAGGTTTTCTGTATTACTTTTTGTGTTAGTTGCGATTACTATAAAGTTGCAAACGTTTGCAACAGTTGCTTTAGGCTTGAAGATTAAACAAGAAGCACATTTTCATGCAAGTAGGTTTTGGCTAACGCCTATGGCGACGCTTTGCCAACGACTTCGCTCAGCCATCGGATACACCGAGTACCGAACCCTGAGTGGAGTTGTTGACGCAGCCTGCCGTAGGCATAGGATGACCGGCTAAAACGGTCGACCTCTTGTCGATCTTTTGTCGATCTATTAAAGCTGTATTCCCTAGTCAATCTGCTTCAGCAAAGTGCAAGCCGCTTCAATACTCGCAACGCTACCTGGATTGACCAGTCCAAAATATTCAGTTGTAAAAACCTTATCAGATTGCGTGGCTTTCAGCTGACTCCAAAAGGGTTCTCCTTTCAATTGTTCTAATAGATTTTCTCGGGTGTCTACCACAATCAAACTATCTGGGTCTGCTTCAACGACTTTCTCGGCTGAGAGGGTAATGTAGCCTTCAAAAGGACTCTCACCCTGCAAATCAGCGGCTAAGTTTTGAATGTTCATTTTGTCTAAAAAGTCGCCTGCCCAGCTGCTTTTATTCGGCGAGAGCAGCGGCTGACGGCTCACTAAAACCAGCGAAGACGTTTGCTTTTCTGGAACGTTGGCTAAGCAATTATCGTATCTGCCCAGTAAAGGCTGCGGGTCGGCTGTCATGGTTGCCGCAAGCGTTTGGGTAAATAGGCGAAGGTCGTCCCAGCCATTGATATCGACGGTAGATGTCTGAACATTGAGTTCGCTTAACCTTTGCAGTGCTTTGTCTTGAATGCCACTTGCCCCAATGACTAAATCTGGGGAGAGTTCAACAATTTTTTCAAGATCGGGCT
>ERZ1740070.829-NODE-829-length-20362-cov-7.084848_pt1 | contig 20362 bp, 15 predicted proteins | sample MGYA00581734_ERZ1740070 | MGnify/ENA primary metagenome ERZ1740070 (study PRJEB43018, sample SAMN04849744) | marine metagenome | isolation source: floating plastic debris | place: Pacific Ocean | collected 2008-09-01 | study: EMG produced TPA metagenomics assembly...
ATCAGGGTGCATCTACCAGCTCAATGTCCATGCATTTACCCCTAGCATCCGGATAGAACAGAAAATCAGCTGGCACCTGATTTGTTAGCCCGTTGAATAGAATTCAAAAAATAGGCAAAAAAAACCCCTAAGCCCAATTAGGGCCCAGGAGTCAGACATCAGGGTGCATCTACCAGCTCAATGTCCATGCATTTACCCCTAGCATCCGGATAAGACAGAAAAATCGATTTAGCTTCAAATATTGCCCCTTTGGACTAGAAGATCGCATCAAGAATTCAGAGAACCTGTAAAAAAGCAACACGACCAGAGATAATGCCATTAAACCTTTGACCTTACTCAGGATCTGTGAAGTATTTTTTCTTGTCCCACGGCTGGACAACCGACAGAGTATGGGAGTTTGGCGGCCTATGGAATGAAATTGCCTGGCAGCGCAAACCAATAATTAAAAAGCTTGGGCTTTACATCGAAGAAGCAACCGAAAAACTGTGGCTGTATCAGGTCGAAGAAGATGTACTCATGGTGGAAGTCCGACCTGAAGGGGATACAGACACCCCGATTGGCCAGGTTGTTCTTAAACGCCTAATGACGGCTGACCAGGTGATTGAAAAACTCTGTAGTAGCGATACAGCGATCACCACTATTTCAGATGTTTCACACCCCCAGCAGATTAGGGCTCAAAGATAGCGTGCTAGAGCGTAGACCTCAAGTTACTGACCGCCCTTTGCAACGAGGCTAGAGCACGGTTATACCCAAGTGCTGCAGTTACCCAGTTACCTTCTGCCTCGGTCAACTCTGACTGTGCTGTTAGTACATCCAGCTGTGTTCCCACACCAGCATCCAGTCGTAAATTCGCCAGCTCTAATGCTGTAGTAGCTTGTGTAATCGCTGTTCTAGCTGTTGTCACATTTTCTTCATTAGAGCGTAGTGTGAAGTATGCTTCCTCTACTTCAAAGCGGACTTGATCTAACTGTTCAGCAAAACGCTCTTCGGCAATATCAGCATTCGCCTCCTGCTGGCGCGCTCTGGCACGAGCAGCACCGCCATCGAAAAGCACCATACTAAATTGGGCACCAAAACGATATGTATCTGAAGAATCATCTAGTAAATCGCTCCAGCTGTATTCGGCAAACAGTCCGACCTGTGGCCCATTAGCAGCCCGCAAGGCCCGAGCCTGCTGGGTGCTAATTTCACGCTGGGCCAGCTGCTGCTCTAATTCCACACGGCCTTGAAATGCAAGTAAAACGCTGTCTTCAAGGGTCAATCCCCAACGCTCATAGGTTTCTTCCCAATTGTCTGGTGCTGGTACAGGTGTTGCATTGAGATTAACCGTGGAAGGCACATTGAGTAAGCGTGCTAAATTACGTCGAGCAATTCGCTGCTGTGCCTGAGATTGAATCAGAGCCTGCTGAGCGTTGGCTAACTGTACGTCGGCTCGTAGTACATCAAACCGAGTTCCTACACCCGCCTGCCGACGCAGTTCATTGTCTCGCTGGTTACGCTGAGCTTCTTCGACAAATGCCTGATTAATGCGTATTTGCTCACCGCTTTCTTGCAAATCGTAGTAAAGATTAGCGGTCGCAAGTCGTAATTCTTCACGACGGCGGTTGACTTCAAGCTCATTCAAACGAACCTGTTCTTTTGAAGCCCGGACTGTTGCAGTTCGCTGCCCTGAGGTAAACAAGTCATAGTTGACGCGCAACAGTGCGTTGAGCGTAGTATCAATCCCATCCTCACCCACTGTACCCAAGACTGTTGATGTCTCATCCGTCTCCTGAGCAGTCAGATCAGCAGATGAAGTCACCGATGGCGAAAAAGCAGCGCGAGCCTCCGATAAAGACGCCTCTGCTTGCTCTAGCTCTAGTAATGCAGCCTGCAAATCTTGGTTATTAAAATAGGCCAGCTCAATCGCCTCTTCAATAGAGATGGTCTGTTCTCCACCTTCTTGGATTAGCACCTCAGACTCTAGGGTGGGGACATTTAAAGGGTTCGGGTCAGACAATAGCTCGCTGGGAGGCAAATTGGTCTCATCCAATAGGTCATCCTCTGCTGTAGAGTCGGCCTGCCCTGTATCTGGGATGATTTCGCCAGCCGCTGACGGTGACTCAGGATCCTGATCTATCGGTGTTTCTGGCGTGTCTACACTATCATCGTCAGTCTCCTCTTCCGCTGGTTCTACCGCTGGTGTTTCTGGCTCTGCCGGCTCATCATCAGACGTATTAGATTCATCGTCGTCGGGCAGGTTGGGCAGCTGAGAGACCTGAGTCGGCTCGGCAGTTACAACAGACTTAGCATCTGTTATCAATCGACTTGAGAAGCTTGGGGAAACTACGCTGTCTGAGACAGCTAGGCTATCTGCCAATAGGGAAACATCAGCCAACGATGAGCTAGCTTCAGCCGGAGGGAGTTGGGTTGCGATCGCATTCAGCGGGCTACTATCTGAATCATCGGTTAACACCTCAGCAAAAACTGGCAGAGGGAATAGAGAAAGCATTCCTCCAAGCAGAGCTATTCGGGTTAAGAACGAGTGGTTGATGTATCCCATAGTTGCGTCAATGTATAGCTAATAACTTCGTAGTAAATCTGCACACAAGCTAATCAATCAGGCTGCTTAAAAAGATAAACAGACTAGAGGCTGCCTCTCATATCATCAATGTCCGCTCCAACATCCGATATTTCAGAGCTGAAAACCGACAGCTATCAAAATTTGATGTGAGTCAGGGTGAACAAACAGCGTCTGTAGTGACGCAGGCTGTCAGCAACCCGTTAATATCATCTACAGGCCAGACCGGGCACTGAAGCTGATGCTCAAGCTCGGACAGGGTCATGTCGTCAAGGAAATGCGTATCCTCGGGTTTGGCCTGCTGTCCCCGCTTCAACATTAGAGACGGTAGCAATACTCCATCACCTAAGTTATGACCTTTTAGTTTTCCTAAGACATCGTAACCCGTCAGCAGACCCGTAACAGTAATCTGTTGGCCCCAATATTCGCTGTTTATGGCCGCCATCGTTACTGTTAAACCCTGTACCTGATTCAGTCGCTTCACAATGGGCTCAAACGCCTTTTCAACAGCATTTCCGACGACCCAAGTCAGACGCTTAGGTGAATCAATAGAAACAGGCAATGACTGGGCAGCCTCTTCAAACTGTTTAAGAAATAGACGAATAGACCCGACACCATTACCAATTTGAGGGTAGGTCTCATAGTGCGACTCAAGTGGTAGCTCACGTCGAGCAATTAAAAACCATTCGTCAGCTAACCAAGCAAATGTCGAGCCATAGGCCACCTTAAATTCTGCTTGCAGCTGGGTGACTTGATCGATGACCTGATTGGCTTTGGCTGTGTTTACAGGCACAAGCTCATCTTCATTCGGTCGAAAGCGCGTTAACCCCACTGGAACAACGGCAGCTGATGCAACTGCAGGGGTCGTTCCCGCATGAAACGCGGCTAAATCACGTAACGTTCGCTCTAGATGGATACCATCATTAATGCCAGGACAAACGACTACCTGAGCATGAATCTGTAGACGATGCTCTCGGAACCATTTAAGCTGCTCTAAAATCAACCCAGCTCGAGGATTTTTGAGTAAGCGCTGTCGTATCTCTGGCTCAGTAGCATGAACTGAAATATAGAGTGGTGACAGCCTGAGGCGAGCAATCCGCTCCCATTCTGCTGGGGGCAAATTGGTCAGGGTGAGGTAGCTACCGTACAAAAAGCTCAGGCGATAATCATCATCTTTGAGGTAGAGCGTATCGCGCTTACCGGGGGGTTGCTGATCAATAAAGCAAAATGGACAACGATTATTACACTGAATAAGCCCGTCAAATAGGGCGCTTTTAAACTCTAGACCTAAATCCTCATCAAAGTCTTTTTCGATCTCAACTGTATGAACATCCCCTGATGCATCTAGAACTTCCAGGGTCAGATATTCATCCGAGCACAGAAATCTATAGTCAATCAAGTCACGGGGACATTCACCATTGATTGACACCAGACGGTCGCCGGATTCAAAGCCAATGTCCTCAGCGATAGAATCGCTCAGCACACTAGTTATGACGGCCGGTTGGATAGACGCGCTACGCATATACCATTGGCTTAGACAATTATCCCATCATACTTAGGGAACCTGCCTGTTGTGGTAATCCTTACGGGCAAAAACGCTCTAAAGGTTTTGAATAGTATTGGTAGCGATGCCGGCCAAAATAGCGACACCAAAGGCCAGACGATACCAGACAAAGACCCAGGTGCTATGGCGTCTTAAAAACTTGATTAGCCATGCGATCGCAAGATATGAGGAAATCACCGCTGCAATCAGCCCACCGACTAGGGGCATTAAACTTGCATCGCCGACTGTTGCCATTTCATCTAACAGTCCTTTAAGCTCCACCAACCCAGACAGCAAAATAGCCGGTGTGCCCAGCAAAAATGAAAATCGAGCGGCTGTATCCCGTTCTAATCCCAAAAATAGCCCCGCCGTTAAGGTTGAGCCTGAGCGCGAAACTCCAGGCACTAGAGCAAGCGCCTGTCCTAGACCCACACAAATACCATCCCACAGGTCCAGCTTCTCAAAATTGCGCTGACGAGAGCCGACTTTTTCGGCCACACCCAAAAGCAGCGCCATCACAATCGATGTAATCGCAATCGCCTGGCTACTGCGAATAACAGAGTTCTCATACTGGGTTTCAAAAAATATCTTGATTAATAATCCACAAAAAATAATGGGAACCGACCCTAAAATAATGCCCAGACCTAACCGAAAGTCTGAAGACCGATAGCGCTTTGCGATCGCAGCTGTAACCGTATTACGAGTCACTGTGGTCAAATCATCCCAGAAGTACCACAAAATTGCAGCTAAACTACCCAGCTGAATCACAGCTGTAAACGCCACACCAGGATCACCCCAGCCAAGCGCTACAGGCACAATTTTGACGTGGGCTGTACTGCTGATAGGCAAAAACTCCGTCAGTCCTTGCACAATGCCAATCACAATCGCTTGAAACAAGTTAATTTGTGCTGCTTGGCTTGTAGGCGTCTGGGCCAAAAGCTCAAATGATGGACAAACAGACATACATATAGTGCTCCAAAGCTCAACCTTCATAACTTGGGTCTAGTGCAGACCTCTTTTAAAGGACACGAACCATTTACGGCTGCATCCGGACTGCCTCAGCCGGCCTTTACTGATTTGGTATATCGGCGCGCAAACATACAGAGAAACAAAACCAGAACGTCGTACACAAAGCGAAGCAAAAAAAGCACGAACTTTACTAGCTGGCCCCGTTATCCAAAAAAAAGTTGAAGTTTAGTTGAAAGATAAGCGATCCCCGTTAAAGTACAGCTGCAAGATAAATCAAACTAATAAACTAAAAACATCAATATTTACTTATTCCCAGTGCTAGGCACTACCCAACACATTTACATACAGCCACAGCGCAATAGTATCTAGGTCGCTAATCACGCATGCATAGTTCCTGCACGACCCGATCAACATGTTATGTTAACAATAATTAACCTCTCTCAGAATTCAATTGAATTCGTCAGGAAGTATTGCTGTCCGAAACTTCGCCTCAAACCAAAATCACTGAACACCTAGCTTTACGAGCTGATGAGCCTGCATCTGATCGACTAACTGCGTTCTTAGCAGCTGCATTTCTAGTTAGTGTGCCTGTTTTTATCCAAGCTCCCCTAGTGCGCTTCCAGCCCTGGGTTAGCTTATCTATAACCTTAGTTTGGTTAATTAGTGGCTTCTATATGCTGCGTCAGAGACCCTTTAGCTTGTGGGGTGATCTAGCAATTGGGTTCTCATGGACCTGGCTAGCTGGCAGTCTGTACTGGGGGTGGCTGAGGGAAAATCCCTATGTCCACTTACCAATTGAAGCAATTGGACTACCCATTGTCTTAGTTTTAATTGGTCAAAGCCGCTTTAAGATAGGCAGCTACTTCTATTTAGGATCTTTATTAGGGACTGCCATAACCGATATCTACTTCTATTGGGTTGGTTTAATTCCCTACTGGCGTCAAGTCATGCAAGTGGAGCCTACTGCTGTTGGTAGCGTACTCCAAGCCGCTTTAAGTCAAATCGCGAATCCAATAGCAGCCGTCCGGGCTTGTATACTACTGGCCATATTAATTGTAGTTGGCGGTCTGGCAATCAAGTCAGATAAAGCGTATTGGTGGGCCTTTGCTGGAGCTGTTTTAAGCACAATTTTAGTGGACACCCTATTTCTCATAACCGCAATCCTGGCTTGAGGTTTAACTAGGCGGTATCTGAAATCAAAGAAATGCTGGGAAATCAAAAGGCAGTATCTCTTGACAAATTGGGAAGATTAGCTGAGGGTATGCATCTAGTAACCTATTCAACAGAATTTGTCTGAAGACCTAGGTAACTATGAAGCTTTGACCATATGTGCTGCTAATCAGCAGTATCGTGTATGTAGCGCGCAATAAATAAGCACAAAGGCTATAGTGCAGTTAGTAGCAGTAGCGTTAAGGTATAGGACATAAGCTGACTCGAATTGTCGAGGTATAGTGTTATTCCCTGAAAAGACACCCCAAGTCGGGCCGTATTTGGTCCTAAAGACCGACTCAGGTCAACGTCACTTATCGTTGATTGGCAATAGTTGTTGGACTATTGGCCGTAGCGACGATAACAATTTTGTACTGCCTGATCGTTGGATATCCCGTAACCACGCCATGCTCCAGTTTATGGAGAGTGGTGAGTTTTATCTAATCGATTTGGGTAGCCGTAACGGATCTTTCGTAAACGGTCGACGGGTTAGCGTACCGGTCACCCTGCGTAATGGTGATGCATTAACATTTGGCCAAACTGAACTACAGTTTTACTGCCCTGCACCAGAACCTGTTTCTAACAACAGTTCTATTAGCACTCACGACTCTACAGCCACGGCCACACTGCACGTACGTCGATTAATATCAGTGATGGTGGTGGACATCCGTGACTTTACGGTCATGACTCGGCAGATTGACGAAAAGATTCTGTCTGAGGTTATTGGTACTTGGTTTCGCCATGCAGGCAACATCATTGGCGAGTACGGTAGTTGGGTTGATAAGTACATTGGCGATGCTGTCATGGCCGTTTGGATTCATGGCACCCAAGAGGTAGAGGCTGAGGAAATGTTGAAAATCAGCCGCGCTATTAGTGCTCTCAACGACATGACCCGACAACTTCACAAGCAGTTTCCCCTGCCCTTTCCACTACGTGTGGGAGCTGGCGTAAACACTGGGTATGCCGTTGTCGGAAATACAGGTACCAGCGATCGACCTGACTATACGGCTCTCGGTGATACAGTCAATGCTGCATTCCGGTTTGAGAGCTCAACTAAGCAGCTAGGTCTAGATGTCGCCCTTGGAGCAGAAACCTATAAATATCTGAGTAAGCTGGGTGCCAATGAGCAAACGTTTAAGCGCTATTCAGCATTGCTAAAGGGATACGACAAGCCTTTAACCACTTATGCTTGTACGTTTTCAGACTTAGATCGTTTTTTAATTAGCTATGATCGCAAAGCATCCGTGCCGGTCAAATCATCAACCGTACAGTCATCATAGACGCCTCCTGAAATAGGAGATTTGAGTAAGGGTCCGCAAAGGATTATCACCATTATCAACATTGGCACAGTGAAAATGATACGCTTCTCACTAATGCTGTGTATTAGATTTAAATTAAATCCGGCGGAGAGATGAAACGATTCTTTGGCCTATTAATGGCGCTTGGACTGGTATTTGGTACTTTGGTTGGCACTGCTCAACCTGCGGTAGCAAGCCTGTTGGACAATGGTACGGTGGTTTTAGCAGAAGCTACGCTGCCGCGAAACGCAATCGATGACAAGCTTGCTACGGAATATGGTTACAAACTCGATGTCAACAACACCAATGTTGCTGCATTTAGAAAGTATCGAGGTCTGTTTCCAACAATTGCGGGTAAAATCATCCGGAATGCTCCCTATGAAGATCTAGAGGATATCCTGGAGATTCCTGGACTGACTGATGTGGAAAAATCGCGTATTCAGGAAAATATGGATGTTTTCACTATCTCTCCACCCAACCCCGCTCTCGTGGAGGGGGATGACCGTTACAACAACGGAGCCTATAAGTAGCGGCCCTGTAATTCCCAGAATATAGGCCTGTAGCGCAGGCGGTCGTAGGTTAACAATGCGCGGCTAGCCGCGCATCAGTTTAATTTATCAACATTTCAATTTTTGGGTATTTTCTTTACCCATCGTTGCTCTTGATAGAGTGGTTTAATCCCTCCGTCAGGAGCAATTTTTATTGGTATCCCCCTCTTCTCTCTCGCTACCGTCGCAGTTTGATGTTTTAGTCGTCGGCGGTGGGGCAGCTGGCCTATATTCTGCTTTATGCTTACCGACAACGCGGCAAATAGGTCTAATCACCAAAGATACACTGTCCGTATCAGCTAGTGACTGGGCACAGGGAGGTATTGCGGCTGCGATCGCACCTGATGACACCCCCGAGTTTCACATTGCTGACACCCTTAAGGCCGGAGCAGGTTTGTGCGATCGCGAAGCTGTAGACATACTCGTTCGCGAGGCAGGAGAGTGCATACAAAACCTGACTCAAATGGGAGTGGCCTTCGACCGTCAAGACAACCAGCTCGCCATGACCCTAGAAGCCGCCCACTCTCGGCGTCGAGTGCTTCACGCTGCCGACACAACCGGGCGTGCTGTCGTCACAACTCTGGCAGCCAAAGTATTAGAAAAATCCAATATTCACGTATTTAACCAAGCTCTAGCGCTAGACCTGTGGATGCAAAACGGGGAATGCCACGGGGTGCAGCTGATATATAACCAGCAAATAACGTGGGTACAGGCAAATGCAGTTATTTTGGCAACTGGTGGCGGGGGGCAAATCTATTCACAAACGACAAACCCAGCTGCCAGCACTGGTGATGGCGTGGCGATGGCCTGGCGCGCAGACGCCACGCTGCGAGATTTAGATTTTGTGCAGTTTCATCCCACGGCTTTAACTAAAGAAGGAGCCCCTCGATTTCTGATTAGCGAGGCTGTGCGAGGTGAAGGAGCCCACCTAGTTGATGACCACGGTCATAGGTTTGCCTTTGAGTACCATCCTGATGGCGAGCTGGCTCCCAGAGATGTCGTCAGTCGCGCTATTTTTAGTCATTTACAAAAAAATCCAGAGCAATCCGTCGTCTATCTAGACCTTCGGATGATAGAACCAGACCGAGTACGTCATCGATTTCCCAATATCATTCGTAAGTGCCAGAAATGGGCTGGGATCAATTTATTCGAAACACCCATTCCAGTTTCACCAGCCGCCCACTACTGGATGGGGGGTATTCTGACCGACTTGAATAGTCAAACGACGATTCCCCGTCTCTATGCCGTAGGGGAAAATGCCAGCACAGGTGTACATGGCGCAAATCGATTAGCGAGCAATTCATTACTAGAATGTCTCGTTTTTGGAGCACAGCTAAAGGAATTGAAACCCAAACCATCAGCGCACGTACTACAACAAGAAATCTCTAGCACTGAACTAGAAATACCACCCGAACTTGACACTTCTGTCACTTGGCTAAATCAGCATCGAATTTCCATTGGTCAATTAGTCTGGCAAAGTGCAGGCATTTCTCGTGAAGCGCATCAAATGAATGCGGCTCTCGAGCAGCTAAAAAAATGGCAAACAGAGTTCGATTCACTGTCCTTGACAAAAGTAATGAGTTATCAAAAAGAGCAGACTACCTACAGACTGCCTACTCAACTTACGTTTGAGACACTTCGCCTTTGGACAGAAACCCGAAACTTGCTAACCGTCGCCGAATTAGTGCTGAAAAGTGCCCTGTTTCGCACTGAAAGCCGAGGCGGACACTATCGCAGCGATTATCCTGAAACAGATGCTGCCTGGCAGGTGCATACGCTGATAAACAGCAATGGGTTGCACGGATCTGAGGGCATTACCTGATAGCCAGTAAATGCACTACGCTATTCATCCCTTCAATAGCAGTCACCTGATGCGTCTGATAACTTAACCGTTAACGCAGAGCTAGAACAATAATGATGGTTGCTATCAGTAAGAGCCAGAAGCCGCCCTCAGATCCTCCAGTTTTTTTCTTCTTCTTCTTTTGAGGAATATCCCGAGAAAAATCACACCAAATGCAATCCAACTTATTCCCAATATGTACAAGGGATTGTTTTTCACATTTTGGGCACTGGTGAAAGCTGTATAGATATTGACTTTCATACGAAGGCAAATCAATTACCGTAGGATCGATGTTCTTCTGAGATAGTCTGGACTTGGATAGAGTCATACCAACCGCCTTTCTTCAACCGACAGAATAATGAGCGTGAGATTTCGTCTTTTTTGACTGGAACTCTATAAATTAGGGTATGGCATGCAAATAGGCATGCATGTGCTACTGCGGTTGCTGCATGTGTCAGTTTAACCTTCCTTATCAGTAATTACCCGCGGGGGCTCTTGCCTCTCACTGTGGAACGATCTTGTGATGATTGGAGCAGTTGGCGTTATTTGCAGGGTTGAGATCGCATTGATTTCAAAGCATTACATAGATTCAAAACAGATGCTTAAAAAGTCAGCTCAAACAGTTAGCTGATAGTTGGTTGATACCCAGAGAATTGTCCTGCATAATGAACCTAGGTTATCCATATAACCTGCTAATACGCACAGATGAACCGCGCCGAACCCTCGCTTAGCTTTTGACCACATCTGTTTTTACTGAGTTTTATGGGGAGCAACAAGAGTGCACAAGCAAAGTTTTAAACAGATTCAATTTGGTCATCACTCATCCATCCCAGGATAGGAGATTTATAAAACAGCATCATTGTTTTGATGCATCCATATTTTGATGCTTGGACTGCCACATGAGCTTTGAGCGGTCCCTTATTTCGCTGGCAACCACAACATAGTTCCCTTAAAGCTTAATAACAAGCTCCAGAATGGTTCATCTCCACACAAATCCTGAAACTCTGTATCCTGCTCATCTCACCCTAAAACCAGAATATTGTAGAGAATTTCGAAGGCAAGCCATTGCACAGTTTAAACAAGATACCTATCTCGCAGGATTACATAATGCACTAAAGGGTGGTCGAGACTACGAGTTCAGCAAAGATACAATTTCCAGAATCCTTAAGGGATCGCGGGCACGAGCACGCAATGTAATCGCCGTCTGTGAGTATTTTAAGGCAGAGGTCGAAGATGCTTGTCTTGAGACCGCAGTAGAGAAGGTTGACCCTAGTCAGCAAGACCTTTTTAGACTCATACAAGAGATTCGCGCCAAAATTCAATTTAGATTTGAAGTACCGTTTGAAGGTACAAATCAAGATCAGCAAGGTCAATGGATCCGAGACAATTTTATTGAACTGAACCTAATCGAAGTCGATTTTTTACCCTCTGAATATCCAGTCAGCGATCCCAACAAACTGCTGATTGATTCTCAATCCCGAGAAGATGAGTATGACCGCATGGGTATTCGCTTACTACGCGGTAGACGGACTAACAGCAGACGAGTTTTAGAAGATCACAATAACTTCTTTGTCTATGGAGAACCTGGCTCAGGCAAAACCAGCTATCTAAAATGGCTAGCGCTTCAATGTCGAGATGGGGCGTTGCTCGAGAATCTGGTTCCTATCTTTGTTGAGATCCGGCATGTAGCAACACAAATCCACACTAATACAATACTCTCTTTTGTAGAAAAGATTTTTGAACGATGGGGCTTCTCACGTAACGATGTTCAGAAAATTTTAGACTCGGGTTCAGCCATTTTTATTCTAGATGGGCTGGATGAAACACCCTCAACGGAACACAGTTCTGTTGAAGTAATGGTTGAACAACTATTACGAGACTATGCAAACTGTCGGTTTATTTTTAGTTCTCGCTTGACATCAAGTTTTCGATCATTCGGTGGATTCCCAAAGGTAATCATCGACGAATTTCACTCAAAGAGTCAAATACCAAAATTTGTTAATCAATGGTTTAGTCAGCCTGGCAAACAACCTGAAATGGCTAAGACTATGCTCGAAAAACTTCGCTCAAAGAAGTATCAAGAAATTCGGGAGCTTGCACGGCGTCCTGTCTTACTTAAACTGCTGTGCTTTGTCTTCGAAGTAGAAGGTGATTTCCCTACCAAGCGAGTCGAAGTCTTTGCCATGGGCATTGACCGGATGACTCGTTTAACCAATCACATTGAGACGCATATTTCTAAGGCACCGAAGCTGCAGGAGCATCATATTAAGAGCATTCTCCGACGTGTTGCAAGCTACTTCTTTGTCGACTTACAATTTCAGGTTCTTTTTCCTACTAGAGACGTGGAAAGAATTATTGAGACCAATTTTGCAAGCGTCTACGATATCAATCGTGACGAAGTAGCAGCAAGCAAAATTCTAAATGGCATTGAAACTTCCAGCGGCTTACTCATACGATGGGCTCAAAATTTTTGTGCTTTCTCACATCTTACCTATCAAGAGTTTTTCACAGCTGATGATCTTGTAAGAAATAAAAAACAAACAGATATTTACAACCATATTAACGATCCACGATGGCGTTTTGTAATCGGATTAGTTTCAGAACTTGTTTCTAGAGAAGACCTGTGGGCTTTCTTTGCTGGCATGAAAAAGACAATTGATAGTCATGTAGATATGGATAAAACCTTGATCAGACACTTAGAAAAAATCCATCAAGCTGCTCAGGAATCGGCCAAGTCAACCAATTTAAGACATTCTCATATCCAATCTTATGTTCGCGCTTGGTATTTTGCCTATTCACTAGAAGATATTGGCAAAATAAACGACATTAATTATCAACCAAAGATTTTTTCTTTGCCTGATTTAGAGTTCTCGACTAGCATCATAACTAGTCCAGTATTAGATGGTCACGAACTTATTTATAAAATCTATCACTCACTTCATCAATCAGATTATTCAGGAAATTTTCTTAGTACAATTCGTAAGATAAAGAGCTCTTTAAATGCCAATTCTCAAACTATTAAAGTACACCCACAAATTTATGAAGCACTCGACGGCTGGCTAGATTTAGTCAGAATTGAACAAGCTAAATTTAGCAGCAGAGATGACTGGTGGCTCGCCAAAAAGGATTTTTGGCTACGTCGAGTCGTCAATCTAATGGAAAATCTAGACTTACCTTGTACTTTTGATTTAAGCAAAGAACAAAAGTCAAAGCTACGCTCTTATTACAACATGACCAAGCTATTATCTAGCTGTATAAACCGCTCACAGTTATCGCCCAACGAGCGCGCAATTATTGCGGACTCTATGCTTCTTTTAAGTGAGTTATCTCATAACTAGCGTTCATCCGTTAATCACTTGAGCTAGTACACAATCATCTCAATCTCATCAAGGCTTAAAATCACCTTAAAGATGCGTCTTAATTTATTTAGAGCAAACCACATCAAAAAAAAGAGGTTTTGCCAGAAAAATTACTACTCCCTTTTTAGGAGAGCGCTCAGCATAATTTCTAGCGCAGCGACGTACTCACTTTTATCTGTTCTTGAACTTGTTCATAAGTGCTAGCTGTCTCTTTACAGGTCAAGCCCTGACAGACTAACCCCACAGTTCCTTCTGGTAAGTTAGGCTCAATCGCAAGAGCAGCTGTGGGTAGGTATTGATGTGATAGCTGTACAACATTCTCTTTGGTTGTGCGTACCAGTGTTTGATGACGATACCAGTCTAGAGCCTGTAACAAAGTCGGGCAGGCTCTGCTAGCTTTATCCATAACTAAGCTAAACGCCTTCAAAGCTTTTTCAGCCTGGTCTAGATAGCTTAAGTTTTTGGCCAGTAGCGAGAGTCTGATTAGATTTGAGATCGCAACCCCATTAGCAGCAGGTGTCGCACTATCTTGATAGCTCCGCTCTCTCACCAGCAAACTATCGCTGGCATCACTGGCTGTATTGTAATAGCCACTGGCGACATCACTCCAAAGCCATTGATCACATTCAGCTTGAACTGTCTTAGCATGCGCTAACCAGTCGATTGATGTATCTGGTGAAAAAGCCAGGTTCGCCTGCTGGATATCTAGCAGCGCTTTAATAAATAGTGCATAGTCTTCAGACTGGGCAAAAACAGTAGGAGTGCCGTTATAGTTCAGTCGATGAAAGCGTCCGTTTACCCATTGGTTTTGCAAGATAAACTGGGCTGCTTCAATGGCTAAGTCTAGATAGTCGGGCTGGTTAAAAACAGCTGCCGCGCGGGCCAGACCAGAAATCATCAAGCTATTCCAGGCAACAATCATCTTAGTGTCAGTCACAGGTGGAATGCGACCAGGCCAGTCCGTAGTCTTAGCAGCATCAGCATCAATAGCTGGTGTAAATCTTTTTAGGTCGGGTTGGCCATAGCGCACGGCAAACAATTTCGTTAGGGCAGCTTCTGTCTGTGGATGGAGTTGTCCAGTTTGTCTGCGTTGGAGAACAATATTGCCTTCAAAATTACCGTCAGCCGAAACGAAAAAGTCAGCGCCGAGATCAGTAAATTCTGCATCAGTTAACAGGTCTCGTAGCTCAGTCTCGCGCCACACATAGAAGGCTCCCTCTTCTGGTTCTTTATCATCAGAGGTAGCAAAGCTATCAGCATCTTGAGCTGCATAGAAATAACCTGCCCACATTTCACGTTTGAGCCATTGCACAGTACCTGCAACGGCTCTTTCAAAAGCAGGTTCATGGTGGCCTTGACTCCACAGATCGGCCAGGTACTCCATGATTAGCCCATTGTCATAGAGCATTTTTTCAAAATGGGGAACCGTCCAAGTGGGGTCAACCGTGTAACGATGGAAGCCACCAGCGACATGGTCATAGATCCCCCCCAGAGCCATATCCAACCCCCGACGTAAACAGATTTGTTCAGGATTTAGACCTTCTGTGGGCTGAACCAAACGAATGGCGCGTAAAGCATTGAGCCCATAGGGAATCATGGGAAAGCTTGTGCCTTGATCAGATGGAATCAGAATTTTTGCACTGGCGGTTAGCCCACGGACAAGCAGATCAGCACTAAGGTTATCGTCTGCGGGCAGTAGCGTTGACTGCTGCAGATTTTCTAAAATCTGAGATTTGACAGCGCCTACTTTTGGTTTATCTGTATCGTACAGATTTCGTAGGATTTGCAGCAGCTGTAGAAATCCTGGTCGACCATAGCGGGGCTCAACTGGAAAGTAGGTACCTCCATAGAAGGGGACCAAGTCATCAGGAGAGAGAAATATATTGAGGGGCCAGCCCCCTTGCCCGACGAGCATTTGCAAAGCCTGCATGTAAATGCTGTCCAAGTCGGGACGTTCTTCTCGGTCAACCTTAATCGGGAGAAAGTTAGCGTTTAGGTAGGTTGCGATCGCACTATCCGAGAACGCCTCACCCTCCATCACTGTGCACCAATGACAGCTCGAGTATCCCACTGACAGAAAAATCGGCTTATCCTCGGTTCGCGCCTTATCTAAGGCATCATCACACCAGGGCCACCAGTCAATTGGATTCTCGGCATGCTTACGTAGATAGAGGCTTTGACTTTGAGCGAGCCGATTTACCATGACACAGCTAGGGTAAGGACTAACCCCTTGAGTGTATCAAGGTTAAACCAGACACCGTTTATGAACAGCCCGCAGGCCAAGTTACTGCTGGTAATTGCCCAGTTCGAAACTGAGTAACCTGACCGTCCTTATCTGTTTCAAAGACTAACGTATATAGATTACTACCAGCACCATCGGGGGTTAGTGTCACATAGTTACCCGCAGTTTTAGAGTGGGGAGCCACCTCAATTTGCCCATCATATGCGGTCTCCAACTCGTCAAGCATAGAGCCAATACCAAGGCCGCTAAGGGTTTCAACTGGGCTACCAGGCCAAACATCAATGCGAATTACCTGGTCATTCACCACCATTACACCAATGCCATCAATTGAGGCAGTTCGTATCGCTTTTTCAGAATCGTAGACTTCCGGTAAATAATACTGACAGTTTTCTGACTGAGCGAGTGGGGCAACAACAAAGCTGACTTGAGCGGCATTTGCCGCCTCTTGAATCGTCATCCCTAACCTTACTGGTCCTAATCCACCCACAGAGACTGTCTCTTCCTCTAATGGATGAATAATATCTAAACGCTGATGGACTCGACTGATCAGGGCATCAATAGCCGTTGCCCTAGCCATAATGTGAGTTACCAGGGTGGAGACAGGTTGTAGCGTAGGGAGCTGTCCCGACATCGTCACACAACCGCTCAGACTCAACACAGGCAGAGAGGCCAGCAGCAAATGCTTAACAAAAGGAGTGAATATAAGTCGCAGTTTGGACTTTCTAAGATGCGAAATCATTGGCAATAAAGGTCAGCGACTCAATAGTGAGCTACTGTCAAGAAATAAACACTTACGTAAGAGCTTAATAGAAAGAATAATTTAGAAATGTAAGTAATAACGCTTAAATCTATTTTTTTCTGCATCTTTATATGAGAAATATGTTTTGATTAACTATTTGATAGGTATTAGGAGTCTACTGTGTCACAACTTCCGTCTGACCCAGGTACCAACGATAATCGTCGCCGCCCGGTTACCTATGATGAGCTGATTGCAATGTTTGTAGCATTTCTAACATTGGGCAGCGTACTGTTTTGGGGGCTGACGCGGTCAGGGGTGAATTTGTTTGGCGCCACTGGCGAACTGTTTAACGTAAGCGGTGCAGCCCCCTCAGTTGAAGGATTAGACACCGGCAATCGCCAAGGTACTTTAGACAATAGCCCTGATGCTGGAGATGCCGAAGACACTCGCATCGGCTTTGGAACTGGAGACATTATCGGCGCCGCAGATGCAAACCGTGCCTTTGAAGATATTAGTCAGACAGCAGAACAGGCAGCAGCAGAAATAGCCTCACCTAGAAACTTAGTGACCAGTCAGGCAGCCACCACTCCGCCAGCGACGGCTCCAGTTGAGACACCCGCTCCAGTAACACCTCAGCAAGCAGCACAGCCTGCAGCTCCTGAGGTAATCACGGCTGCTCCGACCAATCAGTCTCCTCTAGAAGCTAGTCGTGAAGTGGTTGAGTTTCAGGATGTGCCAGACGACTATTGGGCCAAGCCCTACATCGACGCTCTCAGCGAACGATTGGTGGTTGACGGACTCGCGGATGGTACTTTTGCCCCAGACGAGCCGGTTACACGGGCACAGCTAGCAAGCGCAATTGCTCGGGCATTTCCTCTGAGTGACGAGGAGGCTGCGATCGCATTTTCTGATATCGAAGCAGGCTACTGGGCAACTGACGATATTGACGAGGCCGTTAAGGGTGGTTTTATGACTGGCTTCCCTGACGAACGCTTTCAACCCAATCTAGCCGTGCCTCGTGCTCAGGTGCTCACCGCTTTAGTGACTGGCCTCGGCTCTATCATTCCAGAAAATCCTGAAACCGTTGTCGCTCGATATGGCGACGACGCTCAGATTCCAGGCTGGGCAGTCGGCAAAATGGCAGCGGCAACCGAGTCAAACATTGTTGTTAATTACCCCAATCTAGAGTCACTCAATCCGAATCAGCCTGCCACGCGTGCTGAAGTTGCAGCCATGATTTATCAAACCCTTGCTGCCCAAGGAAGAGTGGATGCGATTGATGGAGAATACGCAGTCGAACCTTAGGTAGACAATGGACGGTCTGATTACGGGAGAAGACAACCAGGTGCGTTGCTGGTGGCCTGGTAAGGATACTGACTATCTGACTTACCATGACCACGAGTGGGGCTGTCCGACGAAAAGCGACACTAGACTGTTTGAAAAAATTTGTCTGGAAGGGTTTCAGGCTGGGCTTAGCTGGCTCACCATTTTGCGTAAACGCGATAACTTTCGCACAGCCTTTGCCCAGTTTGATTTCGAAACCGTGGCTCGTTACACAGAAACCGATGTGGAGCGATTGCTTCAGGACGCTGGTATTGTGAGGCACCGTCGCAAAATTGAATCCACCATTAATAACGCTCAACGAGCCTGCGATCTAGTAGACGAATGGGGGTCTCTAGCAGCCTATTTTTGGCAATATGAGCCTACTGAGCGTCCCAGTCAATTTGACTACGCAACACTAGCCCAGTTGAGTAAGACTGCCGAATCTACCGCGTTAAGCAAAGACTTAAAGAAACGCGGCTGGTCATTTGTCGGACCCACGACAGCCTATGCCTTTATGCAAGCGATGGGGCTGGTCAACGATCATCTAGAAGGCTGCTTTGTACGTGCGCTAGTAGAAGAACAGCGGGCTTTATTTGAGCGTCCATAAAGATAGGTAATTTTAAGATGTAATTCTTGGAATAATGCTCAGCTGCTACACAGTTGCTGACAGCCATAAGGCAAACTAAACTCGTTTGAGCAAGTCTATGTGCGGAGGTTCCCCTTGTCTGATGCGATCGCGATTTACCTCGTCAACGAAGAGGAACTCCCAGCAAAACATTCTGATAGCATCGCTTGGTGCCAAGCATCTGGCTTTTCCGGAAAAGCGGGTAACGTATGCCTAGTTCCCAATGCCACTGGCAAAATCGCCAAAGTTTTAGTGGGTCGTCCAGAGCAGCTAGACACATGGACCCTGGCAGCCCTACCTAAGACCTTACCAACCGGCACTTATACGTTAGCCAATAGCTTTGCTAACGAAACTGCCACAAAGCTCTATCTAGGCTGGCAGCTAGGTAGCTACAGCTTTGACCGCTATAAACTCACTAAAGTCCGGCCACTCTCTACACTACAGCCCCCTGAGAACGCAGATGTAACCTACGCCAAAGCGACTACTGAGGCCACCTATCTTGTCCGTGATTTAATCACCACGCCATCTAATAGCATGGGTCCCGAGCAGCTAGAAGAGACAGCTCGGGGGTTGGCTGAGCGCTATGACGCAAAGATGACAGTCATTGCAGGCGGTGACTTAGTGATTGAAAACTACCCCATGATTTATGCGGTTGGTAGGGCTAGCACCCGCGCCCCCCGTTTGATTGATTTACGCTGGGGCAATCCAGATGCTAAAAAAATTACCCTTGTAGGCAAAGGTGTTTGCTTTGATAGCGGCGGTCTCGACATCAAATCAGCCACTGGCATGCGCCTAATGAAAAAGGACATGGGTGGTGCAGCTCAAGTTCTAGGGCTAGCCCAGATGATTATGGAGGTAGGGTTACCCGTCAACTTGCGGATACTGATCGCCGCCGTTGAAAATAGCATTGCTGGCAATGCCCTGAGACCCCTAGATATTTTGACATCTCGCAAAGGGACCACCGTTGAAGTAGGGAACACAGATGCCGAGGGACGTTTAGTGCTTGCTGATGCTCTTTGGGAAGCCAGTAGTGAAGATCCTGATTTGCTGATTGATTGCGCCACACTGACTGGAGCTGCCCGTATTGCCCTTGGTACCGAGCTACCGGCCTTTTTCTGTAATGACCATCAGACGACTACGGACCTACTAAATACAGGGCTATCCTCAGACGACCCCCTGTGGAATCTGCCCCTTCATGATGCCTATCGCTCCATGCTGGATAGTTCCGTTGCTGACATGAATAACATCGCGAATGCCTCCTATGGAGGGTCCATCACCGCAGCTCTGTTTCTACAAGAATTTGTCCAGGCGGATGTGCCTTGGATTCATGTAGACTTCATGGCCTATAACTTACGCAGCTTACCGGGACGACCTGAAGGAGGAGAAGCCATGGGTATGCGTGCTTTATTTACGCTAATCAAACAGCGGCTAGCGCAATAGCTGATTGGCACCTATAGCTTTGCGGCACACAGTTCACAACAGCGATCGCTGAAAGCGTTAGACAGCGACAGCTATGTGCGGCGCAATTTGCTAAATGCATCCATCTGCTGGATGGCCACAGTCTTGGCAGTATATCGACGGTTGGGTCACTAGCATCAAACAGTGTTGATGACCACACCACAGTTTTAGTCAAGTCAGGTTGACATTTTTTAACAATTTTCGTTACATTCATTTACATAAGACAACCTTGCACTTATTAACTATCTAGCGCTGTCTATTACAAATGGGTCGGTTGCTAGAAAAGGAGACTAACCATGGCTATCGTATTGTCACTTCTTATTGTGGGCTGGATTGCTGCTGCCCTGATTGGTTCTCAGGCTTATTTTCGGGGTGAGCAGTCTAAGCCTATCCACGAGCGTAACTGGCGTTCTGACTCGTTTGATGCTCTAGCTAAAACTGTGACTGGTCACGAGACTGACTATGCAACTCGTGTTCCTGCCTACAGCTACGATGCATTTGCTAGTCAAAGCTTAGAGGCTTAATTTGCTCAGCTGCTGTCCGGAAGCACTCTGGACAGCAGCTGACTTGGCTAACTACTATAGATCTATAAAGCCTGACTGCCTGACACATCTCAGACTCTCCCATTCATATCTCAAGTCCGACATCG
>ERZ1740070.831-NODE-831-length-20338-cov-15.686190_pt1 | contig 20338 bp, 12 predicted proteins | sample MGYA00581734_ERZ1740070 | MGnify/ENA primary metagenome ERZ1740070 (study PRJEB43018, sample SAMN04849744) | marine metagenome | isolation source: floating plastic debris | place: Pacific Ocean | collected 2008-09-01 | study: EMG produced TPA metagenomics...
GCTGTACTGAAATGTTGCGGGTTTTTATAACCAATTCTGGCACTGATTTCTTTTACTGTCATTGTACCTTCTGCAAGAAGAGTTCTGGCTTCCTGCATCTTCGTTTGGTTCCAGTATCCAAAAACTGACGTGCCAAAAAGTTCTTTAAATCCCTTTTTTAGGGTAAACTCGTTGGTTCCTACTTGATGTGCCAAACTATGAAGTGAGAAATCACCAGATAGGTTTTGCGACAGGATCTCTCGAACCGCGTAGAGCTTTTCCTGATGCTGCTTATTTTTTTCACAAAAAATATCACAATTATGATTGCTAATTTGCTCGAACTGCAACATCAACAACTCAATGACATGGGACTCTAAAAACATGCGTTTGAAATGTCCCGTTCTGTTGCAGTTCATAATTTGATGAATCAGCGTCATCATCTGTGGAGTAATAGGGTAATTATGTGGCGAAAGAAACGTTGATCGCTTTTTGGCAATGCTTTCCCTGAAAATATCAAACAGCCCGCCTTCAGGAAGATACCTGTCGAAAAAGGAAGGCAACAAATTTATTTCAAAGACTTTCATATCTTTTTCGGAGCACCATTCTATTCCGCCTTTAAACCCACTCGCATAAATCAAATTGTGCTGATTGGTTTGGAAACCAATACCTTGTTTAAAGTCCTTGGAGTTTGATCGTGCATTCCCCTGTATGGCAAAATGCATTTCTATACTTTCCATGTCCGTATCGAAATGCACAATGGTAGTTCTTGGTAAAGAGAAATCGCCATAACCAATGTGAATACCTTCAAAAAAGATCTCTTGATACGATCCTTCCAGCATTAAGTGATCAGCGGTGTGCCTACGTTCAATATAATGTAATTGATCTGTTCTAAATGAATCTGGATATGTGACTTCCTTAATTAACTCCTCCAGTTCTGATCCATAAATTCTTGTTTTCATAACCTCATTCCCATTTGATTTACGACATCTTAAACTAAAGATGCTCAGTTTGACGAACCCGGTCAATACCGGTATATAGCTACATTAATCACTAGTAATAGCTATTTTCATTGATTTAGCGAGATACTGTCTAGGCTTTTTAGAACAAGATTCAACAAAACACATTTTCAGCTTAATTGTTTCGCTTTGCTCCTCATGACGTACTTTTTATTCCGTTTCGCGTATTTCTTCCTTTTTTACCCGCTTGTATGTTTGTTTTCATTTAGAATGATTCAAAATAACAGCAGGTGCGCTCAAAATACAAAGGTAAAGTTCAAAAAATCAACCTAATACAGACATTAGGTTATGCTCTAAGTTTATCGGTTTTTGCTCATTTTTCATTCGCAACAAATAGTACGCTTGAACAATGTCGAGTAGAATTTACTATAGTCGACGAAAACCGAGAAGGAATAGCCGGGGCTTTGGTGGAGATCAAGGAAGTAAACCAGAAAGCGATCAGTGATGCCGGCGGTCGAGCTATTATACTTTTAGATCAAAATAGCACCTATACACTCCATGTCCACTCGTTAGGATTCGAAACAGTGCTTAAAGCAATCAAAATACCCGGTCGTAAACAGTTTCAATTACAAGTAGAACTAAGCGAATCAACTACAGAGTTATCTGAAGTTGTTGTACAAGGACAAACGGAAGAGGAACGGGTATTGCAGCAACCGTATAAAGCGGAATTTATCAGTATGGAGGATATCAGATCCCAACCTGTAGAAGTGGTAAATATCATTAATCAGATGCCCGGTATGCGAATACGACAAAACGGGGGTGCTGGTAGCGATGTAGATATCTCCATCAATGGAATTGGAGGTAAGGGCGTGAAAATATTCATTGATGAAATTCCGGTTTACCTTCTTGGGGCAGGCTATAGCATTAATAATTTATCTCAGGGCATTATTGAAAACATTGAGATTTATAAGGGTACCATCCCTGTGACATTTGGATCAGACGCCTTAGGAGGAGTCATCAATATTACAACTCGGCAAAAGAACTCTGATTACCTGGACGTAAGTTACTCGTACGGTTCCTGGAATACACATCAAAGCACTTTAAGTGCAAATAAACGATTTGGAAAAGATCGAAAATTCAGCATTGGTATCGAAGGTTTCCAAACTTATTCAGACAACGACTATTGGATGGATGATGTTTTAGTTTGGGATGAAAGTGCGACTCCCCAGCTTCCTACTACGGAAAGAGGTAGGGCAAGGCGCTTTAACGATGCATTCGATTCTAAACTGGGCCGAATCAATTTAGGGGTTCGCGATTTATCATGGGCCGATGAAATTGTCCTATTCTCTTCTTTATCACGGGTTAATCGTGAATGGCAGCACGACATAATCCCAAATAATCCTTGGGGAGAGCCCTCATCAGAAGAAGATTCCTGGAGCTCGGCGCTTACTTGGAGAAATACCTCTAATGACGGTAGGCTAAGCCTGAATATTACCGGTGGATATCTTGAAAATAAGCTTGACTTTTTAGACACGGCCAGAAGGACCTATTACTGGGATGGTAATTTTATACCCAAACCCGCGGGAGCTGGTGAGTCTGGAAACTACGACAATGGTACCTCTCCCAGAACTGAACTTAATAGCTTCTTTGTAAGAAGTAGCTTAATCTATTCTATCCACCCTAAGCACTACGTTAACTTGACTACTCTCTTCACCCAAGATCGTTTCAAAATCACTAACTCTGCCTTACCAGTGGAACGTCAGGAAGGACTTGGTGAACCGCAGGAACTACTGAAGAACTATATTGGTCTTTCTGTCGAGAGCAGTTTTATGCAAGACCGAATTACCAACATTATTTCGGCAAAACACTATTATCAAGAATCTGACGTAGTTGAATTTAATGCTTTTGAAACCGGTGATTTAATTGAAAATTCATCCAATTCAATCGGGTATGGGGACGTGATACGCTATCGAATTTCTCAAAACTTTACATCTAATATTGGCTATGAATATACTATTCGACAACCGGATCAGGAAGAGCTTTTTGGGGGCATCGCCGATGGACGTATTGTAATACCTAATCCTTATTTGGAACCAGAACTAAGTAATAATTTCAATGCAAGCCTGGAATGGAAAAACCAACAGGGTAACTTGCGTTTAGTTTCTGGTTATTTCTATCGCAACACAGAGGATAAATTATTCTTAAGAGTTGTGCCTAGGTCTGGATCTCAATACATTAACTTGACTTCAACCAAAACAACGGGGGTCGAAGTCAGTGCTGACTACAAAAAAGATAATCTTAAACTTTTTATAAATGGGTCTTATTTCAGCACTAAACTAAAATCCATTTCTGAAGAAAGTGATTTAAGCCAAAGTGCGATTGGGCTTAGAATTCCGAATGAACCTTACCTTTTTGCTAATTTTACTTCGGATTATTCTTTTACTAACCTTTCGTTTACCAAAGCAGAGATTGCTTTGCGCTACAGTGTAAACTACGTCAATTCCTTCTTGATTTCCTGGGATAATAATGCCACAGGACAGGCGACCACTCCCACCCAGACCATCCACAATCTCTCCGCGGTATGGCGCGCTCCCAAAGAGAGGTGGAGCTTAGGTCTGGAATGCCGAAATCTCTTAGATGAGCAAGCTTTCGACAATTTTAATGTGCAAAAACCAGGTAGAAGTTTTTACATCAAGGCAAGACTTTTTTTAGATAAACTATAAAAATAATCAATTAATATTATGAAAAAACCATATTACTTTATAAAACGGTACGTTTTTAGTTGGTGCTTACTTCTTTCTTTCGTACTCTTCTTAAGTTGTAGTGATGATGATCCTGACACAGCAATAGAACCGGAACCGGTAGAACCTTCACAATTTGCGATGGTCACCTCCACTTTAAATTCGGACGGACAAACCCGTGCCTTTTTCCTACAACGTGTATCCGTAGATTCTACAGGAACTATTGATAATAGTGGCGCTACAGAACTGAGCCCCGCTACTTCTGCAATGATTCATGCCTTTAATGGATCTATCTTTTTCAGTGATTACGCCATCGGTCAAATGGTTAAATGGAGTGTCGACGGATCAAACAATGTTTCCAATCAAGGAGAAATGTCGCTGGTAGAGCTTGGATTTCAAGGAAATACGGCCTTCCGAGATGAAAATAGTGCTTTTGTTGGTGGCTTAAGTACCAGTATTGTCATTTTTAATCCTACCACCATGACCAAAACTGGTACGATTGATTTCAGCGAGTTCTCCAAGGTGGGAGAATCAACCGATTTCCCTATGCCAGGAGGTACGTACCAGGCAGAAAGCGTTACTGAGATTATCATTAGAGACAATTACCTATTCGCTTCTTTAATGCCACTTACTAATATAGAGTCTTTTCAGCCTGCAGAAATCGGCTGCTCGATCATTGTAGTGGATTTAAATCAGGTAGACCTCAATGCCGTTGGAAATGCAGATGCAGTGGTAAAAAGAATTTATGATGAAAGAGGATCGTCCACAGGTGCTTGGGGATCAGGAGGAGGAAATTCGTTTATGCAAATGGATGAAAACAATGACATTTATGTACTGAGTCATAATTTTTGGGCTAATCCATTCCTGCGCCCCAGTTTCAATCCTGCTTGTATTCTTAGAATAGCAAATGGAGAGACCGACTTTGATGAGGACTACTACTTCGATGTAGAGGCTATTTCCGGAGGTACAGGCAACGGCGTGATGAATTTTGAATACTATGGAAACGGCAAATTCCTTGCTGCAGTGCAAGATCCTAGTGCCGCTGATCCTGACAATCCTTTTTCTTATTTCGTAGATCCTATCTTCCAATGGTGGAGTTTCGATTTATACGATCAATCGGCCTCCATAGTGACAGAAGAATACTCAAGGGGTGCCTTAGCTGCCGTTTCCTATTTTGATGAGGATTCAGGATACATTCCTTTTGAAAGTAGTGGTGAAAATTTTGTGATGAAAGTAGATCTTACCACACTAGATGCTGTCCAACATATCGAAACCGTAGGGCTACCTGCCCTTTACGACCTCGAATAGCTTATACGAACATCACCCAATGAATATCGCACGGTATACCATACGGTTTTTATTGGCATTGCCCTTCGTATGGGCAGGAATAGAAAAACTATTCCTGCCCTACGATCCTTCCGTATTTAAGTCGGATGTAGCCATGACTGATCCAAAGTTCTTTGAGTTCTATGACTTTTTGATGAGTACTGGCTACCTCTATTTCGTAGGATTTTTTCAGTTGCTTAATGGGCTATTACTGGTCTATAAAAGAACCTATCTACTAGGGGCAGTGATGATGGTACCGCTTATGTTATGCTTACTTATGACACAGATACTCATAGGAAAATACATTGGTTTCATCATTTTCGACAGCCTGCTATTCTCTTTGAACGCCTTTCTGGTTTTGAGCCACTATCAGAAATTAAAATCGACCTTTTTGAAACCACAAGCAAGATGGATCTGACAAAATTTTCTATACAACGGTGGCTCTATTTGGTTATGTCTAGCTTGATAATGGGATGTAACTCGGAAGATACTCCCACTATTTCAAATTACATGATAGTTGAGATCGACGGGAATGAGTTCACATATGCAGATGAAAATCTTTCGGTTAATGAGAATTGTAACTTTATTTTCATTAACGGTGCGACCGCGCAAGTTGATGACAAAAGGTTTCGTTTAGGATTCCAGCTTACAAAAAGCGGAAAAATTAGCGAAATCTATTGTCTCGATTTCTCAGTGTCAGGTATCGCTGCTCCAGATTATAGATCAGCGGATTTTCTCACCTCGGAGGTCTTCTTTATCAACAATTTTGAATACTCAGAATCTGAAGGAACTTTAAGTTTTGACTTTGATGGAGTACTTTATGAATTGGACAAAAAAGAAAGTTCCAAGAGAATTAGCGGAAGAGTTGAAACTAATCAGTTACTATTTACTGATTGTTCAATTAGTCCACGGCAAATAGCCGCTACTATTGATCAGCAACCTTTTGAGTCCGTCGAGATAGAGGGTGAGACCGTTACTACAACGGAGTCGCAAGGTCAAATTATTTCCATCCAAAGTTCGTGGGTTGGCATTTCAGACGACGGATTTAAGATCTCAATTCTAACCAGCGCAGAGCTCGAAGATATGACGATCGGTACATATTCCTTTAGTGAAAATAGCTCCAAGAACAGGGTAACGCTAGAAAAATACGAAGGAGTTTATGAGGCCGTCATATTTGAAGATCGTAATGGCGCATGGAAAGAGTTTGTCTGTAGGGGCGAGTTTCGCATTGAGCAAAAGGTGAACGATAGTGTAGTAGGAATCTTCAGCTTAAAAGCCTATAAAAATGATGAGGTTATCTATACCATCACCAACGGTACTTTCTCAATTTAAAAGCTGAATGGAATTAAAATATACTTAAGATGGAATCCCTCATTCTAAAGATCATTTATAGCCTTTCCATTTTGGCGAGTATCATTATCCGCCGACCACACGAAAAGAGGAATAGGGCCAATGAAATTATTGATAATCAGAAAACCGCTTTGGAAAAGACGTTGCTACTCCTGGTTTTCATCGGTATGATGATTTTACCCATGATCTATGTTTTTACCGGGGTGCTGGATTTTGCCAACTATACCTTACTACTGGCCCTCCAATTTCTGGGTGTACTGTTCATGACACTTTTTGTCTGGCTTTTCTATCGCTCTCACAAAGACCTGGGTCAAAACTGGTCCGTAAGCCTCGAAATTAGAGATGAACACACGCTGGTTTCTTCAGGAGTGTACAGCAAAATCCGTCACCCTATGTATACCGCTATTTGGTTCTGGGTGATTGGACAGTCTCTACTGCTTCACAATTACATTGCCGGCCTAAGCGGGATAGTCGCTTTTGGGCTCATGTACCTTCTTCGAGTGGGCCCGGAGGAGAAGATGATGGAGAACACATTCGGAGAAGGTACAAGAACTACAAAAGCAAGACTGGAAGATTGCTGCCAAAATTTTAATCTATGGAATTAGTTAAGAAAATCATTAGGTGGCTTTTGGGTACAGTTCTTCTCGTTATTGGACTTATGGGAACTTTCGATCATCTCAGTAATGGGTATGATCAGGAGAGTGTGGGTATTTTACTATATGGAGATATCTTTCGCAACCTTCACAATTCCATTATGCTCAGTTATATGGGCATCGTAATCAGAGTGCTACACATCGTCATTGGAGTGTTACTCTTCACGAAAAAGTATTGGTTTGTAGGGTTGCTGATCCATCTTCCGATCGCCTTTAATATTTTCTGTATCCATGTATTTCACGATTTGCCATTTGCGCATGCTTTTTTCTTTTCCATGGGCATGTTCGTGTCACTAACGACTTTCTTCTTGGTATTTCTTGAAAAAGATCGACTTAAACCTCTACTAATTCTGAACTAGCATGAAAGCAAAAGATCAACAGAAACAATTCATTCTCAATGACTCATTGAGCAAAATCATGTGGAAGCTCTCACTTCCTGCCATTGCAGCCATGGTTCTTTTTGGTCTCAATGCCTTCATGGATACCGTCTATATCGGTCAGTTGATGAACGAAACTGCTTTGGCAGGTGTGGCATTGGCCTACCCGCTGACCGGTATTTTATTAGGTCTGGGATCCTGGGCTGGAACGGGGGCTGCAAACCTGCTGAGTATTGCAATTGGAGATGAAGATCGTAGCACACAGGAAAGTATCCTTTCCAATGCTACCCTTTTCGCAATTATTAGCACGCTTTTTATAGCGATACCTTCATATTTCTTCGCTCAACCTTTGATCCGAATGATGGGCGGTGAAGGAGCCATTCTCGCAGAGGGAGTAGAATATTTCGAGATTACTATGCTGGCAGCCCCGTTTTGGGTCTACGGTCTTACGCTCAATATGATCATTCGTGGAGAAGGAAAAATGCCTACAGCGGCTTTGATGATGACTTATGGCTTAGCCGTCAATCTGGTACTAACACCTTTGTTTATTACCATTTTTGATATGGGGGTAGCTGGAGCAGCATGGGGTACGAATGTGGGTATGTTCATTTACTGCATAGTCGGGTATGTCTATTTCCTCAGAGGAAAAGCTTCCTTTTCTTCTGAGGTAAATTCATTGAGTTACGATAAGGGCGTTTTTCAATCCATTATGAAAATGGGTTTCCCTGGATTCATTATGACTATTATGGGTCTGATTCAAGCCATCGTGGTATTTAATGCTATCGTTAACAATGGAACCGATAGTGACCTAGCGTTCTTCGCCGGAGCTAATCGTTTTCTATTCTTTTTAATGACACCACTTTTTGGGCTGATGCGTGCCTTGCAGCCCGTCTTGGGGATCAACTTTGGTGCGAGACAGTACGACAGGGTAAAGAAAAGCTTCTGGCTCTTCACACGAACAGGTATCTATCTAGTAGCGCCATTTTGGTTGGTTTTGATGGTATTTCCTGGTGAAAGCATGTCACTGGTACTTCCAGATATGTCTTTTTCAACTCAGGATTTAATGAACGTGAGGATCTATATGTTGGTACTTCCCATGCTGCCTCTGGTATTTATGGCGCTTACCTTCTTCCCAGCGATCAAAGAAGAGAAACATGCGAGCATCATTGGATTAGCAAGACAGTTGGTCTTCTATGTTCCTGCAATGCTCTTACTGCCCAGATTTTTGGGAGTAGAATGGGTGTATTACGGCAGCACATTGATCGATGTAATCGTAACGGGCTGGATATTAATGGTAGTCATGAAGCTCTTCAAGGCGATGTCTCCCAAGGCAGAAATTGAAAATGAAAAGATGGTTACCGCTTAAAGCCTATGATTTTAAAGATTTTTCAATTTGAACTTAGAAGCAGAATAAGGCAACCACTGTTTATAATATTCTTTGTTTTGATGGCATTGCAGTCTATCTGGTACCTTCAAGGTGCGTACGATATTTATGTCAACGATGCTACTAATATGAACGGGGCCATCCTGTTCTATCAAATATTCGCAGGCACCAGCATCATCATGACCATACTCATAGCCCTGATTACCGGTTCGGTGCTTTGGAAGGACATTCAGTACAAGGCAACGGGTCTTATTTACACGACTTCCACTAACGAAAAAACCTTTTTCGCAGGAAGATTTTTGTCGGCTTATACCATCAACTTAATCCTCGGATTTGGAATGTTGGTTGGATTAGCGATAGCTCCCTATTCGGGTATTGGAACACCTGATAAGTTTGGCCCAACTCCATGGGCACAGTTGTTCTTTGGATACTTTATTCTTACTGCCAGTAATTTATTTATCTATACGGCCTTAAGCATCTCTTTTTTGGTGTTAACCAGACGTATTGCATCCAGCTACCTCAGTATCTTCTTCATTACACTTATATTTTTTGTTTGTGAAACGTTACGACCCGAGTCTTCCAATATTGGCCTATTGCAAATTTGTGACCCTTCCGCATTTGTGTATACTACAATCACGATTGAGACTATTCCAGTGGCCGAGCGAAACCTGGCTTTTTTACCACTGACTAAGATTTTTCTGTTGAATAGGGTCTTGTGGTTAGGATTTTCTATGCTTATGCTGGGGATTGCCTATAGATCTTTCTCCTTTAAGAAGTTCGTTTCTTACGGTAAAAAAGCTAAAAAGACTCAGAAAGACTCAGAAAGTCAAGCTACAGTTTCGGTATCCAGACCGTCGCTTGTTATCCCTAAAGTACATGAGAGTTATCGGTTTACCGACTTTTTAAGTAAGCTCTTTCGATTGGCTTCATTGGAGGTTAAAAATCTGGTTCGTACACCCGGTTTTCGAATCCTGATCTTTATTTTATGTATTGTCTTTTTCTTATTCAACCTTTTATGGAATTCGTCCTTTTTTATCGGATCTAGCTATGCGCTCACCTCCACCATGACCTTGACGCGGATTTCCATGGGAATTTGGGTCTCCTTTATATTGATGATTTGGACGGGGGAACTCCTGTTTAAGGATCGTGTAGTCGGTTTTTGGCAAGTCAATGATGCCTTACCTGTGCCCACCTGGGTCAATGTCTTATCAAAGTTCCTGGCGATGACGGTAGTGACCTTTATCATTTCATGCATGTTTATTGTATTTGGAATTCTCGTTCAGCTGATCAAAGGAGCTTCAGCCGAAATCGATTTATGGTTTTACGTCACAGAGCTACTCGGTTACAATTTAGGGTGGTTGAATTACTTGCAGATGCTCGCTTTTGTTTGCCTGATCGCTGGATTAACTGCTAATCGGTTTGCTACACACATGCTATCAGTGGGTATCTACTTCTTCAACCTGATCAGCCTTGACCTGGGAATTATTCAAGAGACACGTTTTATTTACCTTGCGGTACCTGGTGTGAATGACTACTCAGAAATGAATGGGTATGGAATTTGGAATACCTCTATCCCATGGTTTTTCCTGTTATGGACATCTCTTGCCACAGCATTTGTAGCGCTAGGGATTTATTTCTGGAAAAGAGGAGCCAGTCACAAATTCAAAAAGAAATTTTCTTTGAGAGGCGACCAATTGAATTGGGCAGGAAAGATCGTAGTTGCTGCTTCTTTGGCCGGTTTCTTTTATCTGCAAACTTTCATTGTGAACCATGTCAATGCGAAGGGAAACTTTGAATCGGAGCAACAAGAACAGGAAAAGGATGCTGCTTACGAAAAAACGTATAAAAGACTCGAAGCTCACCCCCAACCAAAAATTAATGATGTTGACTTGAACTTAGGTTTCCACCCGGATAATCGATCTGCCGATTTTGAAGTCAACTACAGTCTCTTCAACTCCACGAAGCAAGCGATTGATACCCTTTACCTCAATTTTCCCGATTTCACCCAGTATCAAAATATAAGCTGGAACGGTAAAGACGTAAAGGCGGCATGGACTGATTCAGAGCTCAACGTGATGGCACTTGCTATTAAAATGCCTGAAGATACGTCGGGCATGCTAGCAATAAAGGGTTCCCGAGTTCATACTGGGTTTACGCAGGATAGTGAAACGCAGCAGCCCGAAGTAACTTACAATGGGTCATTCTTACATGCCCGGGACCTTCTCCCTGTCATCGGTTACAATGATGATTTAGAACTCATGGAGAACCGGTATCGATCCGACTGGGGCCTTCAAGAGCTAGGGCCAAGAATGTTACCTGTTTCTGATTCTACTGCACTTGGTGAAGATGTGTATTCGCCTAATGCTACCTGGGTGAAGGGAACGATCGAGGTCAGCACTTCATCTGACCAGGTAGCCATAGGCCCGGGTAAACTTGCTGACTCATGGGAGTCAGAGGGTAGAAACTACTATCAGTATTCGTTAGAACATTTAGCTCCTTTTGAGTGGTACTTTGGATCCGCTAATTACGATCAGCAATCTTTCGACTTCAATGACGTGCGGTGTCATATTTACCATAAACCTGAACACGTCTACAACCTGCCATTCTTCAAAAAATCATTTAGTAATGCTCTTAACTTTATCGAATCCAAGTTGGGTGCATACCCTTATAGCGAGGTGAGACTATTGGAGATTCCGTTTTATCAGGAACCTCATTACGCCTTTCCAAATACCATCGCTATTTCGGAAAACGAAGGTTGGTATGCTGATACTACTTCGCTCGAAAATCGTGTATATATGGAGTTCACTGTAGCCTCAAATTTGATTGCCCATTGGATTATGCAAAATATTCCTGTTGCCAATGTACAAGGGGCAGATATGCTACGTCAAGCACTTCCTGAAGCCCTGGCTATGCAGATCGTTGAAGCTCAATTTGGTAAAGAAGGACTTGATGGGCTGATCACCAAAAAGCAAGGCCTGTATGCCCGGGAAAGAGGAACCGAACCTAACTCAGAACCTACACTAATAGCGGCTGATGGGATAGAGTACTTAGAAAGTAATAAAGGAACCCTAGCACTATATGAACTAAGTCAATTAATGGGTTTCAGTCACTTTAATAAAAATGTCAAAAACTGGGCTCAAGGTTTGGAAGCGAAAGGAACCTTCTACGATTTGTATTTAACACTGCTCGGCAGCGAACAAATTACCACGCTTTCCAAACCAGAAATCCAGGAATTAAAAAATGTATTTGAAAAAGTCGAACCATAACTCAAGAGCAACCAAGAAATTATAAAAGCCAACACATAAATCATTCAATCATGGAATTAGAAATAAAAAACCTATCAAAAACCTACTCTAATGGAGTACAAGCGCTTAAAGATGTAAGCCTTAGCATCGGTAAAGGGATGTTTGGGCTCTTAGGTCAAAACGGAGCGGGTAAATCCACGTTGATGCGCACCATTGCCACGCTACAGGATGCCGATAGTGGCACCATACATTTCAACGGGATTGATGTGGCCAAAGAACCCGAGAAACTGAGAAAGACGCTTGGATATTTACCCCAGGAATTCGGCGTTTATCCTAACGTTACGGCAGAGGAATTACTATCCCATATTGCCGATATGAAAGGCATTGTACAGAAAGGGGAACGAAAAGATACCGTAGAGGCGCTACTTCAAAAAGTCAACCTTTATGATGCTCGAAACAAAAAACTAGACGGCTACTCCGGCGGAATGAAACAGCGATTTGGCATTGCCCAGGCTTTAGTAGGCAATCCGGACTTGATCATAGTGGATGAGCCTACCGCCGGCCTGGATCCCATGGAAAGGAACCGCTTTTACAACCTGCTTTCGGAACTAGGTGAAAACGCAGTAGTCATTCTTTCTACCCACATTGTGGAGGATGTAAGTACACTTTGTACGGATATGGCCATTATAGGTAAAGGTGAGGTAGTACTAACCGGCAAGCCCGATGAGATAGAGGAAGCGCTAAGGGGTAAACTATACGAAATGCCCGTATCCAAAGACGAAATTGGTAAGTACCAGGAAAAGTACAACGTGATTTCCCAGCGTTTTTTCGCCGGCAGAATGATGATCACAATTCTTTCTGATGAGATGCCATCCAATGGGTTCGATACAAAAGCGCCGACTCTGGAGGATGCTTATTTCAAAATACTGAGCGAACACTAAATATGCAAACGATTCTTTCCATCATCAAAAGCGAGCTCAAGCAACGCCTGTTCAGCTGGGTTACCGTCATCTTCTTCTTGATGCTGGTATTTCAGGCCATATGGTATACTAAAGGTGGCTTCGAATATTTTGCCAATGAAAATGTGCTGATGAATGCTCCCAGTATCATTTATCGAAACTATGCCGCAATGGGTATGTTGATGATCATCATCATCGCAATCTCTACCGGAGGTGTATTGTACAAGGACATTCAGTACAAATCGTCTGAGTGGACTTACGCAATGCCGATCAATGAAAAAGAATTTTTCGTAGGACGTTTCTTAGCGGCTTTTTTGTACCTCGTCATCATCAGTACGGGCTTAATTCTGGGGCATTTTTTGCTTCCTTTTTCTGGTATTGGTGAGGCTAGCCAATTTGGCCCTCAACCTTGGGGGCAATTGTTTCATGGGTGGCTCATGTTTACTGTTCCAAATCTATTTGTATACGTAGCACTTGTGTTTTTCTCCATTGTGTTCTCCAGGCGAATTGCCACAAGCTATCTTGCGGTTTTTGCGGTAGTTATAACCTTTTTGATCGCTCAGACTTCTTACGAAACCGGAGGTGGAAACAACTTGTTAGCGTACCTATTGGTAGATCCGGGAGGATATGTAGCCGCTCAATATTATGCAGATTTACAGTCCCCTCTAGAAAAAAATACAGCCTACTTTCAATTGAATGGTTATCTATTACAAAATAGACTGCTATGGGCTGGAATTGCTTTACTTCTGGCTGTAGCTGCTTATTTCAAGTTTTCGTTCAAGTACTTCATTCAAGCCGGAGTTGATAAGTCGAAGAAGATCAAGGAAGAGCGCAGTAACCTTTTCAGTGGTGCGACTGTACGAGTTCCTAAGATTGCAAAACAATTTGGGATTGCCGATTTTTTGAAAAAGCTCGGGACACTATCCAAACTGGAGTTTTTGAATATCGTTCGGCCGACATCCTTCAAGATCATTCTGGGGATCATTCTGTTAATGGTTTTCTTACAAAACGTGACTTGGAATGCTACGTATTACATCGGCAAGGAGGTACCTATCAGTAGTAATATGACCTTCTTCCGTTTGCAGTGGGGGGTTTTTGTCAATATGTTGATCATGATTTGGGCAGGTGAGCTCTTTTTCAAAGATAAGACCGTCAATATCTGGCAGATCACCGATTCTCTACCCGTCCCCGTGTGGGTGACGCAGCTTTCTCGTTTCGTTGCGGTTATTGGACTTTCATTCGTGTTGAGCCTTAGTTTCATCGCAATTTCCATTTTCACGCAGATTCTGCTGGGTGGAGCTTCTTACATTGATTTAGCCCGTTTTGCGGAGGACTTACTCTTGTATCGCTGGGCGTTTATGAACTTTGTAATGTATGCTGCCCTTGTTTTTTTCGTAGCAGGGCTTACCTCTAATCGCATCATTACCCATATCCTCAGTGTTGGCTTGTTTTTATTCCTGGTGGTCTCTTTTGACATGGGGATCGTAGAGGACCTGCGTATTGGTTACGGATTTGTACCGGGTATAGAAGACTTTTCAGAAATCAGTAGCTACGGAATTTTCCAAACCTCCGCTAATTGGTTTTTCCTGCTTTGGACATCTTTGGCAATTACGTTGATCATGGCTGGTATATGGCTTTGGAAACGAGGCTCTGATAAAAAATGGCGTCATCGACTCTCACTGAAAAATGTACAACTGGCGCATACCTCGAAGTTAGCGATGGTAGGATGCATCGGTGTATTCTTTTTCTTGATGTCCTTCATTACGAAGAATGTGTATGATAATGGAAATTTTGTTCCGGAAGACGAGCAAGAACGGCTAGATGCGGAGTATGAATATAAATACAAACATTTAGAGGCCTACCCACAACCGAAGTATTTAAAAGTTGATCTGGAAATTGATCTTTTCCCTTCGGAAAGAAAGGCGACTTATGAGGCTGAAATTGTATTAGCTAATGCATTGGATATTGATACACTCTTTCTGAATTGGAAAGATTTTGTAGTGATAACCAGCCTGAAGCTGAATCAGCAAGAGCTTAAACCTGTGAAAGAAGATGAAGATCAGAACCTGACAGCCTATCTTATTCCAAAAGAGGCTAAAGGAGACAGCTTGTTAAGTGTGTCTATTGAGGGTAAAAAGCAGTACGTAGGTTTTGTCCAAGGCGATTTTCAGGGAGACTTAACTAGGGTTGGCAGCTTTGCCAGTATCCACGAATTCTTGCCCGTAATCGGATATGATAGTGACCATGAACTGTCAGAAAACCGAACGCGGGAAGCGCTCGAATTGACCAGACTGTCCTCACGGATTGCTGAAATTGGAGATCCGTTGGCTAAAGGTCAGGATTTCTTTGCTCCGGATGCGGGACTGGTTACTGGTAGCATTACCATAAGTACCGAAACAGGCCAGGTACCTTTTGCGGCAGGAACTTTGATGAAAAAGGAAGAACGGGAAGGACGTACTATAGCCACTTATCAGATCGATGATCCATCCGTTTTTAATTGGTATTTGGGATCGTCCGACTATGCACTTGTTCAAGGTGTGGCAAGCGGGCTGGACTATACTCTTTTCCACAAGCGCGAGCATAGCTTTAACATCGACTTATATCGAGATGCAATGGACAAAGGAATATCCTACATGCAGAAGCAATTTGGAGCAAATGCGGTACCGGATAAGCTGCAAGTTTTAGAGATTCATCGCTGGCAAGACCCATTCTATACTTTCGCCAACACCTTGGTGATCTCCGAAAAAGAGGGATGGGTAGCTGACACAAAGGGATTGCAAGAAAAAGCATATCTCTATCTCAAGATAGGCAGCGGTTTGGCTAGCCTTTGGCTACAGAAAAATGTTCAGGTAGCCAATGTGCAAGGAGCACAGATGCTGGCTGAAGCTTTGCCTGAGGCCATTGGTCTTCAATTTGTTATAGAGGTCTTTGGGGAAGAAGCGGTTCAATTGTTGACTGAAAAGAAGATGGAACAGTATGCGAAAGATCGCCATAATGAACCAAACCAGGAACCGCCATTGCTCTATGCCGATGGGGCTGACTACCTTGAGATTAATAAAGGAGCAACTGCACTTAGTAACCTTTTTATTGACATAGGACAGGAGCAATTTATTCCCATTGTACTGAAATGGGCAGCGTCTAATACAGGAAAGAAAGTTGCGTTCAAATCTCTTTACGAGATCTTGATCAATAATTTATCTAATAAATCTCGTGAGAAGTGGGTGAAGGTATTTGAAACTACCGAGAGCGGATTGCTTTAAATCGACTCATTCTCCCATGCTTATTGATAACAACAATTTATGATTTATCCAATGCTCAAAAAAAAATGGTGTTTTAGGTGTCTGGCTATTTTTATGATATCCTGTTCGATCGGATATAATGATGATGACCAGATTTCTTCATTTCATGCATTGAAAGATAGGCTTGATAGCGATTATTACATCATCTCAGCAATATCAAGTGAACCAGTAGATGTTAATATGGATGGCTCTAGGTCAAGAGATCTATTGCTGGAAAATCCGGAAATAGCTCGCGCTTTTATTGAGCTCAACATTTTTGAGGATTCGAACATCTTCTTAGAGCATTGGCCAATCGAGTATATCGGAGTGCCTGCTGGGGAAGAGCTGGATTCCACACAATATAAGTCCCACTATTCCTTGAATTACGCGAGGTATGCCATTGCTAGTTATTTTGATTTCGATGCAGAGACTAATCACATAACACTCATTGATCCGGAACCGGTGATAGACTACACGGGAAAAGTAGACACACGATTTGTTTTCCCGGAATCTATCAGAATGGTAACAGATGATATAGTGGAAGCCATTTCCATAAGAAACCTTTATACAAAAGATGGCTATGTCACGGTAGAAATCACCGCTAATTATCAGAGATTATGATCAGCAAAATATTAAAATTCGAACTTAAGGCACGTTTTACACAGCCATTGACCATTATCTATTTTCTCATGTTGGTGTTTCAAGGCATTTGGTACACCCAGGGGAGTTATAAGTATTATGTAAATGATGCTACTTTAATGAATGGTTCTGCCATCTTTTACAAGACGCTGGCTGGCGGAGGCATGTTGCTTTGTATCATCCTGGCACTTATTACCGGTACGGTACTCTATAAAGATATTCAACACAAAACCTCTGGGATTATATACGCTACCCCTGTCAATCAGAAGAGCTTTTTTCTGGGCAGGTTTATTTCAGCTTACTTGATTAACCTCATCCTGGCGTCCGGGATCATGGTTGGTTTGGCACTGGCACCTTACTCCGGAATCGGCACTCCGGATAAGTTTGGACCTACACCTTGGGCACAGATGTTTCACGGCTTCTTCACCCTTACAGCTGTCAATATCCTTATGTTGACCATGGTGTGTTTTTCAGCTATTGTCTTTTTCAGAAAAATGGCTGCCGGTTATTTAAGCATCTTTCTGGTTGTTTTATTCTTCATTGTTGGAGAGAGTACCAAAGAAACAGCATCCAATAGGTTGGCTTATGAACTTATTGATCCGTTTACTTATGTCTACACGGGGCATCAAATGGACGACTTACCAGCAACGAATAAAAACACGGCATTTCTGGGTTTTACTACTACTTTCTTTTTTAACAGGTTGATATGGATTGGAGGCGCTTTCCTTCTCTTTTTCCTAGCTTACCGAAAATTCTCTTTCAAACACTTTATCGCCAGTCCCGCCAAACGAGCGAAGACCATTATCGACATAGTAAAACCCCTGCAATTCAAGAATATAAAGGTTCCCAAGGCAGTACTGGACTTTTCTTCCCTAGAATTTATGCGGAAATTCTGGCGGTTATCCGTGTTGGAATTTAAAAATGTGGTGAGGCCTGTGAACTTCAAGATCATACTTGGCATCCTGGCGTTGATGTTCTTTCTTCAAAACGTCATGTGGAATGCCACCTATTATTTAGGCCCGACCCAACCGCTTACCTCCACTATGACCTACGTACGCTTACCTATGGGCTTTTTCATTACGCTGTTAATAATGATATGGGCAGGAGAGCTCTTTTTCAAGGATCGTATTTCTAATATATGGCAGATTACCGACGCCTTACCGGTACCTGTGTGGGTTACCACCGTTTCCAAATATTTGGCGATGGCAGGGGTAGCCTTTATCACGGCTTCCTTAATTATTGTATGTGGTCTTTTGGCTCAAGTACTAATGGGCGGTTTCCAGGAAATCGATCTTTTCAGATATGCTGACGACGTCTTAGGTTATAAATGGGGATGGCTGAATTTCCTGCAGTACATTGCCCTGGTTTTCTTTCTGGCGGGTGTTACCGGACACCGGTTTTTAACCCATATTCTGGGTGCCGGATACTATCTCTTCAATATCATTTGCTTCGATACAGGTATCATGGAAGAGGTGCGTTACGGGTATGCACTTGTTCCTGGTGTTGAAGATTTTTCAGATATCAGCGGTTATGGGATCTGGTCCATCTCTTCCTGGTGGTTTTTCCTTTTATGGACTGCCCTTGCGCTCGTATTTGTCTTCCTGGGTATTCATTTTTGGAAGCGAGGAACTTCCTTGAACTTTATGCGGAAACTGACCTTTCAAACCAATCAACTAAGCCTCTCCGGAAAAAGTGTAATTGTGCTGGGGCTAGTTGCCTTCTTTTCCCTACAATCATTTATACAGAAAGAAGTATACGATAAGGGCAACTTTCAATCCGAGGCACAAGAAGCCTTGGAGGACGCCAATTATGAGAAAAAATATAAGTGGATAGAAAGCAAGAAACATCCAAAACTGGTGGGGCTGGACCTGAATCTTGACCTGTTTCCAGCGAATCGAAAGGCTTCTTATCAGGCCACTATGCAGCTTATCAATCCTCATTTATCAGCGATAGACACCCTTTATTTATATCATGAAGATTTTGTGTCCTTAGAAGAAATCAAGTGGAACGGTGATTTGGTGGAAGTAGCATGGAACGATGATGATTTCAATCAACTGGCTGTGCCCTTAAAAATAGATTCAGCAGAAATTGGTGTTTTGTCCGTAATTGCTTCAAAGCAATATATCGGATTCACTCAAAGTGGGGAAGCACCTCAACCTGACCTGACCTTCAATGGGCTCTTTATGAATGCTAAAGACATCCTTCCGAATATTGGCTATCATACGGAAAGGGAAGTAGACCGAAACAGGGATCGTGAAGAAAATGGGCTCGAAAAAATCGCTTCACGAATGAATGCGATTTCTGATAGCGCTAAGCTCAATGAGGATAGTTTTACCAGCTTTGCCGATTGGATAGAGGGTTCCATTACGCTTAGCACTTCAGGGGATCAAGTGGCCACAGGGCCTGGCAAGGTCATAAAAACTTGGAAGAATGAGGGAAGAAATTACTATCAGCTAAATTTTGAGCACGAATCACCCTATGATTGGTATTTTGCCTCCGGAGAATATCAATCTCCTGGTTTTGAAGCTGGAAACGTGCAATTTTCATTTCTACATAAGGCGTTGCATGATTACAATTTAGTCTTGTACGAAAATGCAATCAGACAATCGCTATCTTTCGTAAATGACAACCTAGGCTCGTATCCATTCAGTGAATTGCGCATTATAGAGATTCCATTTTTTCAGGAGGAGCTTTATGCTTATCCTAATGTGATTGCGATCTCTGAAAAAGAAGGATGGTATGCCGATACAACCGGACTTGCCGAACGATCATATATGACGTATACAATGGCTAGTCAAACCATTAGTCATTGGCTCTACCAAAATGTTGAAATTGGGAACGTTCAGGGTTCAGATATGTTGAAAATTGCCCTCCCCGGGGCAATGGCGCTAGAAGTTGTCAAGACGTTGTATGGAAAAGAGGCAGTGGATGGTCTTTTAGACAAGAAGAAAAACTTCTACAGTAAAGAACGTGGCAATGAGCACAATCAGGAGCCACCATTGATTTATGCGGATGGTGCTGACTATCTCGAAGGTAATAAAGGGGTAGTTGCCTTGTACAAGCTAAGTACAGAAATTGGGATCAATGCATTTACTTCTGTTGTATTGGAATGGGCTGAAGTCAATAAGGGACAGAAAGTGACTTTTGAATCTCTTTACAAGACGTTGATAAACAAATTATCTATTGAATCGCGCCAAAAATGGGCGGAGGTATTTGAAACTACGGAAGGTGAGTTGACATAGTTGACTTTTCTTGTAAAGGATTTTAAGGTCTGATATTGAAAATGTGTAGCGCCAAAGTAAGTAATGAAAAATAAAATTGTACGCATAGTATTGGCGCTCGTTGCTGTGGTATTCGCCTTTATAGCTTTTCTTTTTGTTGAAGATTCTACCTACGACGGTAGCCTTACCAGAAAATCGGACAGTTTAAAAATGAACAAATTAGTAACTTA
>ERZ1740070.832-NODE-832-length-20329-cov-5.618329_pt1 | contig 20329 bp, 9 predicted proteins | sample MGYA00581734_ERZ1740070 | MGnify/ENA primary metagenome ERZ1740070 (study PRJEB43018, sample SAMN04849744) | marine metagenome | isolation source: floating plastic debris | place: Pacific Ocean | collected 2008-09-01 | study: EMG produced TPA metagenomics assembly...
GCCGCACTATTTTGAAAAACACCTTGAAGCAGGCAGCTGATATGGGCTATCAGTTCAACCTAGGCATTGAAACAGAGTTCTTCATTCTAAAGGACACAGAAACGGGATTTTCTCCTGTGAGCGATCGCGACACTCTCCCCAAAGCCGCCTACGCCCTACCTACTCTGCTCGACAACTACAAAATCCTCGACCGCATCGTCACCGCCATGAACGATCTCGGCTGGGACGTGTACTCGTTCGACCACGAAGACGCCCAAGGTCAGTTTGAAACCGACTTCACCTATTGCGCCGCCCTTACCATGGCCGATCGGCTCACCTTTTTCCGCCTAATGGTAAAAGAACTCGCTCGCGAAGCCGGCTACTTTGCCAGCTTCATGCCCAAGCCCTACGCCAACCAAACCGGCAGCGGCGCACACTACAACATGTCGCTAGCCGACATCAAAACAGGAGAGAATCTGTTTGAAGATGCGAGCGATCCTTGTGGGCTCTCCAGGCTGGGCTACCAGTTCATCGCAGGCGTGCTAAAACATGCTAAAGCAATCGTAGCCGTCACCTGCCCAACGGTAAACAGCTACAAACGCCTCGTCAGGAAGGGCAGCATGTCTGGCTTTACCTGGGCTCCGGTGTACGTGTGCTACGGCAACAACAACCGCACAAACATGCTGAGAATTCCGCTAGGGGGCGGCAGGGTAGAATGCAGAGCGGCTGACATTTCCACCAATTTATATTTGGGCGCAGCGATGATTTTAGCAGCTGGGTTGGAAGGAATTCGTGAAGACATGGACCCTGGGAAGCCTCATACGGAGAATATGTATGAATATTCTTTGGCAGAGCTAGAGAAGATGGGAATTGAGACGCTGCCGAAGACATTGGGAGATGCGATCGCAGCCTTCGCCGCCGATCCGCTCAGCAAAAAAGTGATGGGGCCGCTCATGTACCAAACCTACATTGATTTCAAAACGCAAGAGTGGGAAGAGTACCACTGCCACATATCAGACTGGGAGATTCAGCGCTATCTAAAGTTCTTCTGAGCGGGCGGTCAACGGCCGAAAGAACAGGGGAAGCTACGCTCATGAATAATCTATCACGCCAGTTTGCTGACAGCTTCGCTAATCTCTTTAGGGGTGATTTGTCTTTGTGTTTGCGTGTTGAGACGACGGATGCCTATTTGATTGCATACAATGCCTACCATGATGACTGCGCCACCGATGTATTGGGCCTGAGTGGGGAACTCTCTCAAGATCAAGAAGGCTGCAAAGATACCTACCAAAGGATTGAAAGCTGCTGCTAATGAAACTTCGCTAATCGTGCTGGTAGCTAAGCCTTTGAACCAAGCTAGCTGACCGCCCAATACAACAACAGCACCGTATAGCAACATCCATCGCCATACAAAAGGGGAGGTGACATCCATAAAGTGACCGGGGTCGAAAATAACGAGTGTGACGATAAAGAAGAAAAGGGTGCCGACCAGCATTCTATAGATGTTGAAGATGCCTAGCGGAATTTGCTGCAGGCTGGCTTTGCTAATGGTGTTGGCGAGGGCCTTGGAAATGGCGGCGAGTAGGATGAGAACGTTGCCGAGGCCAGCTTGCGCGTACATTTCCCGCTCGCCCATCATGAAACTTATGCTTTCACCGGGTGGTTGAATGAGGACGGTCAGGGCGACGCCAATAAAGGCGAGGGCTGCGCCGATAATGACCCATCTGTTGATGCGATCGCCTAGCACCAATACAGAGAGTCCTATGGTTAGCGGCACATCTATCTGCCCAATCAAGATAACGTTGTTTACAGTTGTTAAGCCCAGTGCGGTAAAGACGAGTGCGGGCGTAATCGCGGCACTCAGCAGCGCAACGACGGTAAGGCTCAGCCATTGCCTGGATCTAATTTTTTTGAGGGCTGGGATTCGCCACTGACGCTGGTAAATCACGACCATAAGCATCAGTGCACATAGGTTGCCGACAAATAGGACGTTGCAAAAGGAGATGGGGTTGTGGCCGCCCATGGCTTGCACAGCGCCAATTTCTGTGATTTTGCGAATGACAGCACTCGCAGAGCCCAAAAGGATAATAGCAATGATTAGGTAGAGTCTGCCAGACGGGCGAAAAGTGGTGGGCGGCTTATTCATTAGGAGGAGTGTATTAAAGGCTCTGCGTGAGTAATTTCTATGCGCCTTTACCGTAACTCAGCAAGGTTGATAAATTCTTAGGGGCAACTGAAAGAGGCCGTCATCCAAACAAAAGTATCAGAGCTCGGTAGCCAAATTGCGCTGAATTGGCTCACTTCATCCACAGCGTCACAAAATCTCCGCGCCGCATCAAACTCCCTAAAGCCAAGCGTAGGATAATAGCGGCAGTCTTTCGTTGTCGAAAAATATGTTCGTGTCTGTCCAGGTTGCGCCTGCATAAGTCCTAGTTCTTTTGAATATTAAGATTAAAAGCCCTTGCCGCGCCGTTGCTCTGAGAAATAGAAAAGCGATCGCAGCAGCCTTCGTCGTGATTTGACCATGACAGTGCTTGATGACAGTGCTTAATGACAGTTTGATGACATTCAAACAGGGACGATTTAACTCATTGGTTAAAACAACAACAGTTTAGTCAAGATAGCACTGCTAATCTTTAACAAACCCGACTGAAAGAATTTGCACAGAGGAACAAACCTAGAATGGCAGAGCGTGTTGCAATTATTGGTGCCGGTCCTTGCGGGCTTTCTCAGCTTCATGCTTTTGAGCAGGCCCGGCTAAAAGGAGCCGACATTCCCAAAATCGTCTGCTTTGAAAAGCAGGCTGGGTGGGGCGGCCTGTGGAACTTTACCTGGCGCACAGGACTCAACGAATACGGTGAACCCGTCCATGGCAGCATGTATCGCTACCTGTGGTCCAACGGGCCCAAAGAATGTCTAGAGCTTGCAGACTATACCTTTGACGAACACTTTGGTCAGCCCATTCCGTCATTTCCACCCAGAGAAGTTCTCTACGACTACCTCACCGGCCGAGCAAAAAAAGAAAACTTAGAGCGCTACATTCACTTCAGCACACCCGTTCGCTACATAGAACATATCGAAGCAACAAACACCTTCCAAATTCGCGCTTACGATCAGCTAGCAAATCAGGAGCTAATAGAAGACTTTGACTACGTCATTGTTTGTTCAGGGCACTTCTCTGTGCCAAATGCACCCTTCTTTGCAGGGATTGATCGCTTTCCAGGCCGCGTACTCCACAGCCACGACTTCCGTGAGGCCCGCGAGTTCACCGGCAAAGATGTGCTGATAGTAGGCAGCAGCTATTCCGCAGAGGACATTGCCCTACAAAGCTACAAATACGGCGCTAGGTCTGTCACCGTCAGCTATCGCACAGCACCTATGGGCTTCGACTGGCCAGACGAAATTAAAGAAGTCCCCCTCCTAACCCACATAGAAGGCAGAACGGCACACTTCAAAGATGGCACAACCAAAGCCATAGATGCCATTGTGCTGTGCGTAGGCTATCAGCATCACTTTCCCTTCCTGGCCGACAGCCTCCGCCTAAGAACCAAAAATCGGCTCTACCCAGGCTCTCTTTACAAAGGCATCTTCTGGGAGCCAAACCCCAAGCTGATGTACCTTGGAATGCAAGATCAGTTCTACACATTCAGCATGTTTGACGTGCAAGCTTGGTACGCTCGCGATGTGATCCTTGGTCGCATTGCCCTACCCGATGCCGCTGCTATTTCAAAAGATATTGAGCTTTGGCAACAGCGAGAAGACAAGCTGGAGGATGCGTTTGAACAAATCGACTACCAGAAAGATTACATTGTCGAACTAGCAAGCAAAGTGGATTATGCACCCTGCGATTGGGAAATGACAGTGTCACTATTCAAAGAATGGGAACACGATAAAGAGCACAGCATCCTTGGCTATCGCGACAAGGCATTTACGTCTCCCTGTACAGGAACTAAAGCGTCTGTTCACCACACACCGTGGGTCGAGGCAATGGATGACTCAATGGCAGATTTCTTAGCGAAGCGAGCATTGCAAAGCTAGCGAATTCCATAGCCGCTCTAGCCTAGCTCAAACGTCGTAATTCCAAATATCTTATTCAGAGGCAGCTCAGGCGGCTTGTGGGTATACATTCTAGCCGTCTCAAATACGCTAGTCATGTGATACTTCTTAGCCAAGTCAACCGCTGCAACATTCACACTAGGAACATCCAAATAAAAGGGAATACCATGTTCAACGCGAGACTTAAGCGCTGAAAAAAGAGCCTCTGCCAACTGAGACGTATCGGCAAAGAGAGGGCCTATTTTATACCCCTGTTGGCAGGGCCGAAGCACGCCATAGCCAACAAGAGCACCCTCGCGAATCAGTCCTAAAGCAACATGCTGCGGCGCACTCATCCAACAGTTGAGAAAGGCAGATCGCCGACTGAGAAAAATACGCTCATCATAGGCGACAATATCTTCTACAGGAACCGACGACAGAGAAACAAGATCAACGTTGTCTGGGCTTTCGATTGTCATCAAATCACGCGCTGACTCACCGTCTGATGTACCAATTGCCTCGTATCTGATATTTCTATGAGCCAGCTGAAATCCTGACTTAACGTAGTTCTCCTGTTGTTCTACTACACCATCTAAACCGATATTACATCGTTCAAGATAGCCAAGCGCTGCTTGCCATATCTGCATCCCGTATCCTTGACCTCTAAATTCTGGCTTGACAATGTAAAAGCCTAAGAAACCAAACGTATCACTGTATTTAACGACCGAAATGCTAGCGATGGGTTCATCGTCCAGAAATCCCATCAAAAAGCCTTCAGGATCCGCCGCATAAAAACAGTCAACATCGTGCAGTCCAGGGTTCCACCCTTCAGCCGCCGCCCATTCAACAGCCACGGCTAGCTCCTCACGAGTCATCGCTCTAATCGTGTAAGTACCCTTGCCGCTTTGTTTACTGTCTTGGGATGGCATCTTCACTCCAAACCGTTTATAGAACAACTTTAAGCGCTTTCAGATAATATGCTGTTTAAACGACCTTAAAAATTGAGAGAAATAGCCATTATGACAACAAATTATCCTCGCGATCTCATTGGCTATGGGCAAAACCCACCTCATCCAAACTGGCCGAACCAAGCCCAGCTAGCCCTTCAGTTTGTGATCAATTACGAAGAAGGTGGAGAAAACTGCGTACTACATGGCGACGCTGCCTCAGAGTCTTTCTTATCTGAAATCATTGGAGCCGCGCCACTGTTCGGCGTACGCAACCTCAATATGGAGTCGATGTACGAGTACGGCAGCAGAGCAGGATTTTGGCGACTGCACCGCTTATTTACTGAGCGAAAGCTACCGCTGACAGTATATGCGGTAGCAATGGCACTAGAGAGAAACCCAGACGCAGGCAAGGCGATGGTAGAAGCTGACTGGGAAGTCGCCAGCCACGGCTACCGCTGGATTGATTATCAATATGTGGGAGAAGATGTGGAGCGATCGCACATCCAAAAAGCCATTGACATCCACACCCAAGTCATCGGCACTCGCCCCCTAGGCTTCTACCAGGGCCGCAACAGTCCCAACACCCGTCGCCTAGTGGTAGAAGAAGGAGGCTTTCTTTACGATGCTGACAGCTACGCCGACGACCTACCCTACTGGAATCACGACTATGGCAAACCGCACTTGGTTGTCCCTTACACCCTAGACAACAACGACATGCGCTTCGCCACCGCCCAAGGCTTCAACTCAGGCGATCAATTTTTCACCTACCTACGAGACGCCTTCGACACCCTTTATAAAGAAGGAGAACACGCTCCTAAAATGATGAGCGTTGGCCTGCACTGTAGGCTATCTGGCAGACCAGGAAGAACAGCAGCCCTGGCCAAGTTTTTAGACTACGTACAAAATCACGACAAGGTTTGGATTTGTCGCCGAGTAGACATTGCAAGACATTGGCATGAGCATCAGCCGTCGTAGTAGAGCTAATGAGCAGAGCTAATGGAGAAGATTCGGCTCAAGCACGCTCACTTCAAATAATTCGAAGCGTCCGCTTCAAACGTATTGATATCAATGCTGGCCATTTCATGGGGCATAGCGGAGAGAACAGCCGGATCGGTCTCCAGCCAGGCAATAAATTCACCAATAGAGGAAAAAACGCCAGCTAAAAATCCCTTCACAGCAGTAGGCTCCATTAATATTCTCATAAATATTACAGACACTATTTTGCTCAGCGCAAGCAATTTATATAGTTCTTAGCATCACAACACAAAACAGAGACCTAGCACCTGTGGCTATGACGGGGAAATTGCCGTCCAAAGGGTGTCATAAATCTTTAACAAAGCCCCTTTCAAAGCTGTGTTAGCATCCTCTCAACGTTTTGCCCTAAACGTCTTGCACTAAACCTGTTACAGTTTGCTATCTCATCAAGCTCATGCTCTAAAGAGATTAAGCTTATAACGTTTACTATTATAGATTTCGCTAGATTTATTTGTAGTTTCACCATTTATATATGTGTCTGGACTAAGGAAGTATAGACAAGCACTTTCAGCTTACGCAAAAGCAATTAGTGAGTACGAAATGTACTTGCAGCGACCGGTTTCTATTAAAGATAAAACAGGAACAAAGCGATTAGGGCGACTCTCTGATTTTGGTGATCAGCTCAACCTGATTAACGGGATTGAAAATAATCTGGACGGTTGGCGCAAACAGCAAAAAGCCAAAGGAGCTGCTGTATCGCTACCCACAAAGGCAGCGTTCAAAGCTGAACTAGATTCCAAAGTTCGTAATGGCGTAGAGAACGCAAAGCGCAAGCTGCGAAAAAAACCTCTCAAGAAAACAGCAGCACTGATAAAGACCTTACGCAGCCCAACCTTCTTGGCAGATTTTGATCAAGCGAATGCGGTTGATCGGCTGATGCTTGTGCAATCCATCAGCTTGGCACTCCCCTTTATCGACATGTTTGATCCAGCGATGGTCGATGGCGATAATGGAAAACCAAAAACGCAACAGCGATTCAGCGCAGATGTTGCCAAAAAACGGCCTAGCGTCTTTTCGCCGACTCGCGTAAAAAAGCTAGCTGATGATTTGGCCATTGAGCTCACACCCAACGGGTTTGCCCTCCAGTCAAGCAATGCAGCTGCCCTAAAGGCGCAAGAAAAAAGTGCCACCATCTTTGCAGGCACCACAAAACCCGACAACAGGGTGAAATTTGTCGTCAAGGTTTATCTCTCAACGATGTCTGTAATGTCGATGATGGCAGGCACTGCTGAGGCCAAGCTAGAAGCCGATGCAGCGGCGCGAGCCCTCTTCACTAAGCTGCTTCCCAAATTTGACAACTCTTTTCAAGCCGCTTTTGGTGCCAATGCCAAAATTGAAAAAATACAAGAAACCGTCGACACCTTCGGCCCAAAGAGTCTCTCTCTCAAGAACGCATTGCAGGGCATCGGCACCGGTATTGGTTTCTACTCCAGCCTGACAAAAATTTATACTGGATTACGACAATTTGTAGAAGGTGGCAGCTACGTGGAGGGACTGACCACAGTACTCCAGTCTGTGGAGTTTACCGCATCCGTCATTGGGCAGTATGCTTCGGTCACGGCCAAGCATGCATTTGCTACCAGTAGCCGACGGGCTTCACTGAAGTTGTTGGCAGGGGTTTCCTCTAAAGTTGTTACTCTTTTGGCCATACCGCTGCTGGTGATGGACGCAGTGGCTATGGTCAAAAAAGTCGATTCAGCAGTCCGTGCTCGTGATTATTCGGTCGCCATGGGAGAAGCACTGGCCGTGACTTCAGGGGCAATTGGCGCTATCACCGGGCTCTACTTAAAATTTGCCGCAGGCGCTTCGGTAACAGGTCCAGTAGGGTTCGCAATTGCCCTAGGTATTGGTCTTGCTTTAGTGGCAACCTACCTCATTCTCTTTACAAGAGACGATGCCTTTGAAACGTTTGCAAAAACCTGTGCATTTGCCAAGTCCCCTTCTGATTCTAGCGACCCGACACATCCAGCGTTCCGTTTCGGTGGTGCCAAAGGACCGAATTTACCCTGGCAAATCACCTCTCTTAGATCGCTAGTTAACAGCACAGGGTTCAAAGTAACTCGCTCGCCATTAGGTATCAGCCTGCACCAGGGCCACGCTCAAAATAAGACCAAAACCAAAATTCCCAGTAATGCTATTTATCGTCTGCGTTACCTGGGCAAGTATGTAGAGAGCGGATTCTTAAACCTTACTCGACCACAGGATCTACTCAAGACACCTTTATCCATCTACAAGCTGGATGATAAGCTGCGCAACACAGGTGGTGACATTATTACCTCCGTTGATTTGCCCCTAGATGACATTACGAAAAGAGACCTAGCCAAAAGAATTCCCAACGACTGGATAGGCGGAATCCTAGAGTTTACGATTAGCGTTCCAGGACAAACACCGCCGATGATCCGTGGCCTTGCGAGCATACCCTAATGACAGACACCGCCGATCTTATTTTGGTAGAGCTGGCCGCCATTTTGTCACCCCTAGCCGAGGTGGTGCAGCCAGACGAACAGATTAAAGCCTACGACTATGAACAAGAACAGCTGATCGACAGCGTTGGAGAATCGATTGATCGCCTAGTTGACCTGCTAGAAGATGCCGGGATTGATCCAGACAATCAAATTGAAGACGCCTCTACCGAGCTAGCCAAGCTACTTGCGGCCCTCACCCCGACTTGGCAAGCTTTAAAAGACTTTCTGCCACCCGCCAAACCCACGCTCGATCTGTCAAAAATTCAGGCCGCCACAACCGCTGTAAAAGAATTAATAGCAGCGGTTAAGAGCTTCACGAGCAAGGCAAAAGCAACCAGTGCACCAGCCCCTAAAGAACTCACCCAGCGCCTCATCGAGCACTTAATTGCCCGGCATTTTCGAGAAAATCGCCCAGCGCTCTTTTGGGCAAGTGCCCTCACTGGCGTCATCGATGACGAAGCCTATGAACAGGCCCAGGTAGGCCAGTTTGCCTTCTCAAAAATTGGCACTGTTTTGACCGACGCCACTGCCGCCATCGATCAGGTTCATGGCTTCTCGGCGGGAACATTTGAGCAGTCCCAATTTCTAGATCGCCTATCGGGCTTATTGGATGCCCTAGGCATTAACAATCACACGCTTGTGGCCCCTGCGCACAATCTCGGTGGAGAGAGCCAAGCCACCCCCTCCAAAGAACCGCTACCCGCCTTAACGGTGCCGCTGTTCAACAGCAGTGATCCGGCCATTACAACAACTCTGTTGTTAGGTTTGTATGGGCTACCAGAGCGCGGCGCGCTAAACCCGGGATTAGAGGCGCACATGCTGGGCAGCGCACAGGGCAAGCAATCGCTGCCCCTAGATGATTTTCCAGACTGGACACTATCTCTCGAAGCAGAAGCAAAATCGGAAGCAGAAGTCGGGATTGTTGTTCGTCCAGGGCGCATTGTTGTAGAGTCTGCCGAAGCTAGACCGCTGCCAACGATCAACACGCTGTTGCGCGCTGAGAGCCCAAAAAAAGAGTTAAGCCTTGTGGCAGCGGGCCCCTTAGTCGTCGATGGCACTGGCCCGGCTATCTCGCTGACGATAGCGCTAGATGAAGCCCAGCCAGGGTTTCGCATTGAGGTGGCTTTGCAGACGGGCCGCCTAGCGCTTAGCCCGACCGAAGGCGATGGCTTTCTTCAGAGCATCATGCCAGATGGGGCCGAGGTCAAGCTCTCGCCGACCTTTGGCTATAAAACAGGTCAGGGATTTTACTTTGAGCGGGGCGGTGGGCTAGGTGCAGAGGTGCCCGTCAATGTTGACATAGGCTCTCTGTTAAAAGTATCAAGCGTTGGGTTACTGGGGCAGCCGATGGCCGAGCGCTTGGGTCTAGCAGCGACACTCAACGGTGGCGCTAATCTGGGGCCTCTGGCCGCCACGGTAGAAGGCATTGGTGCAAATATTGTTCTAGGATTTGCACCAGACGATGCGACACCCATCAAATTAGAAGTAGATTTTGTCCCGCCAACAGGCTTGGGATTAGCGATTGATGCTGGGGTGGTTACCGGTGGTGGATTTATTGCCTACGATGCCGAAAAAGGACGCTATGTAGGCGGGCTGTCGCTCACGCTAGAAGCCCTAGGGCTTACGGCCTTTGGCATGCTAGACACCCGCCTGCCCAAGGGCGCTGATGGCTACTCCCTACTGGTCTTTATTGCCGGTACCTTCGCACCGATTCCGCTGGGCTTTGGATTTACCCTCAATGGCATCGGCGGCATTTTGGGTATCCATCGCGATGTCAATCGCGACGCGCTCTTCAAGGCAGTGCGCTCGGGTAGTTCAGGCAAGCTGTTGTCCTTAGAAGATCCGATTCGCGAAGCGCCTTCTATTGCCCGCCGGGCCAGTCGTCTGTTTCCAGTGGCCAAAGGGCAGCATGTTTTTGGCCCCACGGTAAAGCTCGGCTGGGGCTCCCCCAAAGAACTGGTGAGTCTCGATTTGGCGCTGTTGCTAACCTTGCCAGATCCGCTGCGGCTCATTGTCATTGGCGATGTGAGCGCCGCACTCCCCGACCCCAAAGTGCCGGTCATACAGCTAAACGTGGCCCTGGCAGGCGTTCTCGATATCAGTGCCTCTCGCCTAGAAGCCGAAGGTAAACTCTACGATAGTGTGGTGCAGCTGATTCCCATCAGCGGCGGCTTTGCACTGCGAACAGCCTGGGGCCGCGCGAGCGCTCTAGCCTTTTCGGTCGGTGGCTTTCACCCAGCCTTTGAACGGCCTGCGGGCTTCCCCAGCCTAGACCGCATGGGCGTAGACCTCTCTAAAGGGAGAAGTTTTCAGCTCAGGCTTGCGGGCTATTTTGCCATCACAGCCAACAGCTTGCAGCTAGGGGCGAGGGCCGATTTTCGAGCCGGTATCAAGGGCTTTTCAATCACCGGTGAACTGGGCTTTGACGCCCTGATAGTATTCAATCCGTTTGGCCTGGATTTGGCCATTTATGCTGGCGTGCGGGTGAAGCGCGGCAGGAAGTCGATATGTAGCATCCGAGTCAGCGGTCGATTGCGAGGGCCAGGCCCCTGGATTATTAACGGGCGCGCCAGTATCGAAATTCTCTTTTTCGATGTTGAAGTCCGGTTTGAGAAAAGATTTGGCAGTGCGCAGCGACAGGCCCTCGCTGGGGTAAATGTAGCAGGGCTGCTGGGCGACGCGCTCAGCGAAGTCAGCGCTTGGCGAACAGCGCCCGCAGACAGCAGCCCTGTCGTGTTGGACCGCATGGAGGGCCGTTTGGATCCGCTCGGTCAGCTCAGCGTTCGCCAAAAAACAGTGCCGATGGGCATTTTGCTAGAACAATTTGGCGGGCGAGAATTGATTGGGCCCCGGCGGTTCGACCTCATACAGGTGAAGTTTGGCAATGTTACGGGCCGGCTCGCCAAATCACTGCGTGAGCCATTTGCCCCTGGGCAGTTTCTAAAGCTTTCTGAGAAAGAGCGCCTTGGCTCACCTGGGTTTGAATCTTTCTTATCTGGCGCGGCGTTTGAAATTGGCGATGGCATCGATGTGGGTGAAGCGGTCGAAACGCCGCTGGGTGTTGAAACGCTGATTATTGATGCGGACGACTCAGTGAGCCTAGCTGCGAGGCGATCGCGCGTATCCATATTTCGCCCATCGGCGCACAGTCACCAAAGAACCACACCTCAAAGAACCGTACAACCAAAAAACGCCTCACCCTCAGGTGCCATCCAAGTGACCGACGAAAAGTGGCAGACCGTCGATGACCAATTGCAGCCCCTCTCTGTCGCGACCACTCGCACCGAGCTGCGGCAACAGCGCCCAGATTTGCCCATTGCCCGCCAATCGGAGGTGAAACGATGACAGGTCGCGTTCGGTACTTACCCTATGTGCGACGCGGCCTCAAGCAAGCTGCGGGCGCTGATAATACGATCGATGTCACGCTCACCCTGCGAACAGACGGAGCACCCATTGATGTCTCGACCAATCTGCCCTTGGCCGGTCCAGGCAACGTCACCGGGCTCAATCCAGCCGCCATTCGCCGCCGCGTGCCCGCCCCTGGCTCAGCAGACCTGCGGGCTGGCTCCCTACCTTTTATAGAATTTTACGAACCAGCGCTGCCCTGGCTCATGTCTCCAGAAGCACCTCGAGCAGGGCAGCTCATGCCTTTTCTGGGGCTCGTTTGCTTACCCGCGATTGAGACGGTTCGTGTAGAGGCCACCACCCAGCCCTTACCCACACTAAAGGCCACCAACATCGGCGGCCTACTGCCGGATCCAGCGGCCTTTGGCCTAATGGCCCACGCGCAAACTCGCCCCGGCTCACAGGCCTCATCACCGAATAAACCACCGCGTCAACCACTGAGTAAGGACGCGTTCTCTCGCATTTTATGTCCTTCTCAGTTGGCTCCCAAAACTCGCTACTTTGCACTGTTGCTACCGCTTTATGCAGCAGGCGTAAAAGCGGGCTTAGGAGAAGACCCTTCAGGCACTTCAGGCTTTGCCTGGACCCCAGGCCAAGACACATTGACAGCGCCTGTGTATGCCCATTGGACATTTACGACTGGCCTGGGGCGGGGACTCGAAGATCTGCTGCGCGACCTAACACCGGCACCAACTAAAGCGGATCAAACGCTGATACCTCTCAGTCAAGCAAGCGTTGACCTAGTGCCTGCTTTGGCGGGCAGCCGTTTTCAAAAGCGCAGTCTCCTCACCAACCGGGTCGGGCATCCTCGGCGCGATCGCAGACTCAACAGCGCCCTCCTACCACAGACCCCGCAAGGCACTCGGCGGCTCTCCCTACCTGCCTACGGCCAAGCCTACGTCAAAGACGAATCACTGACCCGCTCTAGAGCCCGCTGGTACCGGCAGCTAAACACCGCTCCGTCTTACCGAGTCCTGGCTGCGGTCGGCGCAGCCCTAGTGCGCAAACATCAAGACGAGCTTGTCAAGTTTGCCTTTGACACCGCAGGCGACATTGACACCGCCAACGCGATTGTGGCCCGTGCCAACGCCGCACAGGCCACAGCAACGCGGCTGTATCGCCGGATTGCCCAGCTATCTGATGAGGCCGTCGTGCGCTTTGCCGCGCCCGCAGCAGAGCGATTGCTGGCAAACCGGGGGCGATCGCTCACAGCAGCAGAACGCGACTTTGTGGAAGCTGCCCTACTATCGCCAGCGTTGCGTCGCCGGGTAGCCTCAGGTGGCCCAGCGTGGGGTAACAACGACACAGGTGCACCAGGCTCTCTGGCAGAAGCCCTGCGTGATGTGGCAGCAGCCGTGAGCCTAGGGGATGAGGTCGCCGGGGCCAATCCCCTAGGAGCCACCTACGAACAGCTGGCACAGATGGGCGCTGCCACCCACGTTTCAGCCAGTGACACCGAAGATGTGCTGAGATTTCTAGGGCAGGTGATTGAGCAAGAAAGAGACTTACCTATTCAAGAAGACACCGACCGTGACACAGCCAAACGGGCCTACGACGACCAAGAACGACAGGACAGGCGGCGACCCGCTCGCCCTGACGGCTGGCAAATGGACCCTGATTTTGCGGCCAACGCAGCGGCAGTTCGAGCGGCACTCGACCCAGCCCAAACTATTCCACGCCGGGTCGCCAGCAGGCTCTCTGGCGCACCCAATGTCGATGACAAAAACCTACCTCGCCAGGTACTGTGGGAGCCCGTGTGGCCAAAGCCAATCTTGGAAGCTATTTTTGAGCTGGACCCAGGCCTGCTTTCACCTAGCTTGCCGGGTATTCAGCCCGATAGTGTGGTCGCCCTCTCACTAGATCCAGCCGCACTAGAGGCCATCATGGTGGGGGCCAACCACGAGCTCATGGGAGAGCTTCGCTGGCGCAATTTCCCCGTGCAGCGGGCTATTTCGCCTATTCGGCGGGCATTCCCTGCGCCCAGCGAAACCGACACACTCAACCCGGATACAGACCCCATTGCCACCTGGAGTCCTAGCTCTAATCTCGGCGATCGCTGGCGCAATCGGGTGAGCTTTATTGCGATTGTGCGATCGCCTATTTTCCGCCGCTTTCCCGACACCCTCGTCTACCTGGCCCCGGCCATTTGGTCCAGCTCATCCCAGCGCCGTGAAATCTCTCCTAACCGGCCTATTTCCCTCCCGTTGTTCATGGGCAACATCGGCCCAGACGCGGTATATTTCGGCTTCCCTGAAGACGCCGAAGTTCTGTTGGGTACAGCCGACCCAGCCGCACAGGATGCTGGGTACTTTTTAGTCTTTGAGCCACCGGCAGGAGAAACCGGGTTTGGCTTAAATGCACCCATCGAACAACCCGCTCGCTCTGCGCGTGAAGTCGAGAGTGCCGGCGGCTGGAATGCACTGTCTTGGTCCGATCTCGCTGGCGATACTATTACAGGCGGCGCTTTTTCTAGAGAACAAATTGGCGCACTGACCTGGGCCAGAGACGCGGCCCACATGGCAGCCATTCTGTTGGAGAACCCGGTGCGCGTAGCCATTCATATCAGTGATTTGGCCAGTGATTCGGTCCGTGATTCGGCTGTGAGGACTTAGGTAAGACCTAGAGAAAAATTATGACCACCTTTCGCTTAGTTATTGAAGATGTCTTCTCAATTACCGGTCGGGGCCTCATTATTACCGGCACGGTCGAAGGTGCCTCTGTAGCCACCGGCGATGTGCTAATCATTCAGCGTCAAGGAGAAGCCGATCTCGAAACCACCGTTCGACAGCTCCAACAGTTTAGAACAACCGCGCCAGTAGCAGACCCTGGCGATCGCGTGGGCATTCTCCTGAGTCCTATCCCCGATCGTCCGCGCCGAGGAGATGTGGTTCGTAAGCGAGAAGACTTACGAAAACCAGTCGCCGATAACAGCCAAACCGATCCATTCGCCAACCTCTCTTTTGCCGCCTCAAACTTCATCGCCCCCGCCCTCCTATTGCCGATTCGGTTAGAGACCAAGCTCACACCTGCGGCCTTGCTCATTCGCATTTACCCAGACGACATCCATATCGACAGTCAAGATGCCACCTTGAGCCCAGGTGAATTTGCCGATGGGCAAGCCTACTGGACCACGCTAGCAGCAGATCCGGCCCAGGCAGGCAGCGCCTTAGCAGCGCTAGAACAGGCCCACGGACCTGCTAGAGCTTGGCATATTCAACAGGCGACAGCCAATGGCGCTCAGCCTAAGCTACGAGCGGAAGACGCCGTCATTGCAGCACCTGCGATCGCCAGAGCGTTGCCGCATCAGTTTATGGCGATCGCCACCAGCGACGCCGGCCAGCAGTTTAGCGCCATGGGTCAAACCGTACCGGAGACGCTGCCAGTCGCCCCCTCTGCCGAGGCCAGTCCCTTCGAGCCAGAAGCCGAAATCGCTTGGCTGCGAGAATTTGCCGAAGCCGAAGCGGTGGGCATGGCTATCCGGCTGCCATTATCGACGACAGCGGCCCAGCAGGGGCTGAAAACACTCATTGTATTTGGCCTTGGTAAGCACGAGGCAGGTAACGGCGTCATCAGCGAACTATGGGCGAATCAGGCAGCAGGCGTAGGCCTCTCCACAGTCACCCCGCTAAGCAACACCAAAGGCGCAGGCGGTGGGCCTGCCTTTGGTATTGCCTTGAGGGATGCCTTGGGAAAGATGGGAGCCAAAGGCCTGAAAAAACACAAAGCACCAGAAACACGGCTGGTAGAAGCCTTGGACCTCCCCACGCCTCTGCCCTTGCGATCGCCCGCTGCCAATCTCGGGCCACTGAGCACCCTACTGAGCAATATTGTTTGGGAAGGGGCCATTCGGCCAGCCCTCATCACCGCCTTCGACTTTACCGACGGCGCTGCTGGAGCACTCCCCTTCTCCCCACTACAAGACTTTAAGAACAGTTTTGTCACCCAGCTCGATCCCTTTGGCCCCTGGCCTTTGCTCCGGCTTGGCCGACAGCCCTACGGGATTGTACCTGTGCTCGCTGCCCCAGGCAGCCACACCACACCCCTCAATCACCTATGCAACCGAATTCGGACGGGACTCTCTGCTTTTGAGCAAGCCGCTCAGCTACGACGAGAGGCCGCCCAAGCCCAGGGCGGCTATCACACCGTCATCGAAACGCTCTCTCGCCACCCCATTGGCCAAACCTGGCGTGGCAGAAATTTTTCTCGCCCAGAACCCCTGCTAGATACCCTAGTGCGCGCTGGCACAGGAGAAAACGTCCGCACCGCCGCGACCGAGCTGGCGAAGTTCATTCGCAGTAATCAGGCCACCCTAGATGAACTCAAAGTAGCCTTAGGTGACCTCGCCAAACTGCCAACTTTTTTCGGCAACAGCTTCTCTTTTCGGCTGTGCGGTGAGCTGATTGCTGCCGGGGCAGCAACCGCCAGTGACCCCTTACAAGTCAACTATCTAGAACCGCTGCTTCAGTCAGAAGACTTTTGGAACATATTAGAGCAGCGCCTGGAAGGCTCAAACGAGCCCGGAGAAGACCCCAGAGAAAATTCCAGAGAAAAAAAAGAGCACGCACCAGAGCCCATTCTAAAACTATTGATTGAACATGGGCTATTGCTCATTCTCTCCGAAATTGCTGCCGTCGAGCAAGCCGGCCCCGATCCCGACAGTCTTAGAAGGCTACTCGGCCAAGATGACGACCTGGCCGACGATGAGCGCCCCATTCGCACTCGCTTAGCCCTGGAGCTAGGCGACCGCTTCGGTCGTCCGCCACTAGGAGAGCTACCGAGTCTCTTAAAGCGATCAGGGCGCGCTCAAAGAGAGCGATTAGAAGCCCTCAGCGCGTTAATTGAGGCCATCGAATTGTTATTAAAACCCGATGCCGCCACGCTGCATGCAACGCTAGCAGCCCTATTAGACACCGTCTCCACTCGGTTTGACGCCTGGCTCACAGCAGAAGCAACAGAAGCACTGCAACAGCAAAGAAAAGATGGCGTCCAGGGACTGGTCATCGGCGGGTGGGGCTATGTAGAAGAGATTCGCCCCGCCGCCCCACCCGCCGCCAGCTATTTGGTCAGCCCTTCCCAGGCACTGGGCGACACAGCAGCCTTGCTAGCACGCGCGCAAAAAGGCCTAGCCGCATCTGGAATAGACGGATTATTACGAGCCGACTTAAGTGCAGAGGTCATCAACGCCGCCCGGCCACTTTTAACCGTGATTCGGCGAGGATTTCGGCTGGAAGTAGCCCTGGCCCAGCTCGCCGCTGACCACCTCATCGCCGCTGGCCAGGCAAGCCTGCTGCCCAAACTCACCAAAGCCTATCCCACTGAAGATGGCGCGACTAGCTCTCCAGTCGCCCATTCCTTCGACGGGCTGGCCTTTGCCGAAGATGCTCGGCTATCGGCCCTAGGCCGCTTAAGCCGCACTCAGCGGCAGGCACTTACCCCAGCGCAGGGCAAGGTATCTACTGCATTAGACGCACTGGAACAAGTCCTCATTGCCGAAGGCGCAATGGCACTGTCTGAAGGCCGACCGGAAGCCGCCGCCGCCGTGTTGGCAAGTGCCAGCAGCGGCAACGCGCCCACAGACGCCGTTTCGGTGCTAGGCGCAGTCCCTACGGGCACTTCCTTAAGCTTTCGAGTGGCGGCTATTCAGGATGCAGAGGCCAGCGTCAAAACAGACTCGCAAAGCAGCCAAGGGCTAAGGGCCAGACTAGCGCCTGCGCTAAATGCGATCGCCCAGGAAAGACTTAGCCACATCACCGGCACACTCACACTGGTGAACGCCAAGGGTGAGACCATAGAAAACACCGAAATAACCCTGGAAAAACTAGGACTCTCTGCCCTAGACCTGGCATACTTGACGGCCCCAGGGAGTGACCAGGAAACGCTCCTCGCACAGAAAATTGCCTTAACCACCAACCTGACCCAACCCTTAACTGATGACATTACGCTGAGCTTCGATCAAGCAGCTCAAGATACCCTGTGGGCAGCCGAGCGACTGCTTTCCATGTTAGGAGAAGCCCGTAGCCTGAAGGGAGAAGACTTCGGCAGCCCAGAAGAAGGGATAACGCCCCCAACGCTTGATACGGCAAGGCTGGAGAAACAGCAACAAGCTGTTACAACAGTCTTAGAAGAACAGTTAAGCCGAGCCCAGCAGTTTGATGTACTCTCGGCAGAAAAACAAAACAGTTTGCGCTTGGAACTGCAATTAGCTGGTGTTATAGGCGATCTCTCAGAGGCCTCTACCGTCGAGGCAAAACAACAAATTGAAACGGCCCTAGCTGCTCGCCTTCAGTCTGCGGAGCAAGCCAATACCGCTGAAGAAAAGTTGGCAGCGCTCCTAGGCGATATGCCTGTGCTGCTCCCGCTACAGCTCAATGAATCGGTTGTTTGGGAGGGCGGCCAACTGCTGAAAGGTACAGCGCCAGACGATCTTAGCCTTTGGATTGAAGAGACAGCGCTCGTGCGCGATCGCCTAGAGCCCATCGCCGACCTGATGCTATCGCAAACACTCTCCAAAGCAACCCTCCGGGCGATTCAGTGGCCCATGGCGCAGCCACCCAAAAATGCTGACTCCATGGATTGGATTGGGGGCCCCCTCACCGAAGACGACGTTTATATAGGACACTTTAGCCTGATCGCCATTGGCACCTGGCCACCAACAACACCCAGTCAAAGCACCAGTCGAAACACCAGTCAAAACACCAATCGAGCCATCGTCGGCTTACTAATCGACGCCTGGGAAGAAGTCCTCCCTGACCATTCAGCCGACCTTGGCCTCACGGTCGATACCCCCAGCCCTGCGAGCCGCCCTCCTCAGACAGTACTCGTCGCCGTACCCGAGCAAACAGACACCCCATGGCCACCCCAAAATCTGTTGAACACCATTGAACAAGCCAACACCATTGCGCACACTCGCACACTCACCCTCACCGATCTCCCGAACCGCGCGGAAGTTGGCTTTGAATATGGCGATGCCGGCGCATTTTTACCCCTGTTGTTGTTTGAAAACGAAACTGTCAACCTGCGCCGAGCAGCCTGCGATACGCTAGAGGAACGTGAACGATGAAACACTACCGTCAGTGGACACGACTAGAACCCGACCAGCGCAACATCAGCCCCATTAGCGGGGCAAAAGTACCGCTAGCAGACCCCTTTTGGCTACTCGCACGGCAGTGGTGGATAGGTGAATTCGATGGCTTTGATGGGGGCACACCCATTAAATTTGAGGTCACGGCCAGTCACGATCCTATTGCTGGCATCCCCACCGACAACGGCGATCTTCACCCCCTAAATGCACTAACAACAGTCGTCGCAGGAGAAGCCACAGGCCGCCCCTGGCAACCCTCAAAGCAGGATTCAGAAGTCTCTACCCCTGGCAACTGGCGGATTGCCTACCGATTAGGGCGACATCTGCAGCGCGATGTTGAACAGTTCCTAGCCCGAGACATTTCACCGGCCAACAGCACACAGCAAACCTTTCAAGCGGAGCTGAGAGAACTGTGGCCCATGCTCCTAGAGCGCTTTCCATTGGCAGCCGACGTACCAGCACTCCGACGCAAACAGCGGCAGTCGCCAAAGAACCGATTATCAGAAGAGCGATTATCAGAGGACCGATTATCAGCAGGCCAATTGCTAGATGGCCTCGCACTCTTAGAACAGCTGACTGCCGACAGCATAGACGACAGCCTATTGCCAACAGAACGCCTACGCGAGTTTTTGCTAACCTGGGCCGCCCAACATTCTCAGGCGAGCCAAAAGCAACCAGACACATTTCGACCAGAACAGCGTGGGCACCAGCTGGACCTAGTCACCCAAGGCGGCAATACGCTAAACATCGCGCGGGCGGCAGGGCCGACGCTGCATTGGTCAGAGGCCAAACTCACCCGTGAAAAGAAACCCGCACCCCAAAAAACTCGCCAAACGCTTTTACCCACAAGATTGCGATTCCCTGGAGAAATCCCTCCCCGATGGTGGACCTTTGAAGATGCGGAGCTGGACTGGTCGGCAGCCCCCGCTGGCCCTTCAGACCTTGGGCAGCTACTAATTGCAGCCACCTTTGCAGAGCAGGGCCGCAGCCTCTGGTCAGCCGCCTTTTCAGTCCCTTGGAACAGCCTAGTGGGCGACTACGAAATCAAAGTTATCGATACTTTTGGCACATCGCATAGCGCTAGCCCTGCCCATCGCGAACACCTCGCCCCCTGGACGCTCGCCCATGACAGTGACACCGTCGACACCCTGTTACTTTCTGTGCCCCCTATCCTCACCGGCCCAGACTTAGAAGCCGTTACGTTAAAGGCGGATGAAGCCTCCAATGTGGTGTGGCTAATTGAAACAACGGTGACAAATGAGCTAGGTCGCGGGCAACCCTATTCACCTCGCGCCCCCAGAACCGCCGTCACTACCCCAGAACTTGCCAAAAGCCAAGGAGAACACCAAAACAAGGAGGACAAACAAGAGGAAGGGAGC
>ERZ1740070.833-NODE-833-length-20322-cov-5.734544_pt1 | contig 20322 bp, 19 predicted proteins | sample MGYA00581734_ERZ1740070 | MGnify/ENA primary metagenome ERZ1740070 (study PRJEB43018, sample SAMN04849744) | marine metagenome | isolation source: floating plastic debris | place: Pacific Ocean | collected 2008-09-01 | study: EMG produced TPA metagenomics assembly...
AGCACCTCACGACATTTCTATCGTTTTGGACCTGCTAGGCAACCCTCAGCTTAGGCAGGTAAGTGCCTCAGGCTACACGCGATTGCAAGAAAGCATCGCCGATGAGGTACATGCCGATTTAGCTTTCACATCCGGTCAGACAGCTCATTTACACTGTTCCTGGCAGTGGCCTTTGAAGCAGCGAGGAACTACTGTAATTGCCGATAGACAAATGTTGGTCTATGACGAAATTCAGCAGTCTGTCACCATTCACAACAAAATGGTTGATTCTGATCTATCTATTGTTGATACCGGTACTACCATGGTTAACATCGCCGACGAACAACCGCTGCGATTAGAGTGCGAACACTTTTTGACGTGTTTATCCACACGCCAAATACCCCATTCAGATGGGCAAAACGGCGTAGATGTAGTCAATATTTTAGAGCTAGTACAGGAGGCGCTGAATGGCTGATTATTTTGCTCACGATAGTGCCTGCATTGACGATGGGGCGAAAATAGGTGCTGGAACAAAGATTTGGCACTACAGTCATGTAATGGGCAACTCTGTCATTGGTGATGATTGTTCCCTCGGACAAAATGTCTACGTTGCTAACAATGTTTCTGTTGGCAGGGGCTGTAAAATTCAAAACAATGTCTCCCTTTACGAAGGGGTCGTTTTAGAAGACTATGTGTTTTGCGGTCCAAGCATGGTTTTTACCAATATCAAAACGCCCCGCTGCGAGTTTCCTCGAAATACCTCAAGTGACTATAAATCAACGCTTGTGAAGCGAGGAGCTAGTATTGGCGCGAATGCAACTATTGTCTGTGGCATCACGCTGCATGAGCATTCATTTGTGGCAGCGGGCGCTGTAGTAACCAAAGATGTTCCTGCTTACGCCATGGTCGCTGGTGTTCCGGCAGTTTCGATTGGCTGGATGAGTGCTTACGGCGATGTGCTTGATTTTGACGAACAAGGCCAGGCTACTGATTCGACTGGAGCAACCTATCAGCTGAAAGGAATGACCTGTCTCAAAACGGGGTGAGTGCTGCTTCCTCTGTCGCTTTTAGCAATTTTTCTTCAGAAGGCTCAAGTTCTTTTATTTATACTTTCATTATGGAATTATCTGGAAAGCGGTTTTTAGTTATTGGTGGAGCTGGATTGATTGGGTCTCATACAGTAGATGCGCTACTGAAAGAAGATGTAGAAGAAGTACGAGTCTTTGATAATTTTACTCGGGGTACTCGAGAGCACTTGTCTGGAGCACTGAAAGACCCTCGCTGTCAGATATTTCCTTTGGGCGGCGAACTGTTGCACCGAGATATTTTGGATGCAGCAATGAAAGGTATCGATGGCGCTTTTCACTTTGCCGCACTCTGGTTACTGCATTGTCATGATTTTCCACGCTCTGCTTTTGAAGTCAATATCGGCGGTACGTTCAATGTTTTAGAAGCATGCATCAATAACGGAGTACAGCGATTGGTAGCGTCATCTTCTGCATCTGTGTACGGTGATGCGGTTACTGAGCCGATGAGAGAGGATCATCCTTACAACAATACGACCTTCTATGGTGCAACCAAGGTCGCGGGTGAGCACATGTGTCATTCCTTGTACCACCGATACAAGGATACGGATCAGCGGTTTGACTATGTTGGACTGCGATATATGAATGTGTATGGTCCTCGACAGGATTATAAAGGGACCTATATCGCGGTCATCATGAAAATTTTGGATCGTTTAGATCAAGGTCTGCCGCCTATCATCTATGGAGATGGCTCTCAAGCATATGACTTTGTTTATGTTGAAGACTGTTCTCAGTCTAACATTTGCGCGATGAAATCTGAAGCAACAGATGAGTTTTATAACGTTGGCACGGGTATCAAAACCTCACTCAAAGAGCTAACGGAACTCATCCTCAATATTACAGGATCGGAGCAGAAGATTCAGTTTGAGCCATCTGGAAAAACGTTTGTGAAAAACAGAGTAGGCTGCCCTCTAAAAGCAGAATCTGAAATCAACTTTAAAGCAAAGGTTCAGCTAAGAGAGGGCCTAGAACGCTTGATTGCATGGCGAAATCAACACAAAGAATTAGTAACTCAACGTCGTCAGAGCGTTGTAGGAGCCTCAGTATGATAGAGACTCATACGATTCCAGTTTCTCTGGCATCTACCAGTGAAGATGAGTGCCAGACGTATATTTGTCATGCTGATAAGGTGATCGCATTTCGCTCTTACAGCAACTTAACCAAATTACTACCAGGGAAAGGTATTATCATGCGGGCTAGGACACATGTTGTTCATATGCTAAGAGATTGTAGGGATAACTTTAGTGTCTCTCATAATGACTGTTCAGGAGTTAGGAAGCATGATCAAGGCGTAATAGCATTGGCACTATACAACAGAATAATCACAACAGACTATGAGCATATTGCTTCTATTCTGAAGGCGTCGGCATAGTCTATGTGCGGAGTCGCAGGCATCGTCAATCTTAATGAAGTCCCGGTCTCGCCAGTCGTATTAAAGGGAATGACAGATGCGATCTCGCATCGTGGGCCAGATGGAGAGGGGCACTGGATAGAGGGAAATGTTGGTTTAGGTCATCGCCGCCTATCCATCTTGGATCTGTCACCAGCAGCACAACAGCCGATGGTATCTGCCGATCACCGGTTTGTACTAAGCTACAATGGAGAGGTTTATAACTTCAGAGAACTACGAGCTGAGCTAGAGACTATTGGTTACTGGTTCCGATCCAAAACAGATAGTGAAGTTGTTTTATACGCGCTAGCGGAATGGGGCTACCAAGCTTTTGACAGATTCAACGGTATGTTTGCGCTAGCGCTCTGGGATAGAAAAGCGCGCACGTTGCTGTTAGGACGTGACCGCTATGGTATTAAGCCGATTTACTATGCGCAGCAAGGCAGCTTGTTCTTATTCGGTTCAGAGCAAAAAGCAATGCTCTCTGTGACCGAATTCAAGAGACGATTAAACAAGCCTGCGCTCTTGGAGTACTTTACTTTTCAAAACTTCTTTACCGATCACACCTTGTTAGAAAGTGTTCGGCTATTGCCTGCTGGCCACTATGCCACCTTAGATCTTCAAAAGACCACACCCGCTCTACATTTGACTCAGTACTGGGACTATTCTTTCTGTGAACCATTAGAGCGAGTGAGTGCTCAAGAGTATAGAGAAGAATTAGATCGGCTGTTTCAGCAAGCTGTAAACCGACAGCTAGTAAGCGATGTAGAGCTGGGTTGTTATTTGAGTGGTGGAATCGATTCTGGCTCAATTACTGCGATCGCCGCTCGCTCATATCCCTATCTCAAAAGTTTTACCTGTGGCTTTGATCTCAGCTCAGCATCCGGCATCGAACTTGCCTTTGACGAAAGAGCTAAAGCTGAAGCCATGTCCTACTACTTTAAGACCGAACACTACGAGATGGTTTTAAAGGCTGGGGATATGGAACGCGCTTTGCCTAAACTCTCATGGCATTTAGAAGAGCCAAGGGTAGGACAAAGCTATCCTAACTACTACGCTGCTCAGCTGGCTAGTAAGTTCGTCAAAGTAGTTCTCAGCGGAGCTGGTGGTGACGAACTGTTCGGTGGATATCCATGGCGCTACTATCGCGCAATCGTTAACGACAACTTTGAGAGCTACATCGATAAATATTATCTATTTTGGCAGCGTCTAATCCCAAACAGCCAGCTCAAGAAAGCGTTTTCTCCTATATGGAGTGAGGTAAGTCACGTTTGGACTCGAAATATCTTTAGAGATGTTTTCAATCATTCTCCTGATATAATCAACAGCCCTCAGGACTACATAAACCAGTCTCTTTACTTTGAATCAAAGACTTTTCTACACGGTCTTTTGGTTGTTGAAGACAAGCTCAGTATGGCACACAGTCTGGAGAGCAGAGTTCCATTTTTAGATAATGACTTAGTAAATTTTGCTATGCGTTGTCCAGTTAGTTTGAAGCTTAACAATTTATCTGAGGTTATACGCATCAATGAGAATGAAATTGGCAACAAGCCCCAGAAGTTCTTTCAGAAGACGAGAGATGGCAAACAAATTCTGAGAGATGTAATGCATCAATATATTCCTGAAGATTCTATCAAGGCCGAGAAACAAGGATTTTCCGCCCCTGATGCTAGCTGGTTTAAGGGCGATAGTATCGATTTCGTCAGGAGAGTGCTCCTAGATAAGCAAGCTAGAATCTACGACTTCCTAGACAGAAAGACAGTTCACACCCTCGTAAAAGAACATCTAGAAGGGAAACAAAACCGTAGGTTGCTGATCTGGTCGCTGCTCAACATAGAGGTTTATATCAGTCAGCTAGGTGCTTCTTTATGATCATCTTATATCTACAACGCTCAAGCAGACCCAAAAGGTTCACTATGTGCACTTAGTTTCCCATAGACTGCGGTACGTTATTTCTAGAAAATAGTTATGCAAGGTAAAGATAGAATCCTCATCACGGGCGCTGATGGACTGCTCGGTTCCAGCTTATTGAATGAATTAAAAAATTATTATGATATCACTGCTGTGGTTCGTAAGCCTTCATCGAAACCGCTGAGCAAAGTCAGCTATACGATTATAGATTTATCTACTCAATGGGAAGAGAAAATACTTCCTCCTTCAGTAGATATCATTATTCACTTAGCCCAATCGACACATTTTCGAGATTTTCCTAATAAAGCAATAGATGTGTTTCGCGTCAATGTTGATTCTACAGCCCGCCTTTTAGACTACGGAAGAAGAACGGGAGCAAAAAAGTTTATCTATGCTTCTTCCGGAGGCGTATATGGAAAAGGTCCGAGTGCATTCTGCGAAGAGTCCAGCATCAATCGAAATCAGAATCTTGGCTATTACCTAGGCAGTAAACTATGTGGCGAAGTTTTAGTCGAAAGTTATGCAGCATTGATGGAAGTTATTATCTTACGCCCATTCTTTATGTATGGAGCTAATCAGCGGAGATCAATGCTAATTCCTCGCCTTGTAGAGAATGTTCGTTCAGGAATTCCTATATCACTGCAAGGAGAAAAAGGAATTCGAATTAATCCTGTGCATGTTGAAGATGCTGTACGTGTAGTTAAAAAATGCTTGAAGCAACCTCACAGTCAGATTCTTAATATCGCAGGGCCTGACATCGTTAGTATTAAAGAAATTGCTGAAGTGATTGGCCTTCATCTGCGGAAAAAGCCTGTCTTTAAAAGTGTTTCTGGTGAGCCTCTCAACGTTATAGGCGATAATAAGCGGATGCTTTCGCTCTTTACTCGACCGCTATTATCTATCAAAGAAGGCGTTGTAGATGTTATTACAGCTTAAGCTATGCACAATTCATTTCCTTTCTCATTAAAAACATATCAAGAGGTTTTGGCATATGCTTTGTCGCTAAACTTTCAGTTTATATCCTTTGACAACATACAAAAGGAGCTTTCTGCCTCTGATCGATACTGTGTATTGAGACACGATGTTGATATTAGTATTGAGCTTGCACTAGAAATGGCTCGTGCTGAGGCTGAAATGGGAATTAGCGCTACCTACTTTGTTATGCTAAGGTCTCCTATCTACAATCTTCTGAGTCGACATGCATCTATTGCCTTGAAAGAGATTATATCTCTGGGTCATGAGATAGGGCTGCACTACGATGTCAATCATCCATGCGTGAAAGAAAATGAGGTCAAAGATACCATTATCTATGAGAGTAAGTTACTAGAGAACATTTTTCAGACCAACGTACGTACATTCTCTTATCATCAACCTTCCTCAGAGCTAATTGAGAGAGAGTTGATAGTAGACGGGTTGATTAACACCTATAGTCAGACGCAAATGAAAGGCTGGTTCTATATTTCTGACTCAAATAGAAGGTGGAGGAAATACGACGCATTTACTGTTTTTTCTTCAGGAGCACGGAAAATTCAGTTACTGATTCATCCAATGTGGTGGATGTGTGCTGACTCTAGCACTGAAGGCGTTTGGAATAGCGCTATTGTAAGTAACTTCGAGACTATGCAACATCAGTTTCTTGAAACTGAACGGGCATATGGTGCGAAGCGAAAGTTCGTCGTAGAGGAGTAGGCGTTTCTATGCATACAAATGTAGCTATATCATGTAGCATAGACGACTTAGTTGAGCTAGTAGAGTCGATAGATAACCGAGTTGAAGTCAGTGATTACCGCGAGCCCGTAAATCTCGTTGGATTTTCTCCGATTAATTTAACAAAGGAAAAGACTATCACATGGATGAGATTGCAGGAAATTGACTGGACTTCAATAAAGGCAAAAGTGATAGTTTGTCAGGACGGACTTGTTCATCCTGACGGATTGCCAATTTTATTTGTTTATTCAAGCGATCCAAGACTGCTGTTTGCCAAATTAATGGCAGCTTTGCTCCCAAAGCGCGAGTCAACACTCATTCATCCTACGGCTGTTATCGGTCGTAACTGTAGCATTGGTAATGGTTGCTACATCGGCGCATACTCAGTCATCGGAGACAATGTGACTATTGGAGACGATACGGAGATTCATCAGCACGTCACGATATCGGGCAGTGTATCCATTGGAAGTCGATGTCTTATAAAGAGCGGCTCGATTATAGGTGAAGAGGGATTTGGTTTTGCTACAGCAATGGACGGCACACCCATTCGAATTCCGCATATCGGTTCTGTCGTTATCGAAAATGATGTAGAGATCGGAGCGCTTAACACGATTTGTTCTGGAACACTAACACCAACGCTTTTAGAAAGCGATGTGAAGTTAGATGATCATGTTCATGTCGCTCATAACGTTATCATTAGGAGAAAAACATTAATAACTGCTTGTGTAGAAATTTCCGGCAGTGTGGAAATTGGTGAGCGCGTTTGGATCGGTCCTAATTCGACAGTTATAGACAACATAACCATCGGCACAGATGCTTTCATTGGTGCGGGAGCCAATATCCTTAGGAGTATTCCTGCCAATAGTAAAGTAATTGGTTTACCTTCTAAAATTAGAAAGGGAACCTAGCGAATAATTCTATACTTCACTTCTGTCATTTCTTTCACTGCCAGTGCATTTTCCCAATGAAAAAATACAAAGTACTACATGCTCCAACGACAGTTGGCGGAAACCCTCAGGGACAATCCAACGCTCTAGCAGAGTGCGGGGTAGACAGCGTCTCTATGACCTTCTCTCAAAACTACTTCAACTATCCATCTGACAGAGTTCTCTGGAGAAACAAAGATTCTCTACTGGTCAAAGAATGTAAAAGGTTCTTCTCATTCGTAAAATCTTTCTTTGAGTTTGATGTTTTTCACTTTAATTCTGGACAGTCCTTTTTTGGCCCATTCATCATCTCCGAGATACCACCTTCTTTACATAAAAACTATCTTCGACTATTACGCATTGCTATTCGTACGAGAGTTTTTCCATATGTTCAATTGGTCGAACTTAAGCTGTACAGATTATTTTCAAAGCCCATTTTCATGACTTATCAAGGCAGTGATGCTCGTCAAGGAGATTATTCTTTAGAGAACTTTGCTATAACCGTAGCAACTCAAGTCGACTCGAACTTTTACACTGCTTTTTCAGACGAGCAGAAGAGGCACTCTATTTCGTTATTTTCGAGGCATTGCGATCAAATCTACTCTTTGAATCCTGATTTGCTCTGGGTTCTACCACCCTCTGCTAAGTTTCTTCCTTACTCCCATATCTCTTTAGATGAGTGGCAACCTATGTATACGCAATTACATTCAGGACCACTCCGCATTGCACACGCGCCTACTCACAGGCAAGCAAAGGGAACTGATTTTGTTTTGGCTGCTGCTGAATCTTTAAAGAAACAGGGATACGATATTGAGCTTTTATTAGTTGAAGGGCTGAGTAATTCAGAAGCAAAGAAGGTATATGCATCTGCTGACATACTGGTCGACCAGCTTTTTGCTGGATGGTACGGAGGGCTTGCCGTTGAGGCAATGGCGTTAGGTAAACCCGTTGTTGTGTACATCCGTTCACAAGATTTACAATTTATTCCTAATGAAATGCAGCTAGATCTGCCTTTTTTACAGGCCACCTCAGAGAATCTTGAAGGTGTTCTTCGCCATGTTGTTGAGATGCCAAGACACGAGCTTCTAGAGATAGCATACAGAAGCCGGCGTTATGTTGAGAAGTGGCATAATCCTGAAAAAATTGCGCAGCAGTTGAAGAGAGATTACGAAGACGCCTTAGAACGGAGCCGTTAAGAAATTCTTCATATATTAGAAACTCGCATACCTTACCCGATTAACAATATACGCTCTGTTTTGCCTTCTAATGAAGATAAGCTCTTTCTGCCATAAGCTTCCTGCGAGGGAATGTATGTTGTCAATAAAAATTTTCTGTGGTGCTGAGCTGTGTCATTATTGAAGATCTTTTTTCGCGATAGTGCTATCTACAGCATTCCTTCGTTCGTTAATAAAGGGCTTTCGATATTTCTTGTCCCCTTGTATACTCGAGTCCTATCTCCATCTGACTATGGTGCATTAGATATAATAATTGCTTCTAGTAGTCTTATACATCTAACGGTAGCTTTAGAGATAACTCAAGGCATTGCGCGATACTATCCGGAACAGAAAAATGATAGAGACAAAATTACATATGCTTCCTCCGCCTTCTGGTTCACAATAGTCTGTTATACAGTTTTTCTTATCGGGGCTCTCATCTTTTCAAAGCAGCTTTCCTTCTTCGTGCTAAGAAGCCAAAACATGACTCTTGTTTTCGTATTAGGAGTCGTTTATATGTGGTTCAGCGGATTGCTGAACCTGGTGAGGAACCAGTTTCGCTGGGAGATGAGAAGCAAGCACTACACTCTTTCTAGTGTGATTTTAGGCTTGACAACTGCTTTCTTCTCTTTCTCGCTGGCATACCTTTTGAGACTAGGTTTAATAGGTATCCTTACTGGCATGATATCTGGCACGGTCGTTGGGCTTTTGTATGGTATCTGGCACCTTCGCAGTAGCCTGCGTTTCCGCTTGAGCCTAATAGCAATAAGGAGCATGTTGGCTTTCTCAGTCCCCTTAATTCCAGCAAGCATTGCTGTCTTTATCAGTCTGTATATAGATAGGATTATGATAAATCATTTTTTAACTCTGAATGATGTTGGCATTTATGGTCTAGGCTTTCGAAAGGCTGGTATTGTGAATCTGCTTACAACTGGCTTTCAAACTTCGCTCACCCCGTTAATATATTCTAACTATGAGAAACGAGATACACCTGAAAAAATCTCTACAATATTCAGATTTTTTGTTTGCATCTCTCTACTATTGTTTATCTTTTTATCTCTCTTCTCTTCAGAGATACTAAAGTTTGCCAGCACCTCCGAGTTCCACGCTGCTTCTCAAGTAGTGGCTTTTTTAGCTGCATCAATTCTTTTCTCAAAAATGTATGTTTTCGCTCCAGGCATCAGTCTTTCAAAAAAGAATCATCTCATACTGCTAATAAATATAGCTGGCGCCAGCTTAAACATCCTTCTTAATTGGGTACTAATTCCACAGTATGGTTTAATGGGGGCTGCATCAGCTACGTTAATAGGCTCTGCCTTTGTCTTTTTAGCATATATGTTTGTTGGTCAACGTTTATATTTTATCCCACACCGCTGGATAATACTTGGCCTTGCCATTTTGGGCAGCATCCTTACAGTTCTAGCAGGCGCCAATATACACAGTGGTTTTTTGTTGACTATCTTCATTAAGTCTCTGTTGCTCGTTTTATCCTTTGCTTTCTTTCTAAGAATAAAATTAATCAGTTACATGGAAATAGCTAAATTAGTTTCGAATTTCAAAATGGACAGAGCAGTATCTACTCGTTAGCAGCACATAAGAAGAATATTAGAAAGCATCATACTTCTAGTGTTCAGCTCTATCAGAGAAAAATTTGGCACACCTTATGAAAGTAGTGAAATCAAAGGAAAGTCTTAATCTATGATTTCTCCAATTTCAGTATCGCTCCTCGCACCTATCGTCGGATTGAAAGGATGTATGTCAGAAATACTCATGAAGTGACGCTGCTTAGGATTGAACTCACCCGACATAGTCATGTGAACTTCGCCGACTCTCCAAGATTAAATATGCTGATGTAGTCATTACTATACCGTTTGAGCAATGGCGCTGCTACTGACAGAGCTACTAGGGTTGCCAGGGGTCGATGTCGAAGCCTATGAAGAAACAGACGAAGGGCTGATTCTATCAGTCGAGAGACAGGAAGAATCAGCCCTTTGTCCTTGCTGTCATACCCTGAGCACACATCTCCATCAAAACCACGGCTGTCTTGTGCGAGACTGCCTATCAGTCACTATCGGAAAACCTGGCTGAAGGTGAATCGTCGTCAATTTAAGTGTTACGAGTGCGGCAAGTCGTTTAGCGAAGTGCTCGATTTTGTAGGGGGACGCCGCAAGTACACAGGCCGCTACGCCGAAGCGGTAGTCAAACAAGTGATGCACAGCAGCATCAAAAACGTCGCCTGGAACCAAGAGCTGAGCGAAGACTTGGTGTGGTCGATGGTAGAGTACGTCAGTCAAAAAAAATTGCTATCGACTTGAGCAGAGTGCGTCGTTTAGGCATTGATGAAATCGGGCTACGCAAAGGGCCTCGAGAGTTTGCAGTAGTGCTCGTCGACCCCAATAGGCATCAGCTCGTGGGTATGGCTCCCTCGCGCAAGCACGCTGACATTGAAGCCAACTGACCTGCCCGAAGGGGCCAGTGCGGAAGCGGCCAAAACGGCCATGAAGAACAGCAAGTATACCCTGCTAAAATCAGCAGAGAAACTGACCGATAGCCAGAAAGAAAAGCTCGCTGAGGGCAAAGCCGTCTTCCCGAAAATCGCCAAGATGCATGTGCAAAAAGAGGCGTTCAGAGCGTTGTTTGACTACACCGATAGCGCTCAGGCGACTCTGGTTTGTTGGATTGGATGAAGGCAGCTCAAACGCTTTATCAAAGCGCTGTCGGGATAATGACTCGATGGTTCAGTGGGATTATTCAGTACTTTGATCACAGAACCACCAGCGGTGTGGTCGAAGAGACCAACAACAAGCCGGGGCTCATCAAGCGCTCTGGCTATAGATTCAGAAACTTTGAGCGCTTTCGGTTGCGATGGCTCGTTGGCATTTTTATACCAGCGATGCATAATCAATCCTGGAGAGGCGTTTTTTTAGCAGATACTGAAATACAAGTGTCACAATTGGGCAATGCCAGTATCCATAAAGGAAAAATGATATAGCTCCCTAAAAAAGGGGAAATCTATACTCAACATTATCTATCTTATGAAGTCAAGCTTAGTCTTTTAGAGTACATGCTTCTCAACCGTCCTCTGGGGACTTGTCAGATTTTGATTATGCACGTCAGATTGCAAACCACACGACGAAAATAGGCGCGATTAGCCTTCTATGTTGGCATGTCTTTTTGAGTAGGAAAAAGTCAAAGTTGGCTTTGACGTAATTACAATTGCCGTTGAGAAAAACAACCTTCTGGTTAAACGAGTTAGTGCCTCTGATAGACGCATTGACGACATTAGCAGCGACGTTTCACGACAGGTTGTTGAGAGCAGCTAGTTGAAATCCGAGAGTGACTTTCGTTCGCTATTCTTATATGAAAATTTTGATATTAGCTTACTACTTCCCTCCCGAAAACAACATGGCAAAAATGGCTTCCTTAAGGCCCTACGCTTGGAAGAAGTATTGGGATGCAGCTGGTCATCAAGTATATGTCGTTACTTCACAGAAGCACGGAGACACATATGATGCTCACGATAACAAAGTCTTTACGGCAAAATCATGTCGACATAGAATGGAGGCTAGACACTCACAGGATGTTAGTATTCTTCAGAACAACATTAAGGCTTCGATAAGATTTGCACTAAGAGCAGTACATAAGTACGCTGTATGTGGAACTTTTTTACAGGTCAGCATTTTTTGGATACTTCCCGCAGTTAAAGCAGCACTACGATTGAATAAAACGGTAAAGTTCGATCTCGTTGTTAGCACATATGGCCCTCCGGCCAATCACATTGGTGCCAAGCTCTTTTCTGCCAAGGCTCAGGTCCCCTGGGTGGCTGATTATCGAGACTTGTGGCATGGGAACGAGGTCACGCGTCCACCGATGTTGTTATTGAAGCTTGAAGACATCATTGAACGCAGGATAGTCCGGCATGCTAATTTCATTACTACTGTTTCTGAAGGATTGAGAGAACAATTAGAATCTCGCTTCAATGTACCTGTAATAGTATCTAAAAATGGATTTGACACTGACGATACTCCAACAGCGAATGAATTTAAGTGGCCAGAAGAGAAAGTTTATATTATTTATACGGGTACCCTATATCCGAGACAAACCAATCCAGCTCCCTTGTTTGAGGCTTTATCTGCTTTAAAGAAAACTAAAAAACTCCGCAGCAAAAGCCAGTTAGAAGTGATTTTTTGTGGATGTAATTCAAATAGCTTAGGAAAACTAGCTAAAAATTACTCTGTAGAAGAATACGTAACAAGTGCCGGGTTCCTTCCACGTCAGAAAGTATTAGCTATGCAGCATAGTGCAAGCGCATTGATATTTCTAGATTGGACGGATCCTAATTCAAGGGGTATTCTAACAGGAAAAATCTTTGAATACCTATTTTCCGGGAAACCTGTAATTAGTATAGGAGGCAATCATCACTCAGCATCTAATAAGTTGATTAGAGAATCTGGAATTGGTTATGTCGTCGGCGATTCGGTTGACGAGATAGTTGATATTATTGACACTCTTCTCAGAGGAGAAAGTTTGGACTATTCACCAAATCCAGAAATTCTGCATCAATATACAAGGAAGCACTTAGCAGAAACAATGATTAACCAAATCATCAGCCAGCTCTATGCGGAAAAGTAATATCAGTGTAGTCATTACTTGTTATAAAGAGGGTCACATATTACTCGATGCTGTCTATAGTGTTTTTCGGCAGTCTCTTCTCCCACTAGAAATTATTTTAGTCAAGGATGCTTCAAACGATATTGAGACTAAGCAAGCCTGTCACACTTTATCTACAGACGATAGAGTTAATTTAATAGAACTTCAAGAAAACCGGGGTCCTTCAGTCGCAAGAAATGTAGGTTTTTCAGCCGCGCAAGGAGAAATTCTTGTACCTTTAGATGCGGATGATTTGTTGCCTGAGGATGCGCTCAAAAATATTCAGCTGGCATTTTCGCGATTTCCAGATGCTGGGTTTATACATGGCAGCTATATTCGTCAAGATTCTACGGAGCGCAGCCACCTTGTTACAGCCAAAACTATTTCCTTGAATACAATGTTGCGGGCCAAACGATTCTCGCTAAGTTCTAATTGGACATTAATTGGAACAGCACCACTGAGGAAACGCCTTTGGGAAGAGATAGGGCACAGCGATCCATCTTTAGATGCTTCGGACCTACATGATCTAGAATTTTGGCTACGCGCTATGGCTTTGCCCTGTCAACATTTTGCGATTCCAGAAGTTATCTATATCTGGCGAAAATATCTTGGAAGTAATAGTCGTAAAGTCACACCTCTATCCTGGTATCGGATCGCTGATAAACATTTTGATACATACAAATCGATAGGGCTCGAATATCGAGCCCACGAACTTTTGCTACTAGGCAGCAAATGGCTAGGTAATCGTCAAGATATAAGCTACTTTCGACAGAGGTTAATTCAATCTATGCTAAGAGGGCAGTGCCAAGCATCCAGTTTCATGGCCTTGCTACTCCCAACTCCCCTTTTTAGATTATTAGCTAAATATTTAGGGCGTCGTAGGTAGTAACGTCATCCCAACGTTTCAAAGGGATTCACGAGATAGACCGTGTCAGGGAAGAAACAACCATTGCTTGTGGGTATGCTATCAACAAGTCGATTATTCCCTAACTCACAAAGAGCCCTTTCATGTCACAGGTGCTACTGTCAGTCGTTATCGTGACCCACAATCACGAACAGTATATTGAAAAGTGCATAGAATCTCTTATTCCAGAGGTAAAGCAGGTCAACGGTGAAATTATCGTTGTTGACAACCTTTCGGACGATGATAGTGCAGCCATCGCGCAGAAATATCCATCTGTAAAGGTGCTCATTAATGATAAGCGTCGTGGATTTTCTGAAAATAACAATGCTGGAATGTCTCATGCGCAAGGTCAGTACATTCTTCTGCTAAATCCTGATACTGAGATACTCTCAGGCGCGCTCAAGAAACTTATTGCATTTATGGATAACCATCCACATGTTGGAATGTGTGGTGCACAACTTTTTTTCCCAAGTGGAGAGGTACAGCTTTCTCCAAGGAAATTTCCCAATTTAAAGTCTTTTATTGCTAGACGCACACCATTCAGAAGGTTTTTGCAGAATTCCGCCTGGAATAAAAGTCATCTTATGGCAAATGTTGTGCATTCTGAACCTGTAGCTGTTGATTGGTTACTGGGTGCCTGCATGTTTATCCGCCGAGAAGTTATAGAAACGGTTGGGCCATTAGACGAAGGATTCTATCTATATGTAGAAGATATTGACTGGGCTAAGCGTATGCATCAAAATAATTGGCAAGTTTTTTATGTCCCACAGGCTAAAATAATTCACCATCATCTTGCTGTGAGTGATAAAAAAATGTTCAGTTTTTATACATGGCTTCATATTAGAAGCATGGTCCGCTACGTTAGAAAGCATATGCTACCCCCAATATGGGGATTAAAAATTGAAAAATCTCTATGGAATTCAGCTAAGAAAAATGCTTCTACAGAAGTTTCAAGATCTATTTTAGGTGCTTAGGTTTGATAAGAAACTTGCCAGATTCTTATGTACATTCACCACATGTTTACTGTTAAGCAAGAAATAAATCATGAATCGTTTTCTTGCAAGAACCCAACCTTTCTCATCCAAATTAGATATTAGGGCAACGCATCTACCCAATCGGAAACCTCTGAACTTTTCATCAAAGTTGAGATTCGTTTGCTTGCTGATAGGGGATATTCTTGCCTTAGCCGCAGCGTGGGGAATTGCTCGCTTCTTCAATCAATTTTACTCTCCTATTCCTCAACGCCTTGTGTGGTGGGTTTGGTTTGGGCTCCCGAGCATCTTTTGGATTTTGGGAACAATCACTTTGGTTCTTTTCGCCCATCATGGGCTTTACTCAGTAAGCCAAAGCACTCGAGACTACGTTAAAGCCGGGAAGACGGTAAGCTGTGTATACTTATTCCTCCTTTTAGCTGCATATTTTATCGAACCAAGTCTGGACCTTCCTCGCTCACTGTTTCTGACAGCTTGGTGTAGTAGTGTAGTGCTTGTTGTGGTTTCTCGACTACTTTCGACGCTTGCTTTTCCCTATCTAGTACCTGTTAGAAAGACTGAATCTGTTTTTTTGATTGCACGTGCAGAACGGATAAGGCACCTTTCCGAAGTTATAAAGCGTCGATCTCAATACACAGTTATCGGTGCTGCAATTGTTTCTACAGTTAACTCATCAGCAACGCTAAGATCTATTCTTGTGCTCCAGCCGGAAGAGGTTTTACTCGAAGATCTTCCTCATCTTGAGCTAGCCTCTAATTTTTACTGGCGTCTTAGAAGTGCCGGCATTTCTCTACGGTTGCTACCATCAAGTAGAGAAATGCTGTATCGTCGAGGGATTCCAGAGGTGTTTTCTGGCCTTCCTACACTACGAATTGGGACCTCGCTACTTCAGCATTTCGACTACCGGCTAAAGCGCTGCATGGATATTTCTCTTGCATTACTAGGGGTTTTCTTTTTAGCACCACTACTTATTTTGATTGCGATCGCAATCAAAATAAGCAATCCTGGTCCAGCTTTCTTCCAACAGGAACGTATCGGCTTACACGGAAAAGTTTTCCATGTGTGGAAATTCCGTACAATGCTTGTTAACGCACCTCAGCTTCAAGCGCAGTTAGAGTCTTGTAATAACAGCAAAGTACTCTTTAAGGTATGCAATGACCCACGCATTATCCCTATTGGCCACTTCCTCCGGCGCACTAGTCTAGACGAATTACCCCAGCTCTTTAATGTGCTCCTAGGGCAAATGAGTTTAGTGGGCCCTCGACCTCTACCTTTAAGAGATACTGCTAAATTTGAGACTTGGCATCATATTCGGCATCAGGTGCTTCCAGGCATTACAGGACTCTGGCAGGTTTCTGGACGCTCAGACATTGACGATTTCGATGACGCTGCAAGATTAGACTTGCACTATATCGATAACTGGTCTCTCAACCTAGATTTAGAGATTTTAGTAGAAACCATCAAAATAGTTTGCTTAAGGAAAGGGGCATACTAGTGCGTAGATATTAAATCTACCAGAGCATCTATGGATAGTGTAGGCCGCCTTGAATATATCTCAACTCCCCACTCAAAATCCGCTACAGTAAGCAGAATATACTGGTTAGGCGTTGTTGGCTTTTTAGCACTATTGGCTTTTACGTGGCTATCCAATAGCTATAGCCTTATGGTTGGTTGGCCATATGTGTTGATTTGGCAAGGCTCCTTCCTATGTTTAGGCGGTTGCACTTTTACGTTGTGTAGAAAGTTCCACAGTCCATTTACTCGCCTAGGCCACGGTTTAGATGCTGCTATTTCTCTCATTCTCCTGAGCGTTTTACTCTCCGCACTCACATCTCCGTTCAAGGCTGTAGCCGCCTGGAACTTTCTGTTAGTCGTCAACTATACCGGCGTCCTATATTTCCTGGTTAACTGGCTACGTAGTGAGAAAGCAGCCCAGCACTTCCTATGGATGTTCTTGTCTTTCTCTGGCATTGTTACTAGCATTATCAGCCTAGCAATGTGGCGTCCTAGCGCTAACATGTGGCTTTCTGAAAACTTCAATTCTGCTATTCGCAATGCACAGCCGCTAGGTCACCACAATTTTGTAGGTGGTTATGCATTGCTTCTTTTTCCGATCGTTTTAGGGTTTTCTCTATCTCAGAGCGGTTGGCGTAGGTGGAGCTTGTCTGTAGCTTCTCTTATTGTTGCAGTTGCTCTTTACGTCAGCGGTTCTAGAGGGGCGCTGGTTGGAATACTGGTTCTTGGAATTGTGTCAGTTGCTTTAGGCATTCTATTGAGCAAAAAAAATAGCCGTCGCCGCTGGATTATTATAGGCATTTGCTTCAGCCTCATTATGTCGCTAGCCCTAGTTAGCAACCCTCGTGTAAGAACACTCTTTTCCGTAAATCCTGCCGTAGAAAAGAGCAGCATATCAGTTGCGTCAGTTTCTGATGGGCCAACAAAAGATCGCATTTTCATGCTTGAAAGTGCTCGAAATATCTTGAAAGAACATCCTTTCTTAGGTGTTGGCCCAGGTAATCTTTCGCGGGTCTATGGTAACTACCGTCCTGTAGAAGCCGGTTCAGGCTTGAATGTAATTCAGCAATTGCACAATACGCCTGCTCAAATAGCTGCAGAGCTGGGTCTTCTTGGTATAGCTGCTTATGTTACATTTATGGCGACTTTGCTCAGATTAGGGTTTCACCTACACAGAAATATAAAAGAATCACATGGCCGCATTCTGTTGTATTCCGTAGGTGCTAGTTGGTTCGGCTACAGCGTTTCTAGTTTGTCAGACTATCAACTAGAGAATATTGGTATTGCCATAACATTGCTGTCAACAACTGCATTGCTCATTAGCATTGCAGATACTACACAGATCAGTACCTCTCATCTGAACTTGTCAAATCTCAAACGCAGGGGTGCGAGCATGGTGCTATTGCTGATATTTTGTATGAACTTTCAGCTTTGGACAAGGGTAGATCTTGGACTTTACCTATCCCATATGGCTGTTCAGAGTGCAAAAGCCTCTAATCTTGTTGAGGCGGATGCAAAGTGGAACAAAGCTAGTCAGTTAGTTCCTTGGGACCCAACCTACTCAGCGTTAGCTGCCAATAGCGTATTAGAACTCATGAATGGTGTAGAGTCAGATGACGATCTACAAGAGCTAAGGCTTTTAGCCATCGCTCATCTTAAGAACACAGTTCAAGCCGCCCCTAACGACCCTTGGTTCAATCAAAACTTAGCAGCATTGTTGATCGATAGTGATAACGCGGCAGAGGCTGAACCTTATGCTAGAGAAGCTGTTCGCCTATCCCCTCGCGACAGCAGCAACTATACCTACTACACATTAGGTATGTCTCTGTTGGGTCAAGGAAAAAGAGACGAAGCGATCGCATCTTTTGCACTAGAAGGATTGGCTAATCCTATATTTCTAACAGCCACGAACTGGAATCAAGCTCCTCTTCTTCAAATTAAGGATGAAGTAGTGAGTACAGCCCTACAATCCTATCGTCAGATTTTAACAACCACAAACAAGCTATCTAGGCAGTACACGTGGTTGCACGAGCAATGGGTGATGTTGTCTTGGTGGCATGATTATCCTGTTTTAGAACAGGATTTACAAGAAACGCGGCCTCTTGTACAGGCTATGCTTGTTTCTAACGAAGACCCTCAGAGAGCTCTCCAACTCATTAACGAATACCTCAATCGCGGGGGAACTAGGGGAAACGATATTTATCTAATACAAGCGCGCTTATCACCTGATCGTTACCTATCGGAGCTTACAGAAGAATTAGAGGGTACAGCAGATGAAAAAAAGAATTTTGAGGAAAGCCTAAAGAGTCCAGGGACGATGCAAGACTGGTTGAGCGAAGTGACTGACCCTGCTAGCACTCAAGTTCGATACGCACTTGTATTTGCATATCGAAACTTAGCGGCTAATATCATCAGGAAGATTGTGTATCCAGGCGAAATTCATAATAGCGTGCTGCTTACGTCTGGTAGGCTTCTGAAAAGTCCTTATAGAGAGTACCCCCAGCTCGACCGCTACATGGCTGAAGTACGCTCTGCCCAACTTTCAATTAATTGAGGTATTCGTAAGTCGGAGCGTAAGGTAGTTTCTGCGAAATAAACTACCTTACCTTGCGATAGCAGCCAGTTGATACCTTTTCGACTGCCGCCACCAATATCGACACGCACTAGGATTCTCGCTCTTTTGTCTACATTGTATGCCCGCGCTAAGGTCTGCTCTGTCTCACCCATCAATGGCTGTAATGCTTTCGTGAGCTGAACATCAAAGGTACGGTCGCAGACAATTTCGTTGTAGCGGGTGGCTAGCGCACGACCTATCTGACGACCTTTACGGTTTCGTTTCCCTGCAAAGTAGCTTTTGGTAGCAGAGTAGGTATATAAAAACAATGTACAGCGGCACAACGAGTTTAGAGGCTTACCGTCAGCAAAGACTTGGTTGCCAATACTCAAGGTTAGACTGAACTGTTGCTCTGTCGTTTTCTTAGCTTTGGTTGAATAAATAACCTATATAACCGTTTCAGACTGTAAAATCTTGAAGGATGCAGCATTTCTTCTGTATCGATAGGCAAGAGATTCTGTTTATTGCCCTGACTGACTTTAGCAGTAATCCAAACTACTTCTAACGCCGATGCTCCAAAATTGGCAGTTGTCCAGTTACTTTCTAATATTTCAAAGCCATGTGCAATGAATAAATTTAAGAATGCATTCTTTGTGAAAAAATTAATATGTGTGACCGGATCGTCATCAATTCTTAGGCCCGCCCACACCTCTTGCGGTACCTCTGCATAAAAGATGCCATCTTCTTTCAAGTAGTCTTTCAATTTGTCAAGAATATTAGATATATTGCTGACATGTTCGAGGACGTGGCTGCAAATAATCACATCAAACTTTCTATCTACTTTAGCGTCTCTGATGTCATTGCCTAATTTTGTCATGCCATCTATGGGAGAATCATAATAATCAATGACAAAGCAATTATGATTGTCTCTTTTAAAGGGTATTAATAATTTCCCATCGCCTCCGCCATAATCTAGAATGTCTAATTCTGTTTCAGTTATTAAGTTTACACACTGTTGATGAATTCGTTCTGCTCTTTCCAGATCTCGTTTCGCTGCATAAGCACTTTGTTCTGGCTCGTGAACATCTTGAGACGCATGCCGTTCTAAATACGCATATTTGTTAGCAATATCATTATCTTCTGGGCGAGGACTGTAACATACAAACCCACAACTACGGCAAAATCTGGATTTAAGCTCAACTATTTCCTTTTTGCCATCGAACCAGACATCGAATAGCACATTTCTTCTCAGCTTCTGATAAGCATTTAGGGATTTGCATTTAACGACTTGTGTATCTGGTTTTGCAAGAAATAATATTCTCCAGAAAATATTCAATTTTCGTCGCAATGATAAATATCTACTATTCGAACGTGCTCCATCGACTTTCGAATATGAGAATGTTTCAATATGTTCCCAGTGTTCACCTGTACAAGCCGGACAGTTAAAACCCTTTTCCATCAGACACGTTTCCTGGTTGGATAACTACTTGCTAGA
>ERZ1740070.835-NODE-835-length-20287-cov-7.420769_pt1 | contig 20287 bp, 20 predicted proteins | sample MGYA00581734_ERZ1740070 | MGnify/ENA primary metagenome ERZ1740070 (study PRJEB43018, sample SAMN04849744) | marine metagenome | isolation source: floating plastic debris | place: Pacific Ocean | collected 2008-09-01 | study: EMG produced TPA metagenomics assembly...
TGCCAGGCCGAAGTCGGCAGCGCCAGTGCCATGGCCGCCGCTGGCATCTGCGCCGTTATGGGCGGGACCGTGATGCAGATCGAGAATGCGGCGGAAATCGCTCTGGAACACCACCTTGGCATGACCTGTGACCCGGTGAAGGGCCTTGTCCAGGTGCCCTGCATTGAACGCAACGGGCTTGGTGCCATCAAAGCCGTGTCCGCGGCCAGTCTTGCCCTGCGCGGAGACGGCACACATTTCGTGCCGCTTGATTCGGCGATTGAGACCATGCGCCAGACCGGATTGGACATGCACGAAAAGTACAAAGAGACATCTCTTGGCGGACTAGCCGTCAATGTTCCAAATTGTTAACGAGTGTAATCAGTGCAGTGTCGATCAAATGTAGCACCTCAAGTGACGAGAGCGTTGACACTCAATTACAACCAAGGGTAGCGTTTCGCATGACCCAAGACCGCCCTACACTCGGCATCCTCTTGATGCTCGGATTCTGCCTCATCGCCCCCATGGGTGATGCACTGGCCAAAATCCTGTCGGATAAGGTGGCGCTTGGTCAACTCCTGCTGGTGCGCTTTGGCGTTCAGGCTTTGGTGCTCATCCCGATCATCGCAACCTCAGGGCGGATTTGGCGGATGTCATCTTTTGTTTTCCGCATGACCTTGTTGCGCACTGTGCTGCACATTTTGGGCATCGGGATGATGGTATCGGCGCTTTATTATTTGCCTTTGGCAGACGCGATCGCGATCGCCTTTGTCATGCCGTTCATCATGCTCTTACTCGGTCATTACGTTCTGGGCGAAGAGGTTGGCATGCGCCGTATGATTGCCTGTGCTGTTGGCTTTGCAGGCACGCTTCTGGTCATCCAGCCGTCCTTTCAACAGGTCGGATGGCCTGCGCTTTTGCCGCTGGGCGTTGCAATCAACTTTTCGCTGTTCATGCTTGTGACGCGAAAGATTGCGAAGGAAACTGACCCAATTGGGTTGCAAGCCGTATCGGGTGTCATGGCGGTCATTATGATGACACCGGTGATATTTCTGGTGCCTTCGGTAACCGCACCGATATTAGCGTGGGACACTGGCCTCAGCGGATACACGTGGACGCTTCTTTTGGGGATCGGGATAACGGGCACGGTTGCGCATCTTTTGATGACGTGGTCGCTGCGCTATGCACCATCCGCCACGGTTGCGCCGATGCAGTACTTGGAAATCCCCATTGCAACCATCATCGGGCTGCTCATCTTTGGCGACCTTCCCAATCTCATGGCGTCGATTGGTATTGCGATCACGGTCGCATCCGGCCTCTATATCGTGTTTAGAGAGCAGGCCATAAGCCGTCGCACTGCAGCAGAGCCTGTTGCACCAGAGCGCGCTGCGACACCGGCAGAATAACCAACATTCCAGCACCGTTCATCGTCAACGACACGGTCCCAGTCGCGCGATTTGATGTGCCTACCCGCGTGCCGGGTGACATTTGCAAACCGTCGATAGGCCAAGTCAAACCGGTGGACACCCCGTCCACAAGACGCATCGGGTAAAGGGACACACGCGTTCCCTCTTCGACTGGCAGTTCCAAGTACGGTGGAAGGTGTACCACAACTTCACTCTCGCCAAGAAGCACGATTGCGCGGTCCGGATAGCGGGCCAGAACTGTCATGGCGGCAAGCAAATGGTCGACCTGACCACCCAAAAATCCTATGCCCACAATCATCGGCGCTGCAACAGACCGGATCGCCTTGTCGAAATCCGTGCTATCTTGTTCCGCAATGTGGTGCACGTGATCCGCCGGGATCGCAACCCGCGTTTGCGAAGAGACAGAGTCCAGATCACCGATCAACGCATCTGGTGTTCGGCCGACGGCCATTAACCAATCCGCGCCACTGTCAGCTGCGACGACTGTCTGGAACTCGTTCAATAAGCCCGACAGCTGCGAATTGTCGCCAACTGCGCCACCGACAAGCAAAACTGGTTCGTCATAGAAAACAATTGGATCGTTCATGTCGATTTAATGCCTTTTTAGGAAACAGATCACAATCAGGTCACGAAATGATACCGTGTACGGCACAGATTCGATGCGCTTTGGTCTTGGTAAACGTGCACCGACAAGGTTGCAGAATTTTGGAAAGCGAGTGTTGGTATGGTCAGCTCCAATAAAATCCTAACGGTTTCCTACGGAACGTTTTCGTGCACACTCGAAGGCTTTGACAATTCTTTCGACACCATGAAAGCGATTGCGGAGTACTTCCGCGATCTGGCACAGGATGACCGCTATTTTGGTGCCGAACCACCCACACCTGATGCTGAAATGCTGGCGCGCATCGCCGAACGCGAGATTGAGCGCCGCGTTGAGGCGCGGTTCGAAAAAGGTAATTTGGTTCTGCGCCCGACGGACGAGACTGAGCTGCCGCGCGGGGATGTCGCGCCAGATCATTCGTCGGGTGCAGCCCTTGCGGGTGCAGCCGCCGCTGTGGCGGCATCAACTCTGTCAGAGCCAGCATCTGCAGAAGAGCATGCTGCGGACGAAGCTCCGGTGATGGAAGTGGACGTAACGCCCGACGTCGAGGTACCCGCAGTAGAGGATGCGCTCGAAGACGAAGAAGAGATTTCACTCGACCTGTCCGATCTCGATCTGACGGGCGACACCTCTGAGGAGGAAGTGGAGTACGTCAGTGAAATTGTTGCCGAAGAGAGTGAGTCTGAACTCGAGGCGCTGGAAGACGACGCCCACGTAGACGAAGACGCTCTAGGCGAGATTGTCGGCGATAGCGAATTGGACGAGAGCGAAGACGACGTCAGCATTGAAGACCTGATCGCTTCGCAAGAGACTGACACAGACCCAGTCGCCGAGGATATCGGCACCCCCGAGTTTTTGGCTGACGCAACCCCAGTGGACGCGCCGGATGACAGCCTGGAATCCGACTTTATTGAAGAGGTGGCCGAAGCCGTTGCGGAACCGGTCGCGGAAGTTGAGGAAGTGACAGACTCCGTTGCAGACAAATTGCAGCGCATTCGCGCAGTTGTCGCCAGCAAGGCCCAGGAAGAACCCGAATACATCGAAGACGAGCACGCGATGTCTGGGCCAGATGGGGACGGTATCGACCTAAACGACGCAATCGATGGCGACGCTCAGATCCCCGGTTTTGACGACGATGCACTCGACGCAGAAGAAAACCTGTTCGCTGACACGATTGCTGCAATTGTCGATGATGAGACCGATCATGATGCCGACATCGCAGATCAATCAGACGCAGATTCCGAGCTTGAAGCCCTGCGCGCCAGAATTGCGGAGCTTGAAGCACAAACAATTGCCGCCTCGGAACCGGCAGATGTCGAACAGGTTGCATCCGACGCAGAAGACTCAGTCGAAGCAGCCAGCGACGAAGCGCCGGAGACTGTGCTGGAGCTGACCGACGACGACTGCGCCGAAGACGCGCCGGAGCCAATCGTTGCCCGCGTCGCCAAAGCAAAGCGCGCAGATGTGGAAGCGGCCTTGGCTGCAGGCGATCTGGAAGAATACGACGAAGATGAAGGCGATGTAGCGATCGTAGAAGACGCCGAAGCCACGTCTGACCCACAGCCGGCAACCGGTGCTGACGACAGTACTCTGACACCCGAACAAGAGGCCGAACTGGCGCGTGAGTTGGCCGATCTACAGGCCGAGATCGACGAAGACGACGACTGGGATTTCGATGTTTCAGACGAAAAAGCGCAGTCCGATGTGGATGAAGAACCCGCAGTGTCCGCGGAAAGCGAAGAAGACGCCGAAGCGAACATTCGCAAGGCGGTGAAAATGACAAGTCCGGCGCGCGCCATGCTGACGGATAAAGACATTGAAGAAGACGAGGCTTCTGTTGATCGCTTGATCGGTCAGACCGAAACCGAAATGGACGAACCCGAAGGCAACCGTCGCCGCAGCGCAATCGCACATCTGCGCGCGGCAGTTGCTGCCACCAAAGCAGAGCGGCTGTTGGGATTGGGCAAAAAGAAGGTCGATGAGGAAGAACCATACCGCGAAGACCTTGCCGATGCCGTGCGCCCGCGCCGCCCACAGGTGACACAGTCGCGTTCTGAACGTCCCGCTCCGGTACGCACAGCACCGCTCAAGTTGGTGGCCGAACAGCGCGTTGACACGGACAGTGGTGAAGAAGCGGCAACACCTGTTCGCCCGCGCCGGGTGATGCGTGCTGATCCGGTCGACACCGCAGAGGACGTTGCAGGTTCTGACACGGGGTTCGCTGAGTTCGCGGAAAGCCAAGGCGCACACTCGCTTCAGGACCTTCTAGAAGCGGCCGCGGCGTACATGTCCTTTGTGGAAGGTCGAGATCAATTCTCGCGCCCGCAACTGATGACCAAGCTGCATCAGGCCGAAGGCACCACGAGCTCGCGCGAAGAGCGGTTGCGCAGCTTTGGCCAGCTCTTGCGGGACGGCAAGATCGAAAAGAAAGGCGGCGGTCGTTTTGCCGCCTCAGACAGCATCGGGTTCAAACCAAACACCCGCGCAGCTGGTTAAAAAAAAGGGGCCCAATCGGCCCCTTTTTCTTTTGTGAAAGCCTGAAAGATGCATCCCTCGGCAGCCAGACCCCATGTGATTTCAGGGCACACCTCGGTCACAGCTATACGACCATGGTGATGATGACGCGCACAGGCCCGAGTGATACTCTATTTCGCAGGAGATGGCCATTATGCGTATTCAGCCACTATTGCTAACACTGCTACTGGCGGGCAGCCAGGTGCTCGCCGATCCGCCAAAAACAGTGGAAGACGAGCTTGGCGTTCTAAACCCGCAAGACACGGGCCGCGAAATGCTCACCCGAAAGATCGAGATGGGTGTCATCGACTCGATCACCTGTTCACTTGGCATCAACGTCACCAAAAACGATAATTTCGAACTGGCGCGGAAACTCACCCGGCAATGCGCTGAAGCCGGATATGCGAAGGCGATGACCTGGATGAGCCAGCTCGAAAACAATGGCCTCGGCGGTGAATACAACCCCGAAGCTTCTGCCGACTGGGATCGGCGCGCCGCCGAAGCTGGCGATCCCGTGGGCCGGTTCAATCACGGGCTGAACCTGATGCGCGGTCATGGCATCGCGCAGGATGAGGCTCTTGGTCGGCGCTATGTCGATCAGGCTGCCAAAGACGGTCTTGATATCGCCAAACGTCTGCAGGGCGCAGATTACGATTTGGATGAAGTGACACCCGACGCAGACAACTGGAAATACGGATCGTTCTTTTAGTCGTGGTCACACCCAGGCGCTGCCGCCAATCATACAAAGCGTAAGGAGGGCGTCCTAGCTTTTCGCGTCAGGGTCTTCCTGGCCAATCCCTTTAAACACAAACTTGAACGGCAGCGCCCAAAGAATACCCAACGCGAGGTAGACAAACAGCTCGATCACAAAGGGGGGCCGCTCGAGCCAGTTCATGACGGTCACACAAGCCACAACATAAGCGGGCATCCCAATCAGCAAGATCACCAAAGACCAGCGTTTGCGTGCCTTGTAGCTCAGCGCCATGGACGTTCTCCTGTTATGTCCTCAGTCGGCGAACGGATCAGTCACCAAGATGGTATCGTCCCGTTCTGGTGACGTAGAAAGTAGGGCAACAGGACACTCGATCAATTCCTCCACCCGGCGGACGTATTTAATGGCCTCGGCTGGCAGATCCGCCCAGGACCTAGCCCCTTCAGTGGATTGCGACCAACCCGGCAATTCCTCATAAATCGGAATGCACCGCGCCTGTTGATCCGCAGCCGTCGGCAAATAGTCGAGCCGTGTTCCATCAAGTTCATAGCCCACACAGATCTTGAGCGTCTCGAACCCGTCCAGAACATCCAACTTGGTCAGTGAAATCCCGTTGACGCCGCTCACCGCGCAGGTCTGGCGGACAAGGCAGGCGTCAAACCACCCACAGCGCCGCTTGCGCCCGGTTGTGGTGCCAAACTCATGCCCCCGTTCGCCAAGTCGCTGGCCGTCTTCGTCTTCCAGCTCTGTCGGAAACGGCCCCTCACCCACACGCGTGGTATAGGCCTTCACGATGCCCAAAACATATTCGACCGATCCCGGCCCAAGGCCAACGCCAGTCGCTGCCTGACCTGCAATCACGTTAGAAGACGTCACAAACGGATAGGTTCCGAAGTCGATATCAAGCAAGGCCCCCTGTGCGCCCTCAAACAAAATCCGTTTGCCCGCTTTACGCTTTTCATTCAGCACCTTCCACACCGGAGCGGCGAACGGCAGAATATGCGCCGCGATCTCATTGAGTTGCGCCACCAACGCGTCACGATTCACCGGGTCAAACCCAAGTCCTTTGCGCAAAGGGTCATGGTGTTGCAGCGCACGATCAACGCGTGCCTCAAGCGTTGCCGGATCTGCCAAATCGGCCACACGGACCGAGCGGCGCCCCACTTTGTCTTCGTAAGCCGGCCCGATGCCGCGCCCAGTGGTCCCGATCTTGGTCCCTTTTGAGGCAGCTTCTTCTCGCGCACGGTCCAATTCGCCGTGGATCGGCAAGATCAAAGGCGTGTTTTCGGCGATCATCAAAGTCTCGGATGTGATCTCAACCCCCTGGGAACGGATCGTCTCGATCTCTTTCATCAGGTGCCAAGGGTCTAGCACGACGCCATTGCCGATCACCGACAGCTTGCCACCACGCACAACACCCGACGGGAGCGCGTGCAGCTTGTAGACCTCGCCATCGATGACCAAAGTATGCCCAGCATTGTGCCCACCCTGAAATCGGCAGATCACATCCGCCCGTTCAGACAACCAATCGACAATCTTTCCTTTGCCCTCGTCGCCCCATTGCGCACCGACAACCACCACATTCGCCATGTTCTAGACCTTTGCCAGAGTTCGATCCGTCAAACCCGCGCCCGTATAATGCGCAATCTCAAAAGTGGGAACCAGTTTTCCAACCGAAACGCAGCGCCGTTCAAAATAGGTCCATCCGTACTCAACCGGCGCACCTGATTGTCACAGACGCAGCAGTACGGATGGAGAGGACACTGGACAGCGTGGCACCGCTTGGGTCATGTGCGGCCAACACAAAAAATGAAAGGCACAGGTCATGGGGCTTGTCTTGCGTTGGGTATTTGCGTTCGGACTGATCGCGGCCACATATAATCCCACCGAATACAATTTCGTACGGTGGGCCGCGACGTCGGACCAGCTGTCTGTGACGGTGCTTGTCGGGCTCGGTCTACTGGTTGGCTACATCATCTACCTGCGTGCAACGTTACGCTCCATCGGGGCGTTTGGCATGATGCTGATCCTCGCGATTGTCGGCGCGCTCCTCTGGGTACTCTACGATTTTGGGCTGCTCGACTTGCAGAACCGCAACCTCACAGTCTGGATCGGCATTTTTGCCCTATCTGCCGTGCTTGGCATTGGCCTGAGTTGGTCGATTGTCCGCCGTCGCCTGTCTGGTCAAACCGATGTGGATGATATCGACGAATGATCGCTTCTTCTCTTCACAAATATGCAAGATCACCACACCACCACAGGCGATAGGTCCACCATCGCAGTTGATCAGCCACATGTCCCAGAAAGCAGCGCGCGTCAGCGCTCAATCTGACGGCGCAACACGGGTTGCACGCCACAGCACTTGCCCTTAGATACCACCCATTCGCGCTAGACCTTCGGGGCATCCATGGAAAACGTCGTCCTTGTCATTCACCTCCTTCTCGCACTCGCGCTCATTGGCGTGGTGTTGCTGCAACGATCCGAAGGCGGTGGCCTTGGCGCCATGGGCGGCGGCGGTGGCGGCGGCGCGATCAGCGCGCGCAGCAAATCCACGGGTCTTGGAAAGCTCACGTGGATCCTTGCGATTGCGTTTATCTGCACATCGCTGACCCTCACAGTCATTGCCGCACAAAACGCAAGCGGCAGTTCGATCATGGACCGGCTTGGTCGCGGCGGCGGCGCGCCTGCGGACACAAGCTCGGACGAGTTGGACCCAGCTGGCTTGTTGCCACCTCCGTCGACGCTTGACCCGAATGCGCCTCTGGTGCCGCGCGTCGCCGAATAACGCGTATTTTTAGCCGAAACCCTCAGCCTCGCGTGCGTCGCGGGGCATGGATGACGCACCGGCTGTACCACCCCTTGAGAAAACGGCGCGTGACGCAACATCATGTTGCGTCGCATCTTGCCAACTTCGGCAGAATCCTCTATCGCTCAAATCCCGTGATGATGCGCTGGAAAACCAACGCGACACACAAGATGTGCAGCACTTCGCGGGGGGCCTCACCACATGGCACGCTTTATTTTCATCACCGGCGGTGTGGTGTCATCCTTGGGCAAGGGGCTTGCCTCAGCAGCTTTGGGCGCATTGCTGCAAGCTCGCGGGTTTTCCGTCCGTTTGCGCAAACTGGACCCCTATTTGAACGTCGATCCGGGCACCATGTCGCCCTTCGAACATGGCGAGGTGTTTGTCACTGACGATGGCGCTGAGACCGATCTCGATCTCGGCCACTACGAACGCTTCACCGGTGTGCCTGCGCGCAAGACCGACAGCATTTCGTCAGGGCGCATCTACACCAACGTGCTCGAAAAAGAACGGCGCGGCGACTACTTGGGCAAAACGATCCAGGTGATCCCGCATGTCACCAATGAAATCAAAGACTTCATCGCAATTGGCGAAGACGAGGTCGATTTTATGCTTTGCGAGATCGGCGGCACGGTCGGCGATATTGAAGGCCTGCCCTTCTTTGAGGCCATCCGTCAGTTCAGCCAGGACAAACCGCGCGGGCAATGTCTGTTCATGCACCTCACGCTGCTGCCCTACATCAAAGCGTCGGGCGAGTTGAAAACCAAACCAACGCAGCACAGCGTCAAGGAACTGCGCTCCATCGGCCTTGCCCCAGACATTCTTGTCTGTCGGTCCGAAGGGCCGATCCCGACGAAAGAACGCGAAAAGCTAGCGCTCTTCTGCAATGTGCGCCCCGACAGCGTGATCGCAGCGCAAGACCTCAAGTCGATCTACGAAGCGCCGCTGGTCTACCATCGCGAAGGGCTGGACCAAGCCGTGCTCGACGCGTTCCAGATCACCCCTGCCCCAAAGCCTAACCTTGCCAAATGGGACGATGTCGCGGACCGCATCCACAACCCCGAGGGCGAAGTGAACGTGGCCATTGTGGGCAAATACACGCAGCTTGAAGATGCCTACAAATCCATCGCAGAGGCGCTGACCCATGGCGGCATGGCCAACCGGGTGAAGGTGAACATTGAATGGGTCGATGCCGAGATTTTTGACCGCGAAGACCCGGCCCCCTATCTGGAAGGCTTCCACGCCATTCTGGTCCCCGGCGGCTTTGGCGAACGCGGCACCGAGGGCAAAATCAAAGCCGCCGAGTTCGCCCGCGAGCACAAAGTGCCGTATCTCGGGATCTGCCTTGGCATGCAGATGGCCGTGATCGAAGCCGCGCGCAATGTTGCCAAACTTCCCGATGCGGGGTCCGAGGAGTTCGACCACGAGGCCGGGAAAAAGCGTTTCACACCCGTGGTCTACCACCTCAAGGAATGGGTGCAGGGCAACCAAAAGGTCAACCGCAAGGTCGATGACGACAAGGGCGGCACCATGCGCCTGGGTGCCTACGACGCGGTGCTGACCGATGGGTCCAAGGTCGCTGAAGCCTACGGCACCACCACCATCGATGAACGCCACCGCCACCGCTACGAGGTCGATGTCCAATACCGCGACCAACTGGAAGCCGCAGGTCTGAAATTCTCAGGCATGAGCCCCGACGGCCGCCTGCCGGAAATCATCGAATGGCCGGATCATCCGTGGTTCATCGGCGTGCAGTTCCACCCGGAATTGAAGTCTAAGCCTTTCGATCCGCACCCGCTGTTCAAGGATTTTGTAAGGGCAGCGAAGGATGTGAGCAGGTTGGTTTAAGATGGGAGTTGATCAATCTTTCCCCCAAGCCGCTGCAAAAATATTTTTCCCCTATTATCATGAACAACTTGAAAAAGCGCGACACAAAAAAATAGATTTTGTTCACTATACTAGCGCCGATGTCGCGTGCAGCATTTTCGACCATTCGTCAATTTGGTTGAGAAATGCTAGGTTGATGAATGACTTTGGTGAAATCCACTATGGTCGCTTCTGTTTAGATCACGCTCTAAAAATGCATAGAGACAGTTTTATTTCGACTATTAGTGAAATAGATGACAGCTTACCACACGAACTTGATAACGCACTCCGCAATCTACTTCCTTCGCAAATTTCAAATACTTATCTCTTATCGTTAAGTGAACACGGTAATCCAACACTAGATGAAGACAAGCATGGCAGATTGTCTATGTGGCGCGCTTACGGCGGCGACAACAACGTTGCCATAGTTTTGCGTTCAGAAGCACTGTTAGACAATCAAGCATCAATAAACGCGTTCGGCTCACCGGTGCTCTATTCCGACGAAAATGACTTTGGCGATCATCTTGCTAAAGTTATCCAAAACATAGGTAAAGAAATTGAATACCTCCGCCAACAGGATACAAGGGTTGTATTTAACTATCTGATCCGTTCTTTACACTTTGCGATCTTGTCGACAAAGCACCCTGGCTTTGCAGAGGAGCGAGAATGGCGAATAGTATATTGCCCAAACATCTGGGAATCCTCTTTTTTAGAGGAGTTTTACACTTCTGTGAACGGGGTACCCCAACGCGCATTCAAGCTTCCGCTCAAAAGTAGCAAAGATGTTGGACTTCCGGCATTCCAATTAGCCGACGTCGTAAAAAAAGTAATAATTGGACCAAATCAGTTTCCAGAGATCATTTTCCAAACACTGGTTGAAAAACTAAGGAAAGCGAAGGTGCCGAACCCGGAAAGCTTGGTTACAGTTTCGACAATCCCACTCAGACGGTAAATCCAGTTTTCTCTCATACCTACGATGGTTAGCTAAAGTAAAAGCGCCGTCGCCAGACCGCGGGATGGCGATCCAACTTCCGATCTAAACACTTTATCCCAGCCAAATCCGCGCGCAGAAAGATCGGCGCACCAAGACAAAACAAATCGCCAGCCCGGGGGGCGGTCTGGCGATGGCGCGGCGGCTTCGCCTTTGCTCCGCGCCGGTGCATTGCCCCTACCGCACCTCAGAAATCCACGATAAGCACCCCAAATGCTCTCCTACCAACATCTCTACCACGCCGGGAACGCGGCGGATGTGCATAAGCATGCGGCGCTTGCGGTGGCGCTCGATTACTTTACGCAGAAGCCAAAACCGCTCAGCTATATCGAGACGCATGCCGGGCGGGGGCTCTATGATCTTGCGGCACCCGAAGCGGTCAAGACGCAGGAAGCCGCACAAGGGATCGCTCGTCTGCGCGACCAGTTTCCGGAGGATCATCCGTACATCAAGGCTTTGCGCGCCCAAAACGACTATCCAGGTTCCCCCGCCATCGCCAAAGCGCTTCTGCGCCCCGAAGACACGCTGCACTTGGCTGAGTTGCACCCTCAGGAATACGCGGCGCTGCGCCAGAACCTGCGCGCGCCGAATGTGCATACGTATCAGCAAGACGGGTTGGCGCTGGCCCAAAGTCTGTGCCCACCAACACCACGGCGCGGGCTACTGCTAGTCGACCCAAGTTATGAGGTGAAAACCGAATACGCCACTCTGCCCAAATGGCTGTCGGCCATCACGCGCAAGTGGAACGTGGCAACGGTGATCGTCTGGTACCCCATCCTGACCTCCAACACCCACAAACCCATGCTGGCGGCTCTGCGATCAAACCACCCTGATGCGCTGGTTCATGACGTGACGTTCCCACCGGCACGCGAGAGACATCGCATGGTTGGGTCAGGCCTTTTCATCGTGAACCCGCCTTTTGGGCTTGGCCCACATCTTGAGACGCTGACCCGCCTTTTCGCGCAGCTCAGGTGACCCATTGGCGAAGCTGCGCCAAGGGTTTATGTGTGTCGCATGTTTGCAGATTTCCTTAAGCGGTTGACCGCGCCCGACCCCGAGCCTCTTCCTGACAGCGATGCCCGCCTTGCCCTGACAGCACTGTTGGTCCGTGTGGCCCGCACGGATGGCGACTACGATGACAGCGAAAAAGCGTGGATCGACAAGATTGCCACGGCCCGCTTTGGCCTGTCTCCGTTCGAGGCGACAAAGCTGCGCAGCGATGCGGAGACGCTGGAGGCCGAAGCGCCAGACACTGTACGCTTTACCTCTGCCATCAAAGACGCGGTGCCCTACGAAGACCGCATCGGTGTGATCGAAGCGCTGTGGCAGGTGGTCCTCGCTGATGGCGTCCGCGAAGCGGAAGAGGATGCGCTGTTGCGCCTGGTCTCCAAGCTACTGGGCATCAATGACCGCGACAGCGCAATGGCCCGCCAAAGAGTCTCATCTCCCCAGTGATCGCCGCCTTTCCGATGTACGATCGGGCAGAGACTGCAGCTGCCAATGATGCGCTTTGGCGGCATGTCACGCAAAACCTTGGGTTACCGGCCACAGAGCTTGCACGGCATCTTTCATTGGACACAGTATGGTGCCACCCCGACCTGGTGCTGTCACAAACCTGCGGGATGCCGTTCAAGCTTTGGGTGAAGGACCACGCGCAATATATCGCCAGCCCTGACTTTCACCTGCCAGACACGCCAAGCGGATATTATCACAGCGTTATCATCGCTCGCACCGATGATCCGCGCCCTGCCGTAGATTTGCTTCAGGCGCGACCAATCATCAATCAGGACCACAGCCAATCCGGCTACAACGCGCTTTGGGCGTTTGCGAACGATCACGGTGCCCGGCTTGGCCCGCTTTCAATGTCAGGGTCGCATCATGCTTCGGCTCAGGCCGTCGCAGACAACGCGGCAGATATTGCAGCCATTGATGCAAACACATGGCGCCTGATCACGAAATGGGATGCGTTTGCTGAAAAGCTCCGCGTCGTTGCGCGCACCAAACCAACGCCTGCGATGCCCTATATCTGTGGGCCAAAACAGAATGCACCCCGTATCCGCGACGCGCTTGAAACAGCCGTCGCTGCGCTCTCGTCAGGTCAGCAAGACAGCCTGGGACTGTATGGCATATGCGACGTTGCTGTGGATGACTATCTGGACGTGCCCATGCCGCCAAATGCCCAAATCAGCCACAAGACGTAAGGTTAACGGGCCTAAATCGCGCCAAAACACGTCAAATACCGTTGCATCACGCTTGGATTTCGCGTCCTGTCCTTCCCTAGTAGCGCTTATCCAGTAGAAAACACCACGTGACCGACACACCTGTTCTCGACATTCGCAACTTGCACAAGCAATACGGCGACCTTGAGGTCATCAAGGGTGTCGATATCACCGCCCATCGCGGGGATGTGGTGTCTCTGATCGGATCGTCCGGGTCTGGTAAATCCACCATCCTGCGCTGCGCCAACCTGCTGGAAGACAGCCAGCAGGGCGAGATTGAATTCAAAGGGGAGACCGTGGCCTGGAAAGGCACCGGTCTTGGCCGTCACCCCAACGATCCAAAACAGGTTCTGCGCATTCGCACAAATCTGAGCATGGTGTTCCAGCAGTTTAACCTGTGGTCACATATGACGATCCTGCAAAACGTGATGGAAGCCCCCGTCACCGTCATGGGACGGGACAAGGCTGAGGCTGAACAGGCGGCGCGCGGCTACCTTGAGAAGGTTGGCATTGGCGACAAATGCGACGTCTATCCGGCGCAGCTCTCTGGTGGCCAACAGCAACGCGCGGCCATTGCACGCGCGCTTTGTATGGAACCCGAGGCGCTGCTTTTTGACGAACCGACATCCGCGCTCGATCCGGAACTCGAACAAGAGGTCGTCAAGGTCATAAAGGACCTGGCAGCTGAAGGGCGCACAATGCTGATTGTGACGCATGACATGAAACTGGCCCGCGATGTCAGCAGCCACGTGGTGTTCCTGCATCAAGGCTGCATCGAAGAAGAAGGCCCGCCTGACACACTCTTTGGCGCGCCCAAATCAGAACGGCTGAGAGGGTTTTTGTCCTCGACCATTGCCGACTAACCACTCAAGAAACTGGGAGTAACACAATGAAATCCATCCTGCTTGGCACCGCCGCACTGGCTGTCACCGCGACAATGGCACTGGCGGACGGCCATTCGGTTGTCCGTATGGGCACCGAAGGCGCTTACCCTCCGTTCAACTTCATCAACGATGCGGGCGAGGTCGACGGCTTTGAACGCGAACTGGGTGATGAGCTGTGCACGCGTGCCGAACTGACATGCGAATGGGTCACCAACGAATGGGACAGCATCATTCCAAACCTTGTGTCGGGCAACTACGACACCATCATCGCGGGCATGTCGATCACGGCAGAGCGTGACGAGGTCATCGATTTCACACAGAACTACACCCAACCTGATCCATCGTCTTACGTCGTCGTCGCAGGAAACGAAGGCCTTGATGTCGAAGGCGCTGTGATCGCCGCGCAGACCAACACCATCCAAGCCGCGTTCATCGCCGAAATGGGTGCCACACTGGTCGAATTTGCAACACCGGATGAAACCATCGCGGCCGTGCGCAGCGGTGAGGCGGATGCGGTTCTGGCCGATGACAGCTTTCTTGCACCCATCGCGGATGAAGACGCAGAACTGGTTGTTCTGGAACGCCAGGAACTCATCGGTGGCGGCGTCGGCATGGGCGTGCGCGAAAGCGATGGTGAGCTCAAAGCCAAGTTCGACGCAGCCATCCAGTCCATGAAGGATGACGGCACCCTGAACGCGCTGATCACCAAATGGGAAGTTGGCGCCACGTTCTGATCCAACATGAAAAGGGGGGCGCGTCCCCCCTTTTTTGACCTCAGATCGGAGGCACGCACATTTTCAGTTTCTGCACCGATCCGTCGACGCTCGACACGGCACGCTGGTTTGCCTGTTACCTGACAACCGTCAAACACATGTCGATCTACACATCCGTGTTCACGGTACTTTTGCTGCTGGCGATCACAGCACCTGTGGCTTTGGCCTTCGGCTTTGTTGGCGCTGCATCGGCGCGGTCTTCGTTTCTGCCGGTTAGCCTGTTGGGAAAGACGTATATCTCCATCGTGCGCGGGGTGCCGGATATCGCGTTTTTCCTGTTCTTTGTCATTGCATTAGACCAGTTTTTTGAATGGATACGTCACGAGATCAAGTGCCCCGACTGGACAGACGCGATCCGCCAGGGCAATGACTTTGTCGTGTGCCAATCTGCGAAACTCCCGCTCGGCACAGCCCCACAATGGGTGCACGAAACCTATGGCTTCATTCTGGCCGTTCTGACCTTTGCCATCGTGTTTGGCGCGTTTGCCGCCAACGTTCTGTTTGGCGCGATGCGGGCAGTGCCCCGGTCGCAGCTTGAAACAGCCGAAGCGTATGGCATGTCCAAAAGGCAAACGTTCTGGCGTGTGCTTGTTCCCCAAATGTGGGTCTTCGCCCTGCCCGGCCTCAGCAACCTTTGGATGGTTTTGATCAAGGCAACACCGCTGCTTTTCCTGCTGGGGATCGAGGACATCGTCTATTGGGCGCGCGAATTGGGCGGCGCCAAGACGGCGCGGTTCACCGACTATCCCCATCCCGACTGGCGCATGTGGTACTTCCTTGCGCTCCTGATCTTCTACCTGCTCTTCACGCGCGTGTCTGAGATTGTTCTCGACAAGCTTATGCGAAAGCTCACCCACGGACAGGCAACCATCGCTGGTGAAGCCCAAAGGAAAGCGGCATGAGCTGTTGGGACACCATCGCCGACTACGGTTTGCGGTCTATCGGGATCGGGGAGCGGCTCTTGCCACGCGAAGGCTTCACTCTGTGCCAGCAGTTCACGCTGATCGGCTCAGGCATGCTGTGGAACATCTATTTCGGTGTCCTTGCGCTGTGTTCCGGATTTTTCCTCGCCACAGCTGTTGCCCTTGGCAAAGCGTCCAAGAACCGCGCACTGCAAAAAGCCAGCGCGTGGTTCATTTTTCTGTTCCGGGGCTCACCGCTCTTTATTCAGTTCTTCTTTGCCTACTTCCTGTTCCTGTCGCTCAAACCCGTGTCACCGTTCTTTGACGCCTTCACCTCGGCCTGGTTGGGCGCGTTGATCGTGCTGTTCCTGAACACCGCCGCCTACTCGGGCGAGATCTTCTATGGCGCCCTGCAATCGGTGCCCAAAGGCGATATGGAGGCCGCTGACGCCTACGGCATGACCGGTTGGTCGAGGTTCAAACGCATCACGTGGCCCACCATGCTGCGCCTTGCTTGGCCGGGTTACACAAACGAAGCGATCTTCTTGTTTCACGCCACAACGTTGGTCTACTTTTCAGGTTTTCCCGCGTGGCAGCAGAGGGGCGATGCGCTCTACTACGCAAGTTACTTTGCTGACAAAACGTTCAACCCGTTTGTGCCTTATCCGATCCTTGCCTTCTATTTCATCCTGCTCACGCTTTGCATCATAGGCATCTTTGGGGTGATCAATCGCCGTCTGAATCGCCATCTTCCGCAAGAGGCGCGATCACGGATGAAGCTGAAACTGAATGTCATCCGCTGACGACCCCTTGCCAAGCACCTTGCCGACTGACTATTCCTGAATTTGATCAAATTACGCCCTGAGGCTTCATGTCTTCCGATCTTGCCAGTTGGCTCAGATCCCATCCCGAGATCAGTTCAATCCGTGTTGCGGCAAGCGACCTCAATGGCGTTCCGCGCGGCAAACGTGTTCCAACCCGGTTCGCAGACAAGGCCATCGATGGCGGCACGCGTTTTCCCCTCTCGGTCCTGAACCTCGACATCCGCGGCGAAGACATCCACGACAGTCCGCTCGTTTATGCCCAAGGCGATATGGATGGCGTGTTAAAGCCCACTGAACGCGGCTTTGTTCCCATGCCCTGGCTGAGCACGCCCTCTGCTTTGCTTCCGCTTTGGATGTACCGCGACGACGGCACGCCGTTTGATGGTGATCCCCGCCACGCTCTGGCTGGCGTCGTCAAGCGCTACAAAGACAAGGGCCTCACGCCAGTCGTCGCCATGGAGCTTGAGTTCTTCTTGATCGACGACAGCAAGAAAACCCTGCGTATCCCAGCCTCGCCCCGCTCTGGCAAACGCCACAAAGCTGGGGAAATCCTGTCGATCCGTGTGCTCGACCAATTCGACGACTTCTTTTCGCAGCTCTATGATGCCTGCGAAGCGATGGACATCCCAGCAGACACGACAATCTCCGAAGCCGGTCTTGGCCAGTTCGAGATCAACATGATGCATTGCGATGACCCGTTAAAGGCCGCGGACGATGCTTGGCTGTTCAAACTGCTCGTCAAAGGTCTTGCCCGCCGCAACGGCTTTGCCGCCTCGTTCATGGCCAAACCCTACGAGGATTATGCCGGGTCCGGCATGCACACGCATTTTTCGGTGCTCGACAGCGACGGGCGCAACATCTTTGATGATGGTGGCCCCAACGGAACCGACATACTGCGCCATGCCATCGCGGGCTGTGTTGACGCGATGCCCGACAGTACGCTTGTCTTTGCGCCGCATGCCAACAGCTATGATCGCCTTGTACCACATTCGCATGCGCCCACAGGCATTGCATGGGCCTATGAGAACCGCACAGCGGCCATCCGCGTGCCATCAGGCGCACCAGCCGCGCGGCGCATCGAGCATAGGGTCGCTGGGGGCGACGTGAACCCCTACCTTTCACTGGCCGCGATCCTCGGGGCCGCGCTGAACGGGATCGAAGACCAAAGCAGTCCGCCTGACCCAATCACCGGCGACGCGTACAAACGCGACATCCCGCAAATCCCCGGCACATGGGAAGACGCGCTCAATAGGTTTGAAGAAAGCGACCATATCGCCCGCATTTTTCCCAAAGGCCTTATCCGAAACATGGGATACACAAAACGTCAGGAAATGGGCTTGATGGCAGGCCTGAGCCCGGATGAACGTGTCGCAATTTATCTCGACGCTGTATGAAGCTTCTCACACACACCCAAACAGGCACGATATGAAAATCGGCATCCTACAAACCGGTCTCGCCCCGGATGAACTCAAACCCACATTTGGCGAATACCCCGGGTTTTTCGAACGGCTTCTGGACGGCAATGGGTTCACATTCGAAAGTTGGGCTGTGGTAAACAACATCTTCCCATCAGGCCCTGACGACGCGGAGGGTTGGTTGATTACAGGCTCGAAACATGGCGCGTATGAAGATCATGATTGGATCCCCCCATTAGAACAGCTGATCCGTGATATCATGGACGCAGATCGCCCTTTAATCGGCGTGTGCTTTGGCCACCAGATCATTGCCCAAGCGCTCGGCGGCACGGTTGAAAAGTTTGACGGCGGTTGGGTGGTTGGCCAACAGACTTACGCGTTTGAGGATCAGGAGATGAGAATCAACGCGTGGCATCAGGATCAGGTGGTAAAAGCCCCCAATGGTGCAACGGTTGCGGCCACCAGTGAGTATTGCAAGAACGCGGCACTTCTTTACCCGGGCAAGGCCTACACCGTGCAGCCGCATCCGGAATATGGCGATGATTTCATTCAAGGCCTGATCGACACCCGCGGCAAAGGCGTGGTGCCGGACGACCTGATGCACAAGGCGCAGTCCCGTATGGGCCAACCGCTGAGCAACGCTGTCATGGCCAAGCAGTTCGCCACGTTTTTCCGCGAAGGACGCCTGTCATGAGCGATTGGATGAACACGTTGCCAGAGGCGGCGACCGAGTATCTGAAAGGCAAAAGACTGGACGAGGTCGAATGCGTCATCGCCGACCTTCCCGGCATTGCCCGTGGCAAAGCCGTGCCCGCATCCAAGTTTGCGCGGCAAGACTACTTCCACCTGCCGGATTCGATCTTCTTTCAAACCATCACTGGCGGTTGGGGCGAAGCAGCGGATGACAGCGACGGCGGCTTTATCGAACGTGACATGATCCTGAAACCGGACATGACCACCGCAACCGCTGCCCCATGGACTGGCGACTGGACGCTACAAGTGATCCACGACGCGTATGACCGCAAGGATCGCCCTGTCCCGTATGCCCCCCGCAACGTTTTGAAACGTGTAGTGCAGCTATACCGCGACAAAGGATGGGAGCCGGTTGTCGCGCCAGAGATGGAGTTCTTTCTCACGGCCCGCAACCTCGACCCCGCCAAGGCGATTGAGCCAATGATGGGCCGTTCGGGCCGCCCAGCCGCCGCGCGTCAGGCCTATTCGATGACGGCAGTGGACGAGTTTGGCCCGGTGATCGACGACATTTACGACTTTGCGGAAGCACAGGGTTTCGAGATCGACGGCATCACACAAGAAGGCGGCGCGGGCCAGCTCGAAATCAACCTCCGCCACGGCGACCCGGTCAAGCTTGCCGACGAGGTGTTCTATTTCAAACGCCTGATCCGAGAAGCAGCCCTGCGCCACGATTGTTTTGCAACCTTCATGGCCAAACCGATCGAGGATGAACCCGGCAGCGCGATGCACATTCATCATTCCATCTTGGATGTCGAAACAGGCCGCAACCTGTTCGCAGGTCCGCAGGGTGGTGAAACCGATGCATTCTTTCACTTCATCGGCGGGTTGCAGGCACATATGCCCGCCGCCATCGCGGTGATCGCGCCTTATGTGAATAGCTACCGCCGCTACGTGAAAGAGCACGCCGCTCCGATCAACCTTGAATGGGGACGTGACAATCGCACAACCGGCATCCGCATCCCGCTATCAGGCCCCGAAAGCCGCCGCGTCGAAAACCGCCTCGCCGGTATGGACTGCAACCCGTATCTTGGCATCGCGGCATCTTTGGCCTGTGGTTATCTTGGGCTCATCAACGAAACGCGCCCCTCCAAGCAATTCAAAAGCGACGCCTATGAAGGGGACGGAGACATCCCTCAGGTTCTGGGCCAAGCGTTGCAGCTTTTTGATGAGGCTGATGCGTTACACGAGATCCTCGGCCCAGAGTTCTGCCGGGTTTATGCCATCGTCAAACGCGCGGAGTACGAAGAGTTCTTGCAGGTGATCTCTCCTTGGGAGCGAGAGCATTTGTTGCTGAACGTGTAATTGGGGGCCAGCCCCCGTCGCGCAAAGCGCGACTCCCCCGGGATATTTGGAAACCAGAGAAGACATGGACCTGCTCTTTAGCAATGACCGGCGCGGTCAGTATCCCGAAAGCTGGTATGCCGCGACCACGACGCCCCTGGAGCCGTTCCCGCCTCTGGGCGGACAAACGAAAGCAGATGTCTGCATCATCGGTGCCGGGTTTACCGGCTTGTCGGCGGCTTTGCATCTGGCCGAGGCTGGGGCAGAAGTCGTGCTTTTGGACGCGCACCGCGTGGGTTTCGGCGCATCGGGGCGCAATGGCGGGCAGTTGGGATCGGGTCAG
>ERZ1740070.838-NODE-838-length-20237-cov-6.344317_pt1 | contig 20237 bp, 14 predicted proteins | sample MGYA00581734_ERZ1740070 | MGnify/ENA primary metagenome ERZ1740070 (study PRJEB43018, sample SAMN04849744) | marine metagenome | isolation source: floating plastic debris | place: Pacific Ocean | collected 2008-09-01 | study: EMG produced TPA metagenomics assembly...
GGGGCGCCTGGTGTCGGGAAAACAACGCTGCTGCGTAAAATTGGGGTAGAAGCGCTTAAGGATAACGGTGAAACTGAGTTTAACCACTCCTGTATACCGGTTTGGATTGACTTAAAGAAGTTTACTGAGGGAGCCGTCGGCTTTAAGGATTATATTGCCAAAAAGCTGGAGTCATTTGATTTCCCAGATAGCGCAGAAATTGCGGAGAAAGCCTTAAAAAAGGGGCAGTTTTTAATCTTATTTGATGGGCTAGATGAAGTCTCATCCAATAGCCGCTACAGGGTCCTAGATAAAATCGAAGCCTTTGTTGAGCGCTACAAAAAGAATCGCTATGTTATATCGTGTCGAGCAGCGGCCTATCGTTCTCCATCCCATAGCTTTCGGGAGATAACGCTGGCGGGCAACGGTCAAGAGCAAATCAAAAACTTTATCTATAACTGGTTCTCGTCTGATTCTGACGAAGCAGGTAGTTCTGAAGCGGCTGAAAAATGCTGGAAGTCTATCCGCAAGTCAGATAATGTTGCGGTTCGAGAGTTAGCACGAACTCCGCTGCTTTTAACGTTCTTGTGTTTGGTCTACAGCCGTTCTCTTACTTTCTCGGGTAACAGAAGCATTCTCTATCATGAAGGACTGCGCATTCTGTTAGAAAAGTGGTTTGGGGAGAAACGTGTCTCCAATGAAGAGATTTATGAGGGGCTACATGTAGAACTTGAAGAAAAGCTGCTGGCAGAGATTGCGTATAAGGCCTTTAAAGATGATAAGCTGCTGTTTACAAAGGTAAATCTGGTTGAACATATTCGAGACTTTTTGCTAAAAGAGCTCAACGCACCCAGCAACTTGAGTGGTGAAGCAATACTGGATGCGATCGCAATTCAGCAAGGCATTTTAGTTGAGCAGTCCGAAGGCATTTATTCCTTCTCCCACCTGACTTTCCAGGAGTTTCTCGCCGCTAAGTACATTCACGAGAACTACAGCAACCAAGCGCTTTCCGAAATGGTGCGTCTCCACGCCAACGACAAGCGCTGGGAAGAAGTCTTTTTACTGATTGCAGGTCTTAAATACGACGAGACCAACGTCATTAATCTGCTGCTGTATCTCAATCGCGTTGCCCAGGGATATATCAATACAGAAAACCTTAGCTCTCTGTGGATGTGGGCCACCCATGTAACTGCTGATGAAACAACCCCTGAAAACCTGATTGAAAAGCGCGCTAATGCCCTCTATCGCGCCTTTCACTACAGCCGCATCTTGGCCCAGAGCTCTAAACTTAAAGGGGAGCTAGAAACCGTTCAAGCACTGCTGCAGCCCTTTATCTATAACCTGAGAGCATCGAGCGATTTAACCCTAACCACACATCTAATCAATGCGCTGCAGAGCGTTGTTTTGCAAGTTAAGAATACCGGCAAACTCAGCGACGCTGCGGCTCGAAAACGCGCCCAAAACGAACTCAAAAAAGCTATTCAACTGGCCAAACCCCTTGCCAACAAGATCCGGAAGCGGGCTAGCGTTCGCAGCATGCGGTATCTTAAAAGTCACGAGCAGCGCTCCTCGCTAGAAGAAGACCTAAAAAATAACGAAATTTTCTCAGGTTCTGACTTTTTGAGTCTGTTTGAGCAGCTCAATCGGCTGAGTTTGAATATACCAGACCCTCAGTTTCCGAGCCATATCCACAGAAAGTTTTTGGACGAACTTAAGCAAGTGTGTCTTGGCATTCTCAAGGTGGATAATTCATGGCTGGCGCTATCTCGGGATGAAGCCAGAGCGTGTCAGGATTGCCTGTACGTGACGCTGCTGATGTTGAGATGTAGACAAGAGGCAAAGCGGATATCGCCAGAACTGTGGGCATCTGTACAAGAACAAATTCTGTCTTTGAGTGTAGGCAGCTATCGACTGGCAATTGTCTCTGCCCAAAGCTTTATGGATCAAGTGGGTGCTGTTTCAAAACAAGAAGATGACCATACTTTATTGATTACAGAACTGCCCGATGACTTTGGATTAAAACCACCCCTATTTGCATCAGTGGCACCAGAACGGTTTGACACAGACAGCATTAACAAACTGTTTGAAAGAGCTGATGAGATTAGAGAGAACAATCCTAGTTTGACCGCGATTATTTTCTATGGAGAGCTGCCCGATCCCGATGTTAGACGTCTGATTGCAGATTTAAGACGACATCAAGATTTTAACGTTATCCCTATTGCACTAGCAGAGGTTGACAACGTATTGGCAAGCCCTGACGATTGTGTAGAGATTTTATCCAACCATATTGGTCAATATCTGCACACGGTCGATTTCTTTAGGGGCAAGAAACCCATTCATGACAGGCTATTATTCTTTGGACGTAACAATCTGCTTACAGAGCTAGCCACTGACCTCAAAAATAATCAAAGTGTAGGTTTGTTTGGACTGCGAAAGTCAGGAAAATCTTCTGTCGTTCATCAGCTAACTCTGATGTGTCAAGATCACGCTGTTATTCAGATAGATCTACAAAAATATAGCGATATTGGGTATGGCCTTGAGCTGCTAGATGAGCTACTACAGACTCTCTATGATCTAGCACAGATAAAAAATCCTTTGCTAGAAAAACCTCCACTGCTGACTGAAAGCGATCATCCTATCAAAGAAGCCTCATATGAGTTTTATCAGCATTTTAAGAAGCTGTCTAAGGATCTAGAAGGATTGGGGTATGAGTTGCCTATTGTATGTTGTTTAGATAACCTAGATAGGGTATTTCCCCGCTCGAACGAAAAGTTTGAGGACAAAGCTGAAGAATTTAGCTTTGTCTTTAGTGCGCTACGGGCATTGAACCAGAAAGAAGAAGTTGTTTCTTTGCTTGTAACGGCGGTACGTCCCCAGTGTAATCGGATTAGACAGTGGAATTTTTCACAGACGGCTAAAAACCCACTCCATCGATTCTTCAAAGAATCTTATCTGGCTCCTTTATCTGTTCATGGGACCTCCTCTCTGATTGAGGGTATTGGTGGTTTGATGGGATGGGATTTTGATCGTCCGACCATACAGGCAGTTTATCGATTGAGCGGCGGTCATCCATTTTTGGTTAGAAAGGTTGCCGGCTTTTTGGTTAGAAAAGCCAAAACACAGACTGATGTTAATACTAGTGGGTATATCGGTTTTGACTTTGCCCAACAGCATCTTAGAAAAATCTTTCGCGATCAGTCGCTAAAAGCCTATGTTGAATACGGCATCATTGGTGAGTTGAGGGCTTATAAATCGCGACCAAAGGTGCATCATGTGTTGAATGCCATGAGTATCATGACAACAGCGTCTATGAACACTGACGGTTGGCTGCGGGCAAGGACATTGTTGGCATATTTATCTAAGAAACTGAATATCTCAGAGATTCATTGTTTGGATGCGGTGCATATGCTGCAGAACTTTGGCATTGTCGAACAGACAGAACACCCAGATGGATACGATTGTTATCGGATTCGAGTGTTGTTGCTACACCAGTGGTTTCAAATGCTCAAGCGGTCTAGAAGTGCGTAGGGACAGGTCAACGATTACTCCGTAACCAAATCTTATCGGGTTGAGCCTAAGATTTTGAGATCGTTGCACGTCATTAAGGGGCGAATGTCAGTCGGGCCAGTTGGTAAACACCTTCTGTTTGCAAAATCTTTCCTGACTGGCTGACGCTGATGGCGGTTGCAATCTCATCGGGATGACCCACCACCAGGGCCTGTCCTGCAGCCTGAAGCTGTTCTGAGGCTGGATTATAAGCATAGAGAACGGGCTGCTGAGTATAAAACGCCAGGCTGGGTTTCATAAAGCCAACCATGGCGATGGTTTCATCGGGCTGTTGTACGGTTTCTATCGTCTCGGCTAGCTGACGCAGGGGCAGCTGGCGCTGGCTGTCGGCAATGGTGGCGACCGGTAAAATTGACACCCCTGTAAACAGTAGAAACGCCATAAAGCTGACGGCCCATACCCAGCGCACCCGCTGCATCAGCAGTAGCCCTACCCCTGCGAGTGTGGCGACTGTCCATACGATGGCACCGTGCAGCATGGCCTGAGATTCTCTGACTAATTCTGGGAAATCGGGCATAACCGGATCGCCCCCAATCCAGTTGGGTGTGAGATAAGAGGCCACGGCTAAAATAGCAAAAAAGAGAATGCTTAACACCGCACTAAGCCACATCCCTCGCTGACGCGGCCCGGCCCACATTTGCCCCACCATGATCGCCGCTGCAGGTATTAGGGGCAAAACATAGCTGGGTAGTTTAGTAATCGCTGCTGTAAAAAAGCAAAAGATGGCTAAAAACCAAATTAGGGCAAATAGCCCCAGCTGGTTTTCTCTGGGCTGACGTCGCCAATGACCGATGGACCAGGGCCGCAGTCTTACTATGGCAAAGGGTAACCCAGGTGACCAGGGCAAAAAACCGACAGCCACGACAGCAAAGTAAAAGTACCAGGGGGCGGCGTGACCGTTGACGACATCGGTAAATCGCTCGTAGTTGTGGTAGCCAAAAAAGCTGTCGATATAGGTTTGACCGTGGATGGCAATGATGGCAACAAACCAGGGGACCATAATTAGCAGGGCCAATAGGCTACCCCGCACCAATTTAATTTCTTTAAGCAGACTGCGAACTTGCCCGAGATAGATAGCAAAGGTGGTAACAACGAGTCCGGGAATAACCGCGCCCACTGGACCTTTGTCGAGCACGGCCAGGGCGACAAAAATATAAAAGCCATAATACCAGCGAGAATGCTGGGCATAGCCCCAAAAGAAACATAGCAGTGCTGCTCCCATACAGCCCGACAGCAGCATGTCGGAAACACCTGTGCGAGCCCAAACAATTGTCTGAGGATTAAGGGCCATTGCCACTGAACCGACAACGGCCGCTAGCAAAAAGGTCTGTTTGCCGGGTGTATCAACTTTCTGGACATAGCCAAAGCGCTGCAGGGTGTAAAAGCTAAACCCGGTTAAACCAGCAGCGGCCAGGGCTGACGGCAGTCGCACCCCCCACTCTCCGACACCAAATAGATGGAAACATAGGGCCATGCCCCAGTACACCAGGGGCGGTTTATCAAATCGAGTGGCGCCGTTAAAGTAGGGCGTAATCCAATCGCCTGTGAGATACATTTGACGAGAGGCTTCGGCAAACAGGGGTTCTGTTTCATCCACTAAGCCGATGCTGCCCAGCTGCCAGAAGAAGGCGACAAACAGGGTGAGCACTACCGTAATGATGGCTACCCAGCGGGCAGATGAGCGTAATGAAGCTGACCCCATAGCGATCGCACCTCCGGCAAACTGTGTTTCCGCACTAGTTTACTGTGCAGCGGTCGCGTTCATAGTGTTGCACCGACCGCACTAATTTACTGCACAGCGGTCGTGTTCACGTTGGCAATGGGCCTGGGCAAGTAGCAACCCATTAGATCATTACAAACAGGATTTACAAAAAAGACACGATTGCATCAGCGGTGTTCCTGGGTTTTTCTAAATGGGGAACATGACCACAGTCTGGAATCCACACTAGCTGATTGTTGGGAACTGTTTGCTGAAACCGCTGGGCGTCTTTGGTGCCCAAAATCTTATCTTGTTGACCCCAGATGACTAAGGTGGGAACCGCAATTTTTTGAATGTAGTTGCTCAAGAAGTTATAGCTGCCGCTTTTGGTAAATGCGATCAGTGCCTCTTTCCAATTGGGCATTTGCAGATGTAGGGCGGCGCAAAGTTCGGCATCTGGGGTGACCAGGGTGCGATCGCAATAGGCCTGCTGACTAATCCGTCGTCGCACACCCGGATTTTTGAGAAACGCCGTTGCCCAGCTATCTAGCGGTGGCACCATCAGTTTACCCATGGCTGGACCCGCCGCAAAACCGGCACTATCTAGCAACACTAGTTTGTCCACAGCTTCTGGAAAATCTAGGGCAAAATCAATTGCCGCGGCCCCACCCATGGATGCACCAGCCAGAATCACCGGCTGACCAATCCTCTGTTGCCAAAAACTGTAGATATGTTGCTTAATCGCAGCAGGCGTTATGGGCGCATCTGTCGTGCGGTCAGTAAACCCAAACCCGAGTAAATCGATAGCCCACACCTGAGCATTAGGTGTCAGCTCAGGGATTAGGCGTCGAAATTCAAAAATTGAACTGTCAAACCCGTGGATCAGCAATATTGGTTTACCTGCACCCGCACATACATAGCTTGTATCAATGGGCCGTTTTGTCAGGGGAATGGCAATCTCGGCAAACTGCACTTGATCTGCCAGGGTTACCGATGTGTCTTCGGTCAAATATTGAGCATCAGCGGGTAGAGTAGTCACCATTGAGGAAAGTTGGAAAAAACGAACCAGCGCCTGCTGACGCATTTCCCCATTATCCATCACTGATGATTAGTCACAGAGATCTTAGTGAGTTTATGCCGTCAATAACCTGCTGGGTCGTTGCTGTCCAGCCAACAATGCCGCCCTGGGCTCGGACCATTTCTAGAGTGGCCTGTTTGAATTCTGGAAAATAGCTTTCGGTGGCATCTTCAACGAGCAAACATTCATAGCCACGGTCGTTGGCTGCTCGCATGGTGGTTTGAACACAGACTTCAGTAGTGACACTTGTAAAGATGAGATGGGTGATATGACGCGATCGCAACACCACGTCCAATCCAGTTCGATAAAATGCCCCTTTCCCTGGCTTGGTAATTACGATTTCATCCGGTTTTGGCTTGAGTTCTGGAATAATCTCATTGCCCGGTTCCCCCAATACCAAGATTCGACCCATGGGACCTTTATCACCAATTTTCAAATCGCCCCGTCCGCGATCGCGTTTGGCCGCAGGGCAATCGTCTAAATCTGCCCGATGCCCCTCTTGGGTTTGAATAATGGGCAACCCTCGGCCCCTAAAAAACTGCTGCAGCCTTTGCACTGTGGGAACAATTGACTGTAGCCGAGAAACATCATTACCCAATGCTTCCCCAAAACCGCCTGGCTCAAGAAAGTCTCGCTGCATGTCAATAATCACCAAAGCCACCTGACTATCAGTGGGTAGCTCATAGCTATAGGGTTGAGCAGCAATTACCGACATTTAGTCACTTTTTCCTTTGATAACAACAGGTTTCTCCCAGATAATCAGCACAATACAACCCTCGTCGCTAACTACATCGTGACTAGAGCCCGGTGGATTAATTACTAAAGTGCCAGCAGTATGATTACCCTGATGGTCTCGCTGGGCACCCGACAACACAATAATATGCTCGTAGCCTGTATGGTCATGGACTGGAACGCTAGCCCCTGGCTCATATTTTAGTAAGGCCGCTGCCGGTCCCTGCTGACCCTCACTATAAAGCCGATGAATCTCAACACCAGGGCGAAAGGGCTCCCAGGAAAGCTGTTCTGGATGGTCAGCGAGGGCAAACAAATCACTCAAAATCAATGGCTTAGGAATAGGGATTTAATCAGGTTTTATTTTTTGGTGTAGAGGCGTTTTATGGAACGCCTCTACACCTAGTGCCCCGCCATGCGCTGGCCAATAAGATTTAGATCAGCCTGAGCAGTGTCGCTTTCATAGACAAACATCCCTTCGCTGATAACAATAATGCGATCCGCTAGCGCCAATAGCTCATCTAAATCCTCACTAACCAGTAAGACCGCCACACCGCGATTGCGGGCATCCACAATCGCATTGTGAATAAATTCAACAGCAGCAAAATCAAGCCCAAAACAAGGGTTTGCCGCAATCAACAGTTTTACCGATTCAGACGACAGTTCACGGGCTAATACCGTGCGCTGTACATTGCCCCCCGACAGATGGCCCACTGGAGTGTCTACCGTAGGCGTTTTAACCGAAAAGGTATGCACCAAACCCTGGGCCATCTGCCGTATGGCCTTCAAAATTAGGAGCCAGTTCCACCTAGCTTGGGGTGGTCGATCAAAGGTGCGTAGGGCAATATTTTCAGCCACACTCATGGTGGGCACACAGGCATTGCGTAGGGGTTCCTCAGGCAGTGCATAAACCTGATGCCGATACATTTCAGCCCTGGTTGCCCCATAGGTTTCACCATTAACCTTAAGCTGCCCAGCTGTCGGGGTGCGCTGTCCTGCCAGCACCTCTACCAGCTCTCGTTGACCATTGCCAGAAACCCCAGCAATGCCCACAATTTCGCCACCGTGAACGGTGAGATTAATGCCCTCTACCGCCGATAACCCATTATCACGATTGGCAGAAATCTCTTCAATCGACAGAATGGGTGTTTTACGGTCAATGGCAATCTTATTAACTGACTTAGATTCTCTGGCTTCCCCCAACATCATCTGAGCCAGAGCTTCCACAGACAGCTCGGCCCCCTGCCCCGCCAGCTGCCCTTTGCGCAACACAGTAACCTCATCTGCAAAGGCTTGCACTTCTAGAAACATATGGGTAATGAGGAGAATGCACAAGTTACCTTTAACCACTTCCGAGCGCAATAGCCCCAGCACTTCATCCGCCTCTCCTGGAGTCAGCACTGAGGTGGGTTCATCTAAAATCAGAATGCGGCTTTTAAGATAGAGCTGTTTGAGAATCTCTAGCTTTTGTTTTTCTCCAGCCGCTAGCTGAGCCACAGGTGTGTGCAAGTCAACCTTAAAAGGAGACTGATCGATAAACGCCTGGAGCTGTTCAGATTCTTTTTTCCAATTAATAACGGTTTGTTTGTCGTAGCGTGCTAAGACTAAATTCTCTGCAACAGTCATCGCCGGTACTGAGGTGAAATGCTGGTACACCATACCGATACCGTGGGCATGGGCATCCTTTGGGCTATGGATCGCTTGGGGCTGTTGGTCAATTAATACCTGCCCCGATGTGGGATGGTAAAAACCCATAACACATTTGACTAGGGTGCTTTTACCCGCACCATTTTCTCCTAAAAGTGCATGAACTGTTCCCGGCTTAAGACTCATGGAAACTCGATCAAGGGCTGTCAGAGCGCCAAACCGTTTGGTCATGTCCACGATGTCTAGCTGAGGCGGAGCCTGAAGTTTAGTAAGTGTGGGTAGGGTTGCCGTATTCATGCTCTAAGCCTTAATTGCCTCAATTAGATCAGACGATGTAGCCACTGCGCCAAACACACCCCCCTGCATTTTGATCATCTTTAAGGCCGCCAGATAGTTGCCGTAGTCAGTGGCTCCTGTGCAGTCTGAGAGCACCAAACACTCATACCCGCGGTCATTGGCCTCTCGCATAGTGGTATGCACACAAACATCGGTGGTGATGCCAGTAAGAATAAGATTTTGGATCTGCTTGCGACGCAGTAACAGGTCTAGATCAGTGGCAAAAAATGCCCCCTTGCCTGGCTTAACAATGACCGTTACCCCCGCTACCGGAGCTTGTACAGGGAGGATTACCCAACCGGCATCACCCCGTACAAAAATACGACCGCAGGGACCTGGGTCACCAATACCTGCGCCAATCTGTCGAGAGCGCCACTGTTTATTTTCCGGTAAATCTGACAGGTCGGGGCGATGACCTTCACGGGTATGCAAAATCACATAGCCTAGATTTCGCATAACGGCTAGAAGAGCCTGCAGTGGCTCAATGGGTGCACGAGTCAGGGATAGATCGTACCCCATTTTATCCACGTAGCCACCCTTACCACAAAAGTCCGTTTGCATATCAATAATGATCAGCGCCGTATTATCCGGACGCAGGTCACCATTGTAAGGATAAGGATAGGGATCGGAAGATACGTAACAGCCCATGGATACTAACTTGCTTTACAGCAGGGATACCATTTCTATCTCTGCTCAAAATGTTCGCAACGAACTAAATTGCAATTCTTTATCCATGGAACTCTTGGCATTTAGGCGTTTGTTGGATGTTTAACAAATCTAATTGAGTGGCTTTGCCCGACTATCTAGAGAACTTAAAGTCTCTAATAGTCTCGTGGCGGCTATATCCACAACTAGAGCAAACATGTCATGCGAGAAAATAAGATTTTTATAATTACTGCCTGTGTTAGCTTGAGCCTGTTAGCTGGAATTTTTATCCTGACTCTGTGGATCGCCAATAACAACACTATACCCAGACTCAGGTTAGATACAACTAGTCAAAACAGCCTATCTAGACGACAGGTTTAGCTATCGCCTAGACAGAGAAGGGAGTCATGACATCCCTAGCTATTACTCAAAACACTGGGAGAGGCCAGCTCCTCTCCTTTATATTCACGGGTAGGAGCCTCAAACCCACAGGAGGTGCCATCGGTGTAGACCACATCATCTTCCCAAGGTAGGCGATAATTACCTGCCACCATGTCTTGCATGTAGGTGTAGGGGCAGTCCTGAGCACCACCCTTGACAGCCACATATCCTCGATGACCAAACTGGTAAATGTTGTTCTCAACAGACCAGTGTTGACGAGCTTCGCGGACCAAGTCAGGCCGGACTTCAGTTGTAATAATTTCATCGGGGCGATGGCTACCCATCACTAGGGGCTCACCGTCAAAGTTAACAATCATGCCCTCGCCCATAGAATCAAATGTGCCATCAGTGCCGCACATACACACTGACGCGGTCACGATGAGATTACAAAAGGCATTGGCCTGGTTGGTGACCCGCCAGCTGTGGCGAATCGGGGCCGTATACCCTGCGGTGCGGAGCATAATCTCGGCACCTTTATAGGCGCATTCTCTCGCCATTTCAGGAAACATACCGTCGTGACAGATAATCAGCGCTAGCTTGCTGCCGTTAGGTCCATCGCATACAGGAATCCCAATATTTCCGGGCTCCCAGGGTTCTACTGGCACCCAGGGGTGGAGCTTACGATAGTAGAGTTTGAGTTCTCCCTGGTCGTCGATAATGATGCCGCTGTTATAGGGGTTGCCATCAGGATTATGCTCCATAATTGAGAAGCAGCCCCAGATTTGATTATCGATACAGGCTTGACGAAAGGCCGCTACCTCAGGGCCATCCAGCTTGCACATGATGGCAGGGTTGGTATCCATCGATAGCCCATGGAGCGAATATTCTGGAAAAACCACAAGATCCATGGTGGGCATGTTGCGACGGGCTTTGGCGACCATGTCACAAATGCGCTGAGTTTGAGCCGCCAAATCGTCTGGGGTGACCACATTGGGTAGTTGTAATTGCACCATACCCAGGACAACACCGTTTGGCGCTTTATTCAGACCACCCAATCCGCTCATTAATTAATCCTCAACCTGTAGGCTTTTCTAAAAATTAAGACAAAATGTTGACTTAAAACTGTGCTTTTCGCTGCAAGTCAGCGAATTTATGTTGCGATCGCAATCTCTTATATTTTCAACAGAAAGGTTAACATCTCTCAGCACAAGACGTTAACCCCTACAGATATCCCTTTGCCGGTGACTTACTTGAGAACCAGCACTGGACAATGGGACAATCGCACAATTTGTTCAGCCACAGACCCCATTAGAAAATGACCGACACCTTTACGACCATGAGATGAAATCACAATCAGACCCGCATCTATTTCTTGAGCATAGTCCACAATTTTTGACGTGGTATCACCAATAACGACTTCAATGTGAATATCGCCATATCCCATTTCGTTAAGCTTATTACGGGTAAAGGCTCGGACTTTTTGTTTGCGGTCCTCATCACTGACTGTGTCCCACATAGCTGCTGGGTCAGCCGGGTGCAATGGTGAAAGTACATGGATCAGCTTTAGGGCTGAAATATCTTCAACATGCTCCTTAGCTGGCTCTAGTGCCTGATAAGACAGGTCAGAAAAATCAATTGGAACAAGAACAGATGTTCGTTTAAGCCAACTCATTTCATTTATCTCCGAACAACAGTTTCTTGAGCTACGTGAGGCTCTGGTAGCATTTCTCCTGACTTCAGTCGATCCATATAGCTAGCTAATTCTCTAGCAATCAGTCCTGACATTAAGAAGCAGCCCAATAGGTTTGGCAACGACATGGCCAGGGCCATAATATCGCTGAAGTCTAGAACAGGGCCAAGATTAACAACTGAGCCGACAAACACGCAGAACAGAAAAATACCCTTGTAGATGTTAGTGGTTCTATCACCAAAGAGAAAAGCCCAGGATTGTTGTCCATAATAGCTCCAGGAAATCATGGTTGACAGTGCGAACAAAAATCCAGCCACTGCGATCACATAGGGAAACCAGCCAATCACTGTTTCGAAAGAGGCGGCCGATAGCTGGGCTCCGTTGAGATCGGCCGCAGTTGGATCGGCATAAACTCCGGTGAGAACAATGACAATTGCGGTGAGGTTACAAATAAACATGGTGTCAATAAAAGGCTCTAGCAAAGCCACAATCCCTTCTCGAACGGGTTCATCTGTTTTGGCCGCTGAGTGGGCGATGGCCGCTGAGCCCAAACCGGCTTCATTAGAAAATGCGGCCCGCTGAAATCCAATGATTAGAGCACCAATGGCTCCACCTGAGACGGCTTCTGGACTAAAGGCGGTGGAGATAATTGTGCCGATAGCAGTGGGAACCTCAGGTAGTTTTACTAACATTACCCAAAAACAGGCTAAGGCATAGATAACGGCCATAAAGGGGACTAATACGCCTGCTACTGCACCAATGCGCTCAATTCCGCCTAAAATTACCAGACCAACAATGAGCGCTAAGACAATCCCAAATAGCCAGCTCAGGTTGGACAGAAATGGTAGAACATTGGAGACAGCGGCAAATGCCTGATTTGCTTGAAACATATTGCCAATGCCCAAACTCCCAATGGCGCAAAAAACAGCAAAAATGGTGGCCAAAGCCTTACCGACAGGTGCCATACCCATGGCGGATAAACCACGGGAGAGATAATACATAGGGCCACCGCCGACAGTACCGTCAGGTTTAATGACACGATATTTTTGACCAAGGGTACATTCGGCAAACTTACTCGACATGCCTAAAAAGCCTGCCATCGTCATCCAAAATGCTGCTCCGGGTCCACCCAGGCGAATTGCGATCGCAACTCCAGCAATATTACCAATTCCCACGGTCCCAGACAGGGCTGCTGCCAATGCCTGAAAGTGAGAAACATCCCCTTCATCTTCTTCGCTATCGTACTTGCCCCGCACCACATCAATGGCATGTTTGAATGCACGGATGTTGATAAACTTAAGTCGGAAGGTAAAGAAAATAGCACCAATTACCAACCAAAGAACAATAAAGGGCATGCCATTCTCGCCGCCAACCTTAAAGTAAAAGAGCAGGTTGAGGACATCAACAACACTTTGCACACCGGCTTCAATGGAGCCTAAAAAGCCAGGAGAGGCAGCTTCATCCTGGGCGAAGGCAACCTGAGGTAGAAAGATAAGCAAAAAGCCAAGGCCATAGAGATAGTGTTTTAACCTAAACAGCGGTTTTTTCATCAGTGTTGACTCCAAATGAGAGAAACTTTGAAATAGAAATATCTTGTATTTATTGTTTTTAATTGTGAAGCGAATTTTTCAAAAAGTTTCTACCACAATATAAGTAATAAAAAGTTTTTTTCTGTATATTTACGCACCATATAATTAGGTATTTTTATTCAATACAAATACCTAAAATAAATTTATTTAGGCACCTTAAATCCCATGTATTTTATGGAAGTTAACAATACAAAAAAAGGTTAAAATTCCCTATTTGACTATTCTTTATGTCGCTATCTTCATTTTTTATGCCTATAGATAAAATCTAAAAAAAATAAGTATTGCTTCGATTTTTGACAGCAAAATAGGAATCATTTTTTGAAAAAAGTCGATGTCAAATATCTTTAGCAAAACAATTTCTAAAGATAATGTCAGCATTGAACTTGGGATGGAAATCAAAACGTGACAAATAGTCTTTGGTGAGATTCAGTTCTGTAGTCCATACTCTAGAACAACAACCGCTACACTCAACTAGGAAAAACCAGTGAGATTTTTTGGGTATGCGTAACATACAGCAGCTCCTTATGGTTTCAATCATTTCCTCTGACAGGTCAAAGAATTGGGTATAGGGTTTACCAGTGCTGCTGCCCGTGATGAGAGCGCACTTAGAGAGGGTGCTAAATAGTCACTCCTGATGGTGCAGTCACGGTGCCAGAGGCTTAATCCCCATCTCCGATTGCGAATCGCGCAGGTATTGCTAAAGCGATAGAACGCTTTGCCAATGCTGATGTAAAGCATTTTCCCACTCTAAGCCAGTGGAGCCTGAATCTCTCAATTCAACCCAACACATCGCGGAGTTGACAAATTTAGGCTCTAGGTTAAGCCTCTAGAAGCACGTAGAGCTGTCAGCAATGAGAACAAAAATCTTTCAGATGCTTATGTCACAACAGCATCCACTTTGGTAAAAACCTGCAGAGCTGTCTCAAACTTTTCGCAGTAAGCACCGTGAACACACTTTGCTTTAAGAGCAACAGTATCACTGGTCAAATTATTCTGACCAAACTCTTAAAATTAAGCGTATCTAACCCGTCATGTAGGCTTACACAAGCACTGAAGCGTAAGGAGAACCAACACCGTTCCATTTGAGCAAGTGCTTATGAAGCCGTCCCTCCTTGGTGTTTAAACTAGAGGGCTCATGACACGGGCTTAGAGATGAAAAGTAGATAGATAATACCAACATCCTGTAATACCTATGCAGAGAGACTTCAATATGGCAACGTTAGCAAGATGGAGTCTGAGCTTTTGTATCGTAATCTACTTATTAATATTTTTTACCATTTGTTATCAACAGACCACAAAATCTATTGATTAAGCATCAGAATGAGTTTTAGTGTTCGAGGCGTCAACATTTGCTCAGAGCAGATGGCTTTCCAAAAATCTCTACTTCATATCTCAAAAAGTATTGTGCCAACAGTATTTCCTCGACAATTTTGCACTTCCACAGAACTCTAAGAGGATAGCGCTCCTGGAGGTAAACCTTTAAAAAGTGTTTAAGATTACAGTTTTTAGAATTTAGCAGCGTTATTTTTTTGACAAGTATGAATGCTTGATGCACTAGAATTAGGCATCTATTCCACTCAGGAGAGTCCTTGGGCAGATTGTTTCTGCCGTTTGGCACCGAAGGCGCATTCCCAAAAACGCTCAGGTTAAGTTACTGATGGAATTATGAAATCTGGAGAGTGCTGTGTCGAGCAGCCACCGAAGGGGCAAGTAGTTTAGGGCTAATAAGGTTTTAGCTCTGGTCTACGAATCTCTCAGGTAAAAGGACAGAGGGGATCGTTACTGATGAATATCCTTCTGTATTGATTTTACCGAGAGTTTATTATGAAAATTTGTGTCTTAGGCGCTGGTGTTATCGGTGTCACAACAGCGTGGTTCCTTCAAAAAGCTGGGTTTGAGGTTACAGTCATTGACCGCCAGCCAAAGGCTGGGTTAGAAACGAGTTTTGCTAACGGTGGTCAGATTTCAGTTTCCCATGCTGAGCCTTGGGCTAATCCCAATACGCCTGGAAAGATCTTGAAATGGATAAATCGTGAAGACGCACCGTTATTATTTCGGTTACGAGCAGATATAAACCAGTGGTGTTGGGGTTTGCGTTTCTTACAAGAATGTATGCCCAATCAAGCTCGCTATAATTTAATCCAACTCCTCAATTTAGGTACGTTCAGCCGCAATACGTTGCAAACATTGCGCTCAGAAACAGAGATTGCCTATGACTGTCTCACGCAGGGTATTCTACACTTCTATACTAATCAAAAAGAATTTAAGGCGGCCATTCAGACTACACAACTTATGCAAGACTTTGGCTGTGTTCGGCAAGTGATTACGGCGGAAGAAGCGATTCATATCGAACCCGCCCTTAAAACAGTTCAAGACAAAATTGTAGGGGCAACTTACACCTCTGCTGATGAATCTGGAGATGCTCATCAATTTACCCAGAACTTAGCTCAGCTTTGTCAAAAAAATGGAGTCAGGTTTTTATGGAATACTCAGATTCATATGCTTGAAACAGCTGATGAGAAAATAGATGGTCTGCAAATTTCTCAAGCGGATGGCTATCGTGAGACCCTGAAACCAGATGCTTATGTGGTTTGTTTGGGTAGATACAGATCACAGTTAGTGAGACCGTTGGGTATAAATATGCACATCTATCCTGTCAAAGGCTATTCGGCAACATTTCCGGTTGAACATGAGGAGCGAGCATATACCACCAGTCTGACGGATGATGAGTACAAGCTGGTTTTTTCTCGATTAGGCAATCGGCTGCGCGTTGCTGGCACCGCTGAACTAAACGGTTATGGATTAGCTTTGAATACTGTTCGCTGTGAAGCTATTGTGGAGCGAGTAATGGAGTTGTTTCCGGGGGCCATCAACCCAAAATCGGCAAAGTTTTGGACCGGTTTGCGACCCTCAACCCCATCTAATTTGCCCTATATTGGCAAAACTCGCTATGCTAATTTATTTGTTAATACAGGCCACGGCACATTGGGTTGGACTCATTCTTGCGGTTCTGGCAAGGCGATAGCAGATATCATTTCTGGGAAACAACCCGACGTGGATTTTCAGTTTACTCAATCTCTCTAGGTGCAATCATTAAAGTGCCATAGGTCCAGGACATAGCAGCTCCGTTTCAACTACGCGATAAGCGCATAACATAATCATCAAACTCTTTTATGTGTACTTCTAACGGAGCATGCAACAAACCTGCTTTATCCGAGCCAAAATTTGCACCTGTCTGCATCCGCTCAACCATCTCTTTATCCTCAGTGGTGGCTATTTCAATCACATTGATAATCTCTTTAACAAACTTTTCAGGGTCAGGCATTGTCTTCATCGCATGATGAGAAAATGAAAGTCCCCAACGTGCATTGGTTTGGTCAACAGATTTGGGTTCAAGGGCCATCCACCAAACAAAATTTGGATCAACCGCAATTAACCCGTTCGGGAAAACACCCGTCACATAAAACCGTCTAACCTCATCTTTATTTAGCTGCGGGTTATAAATATCTGGTTCACGGACGTAAGAATTACTGTGAATCGTAAAATTCGGGTTGCCAACGGGGCCGTATTCAACCAGTTTGGTCGGATTTGCAGGCCCAATAGACTTTGTATGGGTATAGGTGACGTGATAACTCTCAATAAAATTGTGGTAGATAAGCTTCCAATTGGCATTCCATATCTCTTCATGCACCACATGCTGATCTTCGTAACGATCTAGCTCAAAATTCTTTAGGATCAGACTGAGATTTTGCAACCGGTCAGCCACGGGCGGTAAGTCTTTTCGCAGAGAAACAAAAACATAACCAAGATACTCATCGGTTGCTAGTGTTTCTAATGTAACTCCCTCGATATCTTCAGTGCAAAATCCCTCTCGTTCGGGCACACCGATTAACTCACCATCCAATTTATAAGTCCAACAGTGGTAGGGGCACACAATACTCTTGGTAGACCCGCTACCTTCTAGCAGTTTGACATAGCGATGCAGGCAATAATTGGCCATTGTGCGAATTGAACCGTCCTGCTGTCGCATGACAATAACAGGACGCTGCCCCAGGAATGCTGTCATATAGTCACCAGGATTGGGAATCGCCCCTGCGCGCCCCACCATGACCCAGTCGTGATTAAAAATGCTGGCTATCTCATTGTGAAAAATGTGAGGGTCAGTGTAGGTTTGTTGCTTGGGTGCTGACATCCGGCTGGAAACGTTGGGTGCCAGGGGCTGATCTAATGTGTAGTTAAACTGTTTAGAATGGCTCATAATTTGATTGTCCTTTTCGAAGTTGACTGACTAATCACGGCTATTGGCCCCCCTCCCGCTGGTCCTTGATGCTCACTACCCCCTGAAATATAGACCATCGGATCTTGTATCGTAGCGGCAACAACTGCCCCAACAACTGCCCGAGCCATGCGGGTATGGTTAATATCAGAATCATCGAGCATAGTATGACGATGGCCTAAAATTTCACCAGATGGTGAGGCTTCTGCTTTGGCGAAGATATTCACAATTGAGTCAATCGAACCTTGGGCACTGTTGATGGCTCGGGCCACCGCATCAATATCGAGGGCATGTTCCATGACACTGTGGCCAATACGATAGTTGCTATGGGAGTGGGGAGAATTGCCCAGGACAAGAATCTCACAGTTTTTGAGTTCCACACCTGCCGATGTGGAAGCCACAGACGAGTAGAGACTATAGTTAGAGCAGATATCCGTTGCTGTTAGCTGACCCGGTTGAATTTCTCCTAAAGCCAGGGCCACACCCAACGCGGAGGCACCACGGGAATAGGCCATGGATTTATAGCTGTCTTGGGTAATGGTGGTGTCGCTTTTGGCACTCCGAGATGCCGTAAGCAGGGGGCATTTGATTTGGACAAAGTGGACATCTTGGGGAGAGATTTGGGCAGTTGCGATCGCACCCCTCACTCCCTCCGCCACTACATTCACCATTGTTAATGTGCCAATTTCACCCGCTAAAAAATCCCGTGTATGATGAATTCCCAAAGCCAAACCATGTTGGACAGGGCCTTCTAGTCTCTCTGTTTGCTGAGTAAACACCGTCATGTGAGGGCTCAATACGCCTTCAGTGCCGCCGGACATGACATACACAATATGATTGACCCGCTCTTCCCCGATCAGCGGTCGTAAATACCCCTTTAAGGTTGCCACCGCAAACCCTCGGGTAAAGTCATTCACACAGCCATTGCCTTCGGTTTTACCCAGGATAGCCACAATATTTTTGGGGTCAAGCTGCTGCTGCTGAACCAAAGAGATTAACCCAGTAAGATCATCCGGGCTGCTTTGAGAAATTTTGAGAACGTCGACTTTCATAGAGCTGGCAATTCTGTTTTATCACTACCGATTGGCAAATTGTTGTCGCTGTCGTTGCGCCATCCAACATGTAATCTCCCATACATCCGCTACTGGCATGTCTGTGTAGGGCAAGGTTTGCATGTAGCCATCGTAGAGAAACTCCGGCATCATTGTTGTTTGGGGCATACCCCGCTGGTGTTGTTTCTTCCAGATTAAACTCCACCAGCGTTCATGGGCGGTTAGAGCCTCGTTGTATTCCTCTGCGCGAGGGTCGGGCACCTGGGCGTGTTGAGGATATCCCACACGACACTGAATATGCTGTGCCCGTTCAGCACAGAGTTCCAAAATGGACCATTCTGTATCGATTAACCGTTCACAAACAACACACCAATGGCTAAAGTCACAGGTGAGTTTCATCGCAGGATATTCATTGAGCAGATCCCGAGTAGTCCAGGGATTGTAAAGGGAACGGCTGCGATGGGTTTCAAAACTGACGGTGATTCCTGATGTCTGTTCTAATTCTAAAGCGCGACCAAAAAAGTCTACATTTTGCTGCCACGACCAGGCATCATACCCGCACATGGTGGAGACAAACAGGGCATCGACATCCTGGGCACGGTCAATCACCCACCTTAGGTCATCGAGGTGATCGTCCACGGTACGCTCAGGGCGGGGAATCCACCAATCTTTAGGACTATTTGGATCGCTGCCAGTGGTTGCTTCTGCAATGAAAACCAGATTATTCTCTTGAAGCAGATGACGCAGCCGTTGTCTTGCTTGGTTATCTTGTGGAATAGGCCCTTCAATACCGTCAAAGCCATCATCTAGAGTTTGTTGAACCAGCAGATCTAAATCGGTCGGCCCTGTCCACCATGAGCGTAGAAGGAGAAGTTTCAAAACAGTCTCTGGCTAAAAATTGATGATAGTATCATACCTACATCACCAGCTGTAACAATACATGCAGTAACACATTTGCTCCATTTTCTAACTCTTTAGGAGCTGTATATTCCTGAACATTGTGGCTAATGCCATTAGCACTGGGGACAAAGATCATGGCGGTGGGTGCCATAGCCGCAATTAGTCCGGCGTCATGCCCAGCCCCACTGGGCATAGATTTTACAGATAGTCCCAGTTCTCGGGCTGTTTTAGTAACCAGCTCAATCATGTCAGGAGCAAAAACAACAGGCTCAAAGCGAGCGAGGGATCGGCTAGAAATCTCCAACCCTTCTGCTCTGGCAATGGCCTCGATTCTGGTGGTCATGTCGGCTTCGGCCTGTTGTAAACGCGTTTCGTCGGTGTTGCGTAGATCCACCGTGAGGCGGGCTTCTTTCGCGATAACATTTACCAAACCGGGCTTGAGTTGAATAGTGCCAACCGTGGCAACCTGATTGCCACCCATTGCTAAAGCAAGATTGCGGGCCGCCAGTGCGATCGCACTGGCTCCATACCCAGCATCATGGCGCAAATGCATGGGTGTGGTCCCGGCATGGTTTGACATTCCTTTGACGATGTACTCTTTCCATGACATGCCCTGTACGCCGGTCACCGCACCAATCTGAAAGCCTTCGAGTTCTAGTACCGGTC